>Ga0307380_10004302_pt1 | contig 19311 bp, 14 predicted proteins | sample UN3MG_FD_202239 | JGI IMG/M metagenome (GOLD analysis project Ga0307380, IMG submission 202239) | Soil microbial communities from Risofladan, Vaasa, Finland - UN-3 | ecosystem: Environmental > Terrestrial > Soil > Coastal area > Acid sulfate soil | place: Finland: Risofladan, Vaasa | collected... | reverse complement strand
ATGTTCACCTCCGAACCATCGTCGAAGCGGGGTAGAGGGGGGCCACTGTACGACGGGTTGGCATACTGGATGTCAACGTTCAGCCTTTCTCTGATTTCCTCCTCGCCGTCGATTCCAAAGTGTTGGATCAGCGCTCGATGGATTTCGGGAGTCGCGATATAGTCACAGGGAGGGTGATCGGGCTGTGAATGGCTGAAAGCACACTTGACTCGTTCTCTGGAGTTCATGGACTGCAACTACTATCTGATATCAAGGTGACTGAGAATGCCTGGAATACTCGGCCCTAAGCTCGGACACCGTTTCCAAGATCGTCGTGATCTTGTCGTCGCTGACCTCGTGGCCGATGTTGATACAGCACACGCCGGTTCGGACGGGATCTCCCGACTGTCGGACTAGGTCCCGTATCATCACCCGTGTCTCATCGTTGGTCTTCCTCCCAATTTCCACGGGACTCAGGCGAATATTGAAGAACGTGTCAGAAAGATGCGAGCGCAGCACAGCAATATCGCCGCCCCAGCCGATATCCAGAAAATCCAGGTGCGGGATTTTTGCGTAACTGGCCGCGAACCGGTGGGGATCCTTGCCGCAATGGTGAACTCCGAAAAGCCGGTGGGATTGGCTCCAGGCCGCATCAATCGGGAGGATGAACCGTTCATAATCAGCCGCAGATATCATAGTGTTGGAGCATTCCGAGTGAAGGAAGACCGGCTTCTCGATGAATCGCACAGTCCTGTTCACGGAAATAGATGTGCTTCCCGTCTGGTCAAAAACCGTTCCTGTAAAGCGGTTGATGACATCGGCGATGGAACGGAAATAACCCGCTACGCTTTTCGGGCGGTCGAACATGTCCAGGAACAATGCCTGTCCCCGCAGATCCAATGCGACATTCAGCACACCGCTCCAGTTAACGTCACCCGAGAGGGAGTCATATTTTCCTTTCAGTGACTCCAGCAGGCGCGTGAATCTCTTGTAGATCGGGCTGTTGAACGCGGCCCCCCTGTCGATCTCGCAGTTCTTTTTATTCGCACAGTGGACCACCGGAGGAGCATCCGGGGGAAACTCCAGGTCGCAGCCCAGCATCGCCGAGATAATATACCCGGCAGCGAGGTGCACAGGGCCGACTTCGGGCCTTTCTTGACGGTGATCCTGACCAAGGCCGAATTTACCCCAGCGTTCGTAAAGAGCTCGTTCCATCTGGATTTCGCTTTCCACCCTTTTCAGCGGGTGGAAATAGAAATCCTCGTCGAAGGTGATGCCTTCCCTGTGGAACCACCACGAGCTGTGCAACACGATTTCAGCTGGTAATATCGTCGAGACTCGATCTCCGGTCATAGGTTTCAGTGCCGAAAAGTATAGCACGAAGCCTCTGCCGCTCCAACAGTGGTTCCGATCAGCTGATGGCTCAGAATTCAAGCTGCGTTCTCGTGCAACGCTGTGTGAATAGACGTACAATCAACTCACAGTCAGGCACCTCGACTTGCCAGGCAACCAGCAGCAAAGATATTACGGCGCCCCCCGGTGGTACCATTACAAAATCGCTGTCTTGGAAGTACAAGGTGGTATCACCGTCAATTTCTACGATGACCGGAAAGAACTCCTCCTCTCCCATGCAGCTCACGGCAACGGTTAAGGTACCATCTTCCTTGTCCTCTCCTTCACCTCCCCCTGGAACATCGATCACGCTGATTTCGTCTGAAGGTGGGCAAGCAGTATCGGAGTGATCAGAATCCCCTGCCTCAGTGTCCGGAAACGGCTACCTTGGGTCTGCCAAAGGGTGGTCGGGGCGCTTTGGGCACTGCCGCGATACAGCGAATGAGGCCTCGCCCCGGCCCCATTCGCTTCACCACCATCCTAATGTTCTAAGAATCAGGTACTAAGCAATCGCTCCAGGTCCGCACTCTTTGGAATGATCACCTGGGCAGCCGATTCGATCTCGCCGGATGCCACATCGATGATGCGGCTGAAGATAATCACCGACTGGGTCATTTCGATCACCGTACCGGTGAGCAGCAGATCCGCGGCCATGATGCGGCCGATTTGAATAGCATTTTCCGTATCCACCAGGTCGGAGAGGGCCAACTCCTGTTCATTCAATACAGCTTCGAGCTTGCTGCGTTCGAGAATCCGCAGTTGCTCCAATCCCGTTAAATCATAAATGGCTTTTTCGTTGAGCAGGGCGATCAATGCCGACTCTTGCCCGTTTTGTTGGGAGAACCCGGATACCGCCAGTTTACCGCTGGAAACCTGTTTCAGCTCGAGCACTACTTCCTGAAAGAGCAGCTGCAGCTGTTGATCCAAGGTTTGGGCGCCATATGCCGGGTACAGTTCTGTTTGCACCATGGCTAGATCTATTTGTTCGTCCCCCAACTCCAGTTCTCCCCCTAGCGTTTTGATGTAGTTGTTGAGGATCTGGATCTCGTCGTCAAAAGCATCCTCATCCAATCGCACTTTTGCATTTAGGAGCACTTTGCGGGTCTCCACGGTCATGTCCATGGCCGTTCGTACCCGCTGGTTAAACCGGCCTTCCAAGGCCACGACCTCCGGACTGGTCAACTCTTCATATGTTATGGATTCTATGTCTTCTGTATGGGCCTTGGCCTCTTCAAACAGTTGGTTGCGAAACTCGTTGATTTTGGCCAGTTCTTCCCTACCGGCAAAATAGACGTTCGCGATTCGGGTCAGGCCTTCGGCAAAGAAAAGCATGGTTCCCGCCCGCAGCACCCGGCTGTTGGAGTATCCCGCCAACTGACTCTCCGCCTCCACCACGTTGGTGTTGATCTCCTGTGGGCCCCAGCGATGAACATCCCCACTCAAGTCCTTATACCGCATCTGAAAACGAAACAGTGGGACTTCCCCGACCGAAACCAAAGGCGGGAGGACAAAGCGGACCACAATGGTCTCGTAATCCCCATGATGCAGCGTGGTTTGAGAAAAGGTGACCTTTTGTCCGGCAATCTGGTGATTGTATCCCCAGGTTTCAATATCCTGAACCGGGAGCAGGAACTCCAGCTCCATCTCCAGATCTCGAGCCGTGGGCACGACCATCCGATCCAGTTCCGAGCCGAATATCTTTTCCATCTCTTCCGCATCGGCAATGAAGCGGGAGCTTCCCCCGCCGCTCTTGGCGAGGTCCCTCATCAATTTGTAGTCGAAACCGCGTCCCACGCCGATCGTGGAAACATTAATTCCTATTTGACAATAGCTGTCCGCCATTTCCAGGATGCCCCCGGAGGTACCCATACCGTCGGTTAGGAACAAGACTCGATTGGTATACTCCTTGCGGTAATTGGACATGACCTGCTCGTAGCCCAGCTTCAACCCCGCCACCAGGTTGGTGCCCCCCGCCGGCATAATCTCATCAACCGCTCGTTTGAACCTGGTCCGTTTCTCCGCAGTGTTCATCCGGGTGGATGGGAATACCACTTCCGCACGGTCATCGAAGATGACCAGCGATACGAAATCAATATCCCTTACCTGTCGGATGAATACCTCAAAAGCCTGTTTTACCCATTCCAGCTTGTCCTCCCCCGACATCGATCCACTGTGATCGATCACGAAAGCCAGATTCATCGGTGGGAGATCTTGGAAAGGAACCTTCCCCGCCTGGATGCCGATCTGCAGGATCTCCTCCTGACCGCCGGCTATCACTTGCCGATGGCCGGTGTACAGGTGCACCCCTACCGTCTCTTCCGGGAAGGGATAGTTGTAGTCGATGGAGGCGATGTAGGAATTGACCCTCACCTCCTCCCGGGGAATGATGAGTCCTTGGGCTGCCAGGTATTTGCCCCGCCCCGATGAGCCCCCTTCTTCCTGCCCACTCGCCCACGACACGTTGGAAACGATCAATAGAACAAGCGCACAGAGAACAAAACGGATTTTCATTTTGTGTTCCTCCTCACTTTGATTGAAACGGGAAAAGAGTGCCGATGTATGCAATGGCTTAATTCTGCGGCTATCTCTTTTCTTCCATTCCTTGGATTCATATCCGTGTCAATATAGTGAGCAAGTCCTATGCCAAATGTGTTGGTTTCATTAATTCCCTACGGAACCTGGGATTAGAGTCAGAGAAGCGATGGTCGATCGTTCTAAACTTTTAACCGGGGAGATGTCAGACAAACAGCGCTAAATAGCTGTTTTGTAAGAAATTGCTAAATATGAAGAAAGAAGGATCTATCAATGAAGGTTGATAGGGGTTAAATCGGATCCTTTTCCATTTGGATGCTGTTGTTGACATTCAGCAGCTTCAGGATTTCTCCCACCGAATCCTGATAGCCGCAGATACGGATAGTCCGGTTCTCGGTAGCAAGGTTCTTGTGGCAGTGCAGGATGTGTCCTACGAACATGGAGCTCACATCAACAACATTGGAAAGGTCCAGAGTAATCGTACGGTAGCTGCTCTTCTGCAGGGAATCTAGAGCTCGCTCGAACAAGCCCACCGACTCCCCGGTCATCGACCCGGAGATCAAAAGCGCAATTTCATGTGCCGATACTTTTTTTGTCTTGAACATCACAACGACTTTACTATTATCATCGATGAAGAGTCCGAAAAAATCAAGCCAACTGGCGGATTCAACTTGAACTTTCAATATTTACGGTAATTTACAATTTGCCTTCCCACTGTAATCCCCCTCAACTTTCGGCTATTCGGTTGGACCGCGGCATATTGACCTATTTCTATATATATCCGAAAATTACTTCAGCAGGGCGACTAAACTGGAATCCGGAGGTTCATTTACTTGCCTGAATAATGCTGTACACATAATTCATTACCTGACATAGATCTACAGGGATTTTTCTATATGGCATGAAGCTTGCTTTAGGGATGTCATGAAGATCTCTACTTTGTTTCGAAATACAAGAGTCGATGCAAAACCCGGCCCACTTCGGATTTTTGGGCTTTTGGCCGTTGCAGTGGCGGTGATCGAGCTGATCCTCTGCTTCACCGGTCCGATCAGCTTCATTCAGCGTCCCACCCTGATGCTCTTTCCACCCTTCACCACCAATCTAAGCGCCGAACAGATCGCCGAAGTCTCCGCTTTTATCGAGAAACAGATCGCTCTGACCAACTCCTACTCCATCACCAGTCACAGTTTCATCGAAGAGTACTTCATTCGAACCTACCCTGAGTTCGATAAATCCAAACTTAAACCGGTGGACTACCAGGAGGCTCAGAAAATTGCTCAAGAGCTTGAATTGGAGCGATTCGCCATTGCCTGGATCTACTCCACTAGCAACCACTTCGAAATCACAGTGTCGATCCGGGATGTGAAGGAAGGGGCCATTCTGCGCTCGGGACGCTTTGTATCCGAAAGCCTCGAAACTATGCTCCAGGGAATCGGAAAAGACGGTGAGCCCCTCGACATGCGGGAAGACCTGGCCGTACAGACAAAGGGAACCGGCTTCACCGACTATCTGGTTCTTGTCCTTCTAGGGCTGCAGCTGATCGTGGGTGTTCTTGCACTGGTAGGGTGCGATCCCGGCCTTCTCGTCGAGATCGTATGGGCTCCCGCCCTGATCCTCTTTGTATTCGCCTACATCTACGCGCTAAGTGCGAACATGGACTATGTTCAGCGCTACATAGCAAGCAGCGGTCAGCTGCAGCTGGCTGAAAGCACGGCCCTGGAACAGCTTTATGCCTTGCTTCGCTATGGACCCATACTGATCCTGAATGGTGTGTATTACGTGTGCCAGAGAAAACGCAGAGCCGGTCAGGTTGCTGGGCGGCAAAATTGGATCCGAAGGTACATCACCAATTGGGGGCTTCCGTGGGTCCTACTCTCGGCTGCGTTGTTTGGGTTTTCTTTTCCCTCCATGATCAGACTGGACGGGATGGGGTGGTTGGCCTGGATCTCGATTGTGCCGCTGCTCCTCGTCCTGATCACGTCAAAACCTACAATGGGTGTTTTCTACGGGGTCGTGTTTGGAACGCTGCAAGCCCTGATCATCAACTACTGGCACGGTACCTATGACTACGTGTCTCTGCATCTGATCACAATCGCCTTTGTGGTTGAGTTCTTCCTGTTCATGATCCCCCTTGTCCTGCTGATTAAACTGAAGCGTAAGTGGGGGTTCTTGATCGTACCGGCGGCGTGGGTTGTCTTCGATTATGTTCGCTCTATCGGCATTTTAGGCTATCCGTGGGGTATCATCGGGACCACTCAGTTTCAATTCCTCCCTATAATCCAGATTGCCTCGATCACCGGAGTGTGGGGTGTCAATTTTGTGGTCCTGCTGTGCAATGCCTCGATCGCCTGGGCATTGGCAGGCTCGGTGTTTCAATGGACCTGGCTCGGCGGAGGCTCCGCTCCCAACACGGCAATCCCTACCAGTATAGGAACACCGTGGCGGAACTTCACGGCACGAGTCAAAACACGGGCACTGCACCTCCAGAGTTTGTTCCCGATCGCAGTATTTCTCGGGATTTTCGGAATCTGCGTGCTCACCGGAACGGTGATTCTGTTTAGGGTTCAGCACAGACTATACGGCCGACCCGATATAGAGAGGGCGACTGTGGTGCTGCTCCAACAGAATACGGATCCGAGAAAACACGAATACCGGCAGAACTTCGAGAAGCTGATGGAGCTCACGGACCAGGCTCTTCTGCAAATGCCATCCAAACCGGACCTCGTGGCCTGGCCCGAAGGTGGGTTCAAGCTGGATATTCGTTACTGGTCCACGCCTGAAAGACAGGAATCCTACTGGGGTCGGGTTGTCAAAGAGTTTCGAGACTATCAGAAGGGCCTGGATACCTGGCTTATGACGGGCACCCAGGATCATATCATGATCCTCGATCCTCAGGGTGAGCGGATTCGGCGAAACTTCAACTCCTCCGTGCTCCTCGACGGGCAAGGAGATATAAACGGCTTCTACCACAAGATCAACCTGGTACCATTCTCCGAATACTTCCCCCTTGACAAAAAAAAGTTTGTCCGCCTGTACGAGATGTTTCAAAAGTACGATATCTCCAACTGGGGAATCGGAAATGACAGGGTGGTGTATCAGCATGAAAAGATGAGAATTGCCACCCCGATTTGTTTCGAGGATGCCTTTTCCGATCATGTCCGCCGCTTCGTCCTTCAGGATGTAGATATCATCCTGAACATGAGCAACGACTACTGGTCTCTTTCACCTGTGGAAGGACGGCAACACGGTCTGTTTTCGCTGTTTCGGGCCGTGGAAAATCATCGACCGGTGCTGCGCACCACCTCATCCGGGTACACCGTGTACATAGACGCGGTGGGTCGGATTCAGCCGGGTTCACCGGAACCATACACCGAAGGGTACGTCGTAGCACACGTACCGTTGCCCGAAACCAAATTCACTCTGTACACACGGTGGGGAGACTGGTTTCCGATCGCCTGCGCGATCGCTGTGCTTGCCTCTGTCCTCTGGGCTGCAGTCCTTGGGATGCTGAAGAGGGTGCGCGAAAGGCGCGTCATGTTTGGCGGCAGGCTACCCAACAAGATCCCGAACGGATAACCTTTAGGTCGCGCTTCGAAAATCCTCCAGATCGAGGAGCAGCACCCGGGAGTTCCGCAGCCTGTTGTAGTCCTTGCGTTTATTCGCGGGCAGGTCCTGGATCCCTCCTTCCATGAATCCAAACTGAAGGAACCAGTCTGCTGTCTGGGTCGTGAGCACGTACAGATTCTTTATGTTCAAGCTCCTGGCCCTATCCACAAGAAAAGAGAGAATTCGCTTGCCTATACCGAGTCCCGTATAGGTATGATCGACGGCAATAGCGGCGATCTCTCCCTTGCCCGATGCGCCGGGTGCCGGAAACAAAGCCCCACAGGCGTGGAGAATATTGTCCACCTCGTAAACAACAAACTCATCGACCTGGGCGGCCAGATCCTCCTCATTCCTCGGTAACAGGATTTCTTCCTCTACGAAAGGATTCATGATCCGAAGCACTTCAGGGATGTCGGCAAGATGCATCGGACGGATGTTTTCGTGCTCGTTTGTATAGATCATGGTCCCGCAGCCGCGGCTGGAAAAAATCTCCTTCAGGATCACTCCCTCAATTTTTCCATTGACGATGTGGACTCTGGCGACTCCCTCGGCACAAGCTTTACACCCCAACCTGATCAGTTCGACCATCTCATCCTGGGCTTTTTCGGCATTCAGCTGGAGGAAACTGTCCGCTTGATCAACGCTAAGATGAGTCACAACACCTTCTGAAGATATGGAGATCCCCTCCGGCAACCTATAATCAACGGCGGTGACCCCCTGGTGGGGAAAGATGTAGAACAGTTTCTCCGCTTTCAGGGACCTGGCGAGAATATAGGCGAGCTCATTCGATGAGATGTTGTAGGGTTTTCCGCTTGCACTCCAGCCGATATTCGGAAAAATGGGAATCAAACCATCTTCCAAAGCTTTCCGAACCAAACCCACATTGATCTTCTCCACCGTTCCCGTGTCTTGATAGTCTACACCTTTGAGTACTCCCAAACTCCTGGCGCGTACCCAATTGCCGATGATGGCACTGGTGTTGTTTTCCGCCAGCTGGGTCATCAGTCGATTGGATACGTCGAATGCGGCCATCTTGATGAAGGGTATGGCTTCCGGAGTGGAGATGCGAGTGCCCTTTACCGTTTCCCATGGGATGTTGTAGCGGGACAGTACATCATTGATCCTCTCCTTGGCTCCCGGGACCAGCACGATCTGAATCCCCTGGCGGTGAAGAAGAACCAGATCCTTGACCAGCATCGGGAGGAAAGGATGAATCATCACCGAACCGTCGATCTTGAGGACAATCGTCTTTCCCTTGAACAACTGAACGTATTCGAAGACCTGTCGAATAAGTTCCACCTGTTCTTTCAACTTGTCACTGTCCATAGGCTCATATATCCTTTTTATAGATCCGATACGTCTTGTAGATCTTGACCGGAAAATGTTTCAGAGAGTTGCGCATCGAATAGTTGCTTTCCACAATGTTCGACATCTCCACTTCCCTGTATCCGTATTTTTTAGCGTTTTCCACGATGTTGGTATAGAAAGCGATCTCGATACCCTTGTTGCGGTGTTCCTCGAGAACTCCCATCAGAATGTGGCGGAAGCGGTCCGTCTTTTTAACACCCCAAAGCATTGTCAGGAAACCGAAAGGGAAAAGCCTGCCGTTGATCTTTTTAACGGCCACATTGGCGTCGGCTATGGAAAGAGCAACGCCGACAGGCTGGCCTTGGATCTCAGCCACAAAGGACAGCTCGGGAAGAGCGATCCGTTTGACTGCATCCACCAGCCGGGCCAACTCCCTGTCCGTCCAGGGCACATGTCCCCAATTCCGGCTCCATGCCGGCTTGAAAATCCGATCGATGATATCCGCTTCCCTGTCCACAGCCCTGAGATCGATTCGCCGCAACTGTACGTTGCTGCGCTTCATGAGCTTGTCCTTGAGGGCAAACAGCTTGGGATTCACCTGATCATGATCTTTTACATAACCGTGATAGGCGTACCAGTCGATCTCCTTTTCGAAACCAATCCCTTCCAGCAGCGTCGAATAGCAGGGGGGATTGTGGAGATTCATAACGATCGGTGGGCTGTCAAATCCTTGTACTAAAACACCAATTTCATCGTACACGCCGAAGTTCATCGGTCCGAGGATTTTCGTTTTCCCCCTCTCTTTCAAATACTTCTCCACTGCGGCGAACAGAACTTTTACTACCCGGGGATCTTCTTCACATTCAAAAAATCCGAAAAATCCTGTCTCTTTTCCATACTGCTCGTCGTAGAGATAATTCACGTGAGCGGATACTCTTCCCACAATTAGGTTATTCCGGCGAGCAAGGAAAAGCTGAACTTCTCCATGGTCGAAGAAAACGCCTCGCTTGGGATCCAGGTATTCCCGCTGATCCACGATAAGAGGGGGCACCCAGTGCGGATCATCCTGATACAAGCGCCAGGGCATTTTTATGAACTCCATTCTCTGACCCCGGGTGGTGACCGGTACGATCTTCACATTATCGTCCACTTTAGTTGTCCCTCATAATCCTGACGTTGTATATATATACAGTAGTTAACAGTCACTCGCTTCCTTCTGTCAAGTTGCCCGTGAGGACTTGAGGCCTTGCCGTTCTCTCTTGGCGGATTTGCAGCTTCTGCGATCCGTTCGCGTAAAATTATGCTTGTACTGTCATAATTTTGCAGGTATGGTAGACATTACTTTTCAGTAAAGGGTGTGCGATGGCGGCCAAACGACCTTTCTTCATTGTCAACCCTCACTCGGGCGGTGCAAGCACCGGTCATCTCTGGCCGGTGTGGCAGCCCCGGATTCAGGCAGCCCTGGGTTCCTCGGATTGTCAGCACACCCAGGGAAGCATGCATGCGACGGCCTTAACCCGGGAAGCCCTGCAAGACGGGTACGACTTGATCGTAGCGGTCGGCGGGGACGGCACCCTTAATGAGGTCCTGAACGGCTTCTTCGAAAACGGGAAAGTTCTTTTCCCTAAGGCTGCTCTGGCATACATCCCAAACGGTACCGGTGCGGATTTTTCTCGAACCCTCGGTTTCCACGGCAGGACGATCGACCAGCACATCGAGCGCCTCGTGTCCGGAGAAGTTTCTCATTTGGATTGCGGGGAGGTTCGTTTTGTCAATACTGCCGGAGAGGAAACAAATCGCCTGTTCATCAACGAGTCGAGTCTCGGTTTTTCCGCTACCACCGCAGACGCGGTAAATAAGGCATCAAAACACTTCCGGGGCAAACTCCCCTTCCTGATCGGTGTGATCCGCTGTTTAAGCACCCTGAAGAACCCAAGCTTGAAGATATCCGTCGATGGAAAGCTCGTCCATGAGGAACCTACCCTGCTTGTTGCGGTGAGCAATGGCAAGTATTTCGGCGGAGGTATGATGATCGCCCCCCATGCCGAGATAACCGACGGGCTGCTCGACATCATCATCATTTCCGGGATGAGCAGACTCACCCTGCTTCGAAAGATAAAGCTGATCTACGCGGGACAGCACCTCGACGAACCGGAGGTCACCTTCCTACGGGGAAAGACGGTGCACATCAGCACCTTCGGCGAGGAGGTGCTGCTGGAGATGGACGGGGAACAACCTGGAAAGCTGGCCGCGGAATACCGGGTATCGAAGAAAACGATCCCCTTTGTCTACTAGATCCTGGACCGCAGGTCAACGCTCGCCAAGAAGCTTGATCATGTATACTTCGATATACCGGGTGAAATCGTCCTTGCGCTTGATCCTGGCAAAGGACTTATTCGCCGCTAGTTTATCCGCCAGCAAGCGGATTCTACCTGCATCAGGAGCACTGACTCTAAACGTTCTTCGAATATTGCGTAGATAATCCCGAACCATAGCATTGACGTCTTCCACCAGATTCGTTCTGGCTTTCGGATCGTAGAGCGGATTCCACTTCTCCATCAACTCTTTCAAACTCTGCGGAATCGTTTTCTCGCTGCCGACAAATTCCAGCTTGAGATCATGCACGGCCTTGCGGTAGACAACCAACTGCTTGCTCGATATGGGCCGAAGCGTGGTTGATCCCACCGCTTCCGCGGGTCGGGGGCTTGGATGGGTGGCGGCGGGAGCCTCTGCTGCCGCGGAATCTGCACCTGCCTCCGAGTGCGGTAGGGAAGCTTCCCGTTGTCCTGCCCGTTCTCTCGACCTATTCCAGGTTTTCTTGATACCACGAAACAGATTCCGAAAGAAATAAAACAATCCGCGAAATACTGTCAAACGTTTCCAAATGGGCACTCTGAGCTTCGCGTCATCGAACAGTTCTTTTCTGCTCAAAGCCAGGATCTTCGGCAATGGATGGAGCTGCTTCCGTTTTTCATCCAAGACTTGATCCATAGTTCTGGCCATATCGTAGCTGATCTTCCCATGCTCCTTGGCCAGATAGAGCAGATTGTAGTTCAGGAGGGAGTAGAGAAACGGGGACCGGTTTTTCAGGGTTATATCTAAATCCCGCATAAACTCCTGCTCATCAGTCATGGCCAGAATCCGCCTGTTTTCCTTGAGCAACTTCTCCCACTCTTCCAAGTAATAATCCTTTATTTCTCTGGACTGCTCGTGGAGCATCTTCACGAACAGAGGGATGAGGAGATCTTTGTGAATGTAGTAATCCTTGCCGTGCACCGTCTTGAGGTGAACGAGTTCGGGAAGAGATTCATACCCTTCTGATTTTGTCCTTGCCTCCAAGAACTCTAGAAACACATCTCGAGTGTTTTTTCGGATTAGGGGCAAGCCCTTCTCGTCACGAACGGAGTAGAGGTCCTTTAAAGTGTATGCATACGGATACTTGTGGAACTGAGTCTCGAACTTCTTCACCATGTTCGATTTCTCGTTCTCCCTCTGCTGTTTGCCTCTGTAGTGAACATTGTAGAAACCGATCAGATAGGCCGCCTGACAGTAGCCATGTTCCTCAGCCGTCTTCTCCGATATTACTTTGTGCTCCTGAAGCACGAAATTGGCAAAATGAGCCCAGAAGCGAAACGAAAAATCAGATGGGTCGAGCAGCGATCCGATCGCCCGGCCCGGTTTGGTCATCACGACTGAAATCATGTCCCGCAGGCCGCGCTCGTTTCCTCGGAGCGCCGGATGGAGTCTGTGCATGACAAAACTGGCATTGTTCTTGCTCTCCAGGTACACTCTCAGCTTGTATACTGCCAACTCCATCAGCTTCTGTTCCACCAGATCCGAGCTGACCAGGATAGGATTGACGAGTTCGGGGAAGCTAAAACGAAGGATTTGGGGGTTCTCGGTTTTGAGCTCTCCAAGGGCGGAAACGAAATCCGTTTTGATATTGACTTCTGTAATCAGATGTTCCGGAATCGTAATTTTTAGATCGTCCTCCGATGGGAAGGGTATGGTGGGTTTTGCCTCGATCCTTTTGTAGGCTTTGTGCAGGGCTTCGATGAAGTACTGGGGGAAGAAAATCCAGCGAACCTCCTGTCCTTCCTTTTCGAGACTGCACAGCCCGTGCTCGGTCAGGACCCGCAGGTAGGTGTCTACCATACCCTCGGTGTGTTGCACGAAGGCTTCCATTTGAGGAAACTTCAAGGTGTAGCGGCCGGCATAATTCTTTACAAAACCGATGAACTCGGTCTTCTCAACACGAGCGGTGCGATGGTTTATGGTGTATATCCGTAGAAGATAGAGCAAGGCTTGCGCATTGGGCTCGAGTCCTCCGCTCCCGTCTGCCTCCTCCAAGCTCTCCAGAACGGGTACATCCCGGGAATCGGCCGCTGTCGAATCACTCATCATTGACAACGTACCACCAAAGCCGACCTCTGTCCATATTGTGACTCGAGTTACTGGCACTGGCAGGAGGGACAGAAATAGGTTCCCCGACCGGCCACTCGGGATTTAACGATCGGCGCACCACATCTGCTGCAAGGCCGGCCCTCGCGGCCGTAGACCAGGAGCGCGTTCTGGAATCTCCCCTTCTCCCCTCGGGAGTCTACGTAATCAGAGATCGTCGTTCCCTTTCTTCGGATTGCGGATCGCAGAACCTTTTGCGCGGTACGAAGAAGTGACGCGGTTCGTTCAGAGTCCAGGGCCGATGCCTGCTTCAGGGGCGAGATCTGCGCCCGGAAGAGGATCTCATCCGTGTAGATATTTCCCAATCCCGCGACAACCGTCTGGTCTAAGAGAGCGGCCTTGATGCAGCGTCCGGTCTTCTGCAATACCCTGTGAAGCTGTAACGCGGAGATGCCCAGCGCATCCGGTCCCAGTTTCTTTTCTTTAATGAACTCTTCTACCGTTCCCTCGAGGAGTTTCAACCTACCGAACTTACGCACGTCGCGATAGACAATCTTCATCTCCCGATTCTCCAAGAACAGCTCAAGATGGGTGTGCTTGTCAACGCTCTGCACTCTGGGAACCAAAAGAAGCTGTCCGGTCATACGCAGATGAAGCGCCAGAACCACATCCCCACTCAGAAGGAAGAATAGGTACTTGCCGTGTCTACGGAGATTTTCGAACCTACGACCTCGGACAGCTTCGGCGAAACAATCGGGATCAGGGGCTACAACAGCCGAAAAATGACATCGAACATCTTCAATTGTCAGCCCCAGAACTTGAGCAGCCAATCCCCGGGCCAGATTTTCCACCTCCGGCAACTCAGGCACTGCGTCAATCCTCAAAACCTAGGAAAGAGACGATTGAAGGAACTCGAATATGTCATGAGCTTTTGGAGGACATCCGTTCACGAAGCTCTGAAACCCTCTGGTACAGACACCGATCCCCAAATCACTCATCCGGAGGCCCCGGTATCCCTGGCCGACGCATATCTTTTTACGGAGACGGCTCAACTGGTTGGTTTCACTAAGGCGCTGCAGCGCATACAGCGTGCTGCCGTAGCAGGCTGAACAGGCCTGGCGATCCAAGATGTACTCCTTTAATCGATCCAGCTCGCTCCTACCCTGCGGAGGAATTTTTACAAAATCGGGTTGGCCGATTTCCCGTATTTGGGCGGAAAGGGTGTCCATGACTCCGGCGCCATACTGGGCAGCCAAGGCGATGTGCCTGATCACTTCGGGAGGATAGCCCATCAAGTCGGCGACGTAGCTGTCTACCAAAACCGGATCTTTACCCAAGATCACCCTGTCCATGGCCAGAGGATCACCCCCTCCACCAACTGTGGATGGGTGGTGACCCCGGAGGAGGCTTCCCGAGCCATTACCAGATTGGGTTTGAGCAGCACGTGGTCACTGGGACTCAGTTCCGAGGCTATGTCCATTTCCTGGAGCACGGTCAAGACCAGGTCGCAGGGCCTTTTCCCATAGGCCACAGCCAACTCTCCGCGGTTCATGGGCCGACCGAAACGACAGCACGTTCGACAATACGGCAGGCCTGCTGTACCGCCTTGGAGGAGACATCGTGATGGGTTACGATGCGGATCCAACCATCATCGGGAGGATTGATCCTCACGCCCCCGCGCAGAAGCTCCTCCACCAGTCTTTGCTCCCTGTCCCCATTGCCGGGGTCCCGGTAGCGCAGAAAGAACATATTGATCTTCACCGGTACAGGCTGCACCTCGAAGATCTCGAGTTTGTCGAACACCCGGGCTATCTCCTCCGCCTTTATCCGGTCCTCCGGCAGCCGCTGCCGCATGTACTTGATCGCGACCAGCCCGGCGGCGGCAATAACCCCGGCCTGGCGCATTCCACCGCCCATGATTTTCCGCTTCTTCCGGGCTTTTTGAATGAACTCGTCGCTTCCGGCCAACATCGAACCCACCGGCGCGCACAAACCCTTCGAAAGACAGAACATCACCGAATCGGTCAGCTCGACGATCCGCCTTGCTTCGGCCCCGAGATAGTGGGCGGCGTTGAACAGGCGGGCGCCGTCCAGGTGCACCGGGACATCCAATGAGTGGGACCGGAGAATGATATTCTTCATGACCTCGAGGGGCATGACCTCGCCACTGCCGAGAGCGTTCTCCAAGGCTATAAGATCTGTTCGTGGCCAGTGTATATCCTGCCTGGGTCGAAGATGCGCCTCGATATCATCCCAAACCGGATATGCTCCCCGCGGAGTGAAGGTTCGCAGCTGGGCACCGGCAATCACGGCTGCGGCTCCTGCCTCATGCTGCACGATATGGCTCTGTTCGGTCAGCACCACTTCATTACCCCGCCTGCAGTGGGTGAACAGGGCAAGCTGATTCCCGAACGTCCCGGAGGGCACAAACAGTGCGGATTCCTTTCCGACCAGTTCCGCGGAAAAGGCTTCCAATTCGTTTACCGTGGGGTCTTCGCCGTACACATCATCCCCCACTTCCGCACGATACATGGCTTTGCGCATATCTTCTGTCGGTTTGGTCACCGTGTCGGAACGAAGATCGATTTTCTCCATTAGCTCTGTTCTCCCTCTGCTGCACCTTTCGGATTCTTTAACAATGTCTGTTCGGCTCCTCGAACCTTCTGAAGCCGTTGGATCTCCTTCTGTCCTTCCGAGACCTGGACGCCGAGGGTGTCCATTTCTCGCTGCCGTGATTCGATATCAGCCTCCAGCTTCGAAATCCTATCGGCAAGATTACCGAGTTGGTCGCGAAGGGAATCGATGTGCATGGCGGCTCTGAGCCTTTCTATTTGTTTTCGATTTTTCCGATTCGCCTGTTCGACTCCCTCGATCTGTTTGACCATACTCGAAGCTTCTGCATCCACGGACTCACCGGATCGTGTACCCCGGAACAGACTTCCAAGAGCCCCAAAGGCGTCATGCAGCTGCCCTTCGATACGCTGGATTTCCGTTTCGATTTCCCGTACACGTTTCTGATGGGATTTGTCTGCGCCGAGAGTTTTCAACTCGCTCCACATTCTCCCCTGGTCCTCTCTGAGCTTCCCTGTCTCTCGATGGAAGGCGTTGATTTTTTTCTCATTCGCCTCATACGGGAGCAGAGCTTCCCGCAGTCCACGGTCCTTCAGCTCTTCGTCCACTTCCGAATCACAGAATCGCCTCCCCACCTCGTGAAACGACTTGCTGAGGGCCTTCCGTCTCAGAGAAAGGACACCCTTCAAATAGAGGGAACGGCCGGTCTCACGAAAAATACGAAAGAACTTGCCCCCTTTTGCGTGAGCTTGGATTTCATCGTACTCTGCTTCCAGTTCCTCCAGCTCCTTTTCCTGCCGCCTCATAGGCTCAAACAACTCCCGGTACTCACTCCCCGGAGCGGGCAAGCTCTGATACGCTGTGCAGGCTGCTCTGCCGATAGCCTCGCAGATCACCTGATTTCTCTCTGCAAGCTCAGCGATCTGGGCCTTCCTGTTGCGAATCTCGCGTTCGAGCTCTTCGTTACGGGCAACAGATTGGAGTATTTTCTTCACCTGTTGACGGCTCTCGGGAAGTTGCCGGCGCAGCTCTTGAATCCGCTTGTGGAGTTCCTTCATCTCCGGGGTACTCAACACCTCGGCTTCCCGGTAAGACAAGTATTCCCCCAATTTTCTCAAGCAGAGGTGTACCTCTCCTGAGTTTTTTTCTATGCCCCTCTGCAGATCATTGATCGCCCGTTTATAGGTATCCATCTTCCCACCGCTCAAGCCTCCAAACCGAGTCCCTTGTCGATGATCGCTTTGGTAACGCTCAGGACCTCTCCGGTTTCAACCCGCACCAGCTTTAGAAACAGCTCGTATCCCTTGGCCGTGGAATAGAGCTTCCCGATGATGAGAAGCTCTGCCCCGAGCAGCTCCCCGACCTTTGCCGCTCCCTGCTCCTCGGCCAAATCCGAGAGCTGCAATTCGAGCTCTTCCAAAACACTCTGGAGATCTTTACGCTCCACGATTCGGAAAAGCTCCTTGAACGTCTTGTCTTTTCCGAAGCTCAAGAGCAATTGCTCCGTGAAGTACTCCGAGTTGAGACTCAAGTCTCTTTGGGTCGGGCTGAGAGGAAGCACGGCTGCAGCGCTACCTTTGGGGATTCGAACGGTGGAATAGTCGATCAGCTGGGAGACCGCCATAGAGAACAGTTTATTCAACGTCTCCTCCCTCTCCTCCGCATCGATTTTGCTGGCCGTGAAGTACTCCTCCTCCTCTTCAATCGGCTGGTCGGTTATATGGGAGAGCTCCTCCTTGGCAAAACGAATAATGATGGCTTCCAGCTTGTCCGTCTGATAGTTGGCCCCCGTGTGGTGGCTGACACTACCCGGCGCCCCACCCTCGCTCTCGCCGGTTTCACCGTAAGAGAGGAATATGTACTTCGCCGAAGTGTACTGGGCGATCTGTCTCAAGACGACCTCTCCCAGCAGGTCGAGACCACCTGTTCCGACACTGAAAATCTTTATCCCCGTCTCCTTCGCCTCCTTGACCGCTTGAGCGTAGGTATATCGCTGTCCGTAGTCTAAGTGCGGCGGCGCGTCTGTAATGATGAAACCGAGGCGTACCCCTCCACGACTCCAGGACAACTTCATGGCCTGCTCGAGTGCGGACTGGAGATCCTCCGGCGTATCCCCTCCTCCAGAGGCTTCTACCGCATCGAGAGCCGATTGGAACTCCTGGAGGTTTTCGGTAAAAGGAACGACCTCGTTTACGTATTCATCCCCGCGATCCTTGTACAGGACCATCCCGAACCGTACCCGTGGTTTCGACGAGAGGGAGGCCAGATTGAGTTTGATGAGCTCGATCGTGGTTTTCAGTCGCTGAATTTCTTCACCCATGCTTCCGGTTGTATCGAGGATGAAGAGCAGATCCAAAGGAATCCGGCTCATTTCGGCCCGAGGTGCACCAAAGGCTATCGGGATCTCCCGTCGACCGAAGCGATCCAGGGAGACGCTCTTACGCTGCTGGTTATAAGTGACCTCTATCGTATACCCCTGCTGATCTCCATATTCGGCGGGGAACAGGAGAAAACTTCCGTCTGCATAGGTCGTTCCCCTGCCGAGGAAGCTCCGATTCGGCCCGTACACTTCGATCTCGGCGTTGGGAATAGACTTGCCTTCGCTGTCTTGGACCTTGAGCATGATCCGCTCTTCGATTGGGATCGGTATACGATTGACCTGGGCACCGTAGGTGCTCAAGAATTGCACGAAGTAGTTGAACTGCTTGTTGTCGTCGGCGAATCCGGCTTTCAGACCCGAGACCTGAGGTCTTGTGGAGGTACCGGAAGAGCGGGTCGGTATGGTTCCCGAAGGGGCCGCTTTCTCCTCCGGGACAGCCTCCGCGATTTCCCCGGCTTCCGACTCTCCGCTCCAGGGAGCTTCAACGCTTTCATCGGCGGCGCTTTCCCTCTTTTCCGCCCCGGTGATCTTGGGCCCATCCTCCCGCGGGGGCGGGGATACGGAATCCTCCGGCTCAATCAACTCGATAGCTTCCTCTTTCTCCCCGCCGAATCCCATGCAGGACAGGAGAGCAAGCACGAACAGCGACAGAAAAAACAGCTTCCAGACAGTGGCTTTTGGTTTCATCATCGATTCTCCTTCGAAACCCGCGAGCTCCCGTCCGTTCATGGTATATTTAATCGACGAGCACTCGCAAACGTTGTGTTTATAGCATAGTCAAAAAACGCTGGATGATGTAGATCCACAGTCAACAAAATCGTGACTGGAATTTATGGATGGATTTTCGGCTTTCCGGCCGGAGGGCTTACCGGAACATGTTTTGGGCAATATCCCGGCGCCGAACCGAGTAGGAAACTTCGCTGGAGTCCACCTCCAGCCACACTTCCACTTTGCCGATCATCTCCCGGATTTCCCGCTGTTCCCGGATCGGCCCGGACAGGTCGTAGCTGTGGATCTCCCCGTCGTAGCTGACCACTACCGTATACTCCAACTCATCGTCCCGACGTCGAGCCTCAGCGACCAGCTCAATCGGGACGGGCCGACCCTCCCGATCTATGAAAGAGGCATCATGTTCCCGGCTG
>Ga0307380_10004300_pt1 | contig 19326 bp, 34 predicted proteins | sample UN3MG_FD_202239 | JGI IMG/M metagenome (GOLD analysis project Ga0307380, IMG submission 202239) | Soil microbial communities from Risofladan, Vaasa, Finland - UN-3 | ecosystem: Environmental > Terrestrial > Soil > Coastal area > Acid sulfate soil | place: Finland: Risofladan, Vaasa | collected... | reverse complement strand
ACATCATCAGCAGAGAATGAGGCTGATGGAGAAACAAGCGTTGCCGAATTGAAGCCAACAGTACCATCCATCAATCTAACCCCATCGGCTACAATTGAATTCTCAGGAACTGGATCAGGATCAGGAGTTGGATCAGGATCAGGAACTGGATCAGGATCAGGAGTTGGGTCAGGATCGGGAACTGGATCAGGATCGGGAACTGGATCGGAACAGAGTTCCGTTATTTCTGTTAATTCCCTACGTGCGTTTGTGGCGTTAGACAAAATTGTTGCGCCGACTGATTGCATTTTCACAAGTCGTGCATCAAGCGACTCAACTAATTCATCTCGTTCTACACTCATGCTTCCATCATACCTTCTTCTTCATGATTCGTCAAGGAATTTCTACAAAACATCTAACTCATTTTCCGCCCTGATCAAATCTCTGATCGCCCACAGCGGGGTTCCGTCAGTTACTTCCTGGGCCATATCTGCTGCGAAGCCATAATCATAAATAGGTTCATCCCAATACTCAGTGTAGAAAACAATCTGTTTTAAGTCGGTTGAAAACCAACCAGATTCAACGCACATTTCTACTCTGCCAGCCGAATGACCCTGGGTAGGCCTCATCGCTTCGTGTGTGGGAAAAATCCACATCAGGCATTTCGTAAACCAAGAGTTACTTCTTCTCTCAACATTATAATGAAAAAGCTTCATTTCACAATCCTTCCTAAGATATACATTATTATCATCCCCAGCGAAAATGCCATGATGAATTCTATCATACTTATCGTCGCCACTACAATTAATTCTGTCCACGTACTGTGCGCAATCATCTGACATGCTCTATTGGAGTATGTTCATCAAACTCTCTCCAATCAGGCCATTCACGATTTCTATTTGTTTCCTGCTTGTTAACAAGAGCCTGAATAATGTCTTGCGGAGAATGACCACAACGCCACGCTCCATCCAGAGCAAGAATTATAAGGTCGATCCATTCGTAAAGATCGCCGGGGTCATCTCTAATCTCGTCTAGCTCACTAGACAGATGCTTTAATAACCCTTCAGTTCTTCTCCCCGGCCCGAACGTCTTTTCGGACCAATCAATCTGCCGCTGAATATATCTGTCGTCAATTACTGGCTTCATCTGTCTTCCAAATTATTTGTCCCTCTTTAGGGTGTGATCCATCTCCCCCGCAGAATTTGCAATCTACTTCTTCATCAACTTCGCCTACAAGCCCTTCTCCATGACATTCCGGACACAGATGATGAGGGGGAATTATATCTCCTTCTGCTTCCTCAACCAAGACCCATTCTTTTTTGATAATTTCGAGGGGGTCAAGAATATCATCAAAAAACTCAAGGTCAGTAACAAAAGTATATTCGCCATAGATAAGCGAGCCATCTTTCATTTCATATGTCGTCATCTTAGACATAATCGCTCCCACAATTGCTGCATCCGCATTCACAATTAAACATACCACAATAATCGCAATACACTTCAATTTGCTCAGCCATAATTGTATACGAAGGGGCCAAAACGTCAATGCTAGTTACAAAGTGTTTGTTCAACCATTCAATGAATTTGGGCGTTGTAGAAAAATAGTTATTATCAGCTTTAGTCCCGGTTGTGAACCAACCCCCAGTAGTCCTAACGGCGGTATAATTATAGAATTTCCCGCCCTTGTGATATCTGGCTTTGTATGAAACAATTGAACCGTAACCAAGAATTTCAATACCCTTAAACTTTTTCTGTTCACGCTCAAGGTCTAATTCAAGTTTTTTAACTAAGGCTTTTGCGTTAGCGAGTTGTGTCTTCAATGTGTATTCCATGTGTATATCCTTCGTTTCTCGATACATCGTTTACAGATAAAAGATGCCTTATCCATTTTGAGGCTTGAAGTGCCCCCGCAGACTTTACATCTAACTTCTGACCTCATGGGGTTCTCCCGCCAGCCGTCGTAGCGCACGGCCTTACTGGTCACGAGCCATCATACCATGCCCGCCGTGCCGTCCCAAGTGAGTTCAGTAGGGTCAATTTAGTTTCGCCCATTCTAAATCATCACATACATCGCATAATCCTATTTCGGTTTGTTTCAAGTCAGATAATTCGTTGTAAAATATATACTTAAATTCGTGACAGATTGATCCACATAAGCCGGTCGGTAATCTATATACGATATGAATCCCGCTAGACATTCCTGGGGGGTTTCCATCCCAACCTGTAAGAATTTTTGGTTCATGGTCTGTACGATTCTTCTTCCTGCCAAAGAGTTTCCCCAAAATGTGTCTCCAAGATTCTATGTGCTTTTTGATAGTCCCAGAAATACACAGCTTCTCTTAACAAATCAAGGACTTCCCTAAGATAGTCTACTTCATCTTGAAGGATACTGCAATCATCCTCAAGTTTTCTTATTGGGGTGAAGTCTTTCATTTTACCTAGTTTTTTGGTTCGCCATTATTCTGAGCATTTCAAGTCTGTCAAAAGCTTCATCACATGAATAGTAAACTTTAGCATATTGCTTTCTGGCGGGTTCATTGTATGCTGGGCAGTCATCATTATGACAAAAGAACAATGCTTTGTAGACTTCTTCCTGACCTTGTACATGAACAGCTTGTTCTAGAATAAGCTGTGAGTAACAATATCTACAATCTTTGGCGGGGTAGGGAAATCCTTCAATAATTCTACCAACGAAGGGACCCTTAAAAGATTCTCTAACAATATTAAATGATTCGCTCATAATTTACCTATAAGATTATCAAGAGACTCTGCAACATATGGAAGCTCTTCAATCAAATGCTGTATGTCATTTCTAGTTATTTCAGTAGTTCTAACTTCCATCCACCAACTAGGCAATCTAATTCCGTCGTCATCCTCAAGCAAAACAAGATGCAGAGCTAATTTAGAATCTTTGTCAGTATCTAAATCAGATTTAGTAATCACTTTTAATAAACATACCTTTGAAAGTAACCATGACAAAAATTCTGGCAACAGCTAACCCTACTGCTCCCTCAAGAAAAGTAAAATCAGAAATAATCATTAACATTCCAGAAAATATTGAGCATATAACAATAAAGGCTGCAAGACCCCCAATCATTTCTGCCGCATATTTCTTGTCTGTATTCTTAGCAATTTTCATTACGGAGCAACCCTTTCGTTGTTGATCCACGCTTCTGCTGTGATTGGCATAACTGTCTTGAACATCTCTTCGACCACTATAGCATACTCTCGGATTTCATGTTGGGCGTGGGGAGAATTCCTTAAACTAATAAAATTCATAAGTGATCTAGCATTTACCGACCAGTAGAACTCAGTATAAGCTGAAACAGGAACAACGATTCTAGAAAGTTCTTTCGCTAATCCAGTTTCTACAAAATGTTCATAGAGATTCTTAGAGTATTCAAAATGATCATTCATTAATGATCTAGATTGTTCTGTATAATGAGAATCATAATCTATATCTTCAAATACATAAGCTCCAGGTTTACCAACTTGAGTTCTTAATGTTTCTGGAAGATAGAATTCTAAGTCTGGAGAATGATATCTCATAGACATTTCATTGAAACTTGAGATTCTATGACGAAACCATTCTCTAGCTACAAATATAGGAGCTTTAATATGAAATCTAAAGAAATTATGTTCAAAGGGAGTACCATGTTTATTTTCTATAAGATATCTAATTAAGTTCTTATCAGATTCATTAACTGAAGTAACTCTCTTACCATAAGATACTCTAGCTGAATTAACTACTGATATATCATCAGCATAATAACCATCTAATCTAATAAATCCTTTATCTAATACTTGATATTCTTTTTCAATCATTTTTCTCTTTTCTAAGTAACTATTATATACTAAGTAGAACTAAGCGTTTCGGAGCCTAGCAGGAAATTTTCGGATTGTCAAATTTGGTCACGAGTTGCGTGACCAAAAAAAGTGTGATACCATCCGAACTAGAATTGAGCCGGGGGATGTGCTACACTAGGAAAGGAGTACGAAAGTAAAATGAAAAGGTACAGATTAGTTATCAAAGATATTGAAACTGAAGCTATGGATGAGGACGAAGCTATAGAAGACACTGTTTCAGAAATTCTAATGGGAAATTTTGACATTGTAGATGTTATAGATTTGGATGACGATGATATTTGGAATTAAAGAATTAGAGATTACATACCATAAGAAACAGATTAAATTCTGTTCTCCCGTTGTTAATAATGTTTGGGATTCTCCTTTTCAGTTTAATGATACAGGCCCCACAGATAATTGGTTGAAGATATGGGAAGACCCTTCGAAGGAAGATTTGTTTAATGGCGAACCAGTATCTGAGGCGGGTTTCTTTGCTCACAGAGACTTGTTATGGGCTTATGAAAATTCTTCCCATGTCTTAGTGCGTGGTTTTGGAAAGACAAGTGTTTACGATGATGTATTCCGCTCTCAGGGAATGCAAATCGAAGCAATGATTTTATCAACTGATTGCATGTTTGCCTCACACATAAAAGAATTCGAATGTGAAGCATCTAATAATGATGGCTCACCCAAGTATAAGGCTGTTGGTTACACTTCACTTAGGCCAATTATACGCCCTGGGGGAAAAATGAAGATGGCTGTTCATCCTGTAGATATAAGGGCGTCATTGAAGGAAAAAGAATCTGACTTCTCAAAGAGTGGGATGTTTCTCGAACCTCTTTGTCAGGTTCATTACGATACTTTCTTAGAATCTTCTATTGCTGAATTCAGTGGAGGTCCTTATGTTAATACTGATATGTCAAATTTCTTCTTCCCAGCCGAAATAGTAAAATCTTCATTAGAATCTAGATATGGAGTTTACGCTTTAGATTCATTAAAAGATGTTGATGATTATTTAAAAGAAAATTACAATTATAGATTAGGAGATTATTGATGAAGCCCGGTAAGAAGATCACTGAGAAAGAATATCCTGTCCCGAATGAAGTTCCAGCCGATATTCCTGAGCACAAACCTCAGGAAGAACCTGCCCCTGTTTGATAGGTATAATTGCGTTATGCCAGTTTGAGGGGTTCATTTTGCGGGGGCGGGGGCGTGTGGTAGGGTGTGCTTCCGCAGGCCGCTCCTGGCCGTGGGGGACTCAGGAGGAACTTCAAAAATATGGATATTGACCTTAATAACTTTCTGATGCATGAACTTCATGAAGCATCCGAATATATTGATGGTAGCCCCTCAGATATTGCTTACTATAAACTTATCGTAATTGCATCTGCTGGAAATAGTATTGACTCTACGACTCTTGGATTCTACCTGGGGAGAATTGAAGATGAAGCTGTTGCCAAGCTTGTGCGATGGGTTAGTGGAACAGGACTGTTGGAAGTCAAGTGTGTTGATCATAACTGCTTGCATTTGGATAGTCTCTGTAATAAAGACCATATCTATGATCTTGGAATGATGGACGCTCAACATAGATCAGAGCCGTATGTTGAGTTCGAAATGGCAGTTAACGAAATGATGGAGCTTGTCAAATGTTAGACATAAATGAGTCAGAAGCAATGCACACAGAAGATGTGTGTGCGGGGGAGCCTTGTCCCTGGCATAATCCTTCAGATCATAACATGAGAGATTGGCCAATCTCTATTCGTTATGATAAATACTGCTTAGTTGAGCGTCATTGCGCTCATGGCATTGGGCATCCCGATCCGGATTCAGCGAAATGGGTTGCCGAAACATGGCCGGAAAATGTAGGGGACTCAATTTACATTCATGGATGTGATGGCTGCGAATATGACTAATAGTCAAAGAGAAAAAAGTAGAGTAATTGCGACACGCTTTGTTAATGCTGTAAATGCTGAAACTTATTGTGCGGGTTGCGGCGCTCAACCTATTGAGTGGCACGCAGAACATCATCATGAAAAACCAAACAGTAGAGTATCATCTTTGAGAAGTCAGGGGTGTTCTATTGATAGAATTAAATATGAAATGTCGATTTGTGAGCCGCTATGTAGATCATGCCATATGAAGATTGATGGCAGACTGGACTCACTTCTTGCAAACGTACCACAAAAACGTGGCAAAACATACGTTGATCAGCTTCCTTGCGAAATTTGTGAAAATTTGTGTAAGCCAAGAAGGAAAGGGCTTTGTTATACTTGCTATGAAAGACATCGTTTAGGCGGAAGAAGTTTTAACCATCAAAGGAGTGATGGCTGCTGTGGCTAGCAAAGAAGTTGATCTTGCAGATGCGGTAATTGATGCTGTCCGTAAAGTTGCCTTGGGACCAGACCATGCAAAATGGACCTCATGCTATCCTCTTACTGCGAAGGGTTATTACAATGATCCTGATTATTGGTGGGGCACAGATGCACAGAAAGCAAAGAATCGTCCTGGCAATCCGACCATTCAGATCAACCTCCACAATGAGTTGAAAGTGGCTCTTATGTGCTCAAAGAAAGGAAGAAACCCTATTGTATTTGTGACATCTGACATAGAGGTTGTCATTTTAGACAAACAATGATAAGATAGGTAAATCATGTTCAACAAATATAAAATAAAAAAGAAACATAGAATACTCATATTAGCTCTCGGCCTCCTTTTTGGAGGCCTTCTTACTTCACAGACCTTTTTTGAAGAAGAGAGAGTTGAGGTTGAAGCAATTACAATAACAGAATACAAGTCATTTTCATTACATCCATTAGATGAGGCTCTTGAATCTCATATAGAGAAATATTTAGAGGCTAAGCAAGAGTATGAATGGTACGCCGGGGTTCAGGCAAAAATAGAGGCAGATGAGGCGGCTGCTAAAGCTGCCGCTGCCGCTGAGGCGAAAGCTGCTGCTGCTCCGAAATCATCTAGTTCTGATTCTGGCTCTGCTCAGTACGGAAGTGGGGCATGTGGGGGCCATCTTCCTCCATGCTCAGTTATGCGATGTGAAAGCGGCGGAAATATTCGTGCCGTAAATCCATCTGGAATTAGACCTGCCGGTAAGTGGCAAATCATCACGTCAACGTGGGGTGGCTATAAGGGCTACGCTACAGCCGATCAGGCTCCTGAGCATATTCAGGACGAGCGTGCTGCACAAATTTACGCTGGCGGGTCTGGAAGGAGTCAATGGTCATGTTAGCAGATGCAATAAATTGGAATTATGGTATATGGTTTGTAATTCTTGGAGTTCCCTTGCTTCTTTGGGAAATATATGGAATTACGAGAAAGCCGGGGGGAAAAGCTGGCGGGGGCGATACAATCTCAGAAATGTGGTATGCTCTGAGAAATAGACATCCAGCAGTAGTTGTCGCTATGGCTCTGTTTCTCGTCTGGTTGTTCGTACACTTTGTATTCGAGGGATGGTGAAATTAGTTGAAACAAGTTATTAATTTTCTTCAAGAAGTCAAGGACGGAAAGTATTGTCAACCCAAGCAATCAGTTGATGTCGCAAAAGAATCAAGGGAAAGACTTCTTAAGGAATTATCTATAATGATAAGGGAGGACAATGAAAGAGTATATAAATCTTGAGCGACCATTTGAGATTTCAAATTTTGAATGGGCACAAATCGTCAAGAAGAGAATTGACGAATATATCAAGTCTTACCCTGGGTTCATGTTAGTTACTGGGGTCCGATGTGGTCAGGTAGGTAAAAACGGGGGGAGTTGCATGAAGCTTAAAAACCACACTGGAATGCACGAAACCAATTAACATATGATATAATGCCTTCATGACCGATACGTCACTGGAGGCTCTAGAAAAAGATGTTCTCATACATCTTGCATACGACCGCCAGGAGCTAATAAAAGTCCTGGCGGCGTTTTGCGTTGAGCTACAGCCTATTGCTATGGACGAAGAAACCATAGATATTAGAATCTCGCATGAAATCTACGAAGAAATATTCAATCTTCTTGAGTCATTCGGGTTTATGCTCGATACAGAAGTTGAAGATGATGGAAAGTTGCTTCCTAAAGATTGATATGGTAATCTAGAGATTACTACTAAGATTAAGGATGACAACTATATGCCAGATGACGAAGAACTAGAAGATTGCAACAATATTCTTGGAGATGACGGTCCCGTTGGGGATGCGGACATTGACATGATTGTTCTATTCCCGAACGGAAAAAAAGATGCTCAAATTGAAGCTGAGTACAGGGAGTTGTTCAGCTAATGAGCTACCAAACTGGAATCGCAGACAAATTACGTAGTTACGGTCTAAATGTTGTTGAGGTTGCTGGCTGGCAAACCCGTGGGTCGAGCTATTTCAACCCTAGAGGCGTTGTCATGCATCACACGGCTGTTGGCGGGGCTGCTGATATGCCTACGCTTAACGCCCTGATTAATGGCCGTAGAAGTCCTTATCTCCCCGGCCCGCTTTGTAACGTCGGACTCTCACGGTCTGGCGTTGTTTATGTTATTGCCGCTGGTAGAGCGAATCATGCTGGTACTGGCGGATACAACGGAATGTCTGGCAACAGTTCTGTTTTTGGTATTGAAGCCGAAAATAATGGAGTTGGAGAGCCTTGGGGTTATGCCCAGCTAGACGCATATTGGAAGGTTAATGCCGCCCTTCTAGATGTTGTTGGTTCGACTACTAAGAATCTTTGTGGGCACAAAGAGTGGACATCTCGAAAGATTGATCCTGCTGGGATCAACATGAATGAGGCTCGGTTCAACACTGGAATGAACCAGCTTTATCATTATGTGAAGCTCATTAAGGAGTCTGGCGGGGGCGCTCCTGCGCCCGCTCCTGCGCCCGCCCCTGCGCCCGCTCCTGCGCCCGCTCCTGCGCCCGCTCCTGCGCCCGCTCCTAGTGGGGGAGTCTTCAATACTTATCATAAGATGATTCGGCGGGGATCAAGTAATCATGGTCTTGTCATTCACTTACAACAATTACTTAATGATAATATGCTGAGGGACATCAAAGCTGATGGAATCTTTGGTCCAGCAACTGAGATAGTTACCAAGAAGTTCCAACATATGAACGGTCTTTCGGCTGATGGTATTGTTGGAGATAAAACTTGGGCCAAGCTTCATCCAGTCCTGAAAGAAGGTTCTAAGGGCTGGCCTGTCGCTGAGGTTCAAAATGAGGTTGGTGCAAAGGCCGACTTGGTATTCGGGCCGCAAACTAAAGAGGCAGTTAAGGTTTATCAATCTAAAGCTGGTCTTACCTCTGATGGCATTGTTGGTCCGAATACTTATTCAGTTATGCTTGCGTGATACAGAGACTGAACCGTAGACTTAGACTTATATTCTTTCATGAGAACACTTCAAAAAGAGATAGAGTTCTCTCTTTAAGTCTTTTTGCTACCTTTGTAATCTGGACTGTACTTTCCTATGAACATCACGACTCTTGGGAAAACTTTAACCGCTGGATATATGTTGTGTTTTTTGGGTTTGTTTTTATTGAGAGAATTTATAGAGCGGCAGGGTTTTCAAAGCTTGATAATAATCCATCCGCACTCATGGCCCTTGTAAGCTCTGCATGTTCTCTTATAACTGCTATTATTTTTTTTGGTTTTACAAATTCCCCATTGACGATTTCTCAAGAACTGGGGGCCGATATTTTGCGTCCCATTTGGCTCATTTTTTTCGCTAGTGGTTTGTTGGGGTATTTATTTGATGCGAGAAAAACTGAGCGACAAAAAGAGATAGTCATTGAATACATGGAAGAACAACGAAGTGGCGACGGTGTGGGATAATGGATGTTACCGCAATCATTCTCGCCCTTATCGCACTTGCGTCGAGTGCCTATCTTGCGACGATAAATTACCGATTGAGAAATAGAGAGCTTACAGTAAAAAATCATGAAATAGAAATTGACGAAGATTCAAAGCAGGCCGAGGTAGCAAGCTTAATTGTAAAAACTTCTGGCGATTTGCTTTTGGAAATGGAGAAGCAAATGGCTAGCATGAAAGAAAGAATTAAGCACTTGGAAGAGTTGGTTGAGAAGCTAGCTGCTGAGTTGAGGGCAGAGCGAGAAACCGTTAATGATTACGAAAAGAAAACGAATGCACAGCAAAAAGAAATTGATGAGCTAAGGCGGTCTGTCGGTCAGTAGATCGACTGGATATGATATACTGCTCACATGGGCAGGTTTGATTCAGAAAAATTATTGATGATTGTTCCATCGAGGAATCGAGCAGACAAGGCACATTCATGCGCCTTGTCATTCATAAATTCTTCGTCGGGAAATTCTGACTTGATGGTCTGCGTTGATGACGATGATCCAACCCTGCCCAACTACAAAGACATGATGGGCGAGTTTATTTCTGAGCGAGTTTATTTGGCTGTGGGGCTTGGTTCGAAAACGATGATATCAGTTTTAAATAATGCTGCTATCAACAACGCAGATTACTATGACTTTTTAGGATTTGCCGGGGACGATCATCGTTTTGTAACCGACAATTGGGACTTGGCAATGACTGATAGTATGCGTAAAAATAATGCAATTGTTGGATATGCAAATGATCTTTATCCACACAATGATCTTCCTACTTCTGTTGTTGTTGACAGCATTCTAGTTCGTGCGCTTGGGTTTCTGGCCCCGCCAGAATTGATACATATGTATGCAGACAACTTCTGGCTCGATATTGGGAACGAGCTTCAATCTATCGAGTATTTCCCAGATGTTGTCATTGAGCACATGCACTATACGGTTAATAAGTCTAATAGAGATGCTGATTATTTACGGGTTGAGAAGTTCATGCAGCCAGACAGCGTTGCATACAGCAGCTATAAGCAAAACAGTTTTGATGATGACGTAAGAAAGATTGCTGCATATGCTGGAATATAGAGTTCCAAACAAAGAATTTGTCGCCACTTATGACTTTCATAAAGATCGCCCAGCGGCACATCACATGGAGCAGCCAGAAAACAAAATAAGGTTGCTGTGTACAGCGGCTCTTGTTGAATATGCTACGCTTTGCCATAATGTAGAATCAATTGTTGATTGTGGCTGTGGGGATGGCGGGTTGCTCCAATATTTGAAGCAGAGAGGTATTGGCAATTCAGTTGGTTATGACTTTCATGGCCCTGGGGTTAAGTACGCTAGGGATGCAAGAGGGGTTAGTGCTAATTATGCAAATTTTCTGGAAAACCTAGAAATGTTAACTGAAGCAGATTTAACTATTATGTCTGAAGTGTTGGAGCATCTGGATGACCCTCACACGACACTACAGAGGATTAGTTCTAGTTGGATCGTAGTTAGCTCGCCCAATAACGAAACGCAATACGGACATGCGGATGAGCATCAGTGGGTTTGGGATCGTGATGGTTATGTCAATATGATTTCAAAGCAGGGGTGGGTTCCATATCAAGTTGTGGACGTTCATAACGCTACAATTGTTTTGGCGGGGAGATTATGAGGGCATTAATAACTGGTAGTTCAGGATTCGTAGGCTCATACTTCAGAAGAAAGCTCATTGATGAGGGCTGGGAAGTTTTTGGCGTTGACACGATCTATGATGGATTCAATCACGAAAAGTTTCTCCATGTGGGGACTGACTGTGTTGATTTCTTTAATCTCAACAACAGTGTATTTGATTTGGTTATTCATTTAGCTGCATTTGTTGAGGGTCGGGAGACGATTGAAAATAACCAACTTGGAATTGCTAACAATATTATTTTAGATATTGCATTTTTTGATTGGATCGCAAAAACAAGTCAGCCCCGGCCAGTTTATTTTTCGTCATCTGCTGCCTATCCAATTCGCTTGCAGCTTTTTGAAGATCATAAAAGACTTCAGGAAGATGATATTGATCTTGATGATATAAGAAGTCCAGACCTTACATATGGTTGGGCCAAGCTGACTGGCGAATATTTGGCCGGGATTATGCGGAGTCAGGGCAGGAAAGTTTATGTGTTTCGTCCCTTTTCTGGATATGGCCCAGGTCAGTCTATGAACTATCCGTTTCCTGCTATCATCAATAGGGTGGTCAACAAAGAGAGAAAGTTTGAGGTTTGGGGCGGTAGTCAATCAAGAGATTTTGTTCATATATCTGATGTATATGCAACTATGATGAAAGCAGTTGAATCAGAGTATTCAGAACCGCTTAATATCTGCACGGGGGTCCGCACAACATTTGATGAGTTTATCGAGATTGCTTTTGGGGTCTGTAATTGGAGTCCTGATGAGATTATACATAGAACTGATAAACCCGTAGGGGCAGTTAATCGTGTTGGCGACCCCGAAAATATGTTGAAGGTTCATCAACCGAAGGTTTCATTGCAGGAAGGAATTGCGGAAATGTATGAGGTCTTATATGCGTTATAGAACACAGTTTGATTATTCAGAGGAAGAATTGGCAAGGCTCTACACTGGTTATGATCACACTCAATGGAGGGATCATCGGTTCAGGGTCAATGTTTCAGCGAGTATTGTTTCTACGTATTTAAAAGATATCCCTATGGCATCGGTTTTGGACCCCGCTGCTGGCGATGGAGAAATTGTTGCTTCACTCATTGATCATGACAGACATTTTGTGATTGGCGATTTGTCTTGTGAAAATATTGAAGTGTGTAAGGAAAAGCTCTATGGACATTATAATTCTGAGTTTTGGGTAGCTGATCTTTTTGATACTGTCTTGGAATCTCCAATAGTTGATATAACAATACTGAGTGAGATACTTGAGCACATTGAAGACCCAGATGGTTTCCTTAAGATAGTTGCTAAAAAGTCTATGGCTGTATTTATTTCCACTCCACTTGAGGAAGCGCCGGGGGCTAATCCAGAACATTATTGGTCATGGGGGAGGGAAGATATAGTTAGTATGCTTGTCAACGCCGGGTTCAAAAATATTATTTTATATAGTGAACTAGATTTGTTTGTTGCCAAGTATCAAATTCATCTTGCAACAAAATGAATGTTACAATTATCACTCCAACAATACCAAGTAGGGGTCTGCTATTAGCAGATGCAATTTCCTCTGTGGCAAATCAGGAAACTCCCGCCGCTGACCATTTAATCAAGGTTGATCTTCACGGTAAGGGACCGTCAGCCATTAGAAACGACTTGGCCAGGTCAGTGAAAACTGAGTGGATGGCTTTCCTAGATGACGACGATATTTTGTATCCAAATTATATTACAGAGCTTAGCAACTTTCAAAATGACTTTGATGTTATTTATGGATTTTGCAAGATGACTGGTAGAGCTAATTGGATAGCAAATGAAACCTTTAATGAAAATACATTGAGGAAGAGAAACTTCATACCCGTTACTGCTATGGTTCGAACTTCAATGTTTCAAATAGTAGATGGCTTCCCGAACCAGCAGTTTTCTGAAGATCATGCTTTGTGGGTAAACATACTAAACGCCGGGGGGAGATTTAAATGTCATCAGAAAGAACTTTGGGAATATAGATATCATGGAAGTAATAGAACTTGGCATGGTGATCCATAGTGAGCAATCGAATAGGAATTGTGGTTCCCACAATTGTCAACTTTAAGGGTTTAGCTGAGCTTATTGTCTCAATCGAAACTAGGCTTAATTATCAAATCTATATTATTGATAATTGGAACAAACATTATTGTGTTTCGAAAAGCTGGAATATTGGGGCAGAGAAAGCTATTGAGAACGGTTGCAGTCACATTGCCATTTTGAATGATGATATTATCTTAGGGCCTTATGCGCTTGACGCTATGTATTGGTTTTTGTTGTCCAGACCTGAGCCTAGCTTGGTTAGTGGTTGCAGGGTTGGATCATTTGATGAAACAAATTCTGGATACGTCGGGGAGGGTGGGGAAAACTTTGAGGCTACAGAGAGTGGCCCACAATTTTCTTGTTTCATGATTACCCCCGAGCTTTACAGAACGGTTGGTTCATTTGATGAAAACTTTGTTCCTGCATACTTTGAAGACAATGATTATCATTATAGAACAAAGCTTTTGGATGTCAATGTCTATCATTTAGGGGATGCCCCATATATAACTGAAGAGTCAGTAACTCATAAAATGACACATGGGACATTGGCTACGCCAAACAAATTTAATGGAAATCGTGCATATTATGTTAAAAAATGGGGCGGCGTGCCTGGGATAGAAAAATTTGATCATCCATATAATGATCCCAACCTTACTCCTTCTCAATGGGAAATACTGGATAGATAAGCCGCACATCTCCCCAGACCGATTTCGATGTGGTACAATAGAGATGTGGGAAAAGATCATTTCGCAAAAATTCAAGAACCATCTCCTACGTGCGAAAAATGCGGGGAGGCAAATACTGTGTGGATGTGGTCAGCGAAAGACATTCGTGCATACAAGTGTTTAAACCAGAAGTGTAGGTTCGTAACAACTGCACACACACGTAAGGGGTTAAATTGAAGGTTATTTGCAAGCTGCAATGTGAAGATTGCGGGCCGTCAATCGTCCTCAAAAAAGACTTCATATCTGTGGCCAAATTAGGCGACTCGTATCAGTATGCGACGAGATGCCGGTATTGCCATCGAGACAAGATTGGGGACATTGATGAGGATATGGTTCTATACCTCATTAGCAAAGATGTTTTCGTTCATGATTGGCTCTCTGATTTCGAAGAAGATGGAGGGGTTATTGGGGGTGATGCCAAATGACTGAGAATCGTAGCGAGATTTCTTGGTTTACTTAACTCCCCCCGTGGGGGATGGAGTTGGATATGGCCAAGTAGCAATTAATCTGATTAGAGCTATTCAAGGCCTTGGACCAAAGGTTTCGTTCAACACGGCTGAACCAAAAGTTCATGTTAGTTTTAGTCAGCCAACTATGTACCTCGGTACAACAAAACAGTACCGAATTGGTTATACACCCTGGGAGTCATCTGAGGTCAATCCAATGTGGGTTCCAATGATGCAGGCTATGGATGAGATTTGGACAACATCTGATTATTGTGTTGAGGTCTTTGAAAACTATAAAGTTAATGATAAGATTGTCAAGGTACCTCATGGTATTAGCTCTACTTGGGAAATTAATGAGAGGTATCCAGGCAACAAGTTTGTTTTCTTCCACGTAGGCGGCGAAACTGGAAGAAAAGGAGGTCAGAGGGTTGTTGACGCTTTCCTTGAATTGTTTGATGGAGATGAAGAATATCATTTACTGATGAAGTCAAATGGTCCGACTATTGCTCGGGCAAGACCGGGCGGGGTCTGGATGGGAAACGCAAACGAACATCCTCAGATAACAGTAATAGAACAGTATTTATCTGATGACGATTTAGTCCTGCTGTATCATAACAGTCATTGCATGGTCTACCCAACAAACGGAGAGGGTTGGGGGATGATTCCTTGGCAAGCCATCGCTACAGGTATGCCAACCATTTGCACAAATGCTACGGGTTGTGCCGACTTTGCTGAGATGTCAGTTCCGCTTGATTCTAGCCCTGCGCCTGGGAACGGAATTCATCTTGGGGATTGGGTTGAGCCTTCATATCAGGACATGAAAGACAAGATGAAATGGGTAGTGAATAACTATGCAGAGATTAGAGAGAAAACAATGCATAGTGCTCGAATTATTCACGACACTCAATCGTGGACCAACATCGCCCAGCAGGTTTTGGAAATTATTGGCGACAAAGTTGATGAAAAAATCTAGATTTCTGCGTCGGAGCTATTTCTTTTTAGACCCGCAGATGATAGTCTAGGAACAAGCTTAAAACTTTACAAAGCCAGGTTAGACCCGAGGCTATTTTTTTTTCTATGAAAGGGATTAAATGATTATAACAGATGAGTTCACTAAACAGTATGAAGCCAAGGAGGTCCCTTGGGGGTTTAATGGACTGGGATATGTTGTATATAAACGAACCTACGCCAGAGTTGTCGAGGGGGAGAACAGAACAGAGGAATGGCATGAGACATTGCAACGTGTCGTTAATGGAGCGCAAAAACTGGGCGCTGGATACACACATGAAGAAGCGGAGAGGCTTTATGACTACCTCTTCAATTTGAAGGGTAGCTATGCCGGTCGAAGCTTATGGCAACTTGGTACCGAGTTGGTCGATAAGTTTGGAGCGGATAGTCTTGTCAATTGTTGGTATTCTCGAACGGGAGAAATTTCTGACTTTGACTTTATTTTCAACCGTCTCATGCTCGGCGGGGGCATGGGATATTCTGTCCAGCGACAGTTTGTCTACTCACTCCCTCCGGTCATTGAAGGCGTGACTGTTGAGCACAAGAATACAAATGATGCAGACTTTATTGTCCCTGACTCTCGTGAGGGCTGGGCAAAGCTGCTGACATTGATGTTTGAGGCTTATATGGTTACTGGGAAATCTTTCACGTACAGTACGATCCTTGTTCGTGATGCTGGCGCTCCTATCAGCACATTTGGCGGGATTGCGTCTGGTCCTCAGATTCTGATTAATGGAATTAATGATATGGGCAAGATCATGAAAGAGCGTGGAGGGAAGGTCTTACGTTCTGTTGATGTTCTCGACATTGTGAATATCATCGGCAAGATTGTCGTTTCCGGAAATGTTCGTCGTTCTGCTGAGATTGCTATTGGCGACCCCGATGATATGTTGTTTATGCGTGCGAAGAACTGGTCGGACGGGGACATCCCAAGTTGGCGAGCCATGAGCAATAATACGATTCAAGCTGATTCTTATGAGCAGATCATTCCGCAGTTCTGGGACAATTATCTCGGCGGGGCCGAACCATATGGTTTGTTTAATCTCGATGCTGCCAGAAAATATGGTAGGGTAGGAGAGGAAAGGCCAGACCCGACAGCAGAGGGTCTTAACCCTTGTGCCGAAATTGTTTTGGCCGATAAGGAATGTTGTAACCTTGGAGAGATATTCCTTCCGCACATTGAGAGCTATGAAGAGTTTATTGATTTATCTAAGCTTATTTATAAGGCCCAGAAAGCTATTGCTGCTGCGCCATATCTTGATGAGAAAACACAAAAGATCGTACATAAAAATATGCGCATTGGTCTGTCAGTTTCTGGTTTGCAGCAGTCTCGTGAGAAGTGGGATTGGCTCGACACGGCATATTCAGAACTTCGTGACTTTGATGAGAAGTGGAGCGAGCGTCATGGCTGGAATCCCTCTGTCAGATTAACGACAGTGAAGCCTAGCGGGACTCTGAGTATTCTTGCTGGCGTTACTCCTGGTATTCATCCTGGCTTTTCGCAGTTCCATATTCGGCGGGTCAGAATGGCATCTTCTGATCCAATGGTAGAATACTGCCGTGGACTGGGTTGCAAGATCGAGTTTGTTCGTGACTTCAATGGAGACGAAGATCATGACATGGTTGCCGTTGAATTTCCGGCAAGCTTTCCGGATGGGACAACGCTGGCGAAGAACACAACGGCAATTGATCAGCTTGAAGATGTGAAAAGAATCCAGGCAATTTGGGCAGACAATTCTATCTCGTGTACCGTGTATTACGAACTGGATGAGATTGGTCTGATTCAGGGTTGGCTGAAGAAAAACTTTGATTCTATCAAGAGCATTTCATTTCTCTTGCGTGAGAATCATGGATTCCTTCAACCCCCGCTGGAAAGCATCACTAAAGAACAGTTCATTGAGCGCCAATCAGAACTTGGACATATCGAGCAGTATTCGGAAAATACCTTTACTGAAGACTTGATGGCTGATTGTGAGGGAGGGGCCTGTCCGGTTCGATAGCTAGATAGAGCATATAAATACTAAATATCTAGATTTCTTGCTTTTCCCGTGCATTATTTTCATCTTTGTGCTATAATAGCTACACTATGGGAAATAACAATAGTCGGATGAAGAAAGTTAGGGAATACGACTTCGGAACCTGCCTATGGGAGATGCCGGGTGGCGGATATCTTGGAGATGGAGATGAGTTTTTATCTATGGAGGGCAAGTTAGGCTCTCCAAGAGTTGAAAAGCTTATGAGGGAGCACGCAATTCATCATGCGGGAGAAACCGCCGCATTGGGTAGGGCTGCTTGGATCGAGGGGGCAAGAAAAGTAACAAGAAATGAGCATGACGATCAAATGGCTAGAATGCTAGATGGGGAAATCCCAGATTGGGAAGATGAGACTCGTCAAGTTATTTTGCGTGCTAAAGGAGCTAAATGACTATTACAAGAATAGCCGCCGCAATGGCGGAAGATGATCCGGTTCAACAAGAAGAGATTGAAATTAATACCCAATCCGAAATCGGCGGGGAGTCAGTAGCATATATTTCTAGCTTTGATGATACGTTTAAGAATGTAAATATCAAGAAACAGTCAAAGAAGGTTAAGTCAAGGTTTTATCGACTTCGTAAGAAGTTTGAAGGCATTGAAGGGGCCGAGTCGAAATACAACGAGCTTGACAATGTAGACGGTTATGGCCTCTATGCAGTTGCTGAACCTCCTTACAGCCTAGAGGCCCTTGCGGGGCTTCTGGATATTAGTGCTATTCATCAAGCGGCCATCAATGCCCGCACGATGAATACCGTTGGTCTTGGCTATGTGTGGGAAAAGACCCTGAAGGGCAAAAAAAAGGTAGAGAGAGCCAGCGGGGACTCAGACAAAGAAAAGAACGCAAGAAAGTTCTTTGTTAATGAGGAAGAGAAAGTCGAAGAGATGTTGGACTCTTTCAACGAAGAGGAAACATTAACCGAGTCTCTTATCAAGGTCTGGATTGATACTCTTGCTATGGGCAATGGGTATCTTGAGATTGGTAGAACACGAGATGGCAGCATTGGCTACATTGGTCATGTGCCGGGGGCGGGAGTAAGAGTTCGTAGACAAAGAGATGGTTTCGTTCAGATCACTGGAAACAAAGCAGTCTTCTTCAGAAACTTCCAAGATGAAGAAACTGATGATCCGATCAATAATGATCCACGACCAAATGAGCTTATTCACTTTAAGTTCTATTCGCCGTCCAATAATTTCTATGGCATTCCGCCCGCTGTCTCTGCAATTGCAGCAATTACGGGCGATAAGTTTGCGAAGGATTATAATATTGATTACTTCGAAAACAAGGCAATTCCTAGATATGCTTTGATTATCAAGGGGGGCAAGCTTTCTGTCAAGTCAAAGCAAGCTGTTGTCAATTACTTTAAGAACGAGGTAAAGGGTAATCATCATGGTACTCTTGTTATCCCGATTCCTGCAACAATGGGTAAAGATGTTGATATCAAGTTCCAGGCATTAGAAAATGGCATTCAAGATCAGTCCTTTGATAAGTATAGAAAATCAAACCGAGACGAGATTGTTATTGCTCATAGAGTTCCGGCTCCGAAGGTTGGTATTTATGATAATGCAAACCTTGCTGTTTCTCGTGATGCTGATAAAACCTTTAAAATGCAGGTTATTGGACCTGATCAAAGGGTTATTGAAAAACGTATCAATAGAATCATTGCTGAGTTAACTGATTTTCTGAAATTCAAGTTTGATGAGATTGATATCATTGATGAAGACCTTCGGTCGAGAATTCATGATAGATACCTTAGAACAGAAGTT
>Ga0307380_10004298_pt1 | contig 19331 bp, 18 predicted proteins | sample UN3MG_FD_202239 | JGI IMG/M metagenome (GOLD analysis project Ga0307380, IMG submission 202239) | Soil microbial communities from Risofladan, Vaasa, Finland - UN-3 | ecosystem: Environmental > Terrestrial > Soil > Coastal area > Acid sulfate soil | place: Finland: Risofladan, Vaasa | collected... | reverse complement strand
GATGTAGAACGGCGCGAAGAACAGACCCAGCATCACCAGCGTAAACGCCGCCATCCACTCGAAGTTGCCCAGGAGCAGGCCGCTGTCGAACCCCGCCTGGGCCAGCGAAACCAGGTGCACGCAGGAGATGTTCGTCGCAAACAGCGCCAGACCGATGATCGGCCAACGCAGCGTCTTGCCGGCCAGGAAGTAGTCCTTGGCCTCGCCGCCCTTCTTCCGGTGACGCAATCCCACCCAGCATCCCAACCCGACGATACTGATGATGTAGGCGATCATCACCACCACGTCGATGGTCTCTATTCTGGCGGAGCCAAACCCGGCTGCCCCCGCGGTTTCCATCGCGAGCGGAAGTGAAATCATGCCGTCTCTCCCTCACGAACTCAGGACCGTGAATCGGGCGCGCAGCCGAGACAGCCACGGCATCCCGACGAGGCACAAAAAATCCGGTCGGTAACGTACACTCCGCTCAAGGGGCGTGTCAATAAATCTTCCGCCCGCAAGGTTCGCCGCCGGGCTTGCTTGCCACGCCATAACCCCCAAGGGCGAAGGCGGGCGCGGCGCTCGCCGTTCTTCCCCCCCGCGCCGGCCCTCACAGGACGCTGGAGGATTCCTCCCCCCGGCGCGAAGGCCGCAGCGTCTCCGGGGTTCTCAAGAGCCGCTCGCGGATGAACCCGGCCACTCCGGCCCCGCTGGGACGCTCAAGAACCAGATCGGCCTCGGCCTTGAGCACCTCGACGGCGTTGGCCACCGCCACGCCCAGAGCCGCCACCCGGAACATCGCGCGGTCGTTCTCGTCGTCGCCGACAGCCACCGTCTCCGACGCCGTGACGCCGAGACGCTCCAGGCCCGCCGCGAGGCCCGTTCCCTTGTCGATGCCGCGCGGCACGATCATGACGGCGTACTTGTTGGGGATGACGTCGAGCGCCAGGCCGAGGTCGCGGATGACGGCCAGCGCTTCTTGGAGGTGCGGCCGCCAGGTGCGGACGACGACGCGGCCCCGGCTGTGGCGAATCGCTCGCTGCCCGAGTTCCTCCGCGAACCGCTCCGGCGGCGAGGGGCCGAGGTCCTCCACCTCCCCCGTCCCCGGAAAATGCAGCACCGACCCGTTCTCGTCCACCACGAGGTCAAACAGGCCGATCTCGGGGCAGATGCCGAGCAACTCGTCATGCGGCCGGCCGGTGACGAGGCCCAGGAGGAACCCCGCACGCTTCGCCTTGGCGAGCGCCTCGAGCGTCGGCGGCGAAATCCCGCCGTCCTCCGCCAATGTCCCATCGTAATCCAGCGCCAGCAACCTCGGCCGCATGGCCGCTCCCCGAAACGAAAATGTTCACCTGTCGCGGCTGTCCAACCCGTTGATCAGGCCGGACAGCATCCGGGCGATCTCTATCCTAACGGAAGGAGAGCAAAAAGTAGAGAGGAGACCGCAGGAGAGCGAACCGGGTGCCCTTGTCAGCCTTGACGCTGCACAATGCTTTGCCCCTGTTTCCACTTTCTACTTTCTACGCTCTCCTGCTCTACCAGTGAAAAGGCCCGCCAAAACAGGCCGATGAGAGGAGAAAGGAGAGCAGGAGACCGCAGGAGAGGGGGACCGCGCCGAGCCAAGGGTTCTCCGCATTACGGGCCTTTGTTGCCTTTTCTACTCTCACCTCACTCCTGCTCCCCTGCTCTACCAGTGAAAAGGCCCGCCGTGGCGGGCCTTTTCACTGGTACCCCCAAGGGGACTCGAACCCCTGTCCCCGGGATGAGAACCCGATATCCTAGGCCGCTAGACGATGGGGGCACCGGTTGTCACATCCAGACTGGAAGGGTTGGTCCTTCGGCCGTGCTCAGGCGTCGCCCTGAGTCCCGGCGCGCCGGGATCGAAGGGGCTGGCCTAGAAGCCCTGTTCGGCTCCGATCCGTCTCGATTCCTCCAGAATCTGGGCCGGCGACTGATCCGGCGGCAGGGCCTCGCGCGCCTCCGACTTCTCGACCTCCTCGGCGATCTGGGCCAGCAGTTCCCGCGCCATCGGCCGGTCGTAACCCACCTCGACCCAGACCTCGCGGTCGGCCGGTGCGCCCGGCTCGGCAATTCGCGGCACGGAGCGGGGCACGTCGCTCGCCCGGTCGTCGGTGCCGGTTTCGGCCATGGCTACCGCGGCGGCGGTCGCCTCACGCTCCATCCGGACGGCCACGCGGGCGACGATCGTCATGCCGTCCCGCCCGATCTCGCACATGGCCGTGCTGCGCCATCGGCCGCCGGCCCCGCGCACGTCCGCGAGCGTCCCCGTCCGTTGGCGGTCCAGAAACTGAGGCCGGGTTCGGATCTCCCCCCGAGCCCAGTTCGACCCGGCGAGTTCAAAATGCTGGCTGAGGACCTTGCGGGCCGCCTCGAACGCTTTCTCGCGGTCGTGCGTCGGCAGCGACGATTCCTCCCAACCGCGAGCCGCGGCCCCGCACCCGCCCGCCGCCACCACCATCACCATCAGAAGATTCAGTCCAAGGGCTTTCACGAGGACGACTATACGGGCGGACGCCGCAGGTGTCAAGGTCCCACCGGCGCGCGCCGCGCCGTAAGGTGCAGCACAAAAAAGTGGCACCCTCCAGGGGTGCCACCGATTGCTTGTCAATCGGTGGGGCTGGTATGCAGCGCACGGTTTGACAAGTCCCGGCGCGCCGGGATGGCACCCCCCCCCAGGCCGATGAAGTGCCACTTTTTTGTGCTGCACCCGCCGTGAGGGTTCGGAGACGTTTCGCTTGACACCTCTTCGCCCGCCATCTACGTTGCACGTGGAATCCCCCTCGGGACACAGGGAATGCATTTCTTCGCCTACGGCGCGAACCTCAGCCGCGCCCACATGCAGTTGTGGTGCCCATCGTCCCGCCCCCTGGTGGCCGCGACCCTGCCGGATTACCGCTTGGTCTTTCGCCGCCGGACGGACATCGTGGCATCCGAGGGGGACTGGGTGCCGGGAGGCCTCTATGAAATCTGTGCGGCGGATCTGGACGCGCTGGACGAGGGCGAGTATTCCCCCGACCTGTACGACCGCATCCGCGTAACGGCCGAGACGGATCGCGGACCCGTCGAGGCCTTCGCCTACCAGATGCGTCCGGGGCACGCGTTCGCGCTGCCGGCGCCGGAATACCTGAGTCTCATCGAGCAGGGCTACGAGGACTGGGGCCTGGATCCGGCACTGTTGCCGATCCGGACTTAGAGCCTGTCCTGCCCTGTTGAAAAGATGCCTTTCGTAGCGCGGGGCCTTGTGCCCCGCGCTGTTTGGGCGCGGGGGATAAACCCCCGCGCTACAGAAACACCCCCGGCACGCCGGGGTTTTCAACCGAGCAAGCCTATCCCGATATCCCCTTTGCTGTTGACACGCCCATCCCCGGCAGAGCAGAATAAGTATATTCAACTCCCCGGCCAAAGGAGCACGTCATGGGACCGTCCGGCGGTGCGTCGCGTGAGGCCAGGATCAGTCTCATTGAACTCATCGCAGTTCTGATTGTGGCATTGGTTCTGCTTGCTTTCCTTCTTCCTGGCATCCTCCCAAAGCACGGAGACGACTGGGGGGCGCAGTGCCAAAACAATCTCAAACAGATCGGCACGGCGATGATCACTTATGCCGCGGCCAATCGTCAGCGCTGGCCCGACGTCTTCACGGAGAAATCCACATGCTGGAACGAGGTCGGCAACACACGGACCGACGAATGGGACCCCGTCACGGGTAAAGGCAAGCCGCCCAAGGCCAAACCCGGCGACAACGGCAAGGCCGTTCAATCGAACACGGCCAACCTGTGGCTCCTGATAGTCTCGGCGAACCTTTCGCCGGAGGTCTTCGTCTGTCCGCGTTCGTCGCATCAGTTTGATGAGATGGCTGAAGGCGATTACGAAACCGTCCGCGATTTCCGCGGCGAAACGTTCGTCAGTTACTCGTTCCAGAACGTCCTCGGGGAATATCGGCTGACGAGCACAAGCGGGCGCGCCTCATCCATGGCCGTCGCCGCGGATGCCAACCCCATGCGCCGCGATTTCTGGAGCGGCGCGCCCAGCGGCGGAAAAAAGGACGGCGTGACGGACCACGAACTCGCCCGCAAGCCCCGGTTCATCGGCGAAGATGTAAACATCGCCGCGTGGAACAAGGAGGCCGGCGGCATCACGGAGGCCTGGGAACTCAACAGCCCGAACCACAAGTTCAGGGGCCAGAACGTCCTCTACCTGGACGGCCACACCGAGTGGAGGACAGACCCCTACTGCGGCACGCACTGGGATAACATCTGGCTTCGCCGCCGCACGGATGTCTCGGTGGAGATCGACCCCAAGAACATCGAAACCCTCCGGGCCTACAACGACGAGACCAGTTACGACAGCAAGAGCACCCTCCCCGCCGATTCGACCGGCGACTCGTTCCTGGTGCCGTAACGAAAAGTGACGGAGTGACGGAGTAACGTAGTAACGCAGGCGCGTCGGAGCGGGTGCGCGGCATGATGGAACCGTAGCGCGGTGGGCATTCCTGCCCACCGCGCGGGAGCGTCAGTGGCGCTGTAGCGTCAGGAAGGCAAAATGGGATTCGCCATTACAAAAACCAAATGGATCGCCGCAGGAGCCGCGGTCCTGATCCTGGCCGGCGGACTTCTGCTGTTGTTGCCGAGGGGCTATATTACTATTGAGCCATCGCCGCCAGGGAATTCCACACGAAACATCATCAAGCGGTTGGAAGCGGGACTGGCTGTTTTCTACGGCGACTTCGGCGACTATCCGCCGAGCGACAAGGAACACATGGCGGCGCAGCCATACGGCTACCAGAACCTTGTTTTTTACCTCTGCGGACCCGACGGCACGGGCTGGGGCGGACGGGCCGGCGGCTCGATGCCCTTCGGCGGAACGAACGAGAAAACCTTCGGACCCTATTTCGAAAGAGACGGCGAAGGATCCGCTAACCACCCCGCCGCCGGCGTAAGCGACGCAATCAAACCCGCGATGCCCATCCTCTATTTCCGCGCGGAGCCAACCGAGGAACCGATGTTCGACGCGGCTGACAATCCCCTCGACCCCACCGGTAGGGAGGGGTTCGCGAGCCAGGAACATTTCGAGATGCTCGCCCGGCGTGCCGACGGCCAGCGGAACGTCCCGCCGGGATGGGTCCGAAGCGATTTCCTTCTGATTTCGGCCGGGCCGGACCGTCGCTTCGGCTACGTCGTCGAGGACAAGGCATCCGGCGGCCTGCGCCCCGCCCGGCCGGAGGAAAAAGAGAAGGCTTTCTGCGACGACGTGACGAACTTCAAGCACTAAGCGGGGTTACATAAGTTTTGCGCGATGGTTCACCATGGGGCTTTCCCCGCGCTGCAAACAGCCAGCGCCCCGCAAGCGGGGCGGCGAACCCACCGTGCGGCAAGTTGACAGGATTTACCTCAAACCGCTTAGGCCTGGAGCGGTTCGAACTCGCTCTTGGCGGCCCCGCACTCGGGGCAGACCCAATCGTCCGGCAGGCTCTCGAAAGCCGTGCCGGGTTCGACCCCGTTCGACGGATCCCCCTTGGCCGGATCGTAAATGTAGCCGCATACGGTGCATCGGTACTTTTTCATTTGCGTTCTCCTTCCTGCGGGTTCTTTTTCACCGGGGCCGGCCGATACGTCGGCGCATTCTTGTGCGTCGCCCCGCGCATGTGCTCCTGGTAATAGGCGTAGGTGAGCGGCGGGCCGTCCGCGACCACCCGCCCGTCCACGACGTCCACGACGAACACCGTGTGCGTTCCCAGGTCCACGCGCTCGACGACCTTGCCCTCGAACACCGAGACGACGTCTTTCGTCAAGAGCGGGACGCCCGTCACGCCCTCCCGGTGGTCCACGAACTCGAACTTGTTGGTGTCGCGGCCGGAGCGGAATCCGAACAGGAGGATCGTCTCCTTCGGCACGGAGGGCGCGAGGACCGAGACGCCCACCAAGCCACTGGAGGCGATCAATTCGTGCGTGAGTTCCGCCTTGTTGACGCTCAGGGCGACGCGCGGCGGCTCGAGAGTCACTTGCATGAGGGCGTCCGAAATCTGGCCGTTCATCCGGTCGCCCGCCCGCGACGTGACGACGTACATCCCGTACGTCAGGCGGACCAGGGCATCGAGGACCTTTTCGTTACCCATCGCCGCTCGCCTTCCGCAGTTCCTCGCCGACCTTTTCGCCCAGGGCTTGGCACTGGGCGAGGGCCTCCGAGTCGGGCACGTACTGGACCTTAACGCCCTCGGCCACGAGCCGCACGCCCATCCGCTGGAGCCATTCCTCCAGTTTCCCTACCGCTTCGCCGCTCCACCCGTACGATCCGAACGCGGCACCGAGGAGGTTCTTCGGCTTCAGGCCTTCGAGGTAACACAGCACGTCGGCCATCGTCGGGAAGATTTGGTTGTTGATCGTCGGCGATCCGACGACGAGCGCGCCCGCGTCGAGAATCTCCGTGGCCACGTCGCTGCGGTGGCTCGATCGCAGGGGCAGGACCTTGACCGGCCTCGCGCCGCCGGCGGCGAGGCCCTCGGCAACGGCCTCGGCCATCAGGGCGTCGCTCTCCCACATCGTGTCGAAGACGACCAGGGCCTTTCGCGTCGGCTTCTGAGCCGCCCATTTCTCGTAAAGGTCCATGATCCACCCCAGGTCCTTGCGATAGAGCGGTCCGTGGTCCGGCGCGAGGACCTCCAGCGCGAGGTTCATGGCCTTCAGGGCGGGCACGGTCTTGGCGACCAGCGGCGAGAAGGGCAGGAGGATGTTCGCGTAGTATTTCGCCGCTTCCTCGTAGAGTATTTCTTGCGGCACCTCGTCGGCCCAAAGGGCCTGGCTCGCCAGGTGCTGGCCGAACGCATCCTGCGAGAAGAGGATCTTCTCTTCCGCCAGGTACGAGACCATGCTGTCGGGCCAGTGGAGCATCTTCGTTTCGACAAAGGTTACATTCATGTTTCCGAGGCTGCGCGTGTCGCCGGTCTTGACGGCCTCGATGCCACCGCCCATGTGAAAGTGTGCCTCGAGCGCCCGCACGCCGTTCGCGGACGCGAAAACCTTCTCGGGCTTCACCGCCGCAATCGTCTCGGGCAGCGAGCCCGAGTGGTCCATCTCGGAGTGGTTCGAGATGATGTAGTTGATCCGCTTCGGGTCGACAACCGACGCCACGCGCGCCAGCATCTCCCGGCGGAAAGGTTTCTTGACCGTGTCCACGAGCGTCACCTTGTCCGCCAGGACGAGGAAGGCGTTGTAGGTCGTCCCCCGGCTCGTGCGATAGCCGTGGAACTCGCGGACCTCCCAATCCCTCGCGCCGACCCAATAGACGCGGTCCGTGACGCGGACGGCCTGGAACGCATCGGTCATGTCGTGCCTTTCCGAGTTGGCTTGTGCGGCTCGGTGGGCGGCCCGCCGGTCGGCTCGAAGAGCGTCACGTCGATCGGCTTTTCGGGCATCGGTTCGCCGGGGGTCGCGAGGGCCCGGCCGAGGCGAAACGCCTCCTCGAGCGCCTGCGGGCGCTCCAGAATGTCGCCGCGCCCGTCCGCCCGGTTGACGAACAGGTTGGCGAAGTAGTCGATTTCGAGCGCGTCGAACCAGTATTTCATCGTGAGCGCCACGCTCTCGAACATCTTCTTGCTCCGCGAGCCGCCCACCGCAATCACCAGGCCGCGCCGATCCCGCCGCCCCTCCGGGAACAGCGGCGCCTTAAGCACGTACTTCCGCGCCCAGAGGCACTGGCACCGGTCAATCAGGAGTTTCGCCTGGGCCGAAACCGTCATGAAGAAGATGGGCGTGGCGAAGACGAGGCGATCCGCCGACAAGAGTTTCTCGAAGACGGCCTGGAAATCGTCCTCGACGCGGCAGAAGCCGGTCTTGTGGCAGGAGTTGCATTCGATGCACGGCGCGATGGACAGGCCGCGCAAGGCGAAGTACTCCGTCCGGCCGCCGGCGTCCTCGGCGCCGCGCAGGGCTTCTTTCAGGAGGCGGTCCGAGTTGCCGTCCGCACGCGGGCTCGTCGAGATGCCCAGCACGTTCATGGCCGTCGCCGCTTCTTGCCGCCAAGGACGTTTTTTGGAAGAGCGCCGCGCATGGCCTTTTGTACTTGCCGCGCCAGCCGGACCGCGTGCCGGGCCTCAGCCATTGAAATCGGCTTGTACGTGCCGGGCATAGAGCACTTTTCCTTCGCGATCCGCAGGGCGCTCGACCGTTCCGACGATCTCCTTTCGCCGCTGGAACTCTTCCGGCGTGACGACGAGGACGTCTTTGGGAACGGGAAAATCGTGCAGCGCCACGCCGATCTCAACGGCTTTCTCGCGCTTCGACCCCTTGACGGACATAACGACCAGCAGGTCCACGTCGCTGTCGCCGCCAGCCTCGCCCCTCGCGTGCGAGCCGAACAGGATGATCCGCTCGGGCTCGAATCGCTCGATGATCCGGTCCACCATTTCCGCTATCTGCCGGCGGATTCCTGTTTGCGTTCGGGACATCGGTGTGCCTCCCGGCCGGTTGAGGGCGACGGCCTCGCTTTTGCCACCTTTGCCCCGGCCCGTACCAAGATACAGCGCGCAGTGGGTGTTTGCCAGAGGCAAAAACCGCGTGCCGAGGTCAGCGGCAGTCGGCGACGGCATCCAGAACCGCCCGATAGTCCGGTTCCTGTGACGTCTCTTTCACGAGTTGCACGTAGCGGACGGTTCCGCCAGCGTCCACGACGAACACCGCGCGGGCCAGCAGCCGCAACTCCTTGATCAGCACGCCGTAGGCCGTGCCGAACGCGGCATCGCGATGGTCCGACAGCGTCCGGACCCGCTCGATGCCGTGCGCGCCGCACCAGCGCTTCTGGGCGAAAGGCAAATCCATGCTGATGGTAAGAACGGCGACGCCGCCGCCCAGTTTCGCCGCCTCTTCGTTGAACCGCCGCGTCTCGGTGTCGCAGACGGGCGTGTCGAGCGACGGAACCGACGAGAGGATGACCACCTTTTCCCGGAACGCCGACAGCGCGACCGGCTTGAGATCGTTGTCCACCAGCGTCACATCGGGCGCGGCGTCGCCGACCTTGACCTCCTTGCCGACGAGCGTCACCGGGTTTCCTTTGAGTGTCACGAGCCCCTTGCGTTCGGCCATGATTTTCTCCTCCTGAGGTTGCCCGGTCATGGCATCACTTGCAGCCGCGGGGGATTCTGGACGTAAGCCTGGTAGAGCGCGACCGCCTGCGGGTCGGAGATCTCCCGGCCAATGACCAGCCGCGCGCGGGCTGTGGCCGTCTCCCCCGTTTTCAGGTCGCGGCCAAAGAGCGACAGGTACACCGAGCGGTGGCCTTCCTCGCCGTAGGGCGTCAGCACCGCAAAGCAATCTTCTTTGGGGGCCATCAGGACCGCCGTCAGCCCGCTCTTGGCATCCCGCCGCAACGCCAGCGGCGCAGCCAGGCGGGGCATGATCTTCCAGGTTACCGGGTTGGGCGGGCGGTTCCACCGGCCGTCAAGGATGATGCGTATGGCGTCGTCGTTGCGCGGGAATGCCTGCCAGTCGCCGCCCGCCTTCTTCGCCTCAAGAAAGCCGGGCTTGCCGCCCGCGTCGGGGCTCTCCTGCACGTAGACGAAAGAGGCCGGGAATCCATTGAAATACGAAGCCAGAAAAAGTTCGAATTGCGGCAGGTTTTTCCGCGCCTTGACGGTCGCCTGAAAATCGAGCACATGGGGCGCCGCCCATCGGTACACGCCCGTGACGTCCAGCGGATGCTGGGCGTCGGCCGACCAGCGCACTTCGACGGCCCCATCGGGCCTCAGGTGCGACTGGCTCGCCCAGTCCCACGCGGCCGTGCCGAACCGCGCGTCGGCCGTAAGCAGGCGGTACGGAGAGAAGAGGCCGAACGCGCCGGCCAAGTCCGTGCCCGACGCCGCGTCCGCCACCGGTTTCAGTCCCTTGGACTGGCCGCCCTCACGCAGGACGCCCCGCAGGGCTCCCGTATCGAACCGGTATTCCTTGCCTGCCGCGGTGAAGGCCGGTTGGTCCGGCAGCGCATCTGCCGGTGCCACAGCCGCCGTATTCGGCTCTGCCGCCACTGCCGAAAGGATGCACGGCAAGGCCGCGCAGCCCAGGAACCCTCCGCCCACGAGCAGCCACCCGCACGCGTGTTTCAAGGCGATCGTCCTTTCGTATGGAATCAACGGTGTAATGTCACGCCTTCAATCCCGCGAGGTCCACCTCCAGGCGTTTATTCTCCTTGAGGAGTTCGTCCATCGTCAGGCGCGTGCGCCGTGCGGCGGCCTCGCGGCCCAGGATGCACGTCAGCACGCCGTCCACGGCCCGGCGGACGGTCTCGTTCTCAAAACGGCCCTGCGTGACGTTCTGGTGGAAGGCCGCAATGTTGCGGACCGCCCCGGCCTCGTAGAGGTTCTCCACCGGGCCGCCGGGGTAGTGCTGCGGCCCGCCGCGCACGAACGCCTTGCCCCAGTAGTTGAGGAGGGCGTTGGCCGACTGGCCGTAGAGGCGCACGCCGAGTTCGCCGTCGGTGTTGTTGCGCAGGGCCTGGCCGAAGTGGTTGTGCACGAGGCCGTCGGCATAGTCATAGACAACCGAGCATACGTCGCGGCCGTCGCCGTTGGGGTTCGGGCGGCAGATGCGCGACGCCCCCATGGCCGCCACCGGGCGCTTGCCCAGCACCCACACGGCGGCATCGATGGCGTGGATGTCGAAGTTGCCGATGTAGTCGCACCCCAGGGCCACGTCGTTCACCCAGACCAGGTGCTGGAGGCGGCTCTCGATGGTGGCCGTCTTGGGCGGGTCGCCGAACCCGTCGCAGATGCCGGTCGTCACGACCCGAGCCAGGGGCCCCACGCCGCCCTCGCGGACGCGCTTGGCCACCTCAATGTTCACCGGGTCGGTGGGCATCTGGTAATCCACCAGGAAGCACCGCTTCTTCTCGGCGGCCCGTTTGCCGGCGGCCTCGATCGCCAGGGCCCCCGGGGCGTCCACCGCCACCGGCTTGGCCATGTACACGTGGCAGCCTGCGGCCGCGGCCGCCGCCGCGTGCTCCGGGAAGAAGTACGGCGGCGTCTCCAGGAGCACGGCCTGGACCTTGCTCTCGATGAGTTTCCTGTAGCCGGAGAGGCCCGAGAAGCGGCGGGCCTTCTCGACGCCGAGGGCCTCGCCGCCCGCCTCGGCCACCTGCGGGAAGTAGTCGGCGATGGCCGTGAACTTGTACCCGCCGTGTTTCTGGAAGAGTTTGGCGATCCATCCGCCGCGCCCCCCGTGGCCCACGAGGCCGATCTCGACCTTCGAGTTGGCCTCCAGGCCGCGGACGGCGCCCGGCTTCACGATGAGGAGTCCCGCGGTGGCCGCCACCCCTGCCGCCGTCTTCAGAAACCCACGCCTGCCCATCCCGCCCGTTTCCGATTCGGCCATGGCTCGTCCTTTCGTTGAGATGGCGCCGTCACGCCGCCCGAGGATACCCGCGGCGGGCCATGACGTGGCCGGAGCCGGCGGCCTGCCGGTCTTCCCGCCTGGGACTTCCAGAGGCCGTGCAGGTTGCAGTATTCCCGCGCGGAAACCTCCTTGGCGGAGAGGTTGAAGTCGGCCTCCGGCGCGCCGCTGCGGGCGGTCCGCCGTGAGATCAGTCTCGCGAGTCCGGCCCGTCGGCGGGCAGGTCGAGTTTGGGGTCCAGCCTGGCGTTGGCCTTGACCATCTCATCCCACGTCACGGCGCGGCCCTCGTAGGCGGCGATGCGGCCCAGGATGGCCGTCAGCGTGCTGTCGGCCCCGTCCTGGACCGTGTTGATGTATTCCTTTGACTTGATACCTTCGAAGAAGTTCTTGATGTTGGTGACGGCGCCGTCCTTGTAGATGTTGGTGGTCTGCCCGCCGCGGTAGCCGCCATGCTTGGCCCGGATGTTCACCAGGCCGGCGTAGTGCGAATCGACCGTGCCCAGGTCGCCGTAGATGCGGCAGCAGAGGTCGAAGTAGCCCTCGCAGAACTGGACGGCACTGAAGGCCAGTTTCACGTCGTCCGGGTACCAGTAGGTGACGATGAAGTGGTCCCAGCAGTCGCCCACGTCGGTCCGGGCCTTCCGGCCGCCCGTGCCGCAGGCCTTCAGGGGGCGCGCGTTCAGGAACCAGTTCGCCACGTCGAGGGCGTGGATGCTCTGCTCGACAATGATGTCGCCTGAAAGGGCGATGTCGAACACCCAGTTCCGCAGTCGCGCCGTCTGGGTACCGGGCTTGGCTCGCACGCCCAGCCGGGCGTTGATGAAACACGCCTGGCCGCAGACGGGCTTCCCGATGAGGCCGGCGCGGATCCGCTCGACGGCCCCCATGTAGAACTCGTTGACTCGCGTCTGGAAATCCACGAGGACGCTGCGTTTGCCCTTCACCTTGGCGGCGGCATTGGTGATCGCCATTACCCCCGGCACGTCGACCCCAATGGGCTTGGCCAGGTAGAGGTGTTTACCCGCCTCGATGACGGCGACCGCCTGCTCCGGGTGGAAGTACGGGGGGCTCACGACGGCCACCGCCTCGACCTTCCCCGTCAGGAGTTCCTTGTACCCGTCGAGGCCGATGTGGCGTCGTGCGGCGTCGATGCCGAGTTTCTCGCCGGCCTCATTGACACGGTCTTTGAAGTAATCGTGCAAGGCGACGACCTGGGCATTGCCATCTGCATTGAAGAGTTCGCCGAGCCACGCGCCGCGTCCGCCGCAGCCGATGATTCCTACCTCGACCTTCGAGTTGGCTTCCAGGCCGCGGACAGCGCCCGGCTTCACGATGAGGAGTCCCGCGGTGGCCGCCGCCCCTGCCGCCGTCTTCAGAAACCCACGCCTGCCCATCCCGCCCGTTTTCGATTCGGCCATGGCTCGGTCCTTTCGTTGAGTTGGCGCCGTCACGCCGCCCGAGGATACCTGCGGCGGGCCAGGAGTCAAGGCTCTTTTGTGCCTCGGCTGGGAAGCGCCCCAGACATCGTGAACCCCTCCCCCAAGGCCGCCACCTACCAGCACTTCTTCTACGTCCGACCCAACTCCGGCAAGGAGAACCGGTGCCCGTGGAACCTCGTCCAACAAAAACTTCCCGACGCCCCCCTCTCCCTGCGATACTTGCCCCCGGTCTTCATCGAGGACCTCCTCCACCAACGTCTTCACCCCGACTCCGGGGTTCACGATGTGTGGGGACATCAATAAGCGGGCATGCGTTTCCCCGCGGCGTGTCAAGAGGGCTCCTTCGACTCCCCTTCGATTCGTGGTGCTCACTTAGGGTCGCTCAGGGCAGGGGTTCAGGGTTTTTCGAGTTGTTCGGCGGCATAGGCGGAACGCGGGATGGGCCAGCGGACGAAGGCTTCGAGGGCGTGGTACTCCGGGAGGCCGAGTAGCATCGTAGAGGGCGGCGGTGGCCATGTTTCGTTCCTCGGCCCGTTGCCAGAACTCGCGACTGTCGTAGAGGCCGGGGAACATGGCGCGGTCTTTCTGGCTTTGGTGGCGGAAGATGGCGAAGCGTTTTCGTTTGAGTTCATCGGACGACAGGGGGACCGCCATGTCAATCTGGTCGGGGGCCGTGCAGAAGGTAGAACCTTGATTCCGCGGGGACGAGGCGATAGAAGGGGCTTGCCGGTCACATTCTGGGAACGGAGAACGTCATGGTGGACCTGGAGAAGGTGGAGAAGGCGACGCGGATGCTCTTGGAGGGCATCGGCGAGGACCCGGGGCGGCCGGGGCTTCGGGAGACGCCGAAGCGGGTCGCCCGGATGTGGCAGGAACTCGTGGCCGGCATGGACCAGTCGGCCGAGGAGATCATGAAGGCCCTCTTCGTTGAGGAGTACGACGAGATCATCATCCTGCGGGATATTCCGCTGGTGAGCGTGTGCGAGCATCACCTCGTGCCGTTCATCGGCCGGGCCCACGTCGCCTATCTGCCGACGCCGGGCAGGGTGACGGGCCTGTCGAAACTGGCCCGCGTGGTGAATATGCACGCGCGTCGGCTCCAGGTGCAGGAGCGGATGACGGCGGCGATTGCGGACGACATCATGAGGACGCTCGCGCCGCGGGGCGTCATGGTGGTCATTGAGGCGGAGCACCTGTGCATGACGATCCGCGGGGCACGGAAACCTGGCGCCGTGACGGTGACGAGCGTGGTGCGCGGCCTGTTCCGTGAGAACGAGGCGACGCGCACCGAGGCGCTGGCGCTCCTGAGGAACGGGCGAGGGAGCGCATGAGCGCGGTGGGTACGGAGACCCGCCGCGCGGGAATCTGAGGCGGGGAACGGCGCGGCCAAGGCCGCGCTTTTTCTTTCTCATGGACCCGTGCTGCCCCTACCATAGTCAAACGTGGCAGGGGAAGTTCGTGAGGAGGACCGGCGATGAAAGGCATCGTTTGGTGCGTGGCGGCCTGCCTGTGGCTGGCGTGGTGCGGTTGGGCGGCTGGGAACGAGCCGCCGCCGAGACCGATTCCTCCGATTCCGCCGATCCCGGCGCCGGCGTCGCCGGTGGCGCGGATCGTGTCGGTGACGGAGTCGCTGGCGAAGATGGACGTGGCGGCAGGGCAGGCGTTCGCGTGGGAACTCGTGCAGGTGCTGGCGAAGCACGAGAAGGTGCTGGCCGAGCGGAAGGTCGAGTGGCCGGAAGCGCTGACGGACCTCAAGGACGGTCCTCGGCCGGAGGCGGGTGCCCCGACCGATGCCGAGCGGCAGCGCATTTACGATCAAACGGAACCGTTGCTCCGCGCGGCGAATGAAATGGATCCCGACGGGCCGCCGGAACGGACATGCCCGGCGAAACTGGGTGTGGCGCTGCTCGTTGCGGTGGCCGAGAAGTGCCCGAGCGCGTCGGCCTGTGCAGCGGCGGCGAGCCGGCTGATCGAGCGGTGTTTGCCGGATGCCGAGGGGCGGAAGGCGCCTCTGGAGGAACTCTCGCCGGGCGTGGCCGCGAGGGCGTACGAGGTCGCGCTCGGCCGCGCGCTGGAAATGCTTGCGAAAGGGCCGAGCGAGGATGCGACGAATGCCCTCATCGTTGCTGTTATCGCGAATCCGATTGCACGCTATTTTTTCGTGGACGCGGTGGCGTCGGGGGCGCCCGACGCGGAGGCGATCCGGAAGCGGGCGGGGGAATGGCTCGCGCAACTCCAGGCGGTGCAGCGAGCGGAGGACCCTGCGGAAATCCGGCGCGCGGTAGAGATGGCAATCAAGGCGCTCGAGGCCGTGAAGGCGAAGGCCGGGGAAATGGCCGAGATAGCCGTGCGGACCGCGGCGGTTGAGGCGCTGGCGAAAAAGTTTCTCCTGGCCGTCAACACGGAGAACCGGGCCCAGGCGCTGGAGTGCCTGACGGCGAAGTCGGGAGAGGCGCTCGCAAAGGCGGAGTCGCTGCGGGCGGCGTTCACGGGGCGGGAGGACACGAAGGACGTCTTGTACCGGGGCGTGGGGCCGGCATATGGCGAGTACGTGACGGTGTGGTACCGGATCGTGGACACGGCGGGGCGCGGGGCGAGCGCGGCAAAGGAAATGGGCCTCGTGAAAACGGAAACGGGATGGCTGCTGGGAGAACCCTAGCCCATCCGCAAGGGAGGCGAGAGGCATGACGGACGATCGCGTGAAGAAGTTGGCGCGGGTGCTGGTGCGGTATTCGCGGGGCGTCAGGCGCGGGCAAAAGGTGCTCGTCGCCGGGCCGACGGCAGCGGAGGCGCTCGTGCTGGAGATCGGGCGCGAGGTGCTGCGCGCGGGGGGCCACCCGATGTACCGGATGGCGCCGAACGGTGCGGCCGAGGTGCTGTACGCGGAGGCCGGGAAGGAGCAACTGGCGTTTCTGCCGCGTTCGGCGTTGGCAATGGCGCGCGAGGTGGACCACTGGATCAACGTGATGGGGGAGACGAACACGCAGGCGCTGGCGGAGGTGGATCCGCGAAAGCAGGCGGTGGCGGAGAAGGCGCGTCGCCGGCTGTCGGACCTGGTGCTGGGGAAGAACGAGTGGACGCTCTCGCTTTTTCCGACGGCCGCCTACGCCCAGGACGCGGGGATGGGGCTGGAGGAGTTCGAGGATTTCGCGTTTGCGGCGATGCGCGTGGACCGGAAAGATCCGGTGGCGGAGTGGAAGAAGGCGAAGGCGTTTCAGGCGCGGGTGATGCGGCATCTGCGCGGGGCGCGCCGGATCCGCATCGTGGCGGAGGACACCGACCTCGTCCTAAGCGTCAAGGGGCGCAAATTCATCCGTTCCTACGGGTCGCACAACATGCCGGACGGCGAAATCTTCACGGGGCCCGTGGAGACGAGTGCCGAAGGGCATATTCGGTACACCTATCCCGTGTGCTACCGCGGCAAGGAGGTCGAGGACGTGCGGCTGGAGTTCGAGAAGGGGCGGGTGGTAAAAGCAACGGCGAGGAAGAACGAGAAGTTCCTGCGGCAAATGATCAGCCTCGATGCCGGGGCGAGCCGCCTCGGCGAACTCGGGATCGGGACGAACTACGGCATCCAGCGATTCATCAAGAACATTCTCTTTGACGAGAAGATCGGAGGGACGGTGCACTTGGCGCTCGGCAGGTCGTATGCCGAGACGGGCGGGTGCAACCGGTCGGCGCTGCACTGGGACATGATCGCGGACCTGCGTCGCGGCGGGCGGATGGAGGTGGATGGGCGGGTGCTTCAGGCTGACGGGAAGTTCCGCCTCTGACCAGTCGACGCGAGGGATCAGGATGGCCATTACGCCCCACCCGTGTGGCGAGGATCTCGCCCTCCTGCGGGTGATGCTGGCATCGTGCCGCTTGTGCCCGCGGAATTGCGGCGTGGACCGGTCGGCGGGGGAGCGGGGAACCTGCGGGGCGCCGGCGGGGGCGGTCGTCGCCAGCGCGGAGCCTCACTTCGGCGAAGAGGCGTGCCTGGTCGGCCGCGGCGGAAGCGGGACAATCTTCCTGGCGGGCTGCAACCTGCGGTGCGTCTTCTGCCAGAACTACGACATCAGCCATACAATCGTTGGTCAGCCGATGGATACGGCAGCCCTTGCGCAGTTGGTGCTGGCGCTCGAAGGCCAGGGGTGCGAGAACATCAATTTCGTGACGCCGACGCACGTGGCGCCGGCGCTTGCCGCGGCGATCGTCGAAGCGCGCGGGCGCGGTCTGCGCGTACCGGTCGTGTGGAACTCGGGCGGCTACGAGTCGGTCGAGGTGCTGCGGCTGCTGGAGGGGCTGGTCGAGATTTACATGCCGGACTTCAAGTTCATCCGATCCGAGAGTGCCGAGCGATACCTTTCTGCGGCGGATTATCCGGAGCGGGCGCGGGAGGCGATTCGCGAGATGCACCGGCAGGTGGGGGACCTTGTGGTGGAGGATGGGGTGGCGAGGCGAGGCCTCTTGGTGCGGCACCTCGTGATGCCGGGCGGCCTGGAGGAGAGCCGGGAGATTCTGGACTTTCTCGCGGCGCTTTCGCCGCGGACGTTCGTCAACGTGATGGACCAGTACAGGCCGGCGGGGCTCGTGGCGGGGTCGGAAGGGCGGTCGCGATTCCCCGAACTGGCGAGGCGGTCGGCCGTGGGCGACATTTCCGAGGCACGGGCCCACGCGCGGCAGCTAGGTCTGCGGCTGGCGGATTAGCAGGGTCGCGCATTGACGGGGGGGGCATGGGGCCTGTAATATCAAAAAGAGGGATTCTTCGCCTAAATGGCGAGGGCCGGCGCAGCCGATGAACAGGATGAGGCCCCGTTTTCCGCCGATGGCCCCGAGCGGGCGGCCGCCGGGATGAGGATTTGAGCGGCGTGCGTGAGGGGCTGAACGCCGCGTGGCGTGCTGCCTGCCTCGGTGGGGTTCCAAGACCAGCGTTGTCCGTGACGACGATGGAAAAAAAGAGCCGGGAACGTAAAGTGCCCAGCCCGTACGCGCCGGTGCTGCGCCACCTGTACGTGGCGGGGGTGCACCTGCTGCTGTTTGCGGTTTCGTTCTGGCTGGCGTATGCGTTGCGGTACGAGTTTCGGATTCCTCCGGCGGCGGCGGCGATTCCGGACCTGGAGCCGGTGTTGCCGGGCGATGTCGGCGTGCCGGCCTCGGTGTGGGGCGCGTTCTACGAACTCCTGATCTTCGTGCTCGTGGTGAAGTTGGTGGTGTTCGGCTACTTCCGTCTGTACGCGGGGTGGTGGCAGTACGTGAGCGTTCAGGACCTTGTGGAGACGTTCAAGGCGAGCCACATCTCGACGGCCATTATTCTGGTGAGCGTGTACGTGGTGCGTGTGCTTCACGGGGCAAACGTGCTGGCGCTGGACCTGCCGGTGCGCGACACGATTCTGATCATCGACTGGGCGGCGACGATTGCGCTGGTGGGCGGCCTGCGGTTCATGGTGCGGATCGTGCGGGAGGGTTCTCGGCCGGTGAGTCCGGCGGGCCTGACGCGGGCGCTGATCATCGGCGCGGGCGACGCGGGCGAAGGCGTGCTCAGGGAACTGTATCGCCTGCCGGTCGAGCGGTACCACGTCGTGGGGTTCGTGGACGAGGATCCGAGGAAGCGCGGAAGCCGGATCCACGGCGTGCCGGTGCTGGGAGGCATCGACCAACTGGCCCAGATCGCGGAGCGGCAGAAGGCCGAGGAACTGATCATCGCGATTCCGGAGCCGACGCGGTCGGAACTGCGGCGGATCATCGAGGTCTCGAAGGGCCAAAAACTCGTCTTCCGCATCGTGCCGGGCGTCGCCGACCTCATCAGCGGGCGGGCGGACGTGGCGCGACTGCGCGAGGTGGACATCAACGACGTCCTCGGCCGCGAGCCCGTCAGCCTCGACATCGAGGACATCGGGCACTTCCTGACGGGGAAGGTCATCCTGGTGACGGGCGGCGGGGGCTCCATCGGTTCGGAACTGTGCCGCCAAATCGTGCCGTTCCAGCCGAAGAAACTCGTGATCCTGGACCAGGCGGAGAACAACCTGTTTTACATTGACCGGGAATTGCGGCGGGCGCACTCGCGCCTCGCGCTGGAACCGGTGGTGGCGGACGTGTGCGACCGCCGGCGGATCGAGGACGTGTTCCGCCGATGCCGGCCGAACGTGGTCTTCCACGCGGCCGCGCACAAGCACGTCCCGATGATGGAACTGAACCCGGGCGAGGCGATCAAGAACAACGTATTCGGCACGCGGAACGTCGTGGACCTGGCGTGCGGGTATGGCGCGGAGGCCGTCGTTTTCATTTCGACGGACAAGGCGGTCAATCCGACGAGCGTCATGGGCTGCACGAAACGCATCACGGAGATGTATTGCCAGGCGATGAGCGCGAGCGACCGGTGCCGCAGCACCAAGTTCGTCGTCGTGCGGTTCGGGAACGTCCTCGGGTCGACGGGCAGCGTCGTGCCGATCTTCCGCGAGCAGATCGCCCGCGGCGGGCCGGTGACGGTCACGCATCCGGACATGCGGCGGTACTTTATGACGATCCCCGAGGCGACG
>Ga0307380_10004296_pt1 | contig 19337 bp, 13 predicted proteins | sample UN3MG_FD_202239 | JGI IMG/M metagenome (GOLD analysis project Ga0307380, IMG submission 202239) | Soil microbial communities from Risofladan, Vaasa, Finland - UN-3 | ecosystem: Environmental > Terrestrial > Soil > Coastal area > Acid sulfate soil | place: Finland: Risofladan, Vaasa | collected... | reverse complement strand
CCCTGTATAAAATGTCAAATGACAAAATCTAAAACATTTATCTTTATATTGCGCAATCCGGAAGGTTTGAGCGTTGAAGTCTTGGGCCTATACTGCTATTGTTAAACTCCATGCCCTTAACAAGTAGATATTTGTAGATCCAAGTTTGAGTGAGTTGTGTTGATTTAAGGAAATGAGTTCATTAGAATTCTTAGAAGAAGATCAAAATGACAGGAGAATCTTATATATACAATGTGCAATAAAAAGCTCCTTTTTTTATCTGTAATGATTTTTATGACGGGCACCGTCTCTTCGGCGTTATCGAGTGAACAAATGATTTATCTGAGGAAAAATTGGCGCATGAGATCTTCTTTTTGGATAAAGGAATCCGGCCAATCTGTTTCCTCCAATACATTTGAGACAGTGGGCTTTTATCCAACATGCGTTCCCACAACTGTTTTAACTGCCTTGGTGCAGAATGGAGTGTATCCTGATCCCTATGTGGGTTTGAACAACATGAAGATCCCTGATGCCTCGGATGACTTCAACCATTCATATGATTTGGCTAAATTCAGCCATTTGCCCGATGGCCGTAATCCCTGGTCAGGCCCCTATTGGTTTTGGACACAGTTCCGTTTGCCTGAGGCATATACAGGAAGGCAAATCTGGCTGAACATCGAGGGCATAAACTACCGGGCAGATGTGTGGTTAAATGGCTACTTGATCGCTGATTCTAAAGAGGTCGTAGGGATGTTCGGACGCTGGGCCCTCGACATCACTGGGTCCTCACACATCGAAGGCGTGAATACTCTAGCCATAAAAATTTATCCACTTGACTATCCCGGTCTGCCTGGGGAGCCACAACTCAAGGCTTTTGGCTCCTTTGGCCTGAATGGGGGGCCGACCGGAGATATCGGTAAGAATGTCACAATGCAGAGCTCCGTCGGATGGGACTGGATACCTGCTGTCCGCGACAGGAATATGGGTATCTGGCAGGATGTGTTCATCTCAGCAACTGGACTTGTGGACATCCGGCATCCCCACATCATTACGGATTTGCCACTGCCAGAAGTGGATAAAGCCCATTTGTCGATCGCCGCAGAAGCGGTGAATCTATCGGAGTCGGAAAAGAAGGGTGTGCTGATCGCCAAGATCTATCCTAAGACATTCAAAGGCCAAAACATAATCTTGAAAAAGAATGTGGAACTTGCACCAAAACAAAGAGTTTTTATCCATCTGGATAAAGAAGATTATGAGGAATTGTCTGTGCACGATCCAAAACTCTGGTGGCCCAATGGATACGGCTCTCAAGATCTCTATGAGATGGAGTTGTCTTTTGATCTTGGAGGAGAGATCTCCGACAGGGAACAGTGCATCTTTGGCATTAGAGAAGTGGGCAGCGAGGCGACTGAGGTGGGAGACTGGGTTCGCCGCGACTTTTTTGTGAACGGGCAGAAGATACTGATAAAGGGGGGAGCCTGGGTTCCGGATATGATGCTCAACCGCGATGCAAAAAAGCTCACCCATGAGCTGCGGCTGTCGAAAGAAGCCCACCTCAACATGGTTCGGATCTGGGGTGGTGGGGTAACGCCTCCTGAAGAATTTTTCAGGATCTGTGATGAGCTTGGATTGCTCGTATGGCATGATTTTTGGATCACGGGTGATTGCCAGGGAACCTGGGATAAAGGGAGTCAAGATTATCCCTTTGAGGAGGATGTTTTCCTGAAAAATGCGACCGATGTCGTGAAAAAATTGCGCAATCATCCGAGCCTTCTCGTATGGACCGCGGGGAATGAAGGATATCCGCGGGAAGAGATCTATGTTCCCCTGCGCAATGAGATACTCGCCAAATTGGATGGAACTCGCCCCTTCATTCCTTCCTCCGGATATAGAGAACCACCTGGGGACTGGGGCCTTTCGTGGCCCGACGATCAAAAAGCGGGCTCCTATTCCGGAGGACCTTACTGCTGGATCGATCCACGTGAATATTATAAGAAAGTGGAAAATGGCAAAGACTGGCTCTTCAAGAATGAAGTGGGCCTCCCCGCCGTCCCCCATTGGGAGAGCTTGAAGAAATTCCTTCCCGATCTTACACCTGATCCCGATGTGAGGTTTCCTCTCAACCATTCCTGGGGTTATCATGATGCCTGCGAGGGGAATGGCAAATACAGCCTCTATGATCAAGCCATCCGGGAGCGTTATGGGGAACCGATTGATCTTAAAGATTATGCCCAAAAAGCTCAATTGGTGAATGCCGAGAGCTATCGTGCAATATTTGAGGCCGTGAACCATGGCATGGATCATACTGCGGGCGTACTGCTGTGGAAGACAAACCCGGCCTGGCCCAGTGTGATCTGGCAGCTTTATGACTGGTATCTGCGTCCCCACGCCGGATATTATTTTGTGAAGAAGGCGAACGAACCCATACACATCCAGCTAAATCTAGATGACTTGTCTGTAGCTGTCATCAATCATCATTTCGAATCCCAAAAAGGGCTCCTAGCAACAGCCACTGTGTATACCTTAGATCTGAAGGAGGTCTGGGAAGATAAGGCCAGTGTCGAGGTCGATTCCGGTTCTTCTTGCGAGGTGTTCCAGGTTGAGATTCCTGTCGATTTCAGTGACACCGTGTGCTTCTTGGATCTTCAGCTAAAAGATAATAAAGAAAATTGTATCTCAGAGAACTTCTACTGGCTGGCCAAGAACAATGATTTTGCCGCTATCAAGAAGCTTCTCGGAGTGAATCTGGATGTGAATATCACCGCAAAAGAAAAAGAAAAAAAAAGGATCTACAGGATCAGATTGGCCAATGCCACCGATACTCTTGCGTTTTTCGTAAATCCAAGTGTGCGCAAAGGGAGAGAAGGGCAAGAGATTCTCCCGAGTTTCTGGAGCGACAACTATTTCAGTATCTTGCCAGGCAAGGCCAGGGATGTGACTGTTGAATTTGAAGGCGTGCATCTCGAAGGAGAGAAACCCTACTTGAAATTGGAAGGCTGGAATATTTCACCCAAGCTCATAAAACTCGATTGACCTCTTTGAGCGAGACTATGGCTAATTCCATCCCCACATCTATGTGACCTCCCATATTCCCGATAAGAGACAAGTCCTGATTCGCTACTACGGTATTTACTCCAATGCCCACAGGGGGAAGATACGCAAGGCCCTAATTTAATTTCCCCTGGCCCATTTCAGAAACATTCTTGCAAAAACGCCCCAATCGGAGCCATCCTGATTGTCGCTGACCCATGTCATAATGAATTTATTTTTCTTTTTCATGGCTATTGCCGGCAGAGCTTGCAAACTTCTCGTATAGGTATTGACCTGGAATTCATCGCCGACAGCGTTGCCCTTCCTGGTAAACATCTGGGCAAATATGCCGGTGCCAGAACCATCCTGATTCTGACTCTCCCAGGAGATGACAAAATTTCCTCCGTTATCCATAGCCACGGCAGGATAATCCTGGGACTTTTTCGTGTAAGTATTGACTTGGAATTCGGTGCCCAAAGCCTCTCCATTTTTATTAAACCGCTGGGCAAAAATGCCAAACGATGAGCCGTCTTGCTTCTCGCTGCTCCAGGTTATGACAAAATTCCCTTTCCGGTCCATGGCAATTGCGGGATGCCACTGGTACCATTTCATAAAAGTGTTCACTTGAAATTCATTGCCTAAAGGTTCTCCCTTGCTGTTATACCTTTGCGCAAAAACGCCCCAATCGTAGCCATCCTGGAGCCAACTCGCCCAGGTGATCACAAAATTTCCATTCTCAGCCATCGCAATTGCAGGAGTGAATTGGGCATTATCCGCATAAGAATTCACTTGGAATTCACTGCCTAAAGGTTTTCCTTTTCTGTTAAACCTTTGGGCAAAAACGCCCCAATCGTAGCCATCCTGTCCACCACTCGACCATGTTATGATAAAATTTCCATCCCAATCCATCGCAATATCAGGGTCGCTTTGGTGAGACGAAGTATAAGTAGTGACTACAAATTCTCTGCCGACGGCTTTTCCATCTTTGTGAAACCTTTGAGCAGTAACACCCAAAAACGAACCATCTTGTCCATGGGCCTGCCAGGTTATGACAAAATCGCCATCCTTATCCATGGCAATGGCAGGGCTCAACGTTTGGCCAAGAGTATATTTATTCACTTGAAACACTTTGCCAACAGCTCTTCCATCTGCGTTATATCTTTGCGCAAAAATTTCATCCTCTGGTTCACTTCCATAACTAGCCCAAGTTATGACAAAATTCCCTTGTTGATCTATCGCGATGTCAGGAGAATCTGATTTCCAATAATTATAATTATTCACTCGAAACTCACTGCCGGCTACAAAGGCAAACAATCCGATCGTTATGGAGCAAATCGAAATCACTAAAAGATAGTCTAAACATTTTTTCCTGCTGAACTTTTTTCTTTTCATTTTGCACCTCTAATAACCCGAAGGGCAGAGGTCCACGGGCTTGCCCGTGGGTGAATGGTTAGGCGGCGATATGATAAGATGTGTGAGTGGAAACTCGGTACTCAGGTCACGGAGCCTATCGGACAGAATATCATATCGTCTGGATACCGAAATATCGCCGTCGTATCCTAAATCCTGGAGTGCGAGGCTATTTGCGAAGACTTTTTCCGAAAGTGATGAGGAGCCTGCCGGGTTGTGAGATTGTGGAATACAGCATGCAAAGGGACCACATTCATATGGTAATGATCATACCGCCGAGATATGCAGTGTGTGATGTGGTGGGTAAGCTGAATGGGATGACGGCAAGCCGCATGAGGAAAAAGTTTTCTTGGTTAGGCAAAGTGTATTGGAAAGAAAACGTAGTCTGGTCACCGGGATATTTTGTATCAACAGTGGGGATCGATGAGGGCAAGATTTTGAAATACCTGACATGGCAACAAAACCAGGATTTAGGTCAAGCGAAGCTTGAGTTTTGATAAGGACCACGGCTTTAGCCGTGGGTATCTATTTGAGTTTAAGCCCCTAATTTTTTGACTTTAACTTATATTTTTGAATTAGAGATGTCAAATATTTATGTTTGAAATGTTTTTGGCTCAAGCGATTTGATCCTTCGAGTCCTTACTGCTGAGGTGGGGCAATAGGCCAGGATGTCTTCTTTATTAACGAGCTGACAGTACGTTTCGCGGCAAAAAAATCACCACTCCCTGGAATTGGACTGACCGGCGTGGCCCAGTGCCAGAAAAAATGAAACTGTTACAAAGACGTGCCCATTTGAATCTGCGGCAATAACAAAACCATCGTTATGACCGATTTGATATGGCGAATCCGTTACCGCTCTCCAGAAGCTTCCCGGAGTGAATCTGGATGTGAATATCAAAACAATAGAAAAAGGAAAAAAAAGAATCTACAGGATCCGATTGGCCAATGCCTCCGATGCTCTTGCGTTTTTCGTGAATCCGAGTATACGTTCAGGAAAAGAGGGCAAGGAAGTTCTCCCGAGTTTCTGGAGCGATAACTATTTCGGCATCTTACCTGGTGGGTCAAAAGAAGTGACGGTTGAGTTCTATGAGCCTCATCTAGAAGAAGAGAAATCCTGCCTGAAATTGGAGGGCTGGAATATTCCACCAAAGCTCTTAAAACTCGATTGACCGCGCGTATGTTCAGCTTTCCTTTTTCTTTTCCGGAAATTTTTCCTTTAACCAGGCGATGATCTCTTCCGGACCTTTCAATCTCTCACTCCAGCCCGGAGTGGGCTTGCGGAAATAGATGTCGTAACGCGTTGTGTATGCATTGGATATGTTGCCATACTTACGGGTGGCCTCAAATTTTTCATGGAAGAAAAGAGGGTAGTTATCGTGCGCGAGAAGAAAGTCTTTCGGCGCCTTCGGCAAAACCCGCAAAAATAATCTTATGGGCCCGCTCACCATTTGAGTTGTCCGTGTCCAAAGATTCAGAAGCGAGATTCCGGCCTCCTGTATCCGAGAAAACAGGAACTGTCATCAGGGCCAAGACCAGAATACAAAGAAGTCGTTTCATCAGAGACCTCCATGGATCATATTCATATGAGAGTACGGGAGAACGGCTAAAAGGATCTCGGGTGCAGTTTTCGAAAGGTTTATAGCTCGTCCCACAGAACTTTATACGAGCTCTGATAAAAAGAGTTTTTTAGAATAAAACCTTTCCTCGTTTGTCCGAAATGCTCAAAGAAACGGTTGTGTGGATGTGTGGTCACTTATTGTGAACGCGAATGTAGTATTGACTGTTGCTGATCAAGCGTGTGACTGTCCCATCAGGGGCTGTCTCAAAAATGACGGCTTCGGCGAGCTCATCATCATCCCGTATTCGCCTGAAAATATTCTTTTCGATGTGCTTCAGCTTTGTGAGAGAATCGCTTGGATTGTCACTGGGAAGATACATCAACACGAGCTGTCCATCCTTGATAAACGCATGTGTCTCTCCGCCTAAAGGCCGGTCATACCGTCCCATAAATTTTTCCAGTGCCGGATCATGCTTCTTCGCTTTGCCAGGCTCATCGATGACCTCCTTGATGGCTGTAGCGACAATGTCGAAGATCTCCCGGCCAAATGCTTCTGGGCTTACTCCCTGGGCATTCGTCATGACGATGACAGCGATCTTGTCTTTGGGACGGATACTCAGTTGAGTTCTATATCCCGGACAGCTACCCCCATGCCCAACCTGGATCTTCTCATCTTGGTGGGAAACGGAAAATCCGAGGCCCCTAGCTGTTTTCCAGTCCGGGTCGAACCAATGAACCCGATGCATCTTCTTTAAAGTGTTGATCTTCAACACTTCTTGGCCGCCTTTTTCGAGCAGTCTAAACTGCCAGGAAGCAAATCGAGCCAGGTCTTCCACTGTGGATGCAAACCCTGCAGCAGGGGCTATACCGTTAACAAGATAAAAAGGAATCTCTCTTCGTTGGCCGTCGCGAAGTTTCATGCTGTAGCCAGTGGCGAGTTTTTTACCCCTCTGATCTTCCGAAATTTCCGGGGTTGTATCATTGAGACCTAGAGGATCGAGGATATGTTCCTTAACATACACATCATAGGCCTGTCCGGCTACGGATGTAACGACCTCGCCCAGCAGAGCCATCCCCAAATTGGAGTATTGATAAAAGGTGTCCGCAGGATAGAGCTCTTCCTGGCCAGAGAGCCTTTCGATGATTTGTTCCCGCGTGGGGAAGTTGTGCTCGGGGCCAGTCCAATAAGGGGAGTCCGCTTCCCGCGGTAGACCGGAAGAGTGGGTGAGTATACCCTGGATTGTGATCTCCGGAGCATCCGGATACTTGTCCTGGATGTTGAACCAGGGCAGATACTTCTCGATCGGATCATCGAGCCGCAGCTTTCCCTGCTCCCAAAGCTGCATGATGGAGATGCTCGTGAAAAGCTTGGATATGGAACAGATACTGTAGATGGTCCCCGGTGTGGCCGGTTTTTTCGTTGAAACATCGGCGAAACCGAAACCGCGGCTCCAGATCATATCCTGGTCGTAGACCACTCCCATAGACATGCCGGGAATATCTTCGTAGGCCAACTGCGCATCCACCCACACCTCGATCATTTTGAGCGCGGTTGTGATCCTTGGATCGTCTGTAATGGATTGGCTGTTTGCCCAACCCGAAACACCAAAAACTAAGATCAACAGACATATGAGATGTTTCTTCATATCTAGTCCTCCTCCGGGTTCAGTATATAAGAGTTTCTTCCACAAAAACAAGCATTTCTAACTAACCTGAATTATTCATAAAAAATGTCGATATGTATCATAACAAACGCAATTTCAGAACTATACATTGTTTTTTCGGTATACCCGTTTGGGCATATATTTCCTTTGATATTTTCATATATAGTCGACATTTTTTACCCTACGGACGCCGACCCAACCTACCAGCCGATCTCACTACAAAGGCTTCGTTGTAGCACACTCGCGGTAGATCACTACAGCTTCGTGGGCCACTGCCTCAACCCTAATGTAAGGGTGGGGCGGGTTGGCCTCGACTCGTGAATAATCCAGGCTAACTGTTGGGACGGTTCTGTTTTTGTAAATAGATGTTAAATGGAGCGATAAAAATGAAGGCTTCACGTAAAATTATAAGGCGTTATTTTGTTCCTGACCGATCTTAACATCCAAATAGGAGGCGAAAAACTCAGTCGTGGACTTCCTTGTCTGTTTGAGGTCTGCATACTCTGCATCAAGGGGAGAGTTGATCTTCTCCAGCCGTTCTCCAAAGGAGGAGGATGTCGGATGTTCTATTCGTCTTCTTCGACACTCGAAATAAAGTCTTTATACATCTGCAGCTGAGAAAGTGAGTGTTTTTCAGCAATTTTGCAGGCCGTTTCAAAATCTTTTTTGTTTCCGTCGTTGTTGTTTTGTATCAGCGCAAATGTGCTGAGGTCGAGGAGAAGGAGAGTTTTTGCCCTTTCCGGCATGTGTTTGACTTAAGCATTTTGCTGTTGTATAAATGAGCTAACAGATCAACAAATTAAGATGGGATATAGTGGTTAAAAAGATTATGAAGAGCAAACCCTATTCTTCCCTTAAATAAGCAAAAGGAGAGGGAACGATGAGTGAACTCGAAGTGAGAATCGAAAGACTCGAACCAATGCGCGTGGCCAGCGTCCGTGTTGTCAGCGATACTCCGGAGCGTGATGCCTGGGACAAGATGCGTGAATGGGCCGAGCCTTTAGGATTGCTTGAAGATATCGAAAAGAATCCTGTCTTTGGTTTTAACAATCCTGGTCCTGCTCCGGACCGCAGGGAATACGGTTACGAATTCTGGATCTGTGTCGATCCAGATATAGAACCCGAAGGTGACATTCAGATCAGAGCCTTCCCCGGTGGGATGTATGCTGTCACAAAATGTGGGTTACTGGGGGATCCTAACATTCTCGAGACATGGAAGCTGCTCTGGGAGTGGGTCCAAGCGAGCGAATATGAACACCGTAAAACGCATGAACTGGAGAAACCCCAAAATCCACTCTCTCCCGAGGAGGACTTGATCCTCGACCTTTACCTTCCGATCGAAGAGTCAACGTGATCTCAAATTCAGCGTTACCTTCACCTCTGGCGCAGCATGCAGCCTAGAAAGGGCATTTGTCGCGGTCCTCTCCAAAGACTATTCGACCCACAAAATCATTCTTTTGTGCTTATTTTCTTTGTGTTTTTTCTTGGATTTGTCCTAGCATACAGCCATTCCGGAAAAGCCAAGTATCACATCATTTTAGACACGGATGCCGCACTGGATGATCTCAGGGCTATCTGTCTTTTTCTTGCCTCCCCTGATTATGAGATCCTGGCAATAACGACTTCGGATGGGGCGCTGGATCCTAAAAGCGGATTCATAAAAGTGAAAGCGCTACTCAAGTCTTTTGGCCATGAAGGTATTCCAACGGGTATGGGTAAGGTTGTTCAGGACATGCCTCCTGTATGGAGAAACTTTTGCCGGCAAGTCTCTTGGGGAGATGAGGAAGATATTCATATTCAAGAGATGCCCCATTCTGCCGATCAGATCTTATCTGCCATTCAACATGAAGAAGAACATGTGGTTGTTGTGTGTTTAGGTGGGCTGACAAACATCGCTGAAGCCCTGAAGAAAGAGCCTCAAATTAAAGACAGGATTGCTAAAGTTGTCTGGTATAATGATTCCATCGAACCTCTCACAGGTACAAATTATAGGATAGATGAAAAGTCCGTGTTCGATGTGCGATCGGCAGATATACCAATGGATGTGGTGACAAATGCAGGGAAGAACGCTCATCCTTTTGATGAAGATATCCTCCAGAGAGTCCGCTCGCTCGATTCGTCTTATGCAAGACGAATCGTGACCGTACATGAAAATATGGAAGTTGCGGGACGGATTAAATCGGGACATCTTCAATTCTGGGATGATTTGCTGCCGGTGTATTTGCTTTACCCTGATCTATTTGAACAAAAAGCTGTTTCAAAAAAAAACAACCTTCGATTGTTTGGCATTCGAGATATTGAAAACGTGAAATCAGCTTATACAGAAATCCTCACAAGCCGCAATAATGTCCAAAGCAAAGTTTTTAATGGCTTTCCCGATAGCCCAGATTTATTTGCCGATGATGTCCAACCTTACATGAAGAACATCATCCAGAGATACGGCAGGGAAGAATGGCGATTAGGTGTTCTCACCAATGAAATACACGGCCATCTTGGAATCTATGCTGTCGTTGGAGTAAAGATGGGGCTCAGGGCCCGCCAGTACTTTAATGTCGGCGTTGATGACATTTCTATAATGTCATATGCAGGACGCACGCCTCCGTTGAGCTGTATGAATGATGGCATACAAGTGAGTACGGGCGGGACACTCGGTCACGGATTGATAACGGTGTCAGCAGAGCCTCCCTTTTGTCCGGAAGCAACCTTCACTTTCAAAGGTAGGTCCGTTAATCTGAGACTCAAGGACCAATACTGGACGAAAGTTAAAAATGATATTAAAAAGGGTATCGATAGATGTGGACTCAACACAGAAGAATACTGGAATTATGTCCGGGAACTCGCAATCGAGTACTGGCTAAAATGGGACAGGGATGAAATGTTTATTCTGAAGTGATAAATATTTTGGAAGAAACTTACGTTTTTTGTGCTTCTAATTCAAACGAAACTTTACCCATCTCCAATCCGTTCACGATGATGGAAAGGTGATGCATTCCTGGATAGTGCTTTCGAGTTGACATGTCGGCGAGCGAATGTTTTCTGGAAATGGTGATAGTGCCAGGGGCATAGTCGTTTTCTGTGATCTTGAAGACTTTTTTCGAGAGCTGGCCTTTGGTTTTGACATAAGAGATCGCGTATTCCAATCGCACTCTGCTTTTCTCTTTTAAAGCCAGATCAAACGAAAAGCGCACATTTTCTCCGATCTTGATTTTTGTCTTCTCAAGCTTAAAATCTTCCACACACATGGTGGAAGGATCGCTGTATCCGAATATCATGAGCGCTCGTTTGTCTCCGGCCTTGAGCATCGTCCGACAGGCATGTTTGACGATCTTATCCGTGTTTTTTGACTGTCCATGCCAACTCTCGCAGATCTTCAATACCACCTCGTGATTGTCCTTGGAAATATCGTTTAGATTGTTGGCCACGCTCCGTCTCACATCCTCCGACTCATCATTTTTCAGTTTCTCCAGAACCGGGAGAATGGGGCTTGGATCCTTTTTGAACTTAGGTAGGGCCATAGCCCAGGGCAGCCTGGGCCGGCAGCCCTCACTGGCGAACCTTCGGACCTTGGGGTCCTTATCCTCGGCCCATTCAGTCATAAGGGCCATGACTTTGTCGGGATCTTTCGCCAGGAATGGGCGGATCGCCAATTCTGAAGTTGAATATTTTGTAAAATGATAGAGCGCGGGCAACGAGAGATCCCACTCCTCCATTCCATAGGTGGCCACATAGTCGGGCAACGATAGGGCTTCGAAGCCTTTTGCATAGGGAGCCGCCTCTTTGAGGATGGCGAGAGCCTCTCTGTAAGATTCCGGCAAAGTCTTTTTAAGACACTGTGTTGTGTGGCGCATCTTGTCCTTCACTTCTTTGTCTGCGAAAGCCTCATCGAAAACAATCTGGATAAACTTTTTTTTGTCAAACTCAGGATAAAACTCCTGGATCGTATCTGCAAACGTTTCCATGGATGATTGGGTGAAAAACATGTCTTTGAGACGTTCGGCCATGATCCCTCCTCCTCTGATATGTTATTTCAAATGAATGAGCATTTCAATTCTAGCATGAATAATCCAGGCTGAATTGACCGGGGCTTTTAGCTGTGATATAAGCAAAACTGGATAAAAAAGGGAGAACATCCATCAGAGACGCGAATCGGCAAAGGAAACTAAAATAAAGAATCCAGGGATTGACCTTTTGCGAGGAGTCATTTTATGTGTGATTCTTTCGCTGTTCTTCCTTTCGCCGCTCTGTCTTCATCCCCAAACAATACAAAAATCCGACTCTCCTCCCCCGGTTAAAATCACAGAAGGTTGGGAGTACAGGTGGGGAGATTCCCCCCTCGATGAGGATGGAGTACCAATATGGACCTATAAAGATCTCGATAGCCTGGAATGGAAGCCGACCTCAATTACGAGGCAAATCCCCGGGACCAAAGGAGAAAATTTGCTTTGGCTCCGTGTTTCCCTTCCTGAGGGAACCTGGAACAATCCAACAGTTTTTCTTCCAAGGGTATATCTGAATTTGGAAGTCTATTTGGAAAGTGAATTGATCTATTCATTCGGTGAATTAAAGTCAAGCCATTCAAATCGGTTTTCAGCGTTTGTTCCCCACCGTATATTTTTACCGAATGATTTTCAGGGAAGATTCCTGTTCTTCAGGATTTTTACAGGCCGCCCTAAAATCAATGGTATAGATGGGGTCGTGCTCTTGGGATCCCGTGAAGAAGTGCTTCTATACACAATCAAACAAAACATCTTACAAATTTTTATTGGGATATTTTGTATTTTTATCGGACTGTTTTCTATTCTACTCTATATGGACCGAAATATACGCGGTGCGTTCGCTCCGTTAATCTTTGGTATCTTTTCGTTCTCTATCGGCGTGACATTTCTTACGCTAAGTCCTGCGTTGTCACTTGTTGTGCACGCACCTGAATTCTGGTATTGGGCGCTGTATTTTGCATTCCTTATTTTCCCCCCTGCACTTCTTGCTTTTGTCGATCAAGTTTTCGGTTCGGGTTATAAAAACTTTATCCGCAGGCTCTGGCAGTTTCATTTAATAATAATTGTCGTTGCGATCGCGTTGGAGATATTCGCCAGAATACCCATGCCTCTATGGATGGAATATCTGCGGTATCTCTGGATTTTTGATTGTTTGATCATTGTAGTGGCCGGTGTTTATGCAGCCATCAAGGGAAGGTTCGAGGCTCGTGTGTTTACAGTTGGGATCGCTTTTTTTTCAATATTTGCCCTTCATGATATTTTCTCTGGGGGGAGGGGCCCCATGCTTATGCCGTTGGGGACCCTGATCTTTATTATCCTGCTCGGTTATATCTTGTATCACCGGTTTACGGAAAATAGCAGGCAACTTCGAATTTATGCCAGAGATCTGGAAGAGAAATCTGAAAAACTGCAGGAAGCAAAAGCACAGCTTGAAGAGTACAGTCACACACTTGAGCAGAAAGTGGAGGAACGGACAAGAGAAGTTAAAGAAAAACAGGCACAATTGGTTCAGTCAAGCAAGATGGCTGCATTGGGAAGCCTGGTGGCGGGAGTTGCCCATGAGATCAACACCCCGGTGGGCGCCATCAACAGCATGCACAACACGCTGATGCGGGCGGTGGAGAAAGTCAAAGGCGATATCGAAGACTGTCTCAAGGATACCCAAAAGGAATACGCAAGGATACACTCGTCATTAGAGGTTGTAGACAATGCGAATAAAGTGATCCAAGCGGGGACAGAGAGGGTTATAGATATTGTTAAAAGACTTCGCAGTTTTGCCCGGCTGGATGAGGCGGAGCTCAAAGATGCGGATATCAACGAGGGGATCGAAGACACACTGACTATCATTCACCATCAGATCAAACACGAAATAACTGTAGTAAAAAATTATGGAGACATCCCGAGAATTTCATGCTTTCCTGGGCGTTTGAACCAGGGTTTTTTGAACCTGCTCATCAATGCCAGGCAGGCCATAGAAGGTAAAGGCACGATCACAATTTCCACATGTGCCAAAAATAACAAAGTCTATGTGGAGATCAAGGATAGTGGAGAGGGAATTCCCAGAGAGCACTTAGCTAAGATATTTGATCCCGGATTTACCACTAAAGGAGTGGGGGTAGGCACTGGTTTGGGCCTGTCGATCTGCTACCAGATCATACAGGACCACCATGGGGAGATCTTGGTTGAAAGCGATCCGAGCAAAGGCACAACCTTCACTGTGATCTTGCCGACTGATCTGGAAAAAAGATTGGAGTCGGACTAATATCGTGCCTGTTATGATAAGTATCGACATTTTTTATGAATAATTCAGGTGAAAGGTGCGTGACATGGACGAAATATTGAGCGAGAGTTTTGAAAAATTAGGATTTAACCGAAGGCAGTTTTTTGAGTATTTTGCCGCTATAGGGATCACTTCAGCTGTATTGCCTTCGTGTAAACAGGGTGAAGTTGAGGAAAAGGGAGAGATCACTGTCGAAACGATCGAAGCCGCGGAAAAGATCGCAGGCATAAAATTGACCCCCAAAGAGCGGGAAAAGATCGTCAAACGGCTAAACAGAAATCTCGAGATATATAGAGGTTTGAGGGAGAAGAGGATCGATAACAGCATGAATTCTGCGTTGGTCTTTAATCCGATACTCCCAGGCATGACATTCTCTACAGAGAAAAAACCTTTCAGGCACAGTGTAGTGGGAGTGAAAAAACCAAGCAGGATTGAAGACGCTGCATTTTACTCTGTCCTCCAACTGGCTAAATTGATCAAGACCAGGCAGATCACTTCGACCGAATTGACAAAAATGTATCTTGCAAGGTTAAAAAAGTACGATCCCAAATTAAAGTTTGTCACGAACCTTACGGAGGATCTGGCACTCAAACAAGCAAAAAGAGCCGATGAAGAGATAAGTTCCGGGAAATACCGTGGCCCCCTCCATGGCATCCCTTATGGAGCAAAAGACCTCCTTGCAGTGAGAGGATATAAAACCACCTGGGGGGCCGAGCCCTATAAAGACCAGGTCATAGACCTGGATGCCACAGTGGTTGAAAGGCTTGAGGAAGCGGGTGCGGTATTGGTCGCCAAGCTCACCTTGGGTGCTCTGGCCCAGGGAGATGTCTGGTATGGCGGAAAGACCAGAAATCCTTGGGACCCGGAGGGGGGCTCGAGCGGATCATCTGCAGGCCCTGCCTCTGCGACGGCTGCCGGATGTGTGGCTTTTTCTATAGGATCGGAGACGAATGGGTCCATAATCTCCCCCTGTGACAGATGTGGTGTGACCGGTTTGAGGCCCACATTCGGACGAATAAGCCGGTACGGTGCCATGGCTTTGAGCTGGAGTATGGACAAGCTCGGACCCCTCTGCCGGACGGTTGAGGATTGTGCTGTTGTGTTCCACGCCATTTATGGGCCCGATGGGCGGGATAACACCCTTTTTGATTATCCGTTCAATTGGGATTCCGCGCTCGATATAAAGTCATTAAGGATCGGTTTTTATGAGAAATATTTTACGAAAGAGCTCATAAGGAATCCCAAGGATAAAAAAAGAAAAAAGATCGCTCGGGAAAAACAAAAATTGAGTAACTTGGCTCTGGATGTTTTACGCGGACTCGGAGTGGAGCTTTTTCCGATCGATGTGGATATCGATGTGGCGGAGACAGGATTTGTTCTTTCCACGGAATCTGCGGCAGCTTTCGACGACCTCACACGCAGCGACCGGGATGACCTGATGAAAAAAAGCAGCTGGCCCGATACATTCCTGCACAGGAGATTTGTACCGGCTGTGGAGTACATCCAGGCGAATCGATACAGGGCCCAGCTCATGGAAAAGATGAATAAGATCTTTGAAGATGTGGATGTCTTTGCAGAAGTGACGCATTCCAATACGACACTCACCAACCTTACAGGGCACCCGGCTGTTATTGTCCCCATAGGCTTCGTGGAAGGGAAGCCTACGAGTATAGTCTTTACAGGGAAGTTGTTTGGTGAGGCCGAAACCCTCGCTGTGGCAAAAGCCTATCAGGATGCCACAGATTTTCACTTAAAATATCCGAAGCTATGAAGCTGATCTTGAATTAAACCTCCTGTTCTCTACTTGACATTCAATTTCTCCTGAAATATCTTTATGATTTTACAAAGTAGAGATCCACCGGAAGTAAAAAAAATTCTTGTAAGAATAGATATTTTTGTCTTACAGGATTAGGTTATGGAAATTTTAAGCTTTGTCGCACTTATCCTACTATCCCTTGTGGGGTATTCTGGAGGCGTAGTGGGAAAAGCGGGTAAATCAGTCGAGATAAAGCCGCAGATTGTTGACCTGTTTCTCCTCCTTTTCCTCTGGACGGCGGGTGTTTTCTCCAAATTCACATTCGCCCTGAATAAATGGCTTTTAATTCTTTCGTGGATTGTCCTTGCGATTCTATTGGGAGTATGCAGAGCATTTTTTAGAAAAAAAACAATGGATATAAGCTCTACCCTTGAAAAACCTGATGATTTACGCTCTGGTCTAATGAGAAAGCTCTGGACAAAATGGAAGCACTTTGGCCATCGTATGGGAAGCTTTCAGAGTCGAGTTTTATTATCTTTTTTCTTTTTTATTATTGTTTCCCCTTTTGCCTTAGCCGTTAAATGGTTTTCAGATCCTCTCTGCATCAAGCGACAAAAACAGGACACTCACTGGAACATTCGGAGAGATGAGAAGCCAGATATTGAGCAATTTCGGAGACAATTCTGATGTATATTCTTGGGGTTTCCTGTTTTTATCATGATTCTGCAGCTGTGATCATCCAGGAGGGGAAGCTCATTGCAGCTGCGGAGGAAGAGAGGTTTTCGCGAAAGAAACATGACTATGGTTATCCTGAAAATGCTATTAGATTTTGTTTGGATTTTGCAGGGATCAAACCCAAAGATTTGGATTACGTTGTTTTCTATGAGAAGCCGTTTCACAAATTCGAACGCTTGTTGATGACAAGTTTTCAATCTTACCCCAGGTCATGGAAAACATTCCGAGAATCGATGCTGACCTGGCTTGGGGATAAGCTGTGGATTAAAAATACTCTTAAAGAGAAATTAGGCGTCCAGTCTGAGAGGATTCTTTTTGGGGAACATCACCTCTCGCATGCTGCCAGTGCCTTTTATGCTTCGCCGTTTGAGGAAGCCGCCATCTTGACAGTGGATGGGGTGGGGGAATGGACGACAACATCGGTTGGAATTGGCAAAAATACAGATATAAAATTAAAAAAAGAGATTTTATTTCCTCATTCTCTGGGCCTTCTTTACAGTGCTTTTACCGCATTCTTAGGATTCAAGGTCAATAACGGAGAGTATAAAGTCATGGGTATGGCCCCGTATGGAAGCCCGCGCTATGTGGATAAGATCTATGACCATCTGATCGATGTTGCCAGTGACGGATCTTTCCGTCTTAACATGGATTATTTTTCATTTCACTATTCTGATGAAAAAACTTTCAACATAAAATTTGAAGAATTATTCGGGAAACGTAGGGATCCCGAGATGAACTTCTTCACATCTGAGATGAGGTATCCCACATATTTTGGGGATATACCTTTAAATTATAAAGAGCTGTGTAAACTCAACGAACATCATGCAGATATTGCAGCCAGTATTCAGAGGGTGACGGAGGAGATATTATTAAAGCTTGTTCAAGAGCTTCACAAAGAAACAGGGTTGAAAAAGCTGTGCATGGCCGGGGGAGTTGCGTTGAACTCGGTGGCCAACGGCCGCATTTTGCGGGAGACTGCCTTCGAAGAACTTTATATTCAGCCTGCTGCTGGAGATGGGGGAGGTGCGATGGGCGCTGCTCTTTTCGCCTATCATAGTTTGCTGAACAAGCCGAGAGAATTTGTTCTAGAGCATGCGTATTGGGGGAAAGGTTATTCAGAAAGCCAGGTTAAACAATTCTTAGATGAAAATGGATTGGTTTATGAATACATCCCAGACGATGAGCGACTAGAGGTTCGAGTTGTCGAAGACCTGGTGGCAGGAAGGGTCGTGGGATGGTTTCAGGGCCGTTTCGAATGGGGCCCCAGAGCTTTGGGTAACCGCAGTATTCTGGCTGATCCTCGAAGTGACCAAATGAAGGATATTGTGAACACCAAGATCAAGTTTCGTGAGCCTTTCCGGCCGTTTGCGCCTGTTATCTTGGAAGAAAAAGCCGATGAATACTTTCTCGGGGATGGGATTGTAGAGCAGTATCCTTCTCGATTTATGTTATTGGTTTTACCTCTAAATGAACAGAAAAGGGATACTATAAAGGCCGTCAATCATATGGGAACAGGAAGGCTTCAGACAGTGAGACAGGACTGGAATCCCCGCTATTATCAACTCGTGAAAAAATTCGGTGATGCCACCGGAGTGCCTGTCCTGTTGAACACGTCTTTTAACCTTCGGGGAGAACCCATTGTGAATAGTCCATCCGATGCGTATAACACGTTCAGCAAAAGTGGCATCGATGTTTTAGTGTTGGAAAATTTTGTGCTCAGAAAGTAAAATCTGGATCAAGTGCAGCAATAATGAAAGTTTTACAAAAAACCATCAATAAACTTGGGATATTCGGCGAGCTGCTATCCTTTATGTGGAAACGAAAATTATGGTGGCTGATCCCCATGATGATCGTTTTGGTCCTATTCGGACTTTTACTCGTGTTTACTCAAAGTTCTGCAGTTGCGCCTTTCATTTATACGCTGTTTTGATTTAGCCTTTGAAAGGATCAGGCTATGCGCTAATTATTGTGCAGTAGCGGCAGCAAGAACTCAAAAAGGGCATGACTTGCTAATTTGTATCCTCTCACAGTGGGGTGCATCTTATCTATCCATAAGCTTTCTTCCGTGTTGATATTGATGACGTCATGAAGGTCTAAGTAAGGGACCTCCATTTTTTCCAATTCCTGATGAATCTTTTTCTGCAGCGTGACGTACGGATAAACATCTCCACTTTTGCGGAAGGGGAATATCACTGCGGCCAGATGGATTCCCTGGCTATCCAGCAAGCTCTTGATTTTTCTCAAGTGACGGAATGCGTTCTCTTCCCCCATTAGATACACATCTTTGGGCGTAAACCCTGGGTTTTTTTTATTTTTTATCCAATAGAGTTTGAGATTTATAAACTTGAAAAGATGAGAATATTTCATCAGAGAGTAAGTCAATTTCTTTTTTTTTATAATATAGGGTATTGAATAATCATGATAGAGGTGAAGACTCAAACGTCTACCTTCCTGATAAGTTTTTATGCTGACAGTCCTCTCAAAATCGTTCATAGCTATCTGTAAAATGATCATGTCCGGATTAAAATCCAGAGTTTTTTCTTTAATCAGATGGTATTCTTGAATGGTGTTATATCCCACAACACCCATTCCCATAACATCCACATCGTAACCTTCGGTATGGAAAAGTCTCTCGAGCTGTTTGTGGTAAGTATCCTCGAGAGAGATAGTCCAGCCATAGGTTATTGAGTCGCCAACACATATCAATCTCGTCTTGGTTGCCTTTCTCATCCCGTAACTCTTATCCCGAAAGCCGTATGAGTTAATCACATCCTCGACTCCTTTATTTTTTACTTTTGAGTCAGGAATCAACTCGTACAGAAGATTTTTGTTTTCAGAGAGTCTGTATGTTTTTGCTACGGGGATTCTCGCTAATCCCCTGGGAGAAAATTTGAATTTGTACACAACTCTGAGAACGAGCTCCAGGGCG
>Ga0307380_10004295_pt1 | contig 19339 bp, 16 predicted proteins | sample UN3MG_FD_202239 | JGI IMG/M metagenome (GOLD analysis project Ga0307380, IMG submission 202239) | Soil microbial communities from Risofladan, Vaasa, Finland - UN-3 | ecosystem: Environmental > Terrestrial > Soil > Coastal area > Acid sulfate soil | place: Finland: Risofladan, Vaasa | collected... | reverse complement strand
ACTATTCAGACCGGCAATTTTAGAGTATTTTCGCGGTGGAGGATCTTCAACCAATTTTTTAACTAAAGGTGGTATGCCTGTTACCATGTCAAGAATTAACCTTGTAAAAGGATTAGGTCCAGCCCTTCAAATTGCTGAAGGTTATATAGTGGATATACCCAAAGATATAAATGATATATTGAATAAACGAACCGACCCAACCTGGCCAACTACATGGTTTGTACCACATCTTACAGGTAGGGGTGCTTTTAAGGATGTTTATTCGGTTATGAACAGTTGGGGTGCAAATCATGGGGCAGTAAGTTATGGTCATATAGGAGCAAAACTAATAACTTTAGCCTCAATGCTAAGGATTCCTGTTTATATGCATAATGTATCTGAAGATAAAATATTCAGACCTAGTGCTTGGAATGCTTTTGGAACCAAAGATTTAGAAGGAGCTGACTTTAGGGCATGTAAAAATTACGGCACGTTATATCGTTAAAAATAACAAAAAAACATTCTAATCAACAGAGAGGAGGTAAGAGATAAAAAGATTTAAATGTTGATAGAAAAACATTATAAATAGGGGAGGTGATAATTAGAAATTTATTAGAGAATTATCAATATTCTATTACAGGAGGAAAAAAGAAATGAAAAAACCATTATTGTGGTTACTTATAATGTTACTTACTGTATCTATGATAGCAACTTTTTCACTTGCAGGGTGTAAGGAAAAAGAAGCGGCTCCTGCAGAAGAAGTAGCAGAAGAAGCTCCTGCAGAAGAAGCACCAGCAGAAGAAGCACCAGCTGCTATGGTATATAAGGAAGCACCTATGCTGGCAACACTGGTTGAGGAAGGTAAGCTTCCATCAGTTGAGGAAAGACTTCCTGAAAATCCTATGGTTGTTGAGGGACCAGAAGGTATCGGGACATACGGCGGAACGGTAAATTCATTTACTTCAGATACAGTATTTCCAAATGTTCCTGGAGCAGAGATATTTATGGGAGCCTATGAACCTATAGTCAGTTTTGAGGAAGATTATTCATATGGCAATCCCAATATTGCAGAAAGCTATGAAATGTCAGAAGATGGTCTTACAATGACAATTCATCTAAGAAAAGGCATAAAATGGTCAGACGGAGTTCCACTGACAGCTGATGATATTATGTATTGCTTTGACTATGAGATAGGAAATACGGACCTGTTCCCGGTATTTCCAGAATGGCTTACTGTAAATGGCGAACCTGTAACTGCAACTAAAATAGATGATTATACCGTTCAGCTTAATTTCCCAGCGCCATATCCTTCAATCATGAACTTCCTTTCCCATGCCAATGGATGTCAGGAAACAGACCTCTGGTTTGGTTTTATTCAACCTGCTCATTACATGAAACAATTCCATCCTGACTTCATCGAAGGCGGAGTTGACGCAGCTAATGCAAAGGCTGTAGAGAATGGATTCGCTTCCTGGGCTGAACAATACAGAGCGGCTATGCGTGAAAATGTTTTCGGAGTTATGGTATTTCCTGATAGCCCTCCTACACTCAATGCTTATATATGCGTAGAAAGAGATACAGAGCATATAGTATGGCAGCGTAATCCTTACTACTGGAAGGTTGACCCAGAAGGAAACCAGCTTCCTTATATAGACGAACTGGTTTCTAATTTTATAGGTGCTGGCCAGGAAATAATTAATGGCCACATCATTTCCGGAGAGGCGGACTTTACAATAGGAAATGTTGGAGATCTGGGCCTTTATACCGAAAATGCGGCAGCAGGAGATTACAGGGTTATACAGTGGCCAGATACAGCAACAAGTGGTCTGGTATTTAATTGTACTTCCAAGGATTCTTATCTGAGGGAACTATTCCAGAATGTCAAATTCCGTCAGGCAGTTTCACTGTCGCTTGACCGTGAGGAAATGATCTCAGCATACTTCCTGGGTTTGGGCACACCCGAACCTTTTTATTGCGTTCCTTTATCCCCATATTACAAGCAGGATGTATATGATGCAGCAATGGAGTACATAAAATATGACCCAGATGCAGCTAAAGCGCTGCTTGCTGAAATAGGTTTGACTCAAACCAATGCTGATGGATTCCTGTTAAGACCTGATGGGAAGCAGCTGGATATTGTTTTTGAGTATTTTGAGGCTCCTGGCACTGACTCAGCCGAGCTTATTGTTAGCTATCTTAAAGACATTGGTATTAATGTCATACCCAGAGTGGTTACATTCAATCAGTATCTGGAAGATGTGGTCAACGATGACGTGGATATGAGCTTTCCTGAGGCAGCCAGCGGTTTGGAACCACTGTTTACCGTTCATCCCCACACAGCTGTCCCTTATAACTATTCATGGATAGATATGGGGTGGGCAATAGAATGGGCTCACTGGTACTCAACAAATGGTGCAGAAGGAGAGGAACCTCCTCAGGAAATAAAGGATCTCTATGACTGGTGGAATGTTATAAAAACAGATCCTGTTGAAGAAAACAGGATAGAAGCAGGAAGGGACATATGGCGTCAGATGGCCGAAAAACTATACAAGATAGGATTGGTTGGAGACCAACCAGTAGTATTCATTGCAAAAAACAATATCAAAAATATACCGGATGACTATACATACAATGTATGGAACTGGATGAGATTCGGTCCTCTTTCTCCATACTTCTACATTGAAGGAGCATCTGCTGATACAGAACCAAACCCGATACTATATGAAGGTCCTCCAGGATTTGGAAATGTAGCAGCACAATAATACAATAGTATTATAATATTATAAGATTATATCCCGGTGCGTGTTAACGCACCGGGATATAAATGTAGAACTTATTTATTGTAAGATATGACATTTTATATAATACGAAGAATTTTATTTGCGATACTAACATTATTTTTAGTTTCAATAATTGCATTTATCATTATTCAATTACCCCCCGGTGATGTTACGGCAGTACGGCTTCAGGTTATGCAAGCAAGCGGGCTCTATATAAGCCCTGAACAAGTCGAGCAAATAAGACAGGAGTTTGGACTTGATAAACCACTATACCAGCAGTATTTCATATGGATTGGAAGAATGTTCCATGGTGATTTTGGTGAATCTTTTTATTATAACACTGATGTAAGCGAGATACTTAAAGAGCGGATACCTAACTCTTTAATGCTTGCATTTTTTTCCATAGTTTTTATTTATGTTATAAGTACAACAGCAGGTATATTCTCTGCTTTAAAACAGCATTCTGCATTTGATTATTCAATTGGACTGGTGAGCTTTTTTGGGCTGTCCATACCGAATTTTTTATTTGCCCTTGTGCTGATGTATGTATTTTTTAAGTTCTTTGGTATCAGTATTGGAGGCTTTTACTCTATTGAATTTAAAAATGCGGCATGGAGTTTTGCCAAATTTGCTGACCTGATAAGACATATATGGGCCCCTGTTATAGTAATAGGCGCAGTTTCAACAGCTTTTACCATAAGGGTTATGCGTGCATCAATGCTTGATGAACTTCGAAAACCTTATGTACAGGTTGCCCGTTCCAAAGGTGTACCCGAAGCTAAAATAATATTTAAATATCCAATGAGGGTAGCTTTAAATCCAATAATAAGCACTGTTGGCTACATTGTTCCAACTGTAATATCAGGTGAAATGGTTATTGCTTATGTAATGGGTCTTCCGACACTGGGTCCGGCTCTATTAAATGGAGCACTATCACAAGATATGTACCTTGTGGGTGCAATTGTTATGATTCTTTCTGCATTTACAGTTTTTGGTACTCTTGTATCTGATTTATTGCTGTTATTTACAGATCCGCGTATTAAATACTAACAGGTTAATAAAAGATGGGAAATAAAGCAGACGAAAAAATTAAAAAAAAGCGCAAAATAAGAACAGACGTATCTTATGGACGCCTAATATACATGCAATTCAGGAAACATAAAGCTGCTCAGATAGGGCTTATAGTACTTATTCTATTATATCTGATTGTTATTTTTGCCGAATTTGTTGCCCCGTATGATCCTCAAAATCGTCTAGGAGTTCCATACCTTCCTCCCCAAACGATACATTTCTTTGACGAAGAAGGCAATTTTCATTTAAGACCTTTTGTTTATGGTGTCAAAATGGAAACAGATATGGAAATTTTCAGACGTAAATATGTAGTTGATACAGAAAAAAAATATCCCCTGCATTTCTTTGTAAGAGGAGATTCTTATAAACTGTGGAAAACTTTTGATTCTAATATTCATTTATTTGGTGTGGAGGGAGAAGGTGCAGTTTTTTGCCCGCTAGGGACTGACCAGCTGGGCCATGATCTTTTCTCCCAGTCAATTTTTGGCGGTAGGATATCTCTTACCATTGGACTTATTGGAGTATTTATAATCACAGTAATAGGAGTTCTTATAGGGGGAATATCAGGATTTGTTGGCGGAACTACAGATAATCTTATTCAAAGGACTATTGAAGTTATAAGGTCTATACCTATGATACCTTTATGGATGGGTATTGCTGCCGCACTTCCAGCTAACTGGCCACAATCCAGGATATTTATCGCTGTAGTGATGATTATTTCTCTTTTTGGCTGGACAGAACTTGCAAGAGTTGTGCGCGGTAAATTTATTTCACTTCGTGAAGAGGATTTTGTAATGGCAGCAAAGGTAAGTGGTAGCAACCAATTCCAGATTATTTTAAAGCACATGATTCCGAATTTTATTGGGTATATTCTGGTCAGTATGACAATTACCATACCAAGCATGATCCTTGGAGAGACAGCTTTAAGCTTCTTGGGCTTGGGATTGCGTCCCCCGACTATCAGTTGGGGAGTCCTTCTACAGAAAGCCCAGGGGCTTCAAAACATAAGTTTTTACCCATGGCTTTTAATTCCTGGACTGTTTGTAGTTATTTCGGTAATATCATTTAATATCGTCGGTGATGGACTCAGGGATGCCTTTGACCCCTATGCTGTGACTAGGAGGTAAAATGACTTCAAGAGAAAGGCTACTGGCAATATTAAATAAGGAGAAAGCAATAGACAGAGCTGGATGGTCTCCGCTTATAGACGGCTATTATATGAGTTCACTGCCATCTGGAAAGGATATCATTGATGTCTTTAAGGAGATAAATGCCGATGTTATGGAAAGGCATGTTTTCACATGGAACAGTAGCCTGGATAATAAAAGAGTTGGAATGAGCGAAGATAGCAATTCTAAAATTTTTACTGAAAATGGCGTTACTATTTCAGAAGAATTAAAAAAGGTTGAAAAGGGTACTCTTTTAACCAGGCAGTATGAAATACCTGGGCATGTCCTTACGGCTAAATCTATTTATACAAAAGAATCACCATTCATACCTTTTCCCCTTGAGTATTATATAAAGGATCCTGAGGATATTGATGCATTTATGTACATAAAGAAAAGGGAAAAATATATAGAGAGATTTTCAAATTTTATAAAAGAAGATGAAAGGATAGGCGAGGCAGGAATAGCAACAGATTCTTCACCTACTTCTCCAATACAGGAAATAATACAACATCTGACAGGTGTTGAAAAATTCTATACTGTTTTTTTTACCGATTATTTAAGTGAGATTGAAAAACTCATTGAGGTAATGCATGAGAAGAATATGGAAGCTTATGAGCTTCTGGCAAATTCACCAGCCTCCGTTGTAATAGACTATGAAAATACTTCCACAACTCTGGTTTCTCCAGCAATATATGAAAAATACAGCCTTCCGTATATAGATGATTATGCTGATATTCTTCATAAAAAAAATAAGATATTTTTGACTCACAGGTGTGGAAAATTAGGAGGTCTGGTCGGACTTCTAAAAAAAGGAAAAGATGATGGCATTATAGATATAAGCCCCGAACCCACCGGCGACCTGAACATATGGGATGCAAGAGAAGCCTGGCCTGATAAGATCGTGCAGGGTGGGCTTGATCCTACGATACTTACCCAGTGGTCTATAGGGAGAGTAAAAGACTATGTAAAACTTATATTAAATAAAGCTGGCAGCAGGGACAGGCTTATAATAGGTACTGCAGATGCGACGCCCAAGGATGCGAAGTTCGAGAACTTAAAAGCAGTTGGAGAGGTTATTGATACAAATGACTGTATTTTACTGAATTGATAGATATGTATTAATGATATTCCTGAGGAGGAGAAATGGTTTTTCCATTAAGTGATCCGAAACCGGATTTTGAAAGTATGGAAAAAGTTATAAAAGGAGAAAAAGAACCGGAAAAAGTACATTTTGTAGAAGAGTTTGCTGATCCGGAGATAATAAATTATATAACAAAAAATTTGTTGGAGGAAAAATTTCCTGAGCTTGATGAGACTTGGCCGTCGCTAGGAAGTAATTCCCATTACCAGAAAAAAATTGATAAATATCTCAAAGACGGCAGCTTTAAACTGATTGATGGAGAACCTGATATTATCCGCCTGAAAAGGGATATTGCTTTCTATTACCGGATGGGTTTCGATTATGTTCCTGATCTTTATCCTTGGAGCATCCTGCCGGCATTGTTAACGGCAAAATTAAGGGAAACAGTGGAAAACAATAAAGGAGGTGCCAGGCAGTCCAATGATACAGCAAACAGTGAGTTTTCAAGAGGAAAAAGAAACTGGCAGGAGGAAAAATCTGGCATTGTTTCTTCATGGGAAGACTTTGAGAAGATCACATGGGATAAGGTAGATATGGATAGCATTGGACTGGAGAAGTACTTTAAAATCGCTAAAGAGAACCTCCCGGAAGGGATGAAAATGCCGGTTGTGGGATGTTTATTCAACCCAGGAGTTGTGGGAAGCTTTTTTGGATTTGAAGAATTCTGCTTTTTATTATATGAAAAGCCTGATCTGGTAAAAGCTGCAATCGATAAATTTGGTCAGTTAAATTATCAGCTATATGAAAGAGCGATTTCGCTAGATTGTGTAGGTTTTATGTGGCATGCTGATGACTTTGCATTTAGTTCAGGGACTATGATAAGCAAGGATCATCTGAAGCAATATGTACTGCCATGGTTTAAGAGATATTCAGAACTTGCCCATAAGTATAATAAAACTTTCTGGCTGCATGCTTGCGGAAATATGTATGACCTTATGCCGGAACTTATAAATGATATCAGGATTGATGCCAAACAGTCCTTTGAAGATAAGATACTGTCTGTTATTGAATTTAAGGAAAGGTATGGAGACAAGGTCGCCCCCCTTGGCGGAGTGGATGTGGACAAGCTATGCAGATTACCTGAAAACGAACTTAAAAGCTATTGCAAAAACATCCTTGATAAATGCATGTTAGGAGGAAGATATGCTTATGGAACAGGGAATTCAGTAGCAAATTATATTCCAATAAAGAATTATCTTATGATGATGGAAGAAGGATATAACTATTTATAAATTTAAAAAGAACGATTAGTGGATTTACAGATTTAATTAAAAGTTATTCTAAATATTTTAAAGAAATAATATGTATGGGATCTATTTGGATCAGAAAACCGGCGGGAAGAATTCTTGAAAGATTATATTATTGAAGTACAAAATTTAAAAACATATTTTTATTTAGACGAAGGCATAGTAAAAGCAGTTGATGGCCTGAGCCTCGATATAAAAGAAAAGAAAACATTGGGTTTAATGGGAGAAAGTGGCTGCGGCAAGAGTGTTACAGCCCTGTCTATCTTAAGAATACTACCTAAACCTGGAAAAATTGTCTCCGGTAAAATACTGCTGCATGATTCTCAAAACGGCAGCACCCGTGATCTAGCTGCAATGAAGCCCGACAGTCCGGAGATAAGAAGTGTAAGGGGAAATGAAATATCAATGATCTTCCAGGAACCTATGACAAGTTTTTCACCTGTACACACTATCGGAAACCAGATCCTTGAGTCGATCTACTACCACGATACCCAGGATAAAAAGCTTGCAATGGAAAAAGCTCTGGATATGCTGCATAAAGTCGGTATATCTAACCCAGAACAGAGAATGAACGAGTATCCACACCAGCTTTCAGGAGGTCTAAGGCAAAGGGCAATGATTGCAATGGCTCTCGTGTGCAGGCCCAAGTTATTAATTGCTGATGAACCGACCACTGCCCTGGATGTAACAATACAAGCCCAGATCCTTGAACTTATGCAGGGCCTGCAGGAAGAACTTGGGATGGCTGTTATGTTTATCACTCATGCGCTCGGCGTGATCTCCAGTATCTCTGAAAAGGTTGCTGTAATGTATCTTGGAAGAGTTGTTGAATTTGCAGACACAAAGATAATATTTAAAAACCCCCAGCATCCATATACAATCTGTCTTTTAAAATCTATTCCACACATGGGCAGGAAGGCAAAAACCAGGCTTGAAGCCATAAAGGGTAATGTACCGATTCCACTGGATCCTCTCCCGCAGTGCGGATTCTATGCCCGATGTCCCAGTGCAATGGATGGGACCTGTGATACGGCAGTACCCGGATTAATAGAAATAGAACAAGGACATTTTGTACGCTGTTTTTTATATAGCAGTGAGAAGGAGGCTTCCTAGTGACAAGCCAAGCTTATTCAAATTTGATTCTTGAATTAAAGAATTTAAAAAAATACTTTCCAATCGAAAAAGGATTTTTTCGCCGTGCTGAAGGACAAGTCCGTGCCGTTGATGATGTCAGTCTCTTCATAAAAGAAGGGGAAACGCTTGGTCTGGTGGGAGAATCAGGAAGCGGAAAGACAACTTTAGGAAGATGTATTTTAAGAGTCATAGAGCCGACAGAAGGAGAAATCTATTTTAGATATAATGACAAGCCTGTTAACTTGTTGGATCTTGATAGCAGAGAAATGCACATGGCGCGCCGTCATCTCCAAATGATTTTCCAGGACCCCTACTCTTCCCTGGACCCCAGGATGATAATCTCGGATATAATTGCCGAACCGCTTTATGCAAACAAAGTGCTAAAGGGTAAGAAACTAAGGGAACGAGTCAGAGAGCTGGTCGAACTTGTAGGGCTTGAAAAAACTCAAATGAGACGATATCCACATGCTTTCAGTGGAGGGCAAAGACAGAGGATAGGTATAGCGAGAGCTCTGGCAACGCAGCCCAAACTCATTATAGCAGATGAACCTGTTTCTGCCCTGGATGTATCCATACAGGCACAGATTCTTAACCTGATGCAAGACCTGCAAAAAAGATTTAATCTGACATATTTATTTATTGCACATGACCTGAGTGTGGTTGAACACATTTCTGACCGTGTTGCTGTGATGTATGTCGGTAAGATAATAGAGCTTGCTGAAACAGAAGAGTTATATATCAGGCCCAAACATCCATATACAGAAGCGCTTCTTTCTGCAGTACCGCAGCTTGATCCGGAGACGAAAATGAAAAGGATTATACTTCCCGGAGAAGTGGCAAATCCTGCAGACCCTCCATCCGGGTGTTATTTCCACCCCAGATGCAACTATGCAAAAGAGATCTGCAAAACAGATGCTCCAAAATGGGAGGAAGTTGCACCGGAACATTTTGTGGTATGTCATTTTGCCAAAGAGCTTACGTTAAAGGGAGTTGATTAAAAATGGTTGAATTTTCTGGTTTTTCAGTTACTCCAGATATAGGAGAATTACTTGATGTTTTATGGCGCAGAAAACGCCCCAAACGTGTTCACTATATCGAACTTTTTCACGATCCTGAAGTCATCTGGCATATGGCTGAGCGTTTTATGCTTACCGATAATCTGGATAAAAATGATCCGTATTATGCTTTGCGGTTGAATATTGTTGTTCATCAGTTTCTCGGATTTGATGTATTTCATGTATCGGCAGCAGGGGAAGATTATTTTAAGCTGAAATTCAACCTGACAAAAGATACCGCTTTTAAGGATACCAGCCGTGGAGACAGGCGTTGGATGGAAGAGCACGAGGGGCCTATCCAGAACTGGAAAGACTTCGAAATTTATCTCTGGCCGGAGGTAAAAAAAATAGATTTCTCCCAATTTGAATGGCTGGAAAAAAACCTGCCCGAAAATATGGGATGTTATGATCTGACTGCAGGTATTCTGGAAAGATTAACCTGGCTTACAGGCTATGAAAATCTCTGTCTTATGATTTATGATAATCCTGAATTAGTTGATGCAATATGTGAAAAAGTCGGAACATTCTATGTAAAATATACCGAAGCCCTGTGTGCTTTTAACTGTGTTCCTATTATTTGGGGTTCAGATGATATGGGCTTTCATACTTCTACACTTGTATCTGCTGATTTTCTAAGGAAGAAGATTCTACCCTGGCACAAACGTTGTGTAGAGATTGCACACAACAATAAAAAGCCATATCTTCTTCATTCCTGCGGAAAACTGGATGAGATTATGCCTGACCTGATGAACGATGTAAAAATTGATGCAAAACATTCCTATGAAGATACAATAATGCCGGTTGTTGAGGCTTTCAATTTATATTCTGATAAGATTGCTGTTCTGGGTGGCATAGACGTCGACTTTTTGTGCCGTTCTGAAGAGCACTCTGTGCGTAAGAGAGTTAGGGAAACACTAGAAGTATGTATGCAAAAGAAAGGTGGATATTGCCTTGGAACAGGTAATTCAGTAGCAAACTACATACCACTTGGTAATTACCTTACAATGATTGATGAGGGACGTAGATTCACTTTATGAGAAATTAAAAAATATGGATTCAGTAAGGTCAGAAAGAATTAAATTTATATTCCAAATACCAGGTACATTTAATTTAATATTACAGATATATTGAGAGAGGTGAAAATTAAAATGCAGGAGGAAATGGTATGAATAACAATTTTTCAACATTAAAGAATCTGGCACTTTTACGAGAGGGAAAAAGGCAAAGAATTTCAAGCTATGATAAAACCGGCGGAAACAGCGACTTTATTGTTATTGCCCCCGGCAAAACACAAAAGATTGCACATATAGAAGGAGCAGGATGCATAAATCACATATGGATGACACTTGGTGAATTTCCAATCCTTGAGAAAAAAGATTATTTAAGAAAAGCAGTAATAAGGATGCGATGGGATGAGGAAGAAAGTCCAAGTGTAGAAGTACCCGTAGGTGATTTTTTTGGAATGGGACATGCACAGACAAAGAATTTTAACTCGATGCCCCTGGCAATGAGCCCTCAGGATGGTAAGAGCTTCAACTGCTTTTTTGCCATGCCTTTCTCAAGTAGTGCGGAAATCGAAGTACTAAATGAATATGAGAATCCAATAATGCTATATTTTTATATCGACTTTGAGTCCTATGAAAAGCTGTCTGATAAATATCTCAGGTTCCATTCTACCTGGAGAAGGGCCAATCCCTGCAGGGGAATAGATGAAAAAAACATCAAAAATGAATTTTTTGCATTTGGAGGAAAAAATACATCGGGAAAAGATAATTATGTGATTTTAGAAGCTGAGGGGAAGGGGCATTATGTAGGATGCCATCTGGATATCCATAATCTGCGCATTACTGATAAATGGGACTGGTATGGTGAAGGGGATGATATGATATTCATTGATGGAGATATATGGCCACCCAGCCTTCACGGAACAGGGACTGAAGATTATTTCAATACTGCATGGTCCCCGACACAGGAGGCCAATAATCCTTATTACGGTATAATACTTGCGGGAGAGAAAAATTGGTCTGGTAAGATCTCGCTCTATAGATACCATATTGAGGACCCGGTGATATTTAATAGTTCCATAAGGGTCACAATCGAACACGGGCATAATAATCACAGAAGCGATGATTACTCTTCAACAGCATACTGGTACCAGACTGAACCTCATAAACCATTTGTACCTTTATTGCCGGCTGATGAACGCTTACCGCTTCCAGAAACAGAGCCACTTGATTTTGAGGAAATGAAGAAACACCTTGATTTCTAGATCTCAATTACAGAATTATTTAAATATTTTAAAAAATATTGGCCTTATTATAAAAATAAGATTAGTAGGAATGAGAATAGAATGAATTCAAAAGAAATTGTGAAGAAGACAATACATTTTGGAAAACCTGAAAGACTTCCGTATCTTGTCTATATAGATATGGAAAGGTTTGAAGAAGAAAGGACAAAAGAAGAAATAGCTGCAGTAAAAAGAATGGTCGAACAGGCTCAGAAAGACTTTATCCTGCTTGACATTAAGGCCAGCAGCAATTGGAAACCAAAAGAAAGACCACCGATCCTTTACTCTATGGGTGTATATGCCCATGATGAGAGAGAAGACGAATGGCAGGTATTCTGGAAAGAACTCAGAGTGACAAAGCATCCCCTGGATAAGGATTGGTCCCTGATCTCTGAATACAGGTTTCCCGATCCCTTTGGCCCGGGTCGTTTTGATGAAGCCAAAGAGAAAATGAACAATAATAAGGATAAGTATAATCTAGGAGCTGTATGGTTCACTTTATTTGAAAGATTATGGATGCTTAGAGGTTTTGATAATATGCTTATCGATCCATATACAAACTATAGCGAATTTGCAAGATTAAGAGATGCTGTACTTGATTATAATCTGGGAATAATCAAACAATGGCTTGAACTTGGTGTTGATGGAATATTTGTCAGTGATGACTGGGGAGGTCAAAATAAACTTCTTGTCGACCCGAATTATTGGAGGAAATTCTACAAATCAAGTTATAAAGAGATGTTCGACCTGATCCACCAGGGAGGTGCAGACGTCTGGATGCATAGCTGTGGGAATGTGACTGAGCTTATACCAGACCTTATCGAGCTAGAGCTTGATGTTTTAAACCCGGTACAGCCCCGGGCTATGGACATTGATTATCTGGGCAGGACCTATGGTGGAAAGATATGCTTTCATGGTGGTCTTGATGTCCAGGAGACAATACCGCACGGAACCCCTGCTGATATAGAAAATGAGACCAGGCATTTTATCCGGACACTTGGAACCAGGGACGGAGGTTATATACCCGGGACATCCCATACAATACTGCCTGATACTCCTGTGGAAAATATCAAGGCTCTGTTTAAGGCATTGGATCATTATTCTTTAAATCCGGGATTTTAGTATAATCAGGCCTGTGTCTTATTTTATTTTTTTTGCTGTTTTGATTTAGTAATGCTTAAAGAGGCCGCTGGTCTTTAAATAATTGTTTATGTGTTAGTTTAATAGCATTTTAAGGAGATTTTAAATGGTCGATTTTTTAGGATTTTCAGTTATGCCTGATGTAGAGGAATTGCTGGATATTATATGGCGAAAAAAACTTCCGAAGCGTATACATCATATTGAACTTTTTCATGACCCTGAGGTCGTGCAGCACATAGCCGACCGTTTTGGACTGGTGGAAAAACTGGGTAAAAATGATCCGGCATATAAGTTAAAATTAAATATCCTTGTCCACCAGTTTATAGGATCTGATGTTTTTCATATACCGTTCACAGACGAGGATTTTTTTAAGCTAAGATTAAATCTGGCAGAAGATACAGCCATAATGGAGACAAGCCGGGGGAAAAGGAACTGGATGGAAGAACACAGTGGTCCCATTAAAAGCTGGGAGGATTTTGAAAATTATCCATGGCCGGAAGTAAATAAGATCGATTTCTCAAGTTTGGAATGGATGGAAAAAAACCTGCCTGAAAACATGGGATGCTATGACCTGACTGGAAGTATTTTGGAAAGGCTTACATGGCTTATGGGCTATGAGGCCCTTTGCATGAAGATCTATGATGATCCTGCACTTGTAGATGTAGTATGTGAAAAAGTAGGGTCATTTTATGAGAAATATACTGAAAGTCTCTGTAGTTTTAAATGTGTACCGATTATCTGGGGTTCGGACGATATGGGTTTCCGTACATCTACAATGGTCTCTCCGGATTTTTTAAGGAAAAAAATATTCCCCTGGCACAGACGTTGTGCCAGGATCGCACATAATTCCAATAAACCTTATCTTCTTCATTCCTGCGGAAAACTGGATGAGATAATGGATGACCTTATAGATGATGTAAAGATAGATGCAAAACATTCGTTCGAAGATGCTATACAAACAGTTACCGAAGCCTTTTACTTATATTCTGACCGTATTGCAATTCTTGGAGGGATAGACGTTGATTTTCTATGCCGGTCTGATGAGAAGTCTATACGCCTTGGGGTACAGGAAACATTAAAAATTTGTATGGAAAAGCCCATGTATTGTCTTGGTACAGGCAATTCAGTTGCAAATTATATTCCACTTGATAATTATCTAGCAATGATCGATGAAGGAAGAAAATTTATGCTTTAGAAATCTTATTCTTTTTTAATTATTTAGACGACAATGATTAAATATTATAATAAGGAGGATCTGGTATGCAATACACAAAACTCGGTAGATCAGGATTAAAAGTCAGCAGATTATGTCTGGGTACGATGAATTTCGGTGCTTTGACTGATGAAAAAGAAAGCTTTGCCATAATGGATAAGGCTCTTGAGCTGGGGATCAACTTTTTTGATACATCGAATAATTACGGTAATCCTCTTGGAAATGGCATAACTGAAGAAATAATAGGCCGCTGGCTGGCAAAGGAAAAAGGGAGAAGAAATAAGATCATACTTGCAACAAAATTATACTGTATCATGGGCCCCGGTCCTAATGACAGAGGACTCTCTGCTTACTATATGCGTAGGGCCTGTTCAGATAGTTTGAGAAGATTACAGACTGACTGCATCGACCTTTACCAGATGCACCATATTGACCGCGGTGGTCCAAGAGCTCTGGCAGAATTAAACCGGTTTGGATATAAAAAAGAGATTGATTTTCATCTTGGTGCTACAACAAATTTCGCAACACCATGGGAAGAAATATGGCAGGGTATAGAGCAGCTTGTACGTGAAGGAAAGGTAATATACATAGGAAGCTGTAATTTTCCTGCATGGAATATTGCACATGCAAACGGGATAGCAAGAGAACGTAATTTCATGGGACTTATAAGTGAACAGAGTATATACAATCTCAATAATCGGATGCTGGAACTGGAGGTCATCCCTGCATGCCGTGAGCTCGGTCTTGGCGTTATTCCATACAGTCCTCTGGACGGCGGATTGCTGGGTGGGACCCTAAAAAAAGCTAAAGAAGGCAGAAGGTCATACATAGATATCGGGAAATACCGCCAACAGATCGAAGATTATGAAAGATTATGCGAGGAGATGGGTGAGAAACCTGCCAGTATCGCTCTTGCCTGGTTGCTGGCAAATCCAGTTGTAACAGCCCCTATAATAGGTCCCAGGACCGTGAAGCAGCTGGAAGACTGTATGTATTCGCTGGAGATCAAATTGGCAGAAGAAGTAATTGAGAAGCTTGATAAGATCTGGCCCGGACCGGGTGGGGAAGCCCCGGAAGCATATTCATGGTGATAGAAGATACTTATCTTGACAAAAAATATATATCGTTGAGAATTATTGTTCCAACCCGGATTTTAAAAAGGATTAGGTTTATAAGAATAATTATTACGAGCTTACAATATACGATCATTTTTTGAAGAAAATTAAAATGAATTTGAGATATTTAATAAAAATAATAATCGATCTTACAGAAGGGAAATCTCATGTCCAAGTTCAAAGTACCAATAGAAAACCCCAAGCCTGATATCAACAGGTTCATCGATATAATTAAGGGGAATATCATTCCGGATAAGCCACCTGTCATAGAGTATCTGATCGATAATGCAGTGATGAGACCTATACTTGAAGAAATGATTGGGAGACCATGGATAGAGACTGATGACAAGACTGAATATATGGGTGGACAAATGGATTTTTCTAAAGAAAATAGAAAAAAAATAGATGCATGGCTTGATAACCAGATAGCATTCTGGTATCACATGGGATACGATTTTGTAAGAATAGAAGCAAGTCTTTACCTTCCTGCCATATCAATGCCTATAAAAGATACTGCAAAAGATATAACAGAACAAAATCGTGCCTGGCAGGATGAGCACATTGGTGTTATAAGAACATGGGAGGATTTTGAAAACTATAAATGGCCAGAAATTAATGAAAAAGATTTTTATATCCATAATTATATAAGCAGTCATTTACCGGACGGAATGGGTTTTATAACCTGTCATGCAGGCGGTGTTTTTGAACATGTTTCAAGACTGATGAGTTACGAAGGTTTATGTTTTGCTCTAATAGACAACCCGTCGCTTTTTGCTGCTGTAACCGAAAAATTAGGTAATATAATATATAAATACAACGAGCATCTCCTTCAGATAGAAAATATATCGATAATTTTTCAGGGAGAAGATTTCGGTTACAATAATCAGACTTTAATTGCACCTAAGGATATCAGAAAATACTTTTTACCCTGGCACAAAAAATATGCAGATTTATGCCATAAAAATAATAAATTATATTTTTTGCACAGTTGCGGAAAAATAGATTCCATTATGGAAGATCTGATAAATGATGTAAAAATTGATGCCAAGCATTCTTTCCAGGACGAAGTTTTGTCAGTAATTGAGGCAAAAGAAAGATATGGTAAAAGAATTAGTCTGCTTGGAGGTGTTGATATAGACAAGCTGACACGATTGGAACCTGAAGAACTTAGAAAATATATAAGAGAAATAATAGATAAGTGTGCTCCCGGTGGCAGGTTTGCAATTGGATCAGGAAATTCTGTTGCAAGTTATATTCCATTAATAAATTATCTGACAATGTTGGATGAAGCACTAAGTTAGTTAAATATAATCTGATTCTGATATTATTTTTTTGCAGAAGTATTAAACTCATCAGGATTTTACTTTATCTCTATTGAAGTATAATAAATGGGTATTCAAAATATATAATTTCAATAATAAAGCATAGCCTGAGAGAGAAATGGAAAAGCAAAACATGAATGGAAAAGAGCGGATAGAAGCTATAATGAGGGGAGACAAACCTGACCGTGTTTCGGTCGCATGTCAGCTTAGTATGGGACATATTATTAAAAATAGTGAAGTTTCTCCTGCAGAGTTTTACTTAAGATGCAATGAAGTTTGTGTTGATACATTTATACGCTTAACGAAAGATTATCGATTCGACGGATTTTGTATAGAATGGCCGGGAGTTGACATGGAGTATCTGGAAAGCCAGGTGGATGCGATTGTAGATAAACCAACCGGGCAGCTTATAGTGTGGAAAAATAAGGATGAGACTTTTTGTCCTATAAATGACTATCCTATCGAAATTCCCAGGATAAAGCCGGAAAAAAAACCATTAACCGATGTTAAAGCAAATGAGTTGCTGCATCATAATGGATATAAAACCAGGCTTAAAGATTTACCTGAATATTTTATGAAACCGTATAGGGATGCACTTAATAAAGTTGGAGATATCTACTCTGTACAAAGTTTTTTTGTTTCCCCGTTGTCATTATTAATACATGAATATGGAATTGGGGACACTTTGATAGGCCTGCTGGATTATCCGGATATATGCAAGAAGCTGCTTGATGAAATTACCGATTGTTGTATTACATGGGTTGATACTCTAGTGGATACGGGTTTGCCGGTTATTGCTATAACTGCTCCATTTGAAGGTATGGGTTTTATGTCTTTGAATATGTATAAAGAGTTTGGGGTCCCGTTTGCAAAACGTGTGATAGAACATGTAAAAAAAAGAGGAGCTTTTACTTTCATGCATATGTGTGGTTATATAAATGACAGGCTTGAAGAGATTGCTGCTACAGGAGTTGACGGAATCGAGTGCTTTGATCCTCCTCCTATTGGAAATGTGGAACTGGAGGATGCAGTAAAACGCATTGGAGACAGGGTTTTTATTAAAGGGAATATGGATCCTGTAAATACTGTATTAAAAAAGAATCCTTCTGAAATATATGATGATGCGGTTAAAAGGATAAAAATAGCATATCCGACACAAAGATATATATTAAGCACCGCCTGTGCGGTTTCACCAGATACTCCACCCGAGAACTTAAAGGTACTAATTAAAGCCGCAGAGGACTATGGGTGGTATTGATTTGAGAGGTGACATATGAGTAATATGGAAACAATGAGAGACAAGATGTATATTACTGTTTCACTTTGGAGAACATTTGTTTTTTCTCTGATATGTATTTTTTTTACAATGGTGGCATGGGGTTTTGATTTAAAATACAGGCTTCGTTTTAGAAAAGTGTATAAGTATAAAAAGTACAGCACGGAGAAATTAAGTAATGTATTATCAGACTTTGAAAAGCTTGTTTTGTGTGAAGACCCATATATAGAGCATTTTTTTAAGAAACACCCGGAGCTATCTACAATAAATCCAATGTGGCTTTTCACTTTATCCTGGCAGAAAAAAATAAAGAAGGAATTGAAAAGAAGGGGAGAAAATGTTGCGTAAACGTTTAGATAAATTTGATACAAAGCTGGTAGGTTACTTTGGAAACTGGCTGGAATTTAGATCTTTGGAATTTTTTCTTTCATGGGGTAAAGCTACAGAAATACCAGTAATAGGCAAGCTGTTTAAGAAACTTTTTGACTGGTTTTGCAAATATTATACAGGGTTTGTGGTGCCAACAGACGGTTCATTAAATGCAGGTACTGTAATAATGCCTTATGAGAATATTCTTGAACTTGTTAAAAGAGCTGAAATTGCAAGAATACTGCCCTGTGGCTGCAGAACTATGCGGCACCCGACTGACAAGTCAACACCAAGAGCAACATGCATGAGTTTTTCAGAACCGGTAGGAAAAGTACTGGATGAAATATCGGAGAAAGAATATAAAAAAGGTGAGTGGACTACTCCCGATAAGATACTTAAGATACTTCAAGAATGCGAGGAATATGGGCTGGTGCATCAGATTATGTGCCTTTCCAATCCACAGGGCCGTAAAATGTATGTATTGTGCAATTGTGATGCAAACAAATGTATTCCAAACTATTTAAAGTTAAGATATAAAGTTCCTTTTGTCAGAAGCTCAGGATTTGTGTGTAGAATCGAGTCCCCGGAAAAATGCATAAAATGCAATAAATGTGTAAACAGATGTGTATATAAAGCGGCTTATATTAAAAACGGTGTGCCTGTTGTAAATGAAAAAGAATGCCTTGGCTGCGGTCTTTGCGTGTCTACGTGTAAAGCGAAAATAAGAAAGATGCATAGAGAGCCTAAGGAGCCATTTCACAAAATAACAAATGATTATCTCAAGACAAAGCCCAAAGAGGCTATGATCACCGGCAAGAGAGGTGAATATACTGAATACATATAAGAATTAAGCTATTTAAAGTGGATTTAAACTGTATGTATTTTTTAATAAATAAAGTACTTTAGATAATTTTAAAGAAGGTGTTGACAGAATGTCTTTAGTTACAGTACAAAATGAAAACATATCAATTTCTTTTAATCTTGGCAAAGGTATAAGCATAACCAGTATTCATGACAGGGTTAATAACAATGAATTTCTGT
>Ga0307380_10004294_pt1 | contig 19340 bp, 14 predicted proteins | sample UN3MG_FD_202239 | JGI IMG/M metagenome (GOLD analysis project Ga0307380, IMG submission 202239) | Soil microbial communities from Risofladan, Vaasa, Finland - UN-3 | ecosystem: Environmental > Terrestrial > Soil > Coastal area > Acid sulfate soil | place: Finland: Risofladan, Vaasa | collected... | reverse complement strand
TACGGATAATGGCAGTATGACCACCGCCCAAGCGACACCACACTGGACCCCCGCCGCCAAACGGCGACTGGCCGCCAGGCTGAAGGCGATCAAGCCGTTCGACCCGTACAACAGCCCGTTGTGCACCTGCCCGCCGAAGCTGACGCTCAACGTGTACACCGGCTGCGGCTTCGAATGCTTCTACTGCTACACAAGCACCTATTCATGGGGGCGGTGGGGGCGGAATTCGGATAAATGGGGGCCGCGGGCCAACCTGATCGGCGGCCTCGAGCGCGATATCGCCGCACTCGCCGATGCCGGGCCGCCGTATGAGGCGCTGCCCGTCGAACTGTCGCTCTCCTCCGATCCGTATCCCAACACACCGGCCGTCAGCGAGGCGCAGCTCGGGCTTACACGGCATTGCCTGCAGCGCCTTGCACAGGCCGGCCGCGAGATACTGGTCCAGACGAAATCCGACCTCGTGACGCGCGACCTCGACGTGCTCGATCCCGCCCGCACGAGCATCGGCCTGACAATCACCACGGCCGACGAAAGCCTTGCCGCCCGGATGGAACCGTTCGCACCGCCGCCCGCATCGAGAATCGAGGCCCTCGCCGCCGCCTCCCGCGCCGGATTCCACACGCGCTGCCGGGTCGATCCGCTCGTGCCGGGCGTGAATGACGACGCCGCAGCCTTGCGCGATCTCATCGAGCGCCTGCGCGACGCTGGAGTCCGCCAGGTGATATCGAGCACGTTCAAGCAAAGGTGGGACAGCGCCCGCCGGTTTGACCGCATTTTCCCTGAGGCTGCCGCAGCGTCGGCCCCGATGTACGAACAACACCTGATTCACGGCTACCGGCACATGCACGAGCCGCACCGGCGCCGGCTTCTGACGCAAGTCATGCGGATGGCGCATCGCTGCGGAATGCGATTCTCCTGCTGCCGGGAAGGTTTCCCCGAGCTGAACGACTGCTGCTGCGACGGCCGAAGCTTCGGCCGCGACACCACCTGACGGACACTTGCATCATGAGCCTTGCACGCGACATACTGGAGAACATCACTGGCTACTCGAAGGCGATGTATGCCTCGTGGTTCTACTACAAGCCGGCCCGCATCCTACTCGACGCAGGCGAGGGCGTGGCTTCTGCATTGGAAAACTTCATATTCGGCATCGAGGAGGTGTTCATCAGCCACGGCCACCACGACCACATCGGCGGGCTGCCGGGCGTGGTGCATGCCCGCGGTTCCGCCCGCGGCGACAAGCAGAAACCGCTCACAATCTGCTACCCAGCAGGCGACCGGCTGGTCGAGGTCATGCGCGATTACATTGGAAAGGTGTCGGGCAGGCTCGATTACGACCTGGCATGGCGGCCCCTGGCCCCCGGCGACGAGGTGGAATTGCGCGGCGGCGACCGCCGCAGCTTCGTGCGAACGTTTCCCACGCCCCACACGAGGCGCATGACCACCCTCGGCTATAAGCTGATGGAGCGCCGTCGGCGCCTGCGGCCCGAGCTCGACGGCGTGGCCCAGGAAGAAATCGCCAGGCTGGTCCGCGAGCGCGGCCGCGACGCCGTCACCGAAGAATACGAACACAGCCTGCTGATCTACGGCGGAGATTCCATGCCGCTGCCGCTCGAGGAGGTGCGCAATTGCGAGGTTTTGATGCACGACTGCACCTTCCTCAACCCCGAAGACCGCGGAAACGAAACACACGCCGCAGCGGACGAAGTGATGCAGCTTGCCGCAGACGCAGCAGTGCAGCAATTGCTCCTGATTCACGTGTCGTCGAGATATTCCAAGGGCCAGACACTGAAAATGCTCCGCAAGTCGGCCGAAAAATATGGTATAGCCGACCGATCGGCCGTGATTCTATACCGCCAGGTCATCCCGCTGGCAATTCGCGAAACGTCAGGCCGTGGAGCAGATTCATGAATTACAACCCCATCGAGTTTCTTGACCTCGATTCGTTCGAGCACGCGTCGCTTTTCGGCGGAGCAAATGCCGTCTGGGAGGTGCTCGGCGACCGGTTGGCTCAATACGTGCGCGCGCACCTTCAGCCCGGAATGCAGGGCAGAGTCATGGATGGCGCCTGGCTGGCCGCGAACGACGTGTTCATCGGCGAGGGCACCATTGTGGAGCCGGGCGCGATGATCAGGGGGCCTGCGATAATAGGCCGCAACTGCGAAATCCGCCACACGGCCTACATCCGGGAAAACGTTATCGTGGGCGATAATTGCATAGTCGGCCACGCCACCGAACTGAAAGGCTGCGTGCTTCTGAACCACGTCGAAGCCGGCCATTTCGCATACGTGGGCGATTCAATCATCGGAAGCCGCTGCATGCTGGGCGCGGGCACCAAGCTAGCCAACTTCAAGATAGACGGCAGCGAAGTGTTTGTGCTCGACGGCCGCTCGAGGCTCGCAACCGGCCTCACTAAATTCGGGGCTGTTTTGGGCGACGGCTGCAAGTTCGGCTGCAACTCCGTAAGCCACCCGGGGTCGTTGTTCGGCAGGGGCTGCATTGTTATGCCCGGCATAGCCGTGCGCGGCTGCTTCCCGGCAGGAACCAGGATAGGCACGCGCACCTATACCGAAACCGTTGTAACATAGTTGACCTGACCTCGCCCAGCATTCTGCATACACCGGATCATGACAATGTCGCGCAAGGGAACACTGCGGATCATAGCCGGCACCGCAGGAGGGCTGCGCCTGGCCTGCCCGAAAAGCGAAAAAATCCGCCCCACCACCGACCGTGTCCGCGAGGCCGTCTTCAATATCCTGGCCGATCGCGTTGCCGGTGCGCGAGTGCTCGACCTGTTCGCGGGCACCGGCGCGTTCGGCATCGAAGCGCTCAGCCGCGGCGCACGCGAGGCGGTGCTCGTGGAACGAAGCCGCGTCTTCGCCACGGCGATCGCCGAAAACCTCGAGCATACGCATCTGGCCGACCGCGCCCGGCTGATCACCGCCGACGCCTTCGCCTTTCCCGGCGCGCTGCCGGCCGGCGAGCCGTTCGACATCATCTTCCTCGACCCGCCCTACCGCATGAGCATGACGTGCGAGCCTGGCAGCAGGCTGGCAGACCTCGCCAAGAACATCACCTCGCACCGGGCGCTCGCCCCCGGAGGAATCGTGCTGCTCGAACATAGCTCCGGCGCCGACCTGCCCGACCGCTTCGGCCGCGCCACCCTTTCCGACCGCCGCAGATACGGGGCAACGGCGGTGTCATTCTACGAACACCGGAGCTGAACAGCCAAAACCAGCCGCTTAACCGTCATTTTTTTCCGCTCGAGTGCGATTCTTAGAGATTTCTGCTAAAGCTGCAAAAGCTCCTGCCGTTATACGGTCAGCACACATGCGGCATCGTCCTCATATGCTCCTTTCCGATCCGTGTGTTTCGGCGGGGCCTCCAACGAGGCCCCGCCGCCGTAGTTTCGCCCCTCGACCGCCGGATGACATGAAAAAACAAAAAATCTATGAACTTTCCCTGCCCATGCTCGTCTAAGAAATGGGGTTGGGCACCCCTGCCGGCGTGCGAGAAATGCCCTGAAAAGACCATCTGAAGGCCAAATACTGGAACTTTCGGGCCATGAAGTTTGTTTTAATGGTGGACACGCCAGCCCCGGTGCGCAGCGAGGGAAAAAACGGCGAAAACAGGCCGAAAAACGTGTCCGCCCCCCCCCGATATTCCACTATTCAGGCCGGTTGATGTACTAAATTGTAAAATAGCGCCTTTCGCGCCTTGACAACCGCCTGAACCTGTGCTATAATTAGGTGTTTCGGTTGTACGAGCGTGCAGGTGGAACTGATTGCCCGATGCAGCGGTGCGCTCGCCGTTGGCTTCCCCGCAGCAGCAGCGTCCCCGACAGACGGCATCGCAAGAGAGAGAGTGCTCCTGGTGGCCGGCCACATACCGGAAGGAACAATAGCCCGAATACTGGAAAATACTGACATAGTAGACCTTATCAGCCGTTACTTTCCACTGAAGCGGGCCGGGCAGAACTATGTGGGGCTTTGCCCATTCCACAGCGAGAAAACACCATCGTTTAATGTGTCGCCACAGCGGCAGATATATCACTGCTTCGGTTGTGGAAAAGGGGGAGATGCAATCAGTTTCCTGATGGAGGCCGAAAAACTTCCATTCCCCGAGGCCGTCAGCATTCTGGCCGAACGCTGCGGCGTGACCATCGAGCACACTGCCGATGCAGCAGTGCAAAGCAGGCGCAAGGGGTTGTATCAGGTTCTGAGCTGGGCCGCGAAAGTCTTCAGCGGGAACCTCGCATCCCCGGCAGGCAAAGCTGCCCGCGACTACCTCCGGGGGCGCGGCATCTCTGACGAAAGCATCACGAAATTCCGCCTCGGGTACGCCGAGACGGCCTGGGACAGCCTGATCCGGCACGCGCGGGAGCAGGAAATGCCCGCGAAAGACCTGCAGGAGGCAGGACTGCTCGTCGCAAAGGAAGCCGGCGGCCATTTCGACCGGTTCCGGCACCGCGTGATCTTCCCGATCACCGATACGCAGGACCGCGTAGTCGGCTTCGGCGCGCGGGCGCTCGACCCTCAGGAGAAGGCCAAGTACCTGAATTCTCCTGAAACACCGCTCTTTGCAAAAGGAAAACTGCTATACGGCCTGAGCCAGGCGAAGAACCCGATATTCCAGAGCGAACAGGTGCTGGTGGTCGAAGGTTACACCGACGTCATCATGGCCCACCAGTGCGGCTTCGATAATGCCGTGGCCACGCTGGGCACCGCCCTCGGCCACGACCACGTGCGGCAGATCAAGCGCTACGCGAAACGCTGCACGCTGGTTTTCGACGGCGACGCCGCCGGCCAGAAGGCTTCCGACACCGGCATACGGCTTTTTGTTGAAAATGAGGTCGACGTGGCGGTCGCCGTGCTGCCGCCCGGCAAGGACCCCTGCGACTGCCTGGTCGAGATGGGCAGCGAAGTCTTCCAGAAGGCGCTCGACGAAGCACGCAGCGTCTTCGAGTTCAGGCTTCGGGCCGCCGAAACAGACGGCCGCCTGACACCCAAGGCAGCCGCCGCAGTGGCCGACGACGTGCTGGACCTGATCGTCCGCATACCCAACACCGTGGAGCGTCGGCTGCAGCTCGACCGCGTGGCCGTAGTGCTCAGCTCGCAGCTTGACGCCGACGAAAAGAGCGTCCGGAACCGGCTGATCACGCTGCTGCGCGAGAGCAACCGCAAGAACAGGCCGCAGCGCGCCGAGCCGCCCGCCGAGCAGTACCAGCCGCCGGCGTTGCATCCGGTGGAGCGCGAGCTTGTGACGGTATGCCTGCACGACCAGACGCTCATTCCGCAACTGGTGCAGCAGGTGGATGCAGACGATTTCACACACGACGGGCTTCGAGCAATATTCGAAGCAATGGCGAGTTTGAGCGAAGAAGGCAACGCCGAGCCACAGCATTTGTCGGCCAGGACAGGCGAAACACATGCTCAGCTCCTGGCCGAGTTGCTCAGCGACACCAACGGAAGCACAGACTACCAGGACAGATTCAAGCGTTGCCTCAAGTCGTTTGAGCGACGCAAAACATCAAGGCTGATCGACGACGTAAGGCAGCAGATGCTTGCAGCCGCTCGAGACCGGGATTCTGAGAAGAACCGGGAATTGCAGCTCGAATACGCACGGCTCAAGCGGCAAATATTAACACTTGAGGAGGATTAGATGGCAACACAAGAGGACACAATCAAGCTCCTCGTCGAACAAGGCAGAGAGCGCGGCTTCCTCACCTATGAGCAGCTAAACGATCTGCTGCCGGAGGACACCGTAGCGCCCGAGAAGATTGACCGTATCCTCATGCAGCTCGACGAGATGGGAGTGGAGCTGATCGACCAGTCGGAAGTGGCGGATCACGAAACACTTGTCGAGGAGGACGAGGAAACGCTGGCGCACGACTTCGAGAGCGAGGAAGCCGACAGCGTAGACGACCCGGTAAGGATGTATCTCACGCAGATGGGCGAGATTCCGCTGCTGACGCGCGAAGAAGAGATACTCCTGGCCAAGAAAATAGAAATGACGCGCAACGCCTTCCGCGGCAAAGTGCTCGAGTCCGACCTCTCGATCGAGGAGGCCGTCAGCATCCTGGAAGATGTCAACGACGGCAATGCGCCCTTCGAGCGCACTCTCAACGCACTCGGCGGCGACGAGCAGACCAAGGAAGACCTGCACAAGAAGCTGCCCGAAAACCTCAAGACGCTCAAGGCGATCCTCGAGCGCAACCGGGCCGACTATGCGAAGCTGATCAGCTCGACGGCCGCCGCCGAGCGGCGCCGCATCGAGAACCGCCTCGTGAAGCGGCGCAAGCGCGCGGCAGCGCTCATAGAAGAACTCAGCATCACGGGCCGCCGAATCCAGCCGATGATCGACCGGCTCAACGAGCACAATTCGCGGATGCGGTATTTTGTCGACAAGACCGTGGAGCTTCGCGAAAACGGCGGCAGCGACGCTCAGTTGCGCCACATGGAGTCGCAGATGCAGGAGCTTATCCTGCTGGCCGGAGAGGGCCTTGACCGCCTGGGCCGGCGCATCCGCGAGATCAAGGAGCAGCACGAGAAATATGAGGCAGCCAAACGCAAGCTCTCCAGCGGCAACCTTCGGCTGGTCGTATCCATCGCGAAGAAATACCGCAACCGCGGCCTCGGATTCCTCGACCTCATCCAGGAAGGCAACACCGGCCTGATGAAGGCCGTGGAAAAATACGAATACAAGCGCGGCTACAAGTTCTCCACATACGCCACGTGGTGGATACGCCAGGCGATCACGCGCTCGATTGCAGACCTCGCCCGGACGATCCGCATTCCCGTGCACATGATCGAAACGATGAGCAGGCTGCGCAACGTGGGCAAACGGCTCGTTCAGGAACACGGCCGCGAGCCGACGGTCGAGGAGCTTTCGCGCGAAGCCGACATTCCGGTCGAGGAAACGCGCCGCGTCATGAAAATCTCGCGGTCGCCCATCTCGCTGGACCGGCCCGTGGGCGAAAGCGAAGACAGCTACTTCGGCGACTTCATCGAAGACGAAACCGTTGAAAGCCCCGTCAGCTCGGCAGGGCACAAGATGCTCAGCGACAAGATAGACGCAGTGCTCGATTCGCTCACCGAACGCGAGCGCGACATCATCAAGCTCCGCTACGGCATCGGAGAAGGCTTCACATACACGCTCGAAGAAGTCGGGCAGAAATTCCGCGTGACACGCGAACGTGTCCGGCAGATCGAGGCTAAAGCAGTGCGTAAGCTCCAGCATCCCATCCGCAGCAGAAAGCTGGAGAGCTTCATCGAAGGATTCGGCAGCAGGTAAGGAGCTAAATGAACCAAAACGCCAAGCTGGACAGCATACGGAAACTCCACAAGTTTGACTGCAAGCTCATAAGCTTGCGCAAGAAACACCAGGAGTTGCCCAACAGCCTCAGAAAGCTCGATCAGGCCGTGGAAGAAAAACAGAAGGCGGTTCAGGAAGCGGAGGGCTCTCTCACGGCCCTCCGCTCTCGTAATGGAGCAAAGAACCTCGAGCTGAAAGAACACGAATCGACCGTCCAGAAATACGACTCACAGCTCAAGTCCGTGAAAACAAACAAAGAATACGCCGCCATCCTCTCCGAGATCACCTCCGAGAAAGCAGACATCGCAAAGATCGAAGACGAAATGCTGATCCTGATGGACTCCATGGAGCAGCAGGAACAGGCCATCGCGGAGCGTAAGAAGGAACTCGGCTACGCCGAAAAAGACCGCGAAGACCACAAATACGAGATAGCAGCCCAGCAGCAGGATGTTGAAAAGCGCCTGAAGGAAGTGGCCGAGCAGCGCCGCCAGGCCGCGCAGGAAATCGATGAGGGAACCCTGCACCAGTACGAACGCATCCTTCAGAAACGAGGAGCCACAGCAGTTGTGCCGGTGGTCGACAACTCCTGCCAGGGCTGTTTCATGAAGATGGCACCCGAGGTACAGGCAACACTGCTGAAAAACGAAGGCATAACATACTGCCGCTTCTGCTCAAGGATCATCCACCTCGCCTGAAGCAGCATCCGGCAACAATCAGCCGCCAAGCAAGCAAGGCGGCCGCTCCGCATACGCGGGGAGGAAAGTCCGAGCACCACAGGGCAGGGCGGTGGGTAACGCCCACCGGGAGCGATCCCAGGGAAAGTGCAACAGAAAGCATACCGCCGCGCCACGGCGCGGTAAGGGTGAAATGGTGAGGTAAGAGCTCACCGGCGGCGGGGGCGACTCCGCCGGCCAGGCAAACCCCGCCCGGTGAAAGGCCAAATAGGGAAGCACGAGCCGGCCCGGCTCATCAACGACTTCCGGGTAGGCTGCTTAAGGCGCGTCGCAAGGCGCGTCTCAGATGAATGGCCGCCGCGGCTCTCGAGCCGTTACAGAACTCGGCTTACTGCTTGCTTGGCGCACCTTTCAACCGTCAATCCCACGAGCGCTCCGCCACGGCCGATCTACACCGGCCGTTTTTTTGGGCGTGGCTTTTTCCAGACACGTCCGAACGTGCAGCATTTGCGGTTTTCTTCTACAGACGGCAGTATGCTTCTGCGCTATTTTCTGCATACATGTGAGAATGCAAACGATGTTTGGCTATCCCAAGCGTGCCGACGGTCGCACGGCGTACGTAGGGGCAGGCCGCACGGAATTCGGCCGATAGGCCGGATTACGGGTGTTGCCTGCCCTCCGAAAAACGACACGTGACGGAGGGCGGGGAATGTCTGCCCCGGAGGGCAGTGAACCCGCCGAAGACCAGCCTCCGCCGAAGCGGCTACGGCTGGCTCGCGGCGTGTACCCCGCCCCTACGAAAGAACGAGGGCACACCACTCATGCCGGTGTATGAGAATGGCCACGCGCATTTTTTTCTTCGCCGCTTGACTACCGCCACCCCATGAGGTATAATGAGGGTGAGGACACTACCGCCCTCAGCAAAAATCGGTTCGAGCATGCAAGACGGAAAAACAATGCGGAGGTGCCTATGTGCAAGCGACGCGGCCGAAAAGGATTCACGCTCATCGAGCTGCTGGTGGTCATGGCAATAATCATGTTGCTTGCCGGGGCAAGCATGCCGGTATACCACCGGTTCAGGGCCAGCGGCTATCAGATCAAGTGCCTCGCCAACCTCAAGGCGATCGGATCGGCGATGAACGCCTACCAGACGCACCACAGCGGCTGGATGCCTTACATCCTGGAAGAGACAGGCCTCCAGGCAAAGGGTGTGGCATATACGCACGCCGACAAGGCCGTGGGGTGGAAATACGAGATCAGCGCGTTGATCACGAATATTGACGACGACACGCACGCCGGCAAGCGTTTCACGCTTTCCGAAGCTTTCTTCGATCCCGTGAAGGGAAAAGGCAAGAGCAACTATTTCATATCGAAGAAGCAGTTCGGTGCGAAGATTCAGACACTCGTCTACAATGTGGCGACGCAGGAGGAGGAGTGGGAAGACTATTACGATTACACAAACCTTGTGCAATGGCAGTTGCAGGGTGTGCAGGGCAGGGTTGTGCAGAAGGAGAAGCCGAAAGGCTACATGCCTTACTCCACCTGGAAGGAGCCGGCCAACGCCGCGATCGTAGCGCCATCGAAGGTGCCCGACCTGCAGCGCGGGTTTGGCCGCAAGAACAACGAGAACATGGACGATGACAACATCAACATCGAGTATCGCCACCTCGGCTCGGCGAACGTCCTGTTCCTCGACAGCCACGTAAAGGTCTTCAATAAGGGCGACGAGGAATTCTTCAAACGTTTCGACATTAAGGACATGATGAAAGCGGAAAGAATCCAACAACTGGACGACAAGTGACAGCCGATGGCCTTGATAATGGGCCTGGCTGAAACATAGGGCACCAACGACCGCCGCAGGCGCAGATGCAAGCTTGCGGCGGTCTTGCTTTTCGCCGGAGGATCGGCCTGCACCACTTGCCCGCCGGCGGCTGCGGGCCGTGCTGCGGCTATGCGCTCGCCGCGAGGTCCAGCCCCGGCCCGCCAAGGAGCGTGGGAAGCGTCGGGTCGCGGTCGGGAATCTCGTCGTCAGACGGTTGCTCGAGTGCCGCAAGCCGCCGCAGCAGCAGTTCGCGCTCGATGGCCTCGGCAATTGCGTCGGGGAATGGCTTGAGAACAGCCACTTCGGCAGGCGCGAAAGCCAGCAACTCGGATTGCACGTGCGCGAAGATAGGCACGTCGGCGGGCTCGATGCCCGGTATGCCGCTGCTTGGGCTGCTGCGCTTCATGTGCCGGCAGGGCGCGAAGCGAACATCGCCCATCTTGCCGCGTGCGGCGGCAAAGCCGAACATTCTGCAGATCATCGGGCGAATGGGATAGACCGTGCAGCGGTGCGTGGCATTGTTGTAGAAGAAGCACGGCTTGCGGATGCTCCGCGAGACGAAGTTCTCGTGCTGCTGCGTAAGCTCCGGATCCGACAACACAAGGCGGGCGAGCGGCATCGCCTCGAAAGTCGTGATGTCCGGTTCGGCCGTTTCGCAGCACCAGCCGCAATCGTTCGGGCACGTCAGCCCTGTCCGTTCCCTCAGGAGTTTTGCCCGGTCGTCGATCTGCCTGTAGAACCGGAGCAGGGCCGCCAGCGAGTTTTCGTCCATCGCACCTCCCACGCGTCCTGCGCAAGACGCGCTATCGCAGAGTTTTACAACGGTAAAAAAAACGGTCCGCCTGCGGACCGCAACATTCGCATGGTATTCTACACCAGATGCGGCAACCGAATCAAGAGGGCATAGCGGGCGGCAGGTACATCTTTTTACACGTGTTTGGAAGCGGCAGATGCAGTATTATTTGACTCAACCCGCAAGCCGAAGTATAATTAGAGCGGAGAGTTGGAGTTGAGGCGGAAACAGGACATATAAGGAAAAGCACCAGAAAACTCGAGCCTCCGGTTTCCGACGCTTCCCCGGACTGGTGTTCCTGGAATGGAGTAAGCCGTGAAAAGGATTATCTACGTCGCCATCCTTCCCCTGGCGCTCGGCATCGCCCTTGGAATTTCGCTTAGAGCTTCCGGCGAGAGAAACGAACAGCCGCGTCATGCGGCTGCCCCGCCACCGCTTGCACCGACCGGCGGTGCTGCTTCGGCTCCGGCCGTCGCCGTGCGGGGCGTGCCCAACCTCGACGGATATAAGATCATCGCGAGGCGGCTTGGCAATGATTTCAACATCCTGCTGCCCATAAGGCAACCGGGCGGCCGCGTGACCATAGTTCTGAACATGCCCAAAGACGGCGACCGCGAGGCTCTGCACGAGATGTGCAGGAAGACTGCCGCAGGAGCTTCCAACCTGCAGGCGGTCGCCACGCTCAACGGCAGCCCGGGGCTGGTGCTGGATTATCGCACCCGCGACGAGCTTGCGAGGCTGGGAGAGGCCTGCACGGCGCTCGTGAACGGCTGCAAGGACTGGGAGGTCAAGCCGACGGCTTCCGTGAATTTTGCGCCTGTCATCGTATCCGAAGCCGAACTGAAGCGGTTCACCGAACTGGCCGGACGGATAACGGCGGACGTCACGGGCGCCCGCACGGTTTCCGACCCGCAAGCCGCCATCAGGTGCAACTGCTCATTGGGCGATAAAGACATGGCCGCAGACCTGGTTGCGTTTGTGCTGAAGCTGGGCAACTTGTTCAAAGAAGGGCTTCCTGAGGTCCGCGAGCAGGCTTCGGCATCGGTTGCCATCAATATCCGCAACACGGAGAACCTGTACCTTATAAACGTTGCGGCCGCACTGACGGTGACGAAGGTTGAGAATGGGATAGCCATTCCGCTGGCTTCGGCTGCGATGCCGGCGAATCTGCCGGCTTCGTACGACGTGGTCATCAGGCGCCGGCCCCGCGAACTGGCGGTCGTGGTTGATGACATTGTGTGCGCGGAAGTGTCGGACAGTTCATTCCGCGGCGGCGTGGCAAAGCTTGACGCGGGAACGGGGATTTCAGACAAGGTGAGGGTTCAGCACGTCGGCGAGATTTTCTTCGCCGATGATTTCATGAAAGGCAATGCCGGGTCGCAGTGGAGCGTGCAATCGGGCGCGTGGCATGTCAACACGCTCGACAACAGCGGCCTCTCGAGCAACGCGTTTTTCTACACGGGACGCGCCGACGCCGCCGAGGCGGTCAGCGTGGGCGGTTACTGGTTCTGGGACAGCTATGTTTTTGAGGCGGCCTGCAAGGGCGAAGGCAGCGAAGACATCGGGCTGGCATTCTGCTATAGGGGGCCGAACGACTTCTACCTGTTCCGCTGGAATTTCGACGCGCCGAGAGGCCGCAAGCAGCTTGTGAAAGTGCGCGACGGAAACGCACAGGTGATGGCGGAGGCGCCCGGCGGCTTCACGGTAAACCAGTGGTACAGGATGGAAGTGCGCGTGGCACGCCGTAGGATCGAAGCGCTCATCGACGGCAACAGGATATTCAGCGTTGCCGACAACAACCTGGCCTACGGGCGCGTCGGATTATACAACGCCGGTGTGAACGCGGCGAGATTCGACGACGTTTTCGTGCGCAGCCACAAGAGCGTGGTCGACGATTTCTCGGCCGACACACTGGGCGCGTGGCAGCAGCTTGGCGGATCGTGGCGGGTGGAAAGAACCGACGGCACACCAATGCTGCGGGCCAGCCTGAAGGGGCATGGCAAGGCCGTTACCGGCGATGACACGTGGCGCAACTATACCGTGACGGCCACGGTAGCCGGCTTGCAGCAGGGGAGCGCCGGCCTGGCTGCACGCTATCGCGATGAAGCTCACCATTACCTGTATACGGTCGCAAGCAACGGCACACATGAGTTGGTGAAAGTCAGGCATGGCGTTCGGACGGTGCTGGCGAGCAGGAATGTTCCATTGGATGCCGGACGCAAGCACAAGCTGTTCCTGACCGCCGACGAAACTATCTTGAGCGCCGGTGCAGACGGCGTGCGTTATTTCGAGGAGTGGGACGCAGATATCCCCACAGGCCGGGCCGGCTTGTTTGCCCAACAGGCAGGTTCGATCGATTTCGAGAATGCCGCCGTCGGCATCATCGCGCCCCGCGATCCGGTTTTGACCACGAACGAGGTGTTTGAAGCTGAAAAGACAATGGCCAACTGGGCGTCGAAGCTGAGCGACTGGCACGATACCCTCGAGCAGGTGGACGACCGGTCATACAGGGTGGCATGGCATCGCGCCGATTTCTACGGCGATGCCGAGGTGTGCGCGAAGCTGCTTCCGACTGTCTCGAGCACCATTTACCTCGCACTCGGGGCCGACGGGCGCCGGCTTGCATCGGGCTATGGGCTGGCGATCAGCAACGACGGCGGCCTGGCGCTCGAGCTGTTCCGCAAGGGCCAGTCGATGGAAAAGCAGACCGTGAAGGCGGACCAGCCTATCCGCGTTTCACTCAAGCGCAAGGGATCGTTCGTTATCGCGATGGTGAATTTCGAGCCGGTAATCAGGTTCAAAGACCACGGCCCGCTTTCCGGCTGCACGGTCGGCTACGGCCAGACCGCGCAGGTTGTGGAGAAGGAGGACGTGGAAGTTTTCTGCGACAACGTGCAGGTCTATACCTTCGATCAGGCCGGCACCGACTGGCGCGTTGCGGCCGGCACATGGGAAGTCAGCAGCCGCTGGCAGTGCGATCCACGCTGGTCGTTCTTCTCCGGCGTTTCGAAAAGCGACGCCATCATCTGGAACAAGCGGCTCCTCAACGGGGATGTTACGCTGGAGTTCGCCGCCGGAATCAAGATGGACCGCGAGCGCGGCGGCAAGTATGAGTATGCCAGCGACATCAACGCCACGATCTGCGCCGACGGCAAGGACCTGACCTCGGGCTACAGCTTCATGTTCGGAGGGTGGGGAAATTCCTGCACGCGCATAATGCGCGGCGGCAAAGTGCTCGCCGAAAACAAGACGGAAATCATACCCAACCAGGAAGACATCCACCGCCGCTGGTTCTTCATCAAGATATGCAAGCAGGGTCCGAAGCTGTTCTATTATGTCGACAACAAGCTCGTTCTGGAAGTTGAGGATCCCAAGCCGCTGGCCGGCAACCGCGTGGCGCTGTGGACACATAACAACGGCGTGATGGTCGCCAAGGTGCGGATGTCGTGCATCGACGGCGAGCGGCGCGAAAGCCCGGACTTCAAGCCGCGCGAGACGCCGGAATCGCCATATACGTTCGAGGCGAAAGCGAAGGAAGCCGCACGGGACATCGAAGCCGAAGAAGCTGCACGCAAGGCCGAAGCCGCCGAACTGGCCGCGAGGGAGGCCGACCTTAAGAAGGCTCGGGAAGAACAGCTACTCAAGATGCAGGCGGCTCAGGAGGAGGCCGAGAAGAAAAAGGCTGCTGACTCGCGGCCCTGAAAGCTGCAGCGGAGGCGAAAGCAAAAGCTGCAGCGGAAGCGAAAGCCAAGGCAGAAGCCGACGCAAAAGCCAGGGCTGAACAGGAGGCGAGGACGGCAGCGGAGAAAGCCGCGCAGGCACAGAAACAGGATTAGCGAACCAATGGAACCAAATGAGGGCGCCTGCGGAGCATTTTTCCGCAGGCGCCCTTTCTTGTCTTCGCCAGATGTTGGCGAGGCGGCAGAGCGGATGAGCCACATGCATGTTCCGTTGCGACAAATCGTTGAAAAGGTTCACCATTCTTTGCTAAAATAAACTGTGGCGTGGGCGAGAGTGTTTCAGGGGATGAACATGATAACGGGAATGCTGGAAATACGTTTGATGGTGCGTGAGTCGCGAAGTCTGAAGGATAAGCGCCGCGTGATCAAGAGCCTCCGCGACCAGATAAGGAACAAGTTCAACGCGTCAGTCGCCGAAGTCGGTGCGCTGGACAGCCATCAGATGGCGGTGCTGGGCGTGGCGGTCGTCGGAAACGACCAGTCGTTCGTCAATTCGGTGCTGTCGAGCATCATCAACCACATTCAGGGCGGATACAAGGCTGAGCTTGTGGATTACGAGATGGAGTTCTACTCCTGAACTCAGCGGGAAAATCGAAGCTGCCGTGCAGCCTGCCGGCTCTGCGCGGCGGCAGACACAGATCACGAAAGGTTCCAGGTATGGCATCAATCAGGCACGAGCGCATTCAGGAGCAGATCAAGGAGATCGCCAGCTCCATCATTTTGTATGAGCTTAAGGATCCCCGCGTCGGGTTCGTGACCGTAACGCGGGTAGACCTGTCGCCGGACCTCCGCTACGCGACGATCTATTATTCGGTGCTGGGAAGCGACGTCGACACACGCCTCACCGCCCGCGCCATCGGGCACGCACGCGGGCACATCCAGCGCGAGATCGCCAAACGCGTACGCATCCGCTTCGCGCCCATCATCAAGCTCGAGATAGATGAATCGCCGAAGAAGAGCCTCGAGCTCGCACACCTGATCGACGAGGCGGTCGCCGAAGACGAGCAGCGCCGGCAGGAACACGAGGAGGAGCACGCCGGCGAGGAGGCGGAAGACGAAACCGCCGATCCCCAATCAAGCTGATACTCCGCGCCGTTTGCCGCGAAATGCAGCGCAATCCAGCCGGCCCGGCTATCCGGCCCGTATTGCGTCCGCCCATGCCCCGGCACCCAACAGCCGCGATTCCCGTTGAAGTTTCGGGCGTGGCGGCTTATAATCTTACCTATGGAAAGTAATTCCCCCAAGACACTGCATTGGCGGCCGACATGATCCGCATAACGAGCGATGCTGCACAGACCGCATTCCGCCGCGAGGTGGAGGAGCGGCTCGGGCAGAAGGTGAGCGGCTGTTACCAGTGCGGCAAGTGCACGGCAGGCTGCCCGATGACGCCCGACATGGACCTGACGCCGAACCAGGTGGTGCACGCGGTGCAGCTTGGCCTGCGCGAACGTGCGCTCGGCTGCAAGACGATATGGGTGTGCATGAGTTGCGAAACCTGCTCGACACGCTGTCCGAAGGAGTTCGACATAGCCCGGCTGATGGACGTGCTGCGCGGGATGTCGCTAGTCGACGGCGTTGCACACGAGGAGGCCCGCGATATCATCCGTTTCCACAAAGCCTTCCTTAACAGCGTCCGGCGGCACGGCCGGCCGAACGAGGCCGAGATGGTGACGGAGTACAAGCTCCGCAGCGGGCATTTCTTCCAGGATGCGGTCAATGCGATCAGGATGGCCGTGCGCGGCAAGATCAAGCCTGTGCCGAAGTCGATCGCAGGAGCACGGGCGGTGCGGCGCATTTTCAAACGCACCCAGCAAGGGAGGCAGCCATAGCTTCGCAACCGATCTCAATACGCGGCCATCACCTGTTGTGTTCGCTCGGTTTCCAAGGCTTGGGATACAGCCGCGCGTTTGTGGAGAACATGCGCAGCATCGTCGAGGCGATGCAGTCTGCATCGGCCGAATTGCTCCTGCTCGACGGGCCGGATTCCATCTGCGCGGCTTGCCCGCACCTGGGCGGCAACCGATGCGGCAAGACGGATGACTCGGAAGCTGCGATACGGCGGGCGGATCGTTTCGTTCTGGCTGCCGTGGGTATGAAGCCCGGTGAGCGTGCGAGCGCGGCGGATGTGTTTGAACGGATCGCTGCGCGAGTCTCAACGGACGATGCGCATTCCAGTGTGTGCGCCGATTGCGAATGGCGCGAACATGGCGTGTGCCGCGAGGGTCTGGCTGCCCTCAAGGCGGATGCCGGCAGGCGGTAGGCTGAATCGAGGTCAGATGTACAGCGTCGGATATTATCCAGGATGTGCGTTGCACGGCAGCTCGTCGGAGTATGATATTTCCGTGCGGGCCGTGGCCGATTCACTGGGCCACGAGCTTCGCGAGATCGACGATTGGAACTGCTGCGGGGCTTCGGCGGCGCACATGACGAACGAGAAGCTGGCGTTTTGCCTGTCGCTGCGGAACCTGGCCCTCGCCGAGCAGCAGGGCCTCGAGGCTGTTCTCGCGCCGTGCCCGATGTGCTCGAAGGAGCTGCTGAATGCCGCGGCCAGGGCTTCGGACGATCCCGATGCACGCGCAGATGCCGAGGCCGCCATCGAGATGACGTGCGCCGGCACCGTTCGGGCGATCAACTACATCCAGTATCTCGAGGAGTCCGGTCTGGATTCGCTGGAAGAATCCGTGACGGTGAAGCTGACGGGGTTGAAGGTGGCGTGCTACTATGGCTGTCTGCTCACGCGCCCGCCGAAGGTCGTGCAGTTCGACGATGCAGAGCAGCCGGATTCTTTCGAACGGATCGTGCGGCTGCTGGGTGCGGAAGCGGTGGATTTTGCGATGAAGACGGAATGCTGCGGCGGCGGTTTCACGCAGAGCAACGCGCCTGCGGTGGCGCGGTTGTGCGGCCGCATATTGCGCAGCGCGAAGTCGGCCGGTGCGAACGTGATCGCAACGGCCTGCCCGATGTGCCAGATGAATCTCGATATGCGGCAGCCCGACGCTGCGAAGCTGACCGGCGAGGCATTCGGCCTGCCGGTGGTGTATCTGTCGCAGTTGGTCGGGCTGGCGCTCGGCATCGAGCGGCGCAGGTTGGGCCTCGGCCGGCATTTCGTTTCGACGGCCAACGTGAAGGGAGCTTGACGAATGGCACGTATAGGAGTTTTCGTGTGCCATTGCGGGGAGAATATTTCCGCCACGGTCGACTGCCCCGCCGTTGCGGCCGCCGCCGCGAAAATGCGGGGCGTGGTGCATGCCGTCGATTACAAGTATATGTGCTCGCAACCGGGCCAGGACTTGCTCAAACAGGCTATCGCGGAGCACAGGCTCAGCGGCGTGGTGGTGGCGTCGTGTTCGCCGAGAATGCACGAGCCGACGTTCCGGCGGGCGGCGGCGGAGGCGGGCATTAACCCGTATCGCTGCGAGATGGCGAATATCCGCGAGCAGTGCTCGTGGGTGCACGACGACCGCACAGAGGCCACGCGCAAGGCGATCGATCTTGTGCGCCTGATGGCAGCGAAGGTCAGGCGCAACGACTCCCTGCACCCGATCCGCGTGCCCGTAACGCACAGGGCGTTGGTGATCGGCGGCGGCATTGCGGGGATTCAGGCGGCGCTGGATATCGCGAACGCCGGCCACCAGGTGGTGCTTGTCGAGCGCGAGCCGTCGGTCGGCGGGCACATGGCGCAGCTTTCCGAAACTTTCCCCACGCTCGATTGCAGTCAGTGCATTCTAACGCCTCGGATGGTGGAGGTCGCATCGCATCCGAATATCAAGCTGCTCGTCAGCTCGCAGGTTGAATCGGTGGCGGGCGTGATCGGGAATTTCGAGGCGACCATCCGCCGGAAGGCAACGTCGATAAATGGCGCCATCTGCACCGGCTGCGGCGCCTGCACGCAGGTCTGCCCGCTGAACGGGAAGATCGTCAGCGATTTCGACTGCGGCCTCGGCGCTCGCGGCGCCATCTACGTGCCGTTCCCGCAGGCGGTGCCCAACAGGCCGGTGATCGACCGCGAGCGTTGCCTGCGGTTCAAGGCCGCGGCTAAGCAGGGAGTGTCGCCGGCGGAATCGACCGCCTGCGGCAAGTGCCTCGACGCCTGCCCCATCGAACCGCAGAAGGCGATAGATTTTGCGCAGCAGGATGAAATACTGACCGAGCGCGTGGGCGCGATTGTTGTCGCCACGGGATTCGACATCTACACCTGCGGCCGGCCCGAGCCGCGCAGCAGCCGCGAAGGTTACGGCGAATACGGCTATGACGACTACGCCGACGTTATCACCGGCCTGCAATTCGAGCGGCTGGCGAGTGCTTCCGGCCCGACCGCTGGCCGTATCCTGCGGCCTTCGGACGGCACGGAGCCGCGCACGGTGGTTTTCATCAAGTGCGTCGGCTCGCGGGACAATGCGAAGGGCTTCACCTACTGCAGCAAGGTGTGCTGCATGTACACCGCGAAGCACGCGATGTTGTATCGGCACAAGGTGCACGACGGCCGGGCGATCGTGTTCTATATGGACATCCGCTCGCCGGGCAAGGATTTCGACGAATTCGTGCGGCGGGCCATCGAGGAAGACGAAGCGGCCTACATCCGCGGCCGGGTGTCGCGAATCTACCGCGAGGGCGGCGGCCTGATCGTGCAGGGGGCGGATACCCTGTCGGGCGAGCAGGTTGAGGTGGAGGCCGACATGGTTGTGCTCGCAACGGCAATGATGCGCAGCGCCGGTGCGGAAGACCTGGCGCGTATGCTGGGCGTTTCGTACGACAAGGACGGCTGGCTGAGCGAGGCCCATCCTAAACTGAGGCCGGTCGAGACGGCTGCTGCGGGCGTTTTCCTCGCGGGTGCGTGCCAGGGGCCGAAGGATATCCCCGAGACCGTGGCACAGGCGGGCGCCGCTGCAAGCAAGGTGCTGGGCTTGTTCTCGGCCGCCGAACTGGAACGCGAGCCGATCGTTGCGCGGGTGAACCGCCGTCCGCCGCCGGAGTTTTCCACCTGCATCGGTTGCGGC
>Ga0307380_10004290_pt1 | contig 19350 bp, 15 predicted proteins | sample UN3MG_FD_202239 | JGI IMG/M metagenome (GOLD analysis project Ga0307380, IMG submission 202239) | Soil microbial communities from Risofladan, Vaasa, Finland - UN-3 | ecosystem: Environmental > Terrestrial > Soil > Coastal area > Acid sulfate soil | place: Finland: Risofladan, Vaasa | collected... | reverse complement strand
GCGGCGATCGAAGATTTCATCCGGGTCAACAACGAGAATCCCAAACCGTTCGTCTGGACGAAAAAGGTCGATGCTATCTTGGAGAAGGTCGCCCATTGTAAAGCCATCATCGGGACACTACACTAGTAGCCGCCGCCATCCCGGCCCGACGAAGTCGGGACCTAGGGACGTGGCGGTCGCCTTGCGACCTAGCCACCGAGGGCCCCGATAGATGGCTCGGGCCGCCTGATCGGCCCGCCATGGCGGCCCGAAGGGCCTAGCCATCGGGATTCGGAAACGGCTGTGCTACATGATGAATGCGGCCAGATTTACGGGCGGGGGCGCCCATGCTCCAAGCTCACGGGCGGGGGCGCCCATGCTCCAGATTCACAGCCGCCCGCACTATTCGCCTCTGAGGGCTTCCATGGGCTCAATCAGGGAGGCGCGGATGGCGGGATAGAGGCCGAAGATGAGGCCCACCGACACCGACACCCCCAGCGACAGCGCCACCGCCGCGCCCGCCACCACCGTCCTCCAGCCAGCGAAGTGCGAGATCGCCTGCGCCGCCCCGATGCCGCCGCCGACGCCGATCAGGCCGCCGATCATGGTGATGACCAGACACTCGACGAGGAACTGGCGCACGATGTCGCCGCGCTTGGCGCCGATGCATCGGCGCACGCCGATCTCACGCGCGCGCTGAGTGACGGTGGCGAGCATGATGTTCATGATGCCGATGCCGCCGACCAGCAGCGAGATGCTGGCGATCGCCCCCATCACGACGTTGAAGATGTTCTGGGTCTGCTGGCGCTGGCGCAGAAGCTCGATGGGGATGATGATCTCGAAGTCGGCGACTCCGCCGTGGCGCTGCTCGATGATGCGCTTGACCACCTGCGCCGCCGGCACCGTGCGGTCGGGGTCGCGCACCTGCACCGCGATCTCGCTGATGGGGCGGCGGTTGAGCGGCGGCCGCTCGAACATCGAGTTGACGAGCCCCATCACCGCCTCCGGGTTCATGGGGATCGCCTTCTCCATGTAGAGCTGGAAGTCTTCCATGGCGACAGTGATGGGGATATAGACATCCTGGTTGAGGTCGCGCAGGGTGAAGGTCGTGTCCGCGGTCTCGAGCACGCGCTCCTTCATGACGCCGATGACGCGGAAGTTGCTCATGCCGATCTTGACGAACTTGCCGACCGGGCTCTCAAAGGCGAAGGCGTCGCGCTTGACCTCGGCCCCCAGGACGCAAACGTGGGCGCGGCGCGCGACGTCCTCGTCATCTATGAAGCGCCCCTCTCTGACGTCGAGGTGCGATGTCTCGAGATAGCCCGGGGCGGTGCCGAAGACGCGCGCGTCAACCGTCTTGCCGCCGGCCGAGACCGCGCCGAAGATGCGGCATGACGGCACCACCCGCTGCGCGAAATCGCATAGCTCGCCCAGCACCAGCGCATCGCCGTAGCTCAGGCCGTAGGGCGACTTCTTCGCCGCCTCGTTCTGCATCTCGCCCACCAGCGCCACTCGCCGCACCTGCAGGGTGTCTATGCCCAGCTGCTGGATCTGCCGCAGAGTCTCCTGCCGCGCGCCTTCACCGATGGAGACCATGGCGATCACCGCCGCCACCCCGAAGATCATGCCGAGCATCGTCAGCAGTGACCGCAGCTTGTGGCTCCACAGCTCGCGGAAGCCGGTCTTGACGGGCGCGGTGAATGGCGCGAGGTTGATCCGCCATGGTCGGTTGTGCGTCACCGCTGCGGCTCTTTGATCTTGGCCGGCGCCGACGCCGCGGCCGCAGCGGATTGCCCGAGGTCGTTGAGCGCGACCCGTTCGCCCGCCCGCAGGCCCTGCTTGATGGCGGTGTAGTCGCCGTTTGTGCCGCCGGTCACCACGGCAACGGGCGCGAACTTGCCGTTGCGCTGCACGAACACTACGGCGCGGCCATCGCGCCGGAAGATGCACCCGCTGGGCACCACGATCGCATCCTTGATGCGGCGGGCGACCAGGCGCACGCCGGCGCGCATGCCGGGGCGAATCAGCGCCTTGCCGATCGGGGGCAGGTCAATGGTCACGGGGAAGGTCGCCGACGATGACAGCCCCATCCATCCCTGCACCGGCGGGCGGCGCGCGTTTTGGCCGATTGCGGTCACCCGCCCCTTGAGCGCCTTGCCCGGCAGGGCTTCGATGGTGACCTCCGCCGCCTGTCCCATACTGGCGCCGGCAATCTGTTCCTGGTCGAGCTCGAGCTTGACCTGCATCCGGCCGAGGCTGATGATGGCGGCGACCTCGCGCCCCTGGGATACCCAGTCGCCCGTGCGCGGGGTACGCGATCCCCCCATCCGGCCGCCTTGCGGCGACAGCATCACCAGTCCGCCGGCGGGCGCGGTCAGGGTGGTCTTCGCCAGATCCTCGCGCGCGCGGGCAAGCTGCAGCTCGAAGTTCTCGACCTCATTGCCGGTCATGCGCACATCGCGCTCCGTCCAACTGCGGGTGCGAGACATGTCGCGCGCGGTGTTATTGACATTGCGCCTGCGGCCGCCGACTTCGGCGGCGGACTGCGATTTCTTCAGCTCGTAGTCGCCGCGCTCGCGTTGCAGCGAGAACTCCGCGGCCTTGAGCGCCGCCTCTTCCCGCTCGACTTCAGTGCCCGGCACCAGGCCCTTGGCCGCCAGCCGCCGCTTAACCTCGACCTCCTGCCGCCGCTGCTCAAGCTCCTTGGCGTGGAAAGCGATGGCGTCCGCCGCCTGCTGCAGGGCCACCTGCTGCTGGCGCTCGAAGGCCGCGACATCATCCTGCGCGCGCTGCAGGCGCAGCCGCATCTCCTTCATGCGCGTCATGCGCGCCGCTTCCGCTTCTGCCTGGCGCCGCACCGCGTTGTCGTAGCGCACGCTGAGGTCGGTGACCTGGTCCTGGAACGTGGTGGGATCGAGACGCACCAGGGGCTCGCCCGCGGAGATGACGATGCCGTTGGCGCAGATCCATTGGATGCGCCCCGATATCTCGGGGATGACCGGCGACGAGTTCCGCGCCGCCACCACCCCGGTCTGGGTCACGGTGATGAGCAGGTCCTGCCGCCGCGCGGTGGTCGTCACCACCAGGGGATCGCCCTTCGCCGCAGGCAACGCCCGATGCTGGGACGCACCGTTTCGCGCACCGATGACTCGCCACCCGCCCCACCCGGCCGCGCCGACAGCAACGACGGCGGCCAGGCTGAATATGATCGCGCGCAGCCGCGTCATGACTTCGCTCCCCTGACCTGCGGCGGACGTTCCAGCGCCACCCGGTCGTCGGCGCGCAGGTCGCCATGCACCTCCATCAGCAGGTCATTGCGCTTGCCCACCTTCACCGGCGCCCGCTCATAGGTGACGCTCGTCGCTTCGCCCGCGCCGCGCACGCGGTAAACGACGGAGCCGCCCCGCTCCTTGAAAACCGCGCGGATGGGGACCATCGTCGCCTGCGCCACGCGGTCGAGGACGATCTCGACGTCAACCGTCATGCCCGGCCGCAGGTGCTCGGGATCGCTTTCGGCGAGCTTCACCAGGACGCCGAATACCTTTTTCCCCGGCGTGCCGCCTTGCCAGACATTGGAATCCTGGGCCAGCTCCTCGACGATCGCCACCTTGCCCCGGTAGCGCCGCCCGGGCAGGGTCGGCGAGGAGACGAAGGCGTCCTGTCCGACGTGCACGCGGGAGATGTCCATCTCGCCGATCTGCGAGCGCACCTGCATCTGGCGGAAATTGTAGATCATCACCGGCGCCGCCCCCGATTGCACCTGGTCGCCCAGGCGATACGGGCGCCGCTCGGGCCAGTTGGCGGTATTGGTCTGGATCACCGCGAGGCCGGCGACGGGGGCCTGGACCGTGCTCTGCGCGATCTTCCTATCCACGTCCGCCAGCTTGCGCTGCGCCTCCGCCACCGCGATGAGGGCGTCCTCGGCGTGGACCCTGGCATCGGCCTTGGCCGTCTCGAGCGCGTGCTGCGCGAGGTCGAGCGCGCTCCGCGCATCCTGCACCTGCTCGGCGGTGCGCTTCTCGGTGTCGGCCGCCTGCGCCTTCTGCTGCTCCAACTCGAACTGCTTCTGGCGATATGCCTGCTCGGCATCGCGAAGCTTGGTGCCGGCGATGTAGTTAAGCTTGGCGAGGCGCTGCGCGCGCGCCAGCTCGCGCTCGGCGCGGGCGGCCTCGCTCTCGGCGAATTTCACCTGGGCGGCGATCTTCTCGCGCTCGGCCTGTGCCTTCTCCTGCGCCAGCTTCGACGATTCCCGCGCCGCATCTGCGTCGCTTTCGGCCTGGGTCGTGCGGGTGACATTGTCCGCCTTCTGGCTGCTCTCCGCCTCCTGCGCGTCGGTGAGCGCGCGCTCCAGGATATCGCGCTGATCGCGCAGGTCCTTGATGTCGAGCTGGAAGGCGAGGTCGCCCGGCTTGACCGGGGCGTTGTCCTGGCAGATATCGAGCAGCGTGCCGGCGAGGTCAATGCGCACCGGCGTTTCCTCGGCCGATTCGAGCGCCCCGTTGACGGGCAGGGTGACCACGAGCGCGCCGCGGGTGACCGCGGCGGTCCGGATCGGCGCGGCGGTCGCGGTGTGCCGCGATTCGAGCGCGCGCCACCTCCAGCCGATGAGCCCGACAACAATGACCGCCAGCGCGATGACGATGATGCGCTTCATCGCTCTTGCTCACCTTCGGCCCGGTCGCCGTCTTCGTCCCAGTCGTCGCTGTCGGCCTGCATCTGCGCGAGCACGGCGCGGGCGTCGAAGGGCTCGGCGATCCGCCTGTCGCTCGCTGACCGGCCGTCACGCAGCCGCAGGACGCGCCGCGCGTGCTGGGCAACCTGCTCCTCGTGGGTCACCAGCACGATGGTGATGCCCTCGCGATTGAGGTCCTGGAAGAGAGCGAGCACGTCCTGGCCGCGCCGCGTATCCAGGTTGCCGGTGGGCTCGTCGGCGAGGATCAGGGACGGGTGGTTGATGAGCGCGCGGGCGATGGCGACGCGCTGTTGCTCGCCGCCGGAGAGCTGGGTCGGGCGGTGATGCTCGCGTCCCGCCAGCCCCACCCGCGCCAGCGCCTCGCGCGCGCGCCGCGGCGCCTTGTCGAGTCCGCTGTAAACCGTCGGCAGCAGCACGTTGTCGAGCGCGGACATCCCCGGCAGCAGGTTGTAGGCCTGGAACACGAAGCCGATGCGCCGCAGCCGCAGGGTCGAGCGCTGGGCGTCATTGAGCCGCTCGACGTCCTCCCCGGCCAACAGGTAGCGGCCCCGCGTCGGCTGCTCCACGCAGCCGATGATGTTGAGCAGGGTCGTCTTCCCCGACCCCGAGCGCCCCATGATCGCCACCAGCTCGCCCTCGTTGACGTCGAAGTCCAGCCCGCGCAGGGCGTGCACGTCAACCGTGCCGGTGTGGTAGGTCTTCGTCAGCCCGCGGACCTCGACCAGGCTCATGACGACGTCCTCACTGCCCCGCTTGCGCGCGCGGAACCGGTCCCGAGCATCTTCGTCGAAGCGGGCTCCGACAGTGCGACCAGCTCCCCCGCCGCCAGCCCCGAGCGCAGCACCACCGCGACCTCGTTGCGGTCGCCGGTCTGGGCCTCCCGGCGCTCGAAGCCATCGCCGCGCTTGACATAGACGAAGCTCTTGCCGTTGCGCTCGAAGACCGCGTCCAGGGGGACGAACAGCGCGTCGGGCAGGCGCTTGACGATGACGCGTGCCCGCGCATTGAGGCCAGGCTTGAGACCCCCGGCATTCGCGGCGCGCGGGGGGTTGACCTTGATGAGGACGTCGAAGACCCGCTCATTGGCCTCGGCGGTGGGATCCTCCCATATCCACACTTCGCGCGCGACCGCCCCCACCGACGACACCACGCCCGTGAACTTGCGCCCGGCCAGGGCCGCGAACTCGATCTCCGCCTGCTGGCCTTTGCGCAGCGCGGCGATGTTGCCTTCCTTGATGCGGCAGCGAATGGACATGTTGCGGTTGCCGGAGATGCTGCCCAGCGGCGTGCCCGAGGACACCTGGTCGCCCTCGCGCCACGGCCGCCGCTCCCCGCCGCGGAAGGTCGAGAACAGCGACACCGTCCCCGAGGCGGCAGCGGTGATGGTGGTGTCGGCAAGCGCGGCCGTGATGGTCTCGAGTTCGCGCGCGGCAACCTCGGCGCGGCTCCTGGCATGGTTGACCCGATCCTCGATGCGGCTGCGCGAGATCCCAGTGCGGCGCTTGACGGCGTCGAGCTGGCTCTGCCGCTGGCGCAGCTCGGCGGCGATCTCGCGGCGGCTCAGTTCGAGATCCTTGGCGCTCTGCTCAACCTTGAATTGCTGCGCGTCATAGGTCGCCTTGGCGATGTCCGCCTCCGAGGCCGCGACATAGCCCTTGGCGGCCATGCGCTGGCTGCGCTCGTATTCCTGTCGCAGGCGCTCGGCCTCAGCGCGGTCGAAGGCGAGCTGGTCCTCGCCCTGCTTGGTGCGCACGCCGACCGACTCCTGCCAGACCTCGAAGTCCTTCTGCGACTGCTCGAGGTTGCGCTGATCTGTCTCGTAACGCTCCTGGGCGCTCTCGCGGGTGCGCTCGATCTCCTCCTGTCCCTGGGTGGATGCCAGCTTCGCGTCCGCCTGCCGGCGCAGCAGGTCGCGCGCCTCGATGCGGCAGAAGACCTCTCCCGCGCGCACCACCGTGCCGTCGGAAACAATCATCGTCAGCTCGCCTGGCGCCTTACCGGTGCCGACTACCACCGCGTCGTCGCTCTCCAGCGGCCCCTCCGCCGGTAGGCTTACCACGAACTCCCCGCGCGTCGCCGCGGTGACCGGGATCCGTTTCCCGGCGTCATGCGGTCGCACGGCGTGCCAGGCGAAACCCACGCCTGCGGCAAGCACGATCAGCACCAAACCCCATGTAGCATTACGTCTCGACACGAGTGCTCCTGTGGTGTACGGGCGCGCGCCCACACTGAGCAGAATCGAAGGGGCCGTAAGCCCCTTGTCGGGGCAAGGCCCCTAAGCCCGTTGGGCCGGGGTGGCGGTCGCGGCGCGACCTAGCCGCATGCCTTGCCCTACCCCCGTCAGCCCGAATCGCGGGGTATGTTCGCGTAGAGTGGGCATCCGCCGCGGCCTCCGTAGGGGCGCAAGGCGTGCGCCCTTTCACAGCGAACTGCGTACCCTCACCACAACCATCAAGATCGAGCACGCCCGGATCCATAGCAATCCGGGCTTCTACGGCAATCCCTGGCTGACATCCTCGCCCAGGGCCCTGCGGATCCGCACCGTGGTCAAGAAGTACTGCACCTGTTCTTGCAGCAGTGACCGCTCCGCCTCCACCAGCCGATCCTCCGCGTCCAGGACGCGCAGGTAATCGCTCAGCCCCTCATCATACATACCCCGCGCGGCCTCCCGATTCTTGCGCGCCAGCGCCAGCGCCTGCTCGCCGATGTCTATACGCTGCCGTGAGCTGGTGGCCGCCCGCACCAGGCGCTGCACCGCTTGCGTCACCTGGTCGCGCGCCGCCACCGTGCTCTGCTCCAGCACCTGCAGCGCGCGGTCCGCCCGCCCGATGTCCTCGCGCCGCCCGCGGTCAAACAGCGGCGCCTCGACCCGGATGCCGCCGAACCAGCCGGTGCTGACCGTGGTGCCGTTGATGGTTTCGCCGAGGTCGTTGACGCCGACGCTGGCGGTAACGTCGGGCAGGTTCTGGCTGCGGGCGATCCGCAATGACGCCGCAGCATCTTGCCCGCTCAGCTCCAGTCGCCCGAGGTCGGTGCTGTTCGCAAGCGCCATCTGAACCAGCGCGGCCTCGTCATACTCCTGCGGCGAGTAGGCGATGGCGGTGGTCAGCTCCGGCGTTGCGCCGGGGATCAGGCCCAGGTTGAGCAGCAGGCGGTCCATCGCATCGCGGTACGCCTGCTGATCGCTGATGAGCGACTGCTTCGACCGTTCCCAGCTCAGCCGCGCCTGGTCCACGTCCAACTCCGCGACCTGGCTGACCCATTCCTCGCCCGGCTGCGCGAGGCCCTCGCCGCTGAACTTGGCGTAGTTCATGTCATAGAGCGCCTTCGCCCGCTCGACCGCGCGCTGGGCGATCTCGACCTCACCCTTCGCCAGCAGCACCGCGAAGTAGTCCTCGATGACGCGGCGCGCCAGCTCCTGCTGCGCGTCGAAGAATGACAGCTCCTGACTTGCCAGCGCGGTGCGCGCGTTGCGGATACGTTCCGCGGTCGAGGATGCCAGCCCCATGCCCCTCATCAACGGCTGGTCATAGCTCAGGCTGAGCGCCGGCCGCTGGGAAAGCAGATCGCCGAAGGTTCCCTGCGTGCCCGTGCCCGCGTTTGCCTGCAGCGAGCCGCCGGTCCGCGCCTCCAAGCGCGCACCGACCGAGCCCGTCAGCGCCGTCTCGGCATTGCTGCCCGGGTTCCGCTCCCGTTCGCCGCCGGCGCTCACGTCGTAGAACAAGCGCTGCTCGGCCACCCACAGCCCCTGCCGGGCGTTGATGAGCTGCTGCAGGCTCTGGCGGAAACCCGAGTTGTGGGCGGAAGCCAGGGCAAGGCATTCCCGCAGGCTCAGCGTGGCGGGCGCCTGAGGCGAGGGCGTCGGCTTGAGACCGACCGCTACCGACCCGGCCGCTCGCACGCGCTCCCACATCTGGGGCGACGGTCCCGCGGTATCGGCCGCCAGCGCCGGCGTCGCCGCCGTAAGCAAGATGATTGCGACTACGAGGTGAGTTCTCATGACATCTCCGCTGCCTGATCCGCGATGCGCGCGAGCAGGTCGCCCAACAGCGCCTGCTCCTGATCCGTGAGCACTGACATCAGGTGCTGGATCCGCGCGACGTAGGAAGGGTAGATATGCTCGAAGACCTCGCGCCCGGCGGGCGTCAGCACCGCCAGCGTAATGCGCCGGTCCTCGGGATGCGGAACCCGTGCGAGACAACCCGCCTCCTCTAGACGATCAATCAACCCCGTAATGTTCCCTGAAGTAACGTAAAGGCGGTGGGAAACCTCGTTCAGCTTGGCCCCTTTGCTGCCGGCGCCGGCCAGCACGCGCAAGATGTCCAGCTGGGAGTTAGTCAACCCATGCTCTTTGAGCTCTCGGTTGATGGAGCGACGAATCTCGCACTTGGCGCGCACGAAGCTGCGCCAGGCATCCATCGCGGCCGGCTCAGATGCTGGCATAGAAGCACCTCACCATTAGTTTATAGTAAGACTATCTGTGTGTCAATAATTGATGCGTAAAAGGTTGTGTGCCATTCTGTGTGTAAACGGCTGGAGGGGGAAAAGAGGAGGGGTTCTGTCCTGCTGGGTGACGCTGGGAGTGGCAGGGCCGACCGTCACTCGCGCCTTGTGCTTTCCCCTGCGCGCCGCGCTCTATGTGCGCGCTAAGGACTGCGCCGCCGCCGACCCTTCGGCTCCGCTCAGGACAGGCTTTCGCGGCAAAATCCCCCTGGCGTTGAGCTTGTTGCGCGCCGTGCGCTGGCCGGCCCCAATATGCCTGTACGTGCTGGCGGACGGCGCTTATGCCACCCGCGACTTCCTGCGCGGGGCGCGCGAGCTGGGCCATCACGTGCTCACGCGCCTCAAGCGCAATGCCGATGTCTGTTGGCCAGCGCCACCGCACCGCCATCGTGGACCTGCCCCGCCACCAGCGGGCGGCGCTACTGTCCACCGATCTATCCCTGTCGTCGGCCGACATCATCGAACGTTACGCCATGCGTTTCTCATTGGAGATCGCCTACCGCGAGCTCAAGCAGCGCTTCGCCTGGGGCCACTACCAGGTGCGCTCACGTCAGGCCAGCGAGCGACATGTCGCGCTGAGCTTCGTCGCCTGCAGCGGCTAGGTCGCTCCGCGACCGCCGTGGGCGGCCCCTAGGCCTGCGGCCGGGGCGGCGGCCAGCGGCCTAAGCCGCTGAAGCCTAGCCATCTGACGACGCTGCTGCTGGTGCTGCGCGACGACCAACAGACGGTGGGCGAAATGCGCCGCGCGCTGCAAGCGGCGGCGCTGCTGGCGTGGATTCTCGCGCTCATGGGCAAAAACGCCCTTCGTCGCAAAACCGGCGTGCTCGCACGCTTGCGCCATCCTTTGCTGCAAGAAATGGCCAGAGTATACGCTAGGACACCTCGGGTTTGTGGGCGGTTGAGGAAGCTTGTAGAGGCGGGGATTCGATATGCACAAGAAACCCTTTGCCGTCGTGCCGAGGATAGCGGAAGGTAACCTTTGATGAGTCAGGGGCCCATATTATCTCGCCCGCGGATCGCCAGGCAACCTGGGCATTGTTGTGCTCTACCGTCTTCTTCCAAAGTTGCGCCCCAGTAGTCCTGTTGGTGACAGAGCATTCCGTCCAATCGCGATGTCCTCCCCAGAAAAAATGCTGGGTTAGATTGAACACCTTGGCCTCAAGACGGCCGTCTGGAGAAGACTTCATGCGCCCCCCGCCGATGGGAACGCACTGAAGCTCTCTGTAACCAACTGCGAGTAGGATAGCAATGCCGATGGCCAGGCCACCGGCGACCCTCTTGACCCATACCACCGGCCTATCCCTCCTGAGAGACTGTTCAGGCGGAGGAGCGGGGCCTGTAAGCCGGCGTCAGGATGGCCCGCTCCTGCCGCATGTATGGTAGCACAAAGTGGCGGTCTGGTGGCGCTTGAGTGGCGCTCTTTCGGCATGTTGTGGTTTCTTGGCGCACGCCTTTGGCCTTCGCAATGAGAAACCCTCGGCTTATTGAGCGTGAAATCGTGGCCCCACGGCCAACGCCGGCCGAAAACGGGAGTGGCGGTCTGGTGGCGCTGCAGCGCTGGTCACGGTGAGGACACTGGCGAGACTGTCGCACGCGGCAATAGCGGAAGACGGTTCGCAGGAGGGGGGCTGTCTATGACTCCTGCCCCGACGGGGCGAGCAGGTGGGGGAAGTCGGTGTCGGCAGTGATGACCACGCGCTCTTCGGCACTGGATCGGTTGAGCAGCTCGCGATCAGATGCACGTTCGAGGCCCAGGGATGATGCGTGGACACATCGTGACCGCGATTATTGAGTCAGGCAGCCACGCGGGACGATACCGGCAAGTCCACGAGGAACTTCATCGAGCGAACTCGACAACCTCCTCTTCGGCCAGAGCGGCAGCATAGGAGAGGGCTTCCTGGATGTCCCCGGGCTCCAAGTAAGGATACTCCGCCAGGATGGACTGGGCATCCTCGCCCGCGGCGAGCAGCCCCAGCAGGCGGGAGACCGGGAATCGCAGGCCGCGAATGCAGGGCTTGCCGCCCAGAATGTCGGAGTCAACCGTGATGCGTTCGAACCGCGTGGTTGGCATGGCGCAGGTCTCATCCGGCTCTTATAGTCATTATAGCACAAGGGTGCGCGAACGATCAGTCTGGAGCCCGGCCGCATCTTGGGCATCTTGCCGGATGGCAGGCCCGGCAGAAGGCTTTGCCGCAGGCGGGGCAGGGGCCGTGCGCCGCAGGACTGACCAGGTGCAGGGCGTCATCGCAGACTTCACGGGGGCGCTCCCACGTGTAGCTGTATTCGCATGGGAGCTGCTCCAGCTTGCGGACGACGGGATTCCAGTCGAGCGCGAACAGGCGCTCCCCTTTGCGGCGCTTGATGCGCACCGTAACCCGCTGCGTCGGCATTGCCAGTTGGAGGGTCTGCAGCCACGCCAGTTCCACCTTCATCGCGTACTTCTGTCGCACGTCCGCGACCTTGGCCTGGTATTCCCGCGCGATCGCCTCCAGCCGCTGGCGCTCGCGGGCCTGCTCGGCCTGCTGCCTTTCGGTCAACTCCCCTCGCATACTCAGCGCGGCCAGCCGCATTGCGGCCTCGCGCCGCAAGTCCTGGTGATAGGCGAAGAGCCGCTGCAAGTCCCGTTCCTGGCGGCGAGACATGCTCTTGAAGAAGGGTTGCAGATGATGGCGCAATCGCAAGGGCAGGGTGCGCTCCAGGATCGCGCTGAACTGCCGGCGCTCCCAGGGGAGTGGCGGGCCCGCAAGCATGGGAGATTGCTGCAACGATGGCAGGGCCTCCGCGCCGGCCAGCAGCTCCGGCAGCATGCCATCCAACGTCGCGCCGGTGGCTCGGTTGAAGCCGAATGCCAGTATGCCGTCTCGCTTTTCGTCGGAGATGGCGGTGTAGCCGAAACTGAGAATCTGGTAACAGGTCCACGCCGGTGCGACGCCCTCCAGGCGGTAGGTGGCATTCAGCAAGCACAGGTTCTGCTCGAGCATCCGCTCTGGATTGGCCAGCGCCGGATTGGCGGGAGCGAGGATTCGTCGGGCGTGGCGGCCATGCTCTCCCAGCAGCGCCGACACGCGCTCCATCATCTGCGACTCCAGGGTGACGCGCTGTGCGCTGTCGGGTAACTCAGCGCCGAAACCGAGCCGCGCCCACTCGGCAAGGCCCAGCGCCTGCTGCACCGGCGGCGGCGCGAGCACCTCCAGACCCTCCGGGTCAATCACCTCCACCGCCGCCCCGCAGGTCTCGAGCAACTTGGCGAAGAATTGCTGGAGTTGGTTCATCATACGGTCTCGAAGTCGTCGCCGAACAAGGCGGTATCGAGCTCCTTGATCGCCTCATACTGCTGCTTCGCCTTCACCATGCGCTCGCCCAAGTCAGCAAACGCGGAGGGGCGGCCCCGTTCGGTGGTTTCCAGCCAGGTGGTGAGGACGATGTCGGCGAAGTCCTGCCGCTCATCCAGTTCGCCCAGGATAGCGTCAATCTCCCCCACCACCAGTTCGAACATGTTGATCTTCTCATCCAAAATCTGCAGCATCTGGCTTTCCACCGTGTCGCGGGCTGCCAGGTTGAAGATGAAGACGTCGCGCGTCTGCCCAATGCGATGCAGGCGGCCGATGCGCTGTTCGATGGCCATCGGATTCCAGGGCAAGTCGAAGTTGATCAGGGTGTTGCAGAACTGTACATTGCGTCCCTCGCCGCCGGATTGCGTGGACAGCAGCACCGGCACCCGCTCACGGAACTCCTCGATAGCGGCGTCCTTGTCGGGCCCCGACAGCGAGCCCTCGAAGCGCGCAAACGAGATGCCCTGCTCCCGCATCACGGCCTCCAGGTGCCGGAGAGTCTCGCGATGGTGGACGAAGACCATTTTCTTCTCTTGCGGATTGCGCCGCAGCAGGTCCAGCAGCGCGGCCTCCTTCGCGCCGCGAGCGATCCGGCGGTAGCGCTCGGAGAGGGCGCGCCAACGCTCGTCCTTCCCCACGCGTGAGCGCTCGAGGGCGGCGGCGGCGGCGTTGGGGGAGGAGCCGGCGGCGCTCAGCAGGTGATGCAAAGCCAGCCGGTGATGCCCGGGCGCGCTCGCGTGCAGCTCTCGCACCAACTGATCCAGCCCCTGGTAGCAGCTTTGCTCTTCGCCGGTCGCCTCCAGGCGCAGGGTGACCGCGTGGCGAGCGGGAAGGCGCACATCAACCAGGGCGCGGGTGTTGCGCACCATGACATCGCGCATCAGCTCGTGCATCCGTTCTCGGTTGACGGGGAGGCGCGGCTTGCCCGGAGTCACGTAGGCGCCGCGGAACTCCCTCTCCGTCTTGAAGATGCCCGGCTTCAGCAGCGTCAGCAGGTTGTAGAGTTCCACCAGGCTGTTCTGCACCGGGGTGGCAGACAAGAGGAGCAGAAAACGCTTCTGCAGGGCGTCCACGAGCCGGTAGTTGTGGGTGGTGCGGCTCTTCAGGTGATGGGCTTCATCAACGATAACCAAGTCGTATGCCTGCTGTGTCAGGCGCGCGAAGTGCTCCTGACGGCGCGCGGTGGCGATAGAGGCGATCACGCGCGGCTGTGCCCAGAAGGCGTCGGGATCGCTCCTCAACAGGCTGTCATAGCTGGTGGCGCAGGGAATGTCGAACTTGGTCGCCATCTCTTCCTGCCACTGGCCCACCAGGGAAGCCGGGGTCAGGATGAGCACCTTCTGCACCATCCCGCGCAGCAGGTACTCTTTCAACACCATGCCGGCCTCGATCGTCTTGCCCAGCCCCACTTCATCGGCCAGCAGCACCCGGCCGCGGAACGATCTGAGCACCTTGCGCACCGTCTCCACCTGGTACCAATAGGTCTGCACCTGATGCAGCAGCGGCAGGCACAGCAACTCGTCGAACTCGCGCAGCAGGCTCAGGTGAGTGAACTCGGCACGTAACCGGTACCAGTCGGAAGCCTCCTCGCCCTGCGCCGGCCGGTCCAGCATGATCGCGTTCGCATTGAGCAGCTCGAAGCGGATCGGTATCTCGGGCTCGTGACGCGGCAGATCCGGCACTTCGGGCAGTAGCGCGGGAGCTTCCGCTGCGGGCGCGGAAGGAGCCTTGTCGCTGGATGACCGTTTCGCTGACCGGGCCGAGGCATGCCTTTTCCCGCGCCCCCGGCCTGCGCGAGGGGGCTCGTAGGCGCGGATCCTCCTTAACCACCCCACCAGCCACGACCACAGCGACGGGTCCGCGAGAAACCAAGGGATCGCTTGTTCGGGATCGCGCACACCGACTTTCCGCAGCAGCTCTCGTGCGCCCTCCCTGACCCCCTGCTGCGCGAGCGCGATCGCGCGCAGCAGGTGATGGCGGTTGTCAACGACATAGTCTCTGCGGATGCGCTTCAGATGCCGCAGGCACCGCTCCGGGTTCTCCTTGAGCAAGGCGGCAACCGCCGCGAGATACAGAATCTCATGCTCCCGGGGCCACTCCCTGACGGCCTGTTCCGCCAGCTCCTGCGCGTGCGGCGCCCGTGAGGCGAATGCCTCGTTCAAGGCGTCAACCCAGGCGGACGGGTCGCGTGGCGTGTTGGCAGGAATGGCCGGTTCGTTCATGGCAAACCTGTACTACGCGGCATCCCGCCGAACCGACGAGATCCCGCATGCCGCGCAGTTGTCATGGTGCTTGCGAAGTCTTCTGCCTGGGGAGAATCGTCCACCATACGCTGCGGTCGTCAGGGGCTGGTTGTGGATGCCAAATAGCAGTGGGACACCTCCGGGGCCCGTTTGGCTTGCACGTGATCCCCAGCTATTCTATCATATGAGGAGATTCGGCGGCGCCATCAGGCGCCACTTTCTCTCTCGTGGAGGGCCCGGGCATGGAGGTTTTCCAGGCTGGCGTCTCCCTGATGGTGAAGGTGGTGGTGTTGAGCGCCTGTCCTGCTGAGTTAGAAAGCGAGAATCGAAAAGGGCTGATTCTCTTTAGCAGCCCTGTGGTAAAGTCCGAGATTCCGTGACGGGGAGCAGTAGTTGCCAGCGCTCGCGGCGAATAGAGTGACCGATCAACCGCTTGCACATGAAGGTATCCGCAAGCCACCTGCCGATTCCCCGTTGTTTATCTACGGCGATCCCTATGCCAGGTTGCCGCGCAGCGCATTCTATGCTGCGTTGGATCGGCACCTCGGAGTGAAAGGCACAGGGTTTCAGCGTCCGTCTAGCCCCCTCGGGCCAACGGCCATCGACATTCGCACCTGCGCCGTCACATCGATACCACGTGTCTGGACAGACCTCCCTCAGACAGCCGGCGACTAGCTAGGTGAATGCTTGCAGGAGGTCCATCAAGCTGGTGGAACCCACACCCGGGATCGCATTGGGATTGACGGGATACGGTCAGTCCGCCTATACTACAGTTTCGGGTTTCTACAAGGCCGGAATGATGACGAGCGGCGAGCCGCTCCGCGAGGTAAGCCCTGGATGAGAAAAACCGAAGCCGCAGCCGGGAAAGGGCACGAGGTACAGGTGGACCGACTGTCACATAAGTTCGGAAAATACGCGCTGGTGATGGCGGTGGCCAAGCGGGCACGCCACATGAAGGAAAGGGCGGCAGGGGTGCCGTTGGGGCCGAGCCCCGCCAGCTACATCGCGCGCGCGCTGCAGGACGTCGCCAAGGGACATGTCAAGGTGACACGCGGCCGGGACGAATAGGCACGCCGCCCGTGCCGGCGTTGCATGATGCGCACCCAACAGGACTACTACGAGATACTCGGCGTGTCGCGCGACGCGACCGCCGAGGAGGTTAAGCGGGCCTACCGCCGGCTGGCGCGGGAATGCCATCCCGACGTCAACCCTGGCGATGCCGCCGCCGAGGCGAGGTTCAAGGAAGTCGCGGTGGCCTACGAGGTGCTGTCCGATCCGCACAAGCGCTCGCGCTACGACCACTTTGGCCACGCCGGCCGCGGGGCAGTTGACGAGTTTGACTTCGGTGGCTTCGGCGACCTCTTCGAATCGTTCTTCGGCGGCATGGGGCGGACGGCGCGGGCGCCGGTCGAGCAGCGGGGCGCCGACCTCCAATGCGAGGTCGAGGTGACCCTGGTCGAGGCGGCGCACGAGGTGCGGCGCTCGCTGCACGTCTCGCGCATGAGGGTGTGCTCGGTGTGCGCCGGGAGCGGTAGCAAGGCCGGTTCGCGGCCGATGACGTGCTCGGTGTGCCACGGGGCGGGCCAGGTGCGCCACGCCACTGACTCCATCTTTGGCTTGCGCTTCGCCACCGTCGCAACCTGCGAGCGCTGCCAGGGACGCGGCGAGGTGCAATCCGATCCTTGCCCCAACTGTCACGCCACGGGGCGCGAACGCCGACACGACCAGTTGACGGTGGACATGCCGGCGGGCGTCGAGTCCGGGACCCGGCTGCGATTGCAGGGCGAGGGCGACGCCGGGCCGCGCGGGGCGGCCGCCGGCGACCTCTACGTCTCGGTCCACATCACCGAGCACCCTATCTTCGAGCGCCGGGGCACGGAGCTGATCTGCGAGGTGCCTTTGCCCTTCACCACCGCTGCCCTCGGCGGCGACATCAGCGTTCCCTCCCTCTCCGGCGAGGCGCAGGTGCGCATCCCCGCCGGCACCCAGAGCGGCGCCGTCTTCCGCCTGCGCGGCCACGGCATGCCGGACCTGCACTCCGGACGCCGCGGCGACCAGCACGTGGTGGTGCGCGTGGTGGTGCCCACCCATCTCACCCACGAGCAGCGCCGCCTGCTGGAGAAGTTCGCCGCCGCCGGCGGCGACAAGGTTGACGACAAAGATCGCAAGCTCTTCGACCGCGTCAAGGACGCATTCGGGCGGTAAGCACCGTGCGCAGTGCGGCCGTTCATTTCCCTCAGCCCTGGAAACGCAGCACGCCCGCGAGGAGAGGCCAGTAGATGATGGCTCCACGATCGCGATCGGCCCGGGTGGTGTTCGGTTTCGACATGGAAACTGACATCGGCAGCTGGACCCCTTTCTACAAAGGGGTCGTCGAGGGTACGCCGCGGCTGCTAGCGTTGCTTGCGGGGAAGGGCATACCCGCGACGTTCTTTTTCACCGGCGACGCCGCGCAGCAGCACCCCGAGGTCGTGCGCACGGTGCGCGACGCCGGCCATGAAGTGGGGAATCACTCCCTCCATCATGAGACGATGGGCGACGAGATCATACCCATCCCCGGCATCAAGCCGCTGCTGCCGGAGGAGATACCGGGGCGGCTGCGGGCGGCGGAGGCGCTGATCACGCGCGCCCTGGGCCGCAAGCCGGTGTCGTTCCGCGCACCCCGGCTGTGGGGGAGCACGGCGCTCGTCCGCACGCTGGAGGACCTGGGCTATGTCGCCGATGCCAGCTACCCCATGTTCTTCTACGGGAAGCAGTTGGCGCCGTACCACCCCAGCGCGCGCGATTGGAGGCGCAGCGGCCGCATGAAGATTCTCGAGATCCCGAACGTAGCGGATATGGGTATGCGCAGCCGCGATGCGCACGGCCGCGACCGCGACCTGTGGCCGCAGTTCCGCACCCGGGGGCACGAGTTCGTGATGCGACGGCTGGAGAGCTTTGCCCGGGTGGTGGCCCGGGAACGGCTCCCGCTCGTGCTGTGCTTCTATTTTCACCCGTGGGAGTTCGCGGCCATGCCCCAGGGGCTCATTCGCTACGGGGAGGGCGCGATTCTCCCCGCCAAGTTCATCGTCAAGCACTGCGGCGCGGTGGCGCTGCGCGAGTTGGCGCGGTTGATTGACGGGCTCAGGGAGCGGTTCGACGCGCGCTTCATGACGGCGCAACAGCTTGCCGCGGACTGGCGCTGAGCAGCTTCCCCGCGCGGGCGAAGGCCGGCGTGACGCGCGGGAAGCGGCGGAAGCGCCGGGAGCGGGTCGCGGTCCGAGGAGAAGGGCAACGCCCATGATGCAGCGGATCACGCGGTTTCCGAGCCGGCTCTATCATTTCATCTGGCGCAACTGGGACCTGCTGGCGGCGAAACATCTCGCCTCCTTGCTGGGGATCTCCGTGTCGGAAGTGCGCCGCCTTGCGCATGATCTGGGGCTGGCGGAACAGCCCTCCGACCTGGAGCGCCACCGCTCGCGCTTTCGCAGCCTGGTGATACGCCGCAACTGGTTTCTGCTTCCGCTGGAGCAGATCCAGTCGCTGCTGGGGATGACGGCGAGCGAGTTGGGAAAGTTCATGCGCGAGGATGATTTCCTCGACTACAAGGTGCCCCCAAAACCAGCGCGCGCGCGACTGGAGCACCGCGCTCCCAGCGCCGCGCAACGCGGCGCGGCGCACCGCCTGCGCGACCGGCTGCGCGCCATCCGTGAGCCGGAGACCGCGGAGGACAGCTTCTCCTTTCTCGAAGCGCTGAACCACGGTCGTGCGGAGGTGTCCCCGCCCCCGGTCTCGCCTACGGCCTCCTGGGCGCTGGCGCCGCGGATCATGCATCCCTTCGATACGCCTCATAACCCCACCGCCTTCGACCCTGGGCATACGACGCCAACGCACCTGCGCCTGCTGCGCGAGTTCGGCGCGGACGCGCTGTGGTTTCCCATCATCCTCTTCGACCTCGTGCGACTCAGCGGTTATCCCGAGTTCGGCGCCAAGCGCGAGGACCTGCTGCCGAAGATCAGGGCGCTGATTCGACGCGCGGGGCGGGCGGGGCTGGGCATCTACCTGTACCTGTGCGAGCCGCGCGCGCAGCCGGCGGCGTTCTTCCGCCGCCACCCGGAGCTGCGCGGGGCGGGGACACACCTGCCCCGGGGAGCTTATCACATCTGCACCAGCACGCCCGCCGGCAAAGCCCTGGTGCGTGACGCCATCCGCGAGCTGTGCCGCACCCTGCCGGGCCTGCGCGGACTGATAGACATCTCGGCCAGCGAGTACCCGACTCACTGCTGGTCGCACGGCCGCGGCGGCGAATGCCCGCGCTGCGGCGAGCGGCGCCCCGCCGAGGTGGTGGCCGAGGTGCTCGCGTTGATGCAGGAGGGCATTGACGCCAGCGGGCGCGCGCCGGAGCTGGTGGCGTGGAACTGGGGCTGGCAATGGATGTTGAAGAAGCGCGAAGAATGTGACGCGGATGTCACCCGGCTCGACCTCGCGGCGGATGCGCGAGACTACATCTTCCGCAAGCTGCCCGCCAAGGTTACGCCCCTGCTCAACCTCGAGTACGGCACCCGCGTGCGCCGCGGCGGGGTGGAGAATCGCGTCTGGGAGTATTCGATCAGCCAGCCCC
>Ga0307380_10004289_pt1 | contig 19351 bp, 16 predicted proteins | sample UN3MG_FD_202239 | JGI IMG/M metagenome (GOLD analysis project Ga0307380, IMG submission 202239) | Soil microbial communities from Risofladan, Vaasa, Finland - UN-3 | ecosystem: Environmental > Terrestrial > Soil > Coastal area > Acid sulfate soil | place: Finland: Risofladan, Vaasa | collected... | reverse complement strand
TGGCCTCGGCCATGTGGGCGGTGTACATCGTGATCGGATCACGAGTCGCCCGACTCGATCGGGGCGTCGCCGGGCTCGGTGTCGGCCTCGCCATCGGAGCACTCGCGATTGCGCCGGTCGGTGCCCCAGGTAGCAGCGACGTGTGGACGTCGCCGAGCCTGTTGGCGCTGTGTCTCCTCGTCGGCGTGTTCTCGAACGCGATTGGATACGGCATCGACCAGTTCACGATGCGACGCATCCCGATCCGACGCTTCTCCCTGCTGCTGGCCCTTCTGCCCGTGACGGCGGCGTTCATCGGATGGCTCGTGCTCGACCAGCAGCCATCGACCATCGACCTGCTCGGCATTGCGCTCGTGTTGGTCGGGGTGATCGTCCAAGAACGCGAAGAACTCGCCCCCCTCCAAGCCGAGATCCTCACCGAACCCAGCTGAGCGCCACACGGTGCCGGGCCCAACGTGACGCTGGAAGTAGCAGGCGTTGGAAGTGCCACACTTCTCGGATGGACGACCCCGGCTTCCCGTTCGACGACACGCAGGACTTCGACGACACCGAGCGTGGGTTCGTCGCCAAGGCGACGACCCGGCAGATCACGGCCGCCGACGGGCGTGTCGTGTGGGATCTCGACGCCTACCGTTTTCTCGACGAACCGGCCGGCGACACCGCTCACCCGAGCTTGTGGCGTCAGGGCCAGCTCCTCATTCGCGACGGTCTGTTCGAGGTCGTGCCCGGCATCTACCAGCTCCGGGGTTTCGACCTGTCGGTGATGAGTGTGATCGAAGGCGAGACGGGCGTGATCGTGATCGACCCGCTGATCAGCAAGGAGACCGCCGCCGCAGCCTGGGCCCTGTACCAGGAGCACCGCGGCCCACGCGATGTCGTGGCGATGATCTACACCCACTCGCACATCGACCACTTCGGGGGCGTCAAGGGAGTGATCGACGAGGCCGACGTCGACGCGGGGCGGATCTCGATCATCGCTCCCGAGGGCTTCATGGAGGAAGCCGTCGCCGAGAACGTGTTCGTCGGCACCGCGATGGGACGCCGGTCGGACTTCATGTACGGCGCCGCCCTCCCCAAGGGGCCGGACGGCCAGATCGGCTGCGGGCTCGGCCAGACGACATCCACCGGCGAGCCGACACTCATCCCGCCGACGATCGACATCACCCACACAGGCCAGGAGCTGACGATCGACGGGGTCAGAATCGTGTTCCAGATGACGCCCGGGACCGAGGCGCCCGCCGAGATGAACTTCTACTTCCCCGATCACCAGGCGCTGTGCACCGCCGAGAACACGTCGCACACGTTGCACAACATCGTGACGTTGCGCGGCGCCCAGGTCCGAGATGCTCGCCGCTGGGCGGCCTATCTCACCGAGACGATCGACCTGTGGGGCGACGATCTCGAGGTGGTGTTCGCGTCGCACCACTGGCCGACGTGGGGCCGCGAGCGGGCGGTCGAGTTCCTGGCGATGCAACGCGACATGTACGCCTACCTGCACGACCAGACACTGCGCCTGATGAACCTCGGCTACGTCGGCGCCGAGATCGCCGAGATGCTCGAGATGCCGCCGGCGTTGGCCGAGCAGTGGCACACACACGGCTACTACGGCTCGGTCAGCCACAACGTGAAGGCTGTCTACCAGCGCTACCTCGGTTGGTACGACGGCAATCCGGCGCACCTGTGGCCGCACCCGCCAGTCGCTGCGGCCGAGCGCTATGTCGCAGCGATGGGCGGCGCCGACGCTGCCGTCGCCCACGCCCAGGCCGCGTTCGACGAGGGCGATCTGCGGTGGGCGGTCGAGGTGTTGAACCACGTGCTGTTCGCCGACGAGCATCACGCCGGCGCTCGCACACTGCAGATCGCCGCCTTCGAACAGATCGCGTTCGGCACCGAGAACGGCACCTGGCGCAACGTGTTCCTCGTCGGGGCGAAGGAGCTCCGCGACGGCGAACCGGCCACGGCGGCACATCGCGGCGCGCCGGACCTGCTCGGCGCGCTCACCGTCGAGCAGATGCTGTCCAGCGTGGCGATCCGCATCGACGGACCGAAGGCCTGGGACCTCCACGTGGTGTTGTCGTTCGTGGTCACCGACCTCGACGAGACCTACGTGTTCGAACTCCGCAACGGTGTCGCCAACCACCGACGCACCAACGCGCCGGCCGAGGGGGGCACGACGTTGGCACTGGCCCGCCGATCGCTGATCGAGTTGTTCACGGGTCGCCTCGACTTCGGCGAAGCGCTCGGTGACGGTCGAATCGTGCTCGACGGCGATCCGACAGCGCTGGGCACGCTCGTGTCCGTGATCGGCAAGATCGAACGCAACTTCCCGATCGTGACGCCGTAACCGGTGACGCCGGTGCCAGGCAACGCCGTCGCCGGTCAGTGGCTGAGGCCGGGGGCGCAGAGACCGTCGAGTTCCTTGATCTCGATGCGGTCCCGGTTCGCATAGGTGACCTGGTTGCCGGGGTCGGCCCGCAGGTTGAAAACCCGGAACTCCATGTCGTTGGTGTCGACGGTGAGGATGCGCCCGATCAGCGGGTCGCCGAGGCCGAGGATCACCTTGATCGTCTCGAGCGCTTGGATCGAACCGATGATGCCGGGCAGCACGCCGAGCACGCCGGCCTCTGCACAACTCGGAGCGAGCTCGGCGGGCGGCGGCTGCGGCACCATGTCCCGGTACGTCGGGCCCTTCGTGGGGTGGAACACGCTGACCATGCCCTCGAAGCGGAAGATCGAGCCGTGCACGACCGGGATGCCGAGCTTGACGCTCGCATCGTTCAACAGATAGCGGCTCGGGAAGTTGTCGGCCCCATCGACGATCACGTCGTAGCCGGAGATGATGTCGATGATGTTCGACGCGTCGAGGCGGGTGTCGTAGGTGACGACGTCGACGTCGGGGTTGAGCATGGTCAGCGTCTTCTTGGCAGAGTCGACTTTGCGGTCGCCGATGCGGTCGATGTTGTGCAGGATCTGGCGCTGCAGGTTCGACGAGTCGACCTCGTCCATGTCGACGACGCCGATCGTGCCGACACCGGCAGCAGCGAGGTAGAGCGCAGCGGGTGAGCCGAGGCCACCGGCGCCCAGCATCAGCACCTTCGCATCGAGCAGCTTGACCTGACCTTCGACGCCGACCTCGGGGAGCAGCAGGTGTCGCTTGTAGCGGTTGTTCTGTTCGGGTGTCAGTGTGGCCGGCTGCTTCCACGGGCGGCCTTCGTCCTTCCAGCGCCCGAAGCCACCGATCATCGACTCGACGTCGGTGTAGCCGAGCTCGGCCAGCGTCTTTGCAGCAAACGCCGAACGGACGCCACCGGCGCAGTAGACGACGATCGGTGCCGACTTGTCGGCGATGCGATTCTCGATCTGGGCTTCGAGGTGACCCCGCGGAATGTGGATCGCGCCCGGCAGCGCGCCCTCGTCGTACTCGTCGGGCTCGCGCACGTCGAGCACGAGTGCGCCTGCTTCGATCTGCGCCGCCGCGCCTTGGGGGTCGATCTCGCGGATCTCGGACTTCGCGGCTGCGAGTAGGTCTCGGAACGTTGCCATGGCCGAAAGCCTACCGAGTCGGTCAGGATTCGAAACCGCTCGGCCGTTGCGGCGACCGGGGAGCCAACGCGGCCGCGGGTGACGCTTCCTTGCGATCGAGGAACCTCGTGATCGGGGCGGGCAGCGCAGCGGGCCGATCACCCCAGTCGTAGACCACGGCCGACTTGGCCGCAACATCGTGGAGCGCTCGCCTGCGACGATCGACAAGTGCCATGAGAGCTCCGGCGCCGAAGAGCAGGAAACTGAACGGGAGCACCAGGGTGCGGATCGCGGCGGCGCCGGGTCGCAGCGGGCGACCGTCGTTGCTGATCACCTTGACGCCGACGAGGGCCTGGGAGATCGTTCGTCCCGTCAGTGCCTGGGACAGCCAGAAGTAGGTGAACCCGTACAGCACGATGAGCGAGGCCGGAACCCACCCACCGCCTGGTTCGAGCGTGGCACCGAACAACACGTCGAGCAGATACACGAGTCCGGCGAGCAACAGCGTGAACGTCGACGAGATCAGGAACAGGTCGAGGCCCAGCGCACCGATGCGCGAGACCGGCCCGGCGTAGCGACCGCTCATCGTCGCGCCACCGGCATCGACCGGTTCGGACGCCGCCACCAGTGGTGGCCCCGTCGGCAGCGACGCGTAATCACGACGGAGCAGCCGGTTCGTGGCACGCATGGCGATCTCGTCGACGCCCACCACCTGACGGCGCAGGAGATCGGTGAACCTTCCCAGCACCCCCTTGGTGCTCTCGGCAACGATCGCGTCGATGTCGAGCGACGCAGCGATCGCGTCGACGTCGACGCGCGCCACGACACGGTCCACGTCGATCCGGTCTGCAGCCGCATCCAGGTCGACTCGGGCAACGGCCGCATCCAGGTCGACTCGGGCGACGACACGCTCAACGTCGACCTGATCCACGATGGCGTCCAGATCCACTCGGGTCACGACCCGGTCGACGTCGACACGGTCGACGATCGCGTCCACATCGATACGACCGACGAGCCGGTCGAGGTCGATGCGATCGATCAGCGCATCGAGGTCCAGCCGATCGAGGAGCGCGTCGACATCGATGCGATCGATCAACGCGTTCACGTCGATGCGATCAAGAACGGCGTCGACATCGATGCGGTCGATCAGCGCGTTGACGTCGATCCGATCGACGAGATCATCGGGGTCGACGGCATCGGCGACCGCAGGAACGACGGCGGACGCGATCGCGTCGAACGGACGTTGGAACACACCGCGAGGGTGAGTGCGCTCGCCCATACGCCAAGCGTACCCACCCCGATCCGATCGGCCCGCCACAGCACGGCGGCATCGCTACCCTGCCGACGTGTCATCGGCCACCCCGTCATCGGCAACCCCAGCTCGGGCAGACGCGACCGACGATCGGTTCACACCCCACGACTGGGGCCTGTTCGTGTCGGTGGCCATCATCTGGGGTGCGTCGTTCCTGTTCATCGACATCGGCCTCGACGCACTGCCGCCCGGCGTGATCACGCTGATGCGTGTTGGGCTCGGCGCGGTGGCGCTCGCCGTGCTCCCGCTTCCCCGTCAGCACGTCAGGATTCGGACCGAGGACCGAGTGCGCCTCGTCACACTGTCGGTCGTCTGGGTGGCCGTGCCGTTCACGTTGTTCCCGATCGCCGAGCAGCACATCAGCTCCGCCGTTGCCGGCCTCCTCAACGGTGGCACGCCGATCTTCGCGGCGATCTTCGCCATGGTGCTGCTGCGCCAGCCGACCCGTGGAGCGCAACTCCTCGGCATCGCCGTCGGTTTCGTCGGCGTGGTGTTCGTGAGCCTGCCGTCGATCGGCGAGGGATCGAGCGAAGCGTTCGGAGTGGCGCTCATCGTGCTCGCCACGATCTGCTACGGCTTCGCGCTCAACCTCGCCGGGCCGATGCAGCAGCGTTACGGGTCGGTCAACCTGATGGCGAAGGTGCTCGCACTCGCGACGATCTGGACGGCGCCGTACGGGCTCTGGCAGGTCGACGATGCCAGCTGGGAAATCGGCCCGGTCCTCGCGGTTGCGGTGCTCGGCATCGTTGGCACCGGTATCGCGTTCGCGCTGATGGGCACGCTCGTCGGCCGGGTCGGCTCGACGAGGGCCTCGTTCATCACCTACCTCATTCCGGTCGTGGCGCTCGTGCTCGGTGTGGTGTTCCGCGACGACGAGGTGTTCGTGCTCGAGTTGATCGGTGTGGGCTTCGTGATCGGCGGCGCCTTCCTGGCGAGCAGGGCCACGGCGACCTCACCGAAACGTCAGGTCACGTCGACACCGTGAGGTCGCCGACAATCGGTGCACCCTGATCGTCGGTCGCCGTCACGGTGAAGGTGAACTCCGTGCCGGCGAACAACGCCATCACGCCAGTCGTCCCGTTCGGGTCGAGTGAGCCGTCGGCTTCCGCCAACAACACGATCGGACCGACCTTGTCGTTCTCCATCCGCACCTCGGAGCCAGGCTCCAGACCACGCCCCCTGAACGTGATCTGACCGTCACCGCCGTCGGCGCAGACCTCGCCGGACTCGCTCGCCACACACACCGCATCGCTGCCCGAACTGCACGCCGTCAACGCGACGATGACCGCGGTGGCCAGCACGCTGACGAACGGACGGCGCCTCACGAGACCAGGGTCGGAAGGATCTCGCCGATCTGGCCGACGAGCAGCCAGTCGGCGTAGCGATCCATCGCCGTCTCGTCGCCGTTGACGATGATCACCCGCGCCCCAGCGGCTTTCGCCCGAGGCACGCAATTGGCGGCCGGGAAGACGCTGAGGGTCGAGCCGACGGCGAGCATCAGGTCGCATTCGTCGCTCACCTGCATCGCCCGATCGATCACCTCGGGCACGAGCGACTGGCCGAAACTGATCGTGTCGCTCTTGAGGATGCCGCCGCATTCGAGACATGCCGGATCGGAGTCGCCCGCGCGGACCCTTTCGAGCGCCTGGTCCATCGGCCGCCGATCTTCACAGTCCCAGCAGCGGGTGAACCACACCGTGCCGTGTACCTCGATCACCTTCGATGTGTCGTTCCCCGCCTTCTGGTGCAGGCCGTCGATGTTCTGGGTGACAAGGCCGTGCAGCTGGCTCCGGCGTTCCAGTTCGACGATCGCTGCGTGTCCCCGGTTCGGCTCGGCCGTCCATGCCGGCGTGGTCAGGCGGGCCTGCCAAGCCGCCCGGCGGACCTCGGGATCGCCGAGGTAGTGGCGGATGTCCGATGCCTTCTCGGCCGCCGGGTTTTTCGTCCACAAGCCGTTCGGGCCGCGGAAGTCGGGGATTCCGGAGTCGGTGGAGATGCCTGCACCGGTGAGCACGACGATGCGCCGCGCTTCGGCGACCGCGTGGCGTGCCGCCTGCACGAGTTCCGTCGACATCCAGCAACTGTGGCCGAGACCGCACACTCACGGCAACCCGGCCGACCCGACACCCACCACCCCCATCGATGAGCGAAACCCCCGCATCCGGTCGGTTCGCTCATCGCAACCGATGAGATACCCATCACCGATGAGCCAAACCGCCGCATCCGGTCGGTTCGCTCATCGCGGCGAGTCAGGTGAGGGCGGCCAGGGCGGCAGCGAAGACGTCGGTGTGACGGTCGACGTCGGCCTCGGTGTGGGCGGGCGACAGCAACGCCATGTTGTGGAACGGGGTCATCAGAATCCCCCGGTTGAGCGCCCACAGGTGCATGAACGCGTCGAGGTCGTCGTCGACCGCAGCAGCGGCGTCGGCGCCATTCGTCGGGAGCGGGCAGAACCAGTACTCGGCACGACACCCCAGCTGCTGTACCGACCACGCCAGCGCGAATCGATCAATCGCTGCCGCCACCCCGTCGGTCCAGCGCGTGGCCAACGGGATCATGCGCTCGTAGTCCGCCTCCAACAACGTCGTCGACAGCGTCGCCCGGATCGCTGCAGTTGCCATCGCGCTCCCGGCGAGCGTGCCGCCGACTCCCCCGACGTCCGCGTCATGGCCGTGCAACGCCGGGTCGAGCGCCGCCGCGATCGCTTCGGTCACGCCATAGGTCGCAACAGGGAATCCGCCGCCGATCGGCTTGCCGATCACGACGATGTCCGGGTCGAGCTCCCACGCCTGTGTGCATCCTCCAGGACCGGCGGAGATCGTGTGCGTCTCGTCGATGATCAACAGCACGCCGTGGCGCCGGGTGATCTCGCGGACGGCGTCGTGGTAGCCCGGCTGCGGCAACACGATGCCGATGTTGGTGAGCGCCGGCTCCATCAGCAGCGCGGCGACATCGCCATGCGCCAGCGCCGCATCGAGCGCGTCGAGGTCGTTGAACGGCACCACGCGGGTCGTCGCCGCAGGATCGACCTGAGGTCCGATCGCACCGGGGCGACTCATCACCTCACCGTTGGCCCCGAGGATCGCCAGCGTTTCGTCGACCGTGCCGTGGTAACACCAGTCGATCACGGCGATCTTGGGTCTGCCGGTCAGGTGACGAGCGAAGCGCAGCACGAATCGGTTGGCGTCGGTCGCCGACGTCGTCAGCTGCCACTTGGCCATCCCGAAACGCCGGTGGAGCTCGTCGGCGACCCACGCTGCGTCCTCGCTCGGCAACATGGTCGTCGACTGTCCAGCGGCTGCCGCCAACCCGCCGCGACCGTGCCCGGTCATCGCACCCGTGTCGCCGAGACAGAAGTCGACGTATTCGATGCCGTCGACGTCGATGAAGCCAGCACCGTGCGCCGAGGAGACGTGCACCGGGAACGCACCTGGCCAACGAGTCATCCACGGCATCGGCACTCCGGCGAGCAGGTGGCGCCGACCGGACTCGGCCAGCACCGCCGATCGAGGATGCAGTTCGACGAAACGCTGCTGTTCGCGTTCCATCTGCTCGGCCAGACGCTCTCGTGAGATCACGAGCCGACGGTAGCCTCGGCAACATGTCCGCACAGGTGCTCAGCGAAGCCGCGCGTCGTCGCACGTTCGCGATCATCAGTCACCCCGACGCGGGCAAGACCACGCTCACAGAGAAGTTTCTGCTGTACGCCGGCGCGATCACGTCGGGCGGGGCGGTCAAGGCTCATGAGGGACGGCGGGCGGCGACATCCGACTGGATGGACATGGAGCAGAAGCGCGGGATCTCGATCTCGTCGACGGCGCTCAACTTCCCGTACCGCGACCACGAACTCAACCTGCTCGACACGCCGGGCCACCGCGACTTCTCCGAGGACACCTACCGCGTGCTCGCCGCGGTCGACGCAGTGGTGATGGTGCTCGACTCGGCCAAGGGCATCGAGCCACAGACGCTCAAGCTGTTCGAGGTCTGCCGATCGCGAAGTCTGCCGGTGATCACGTTCCTCAACAAGCTCGACCGCCCAGGCATGGAACCGCTGGAATTGCTCGACCAGATCGAAGCCCAGATCGGACTCCGCCCGACGCCGGCCACGTGGCCGGTCGGTTCGTTCGGCGACCTGCGTGGCGTGATCGATCGCCGCACCGACGTGTTCACCCGATTCACGCGCACCGCCCGGGGCAGCCAGATCGCGCCCGAGGAGGACGTACCCGCCGATCGCGCCGCCTCGGAGGAGGGCACTGAATGGACGAAGAGCACCGAGGAGACCGAGCTGCTCAGTGCGATGGAGGCCGACGTCGACATGCCGTCGTTCCTCGCGGGTGAGTCCACACCGGTGTTCGCCGGCTCGGCGCTCACGAACTTCGGGGTTCGCCACCTGCTTGATGCAATCGTTGATCTCGCACCAGCGCCGTCCCCGCGCCTCGATGTCGACGACAAGCCCCGCCACCTCGACGAGCCGTGCTCGGCCTTCGTGTTCAAGGTCCAGGCCAACATGGACCGCAATCATCGCGATCGCATCGCGTTCGCCCGCATCTGCTCGGGCAAGTTCGACCGCGGCATGGTGATGACCTGCGAGCGTACGGCCAAGCCGTTCGCCACCAAGTACGCATCCACCGTGTTCGGCGCCGAGCGCACCACCGTCGACGAGGCCTTCCCCGGAGACGTGGTGGGCCTCGTGAACGCGACCGGATTGAACCTCGGCGACACGCTCTACGACGAGGTCGGCCCCATCGTGAAGTTCCCGCCGATCCCGGCGTTCGCCCCCGAAGTGTTCGCCACGGCCCGCCCCCTCGACACGGGCAAGACCAAGCAGTTCCGCAAGGGGCTCGACCAACTCAACGAAGAAGGCGTCGTCCAGGTGCTCAAGGATCCCGACTGGGGCGACGCATCGCCGGTGCTCGCAGCGGTCGGCCAGCTGCAGTTCGACGTGTTCGCCAACCGCCTCGACATCGAGTTCAACGCTCCGATCGAGATCCTGTCGGCGCCGTATCAGGCCATCCGACTGACCGACAGGGCATCGGCCGATGCACTACGTGAGAAGCCCGGCGTCCGGATCCTCGCCCGCCTCGACGGACACCTGGTGGCGTTGTTCGAGAACAAGTACGCCCTCGCACGCATCGAACAGAACGAACCCGAGCTGACGCTCGACCACATCATCGCCGGCTGAGCATTCGGTCGGTACGGTCGAGGGCATGGAACTACGAGCAGCCCGTCTCCGAACCATCTGTGCCGCCGCGGCGATCGCTGTGGTGTTCGCGGCGTGCGGAAGCGACGGCGGAAGCGGCGGCAGGATCGACGACCTGCCGGCGCCCACGATCGACGGGGGCGACGCGCCGGCCGCACCGGAAGCGACCGATGCGCCGGCGGCACCGGTCGAGCCTTCCGAACCCGAAGCACCCGTCGAACCCGAAGCTCCGGTGGCGACCGAGGCGCCGGTGGTCCCCGAGCCGAACCCGATCGTGCCGGACGACGACGATGCGACCGACCTGGTCGTCACGCTGCTCATCATCGGCGCACTGATCGCCGCGGTGGCCCTCGTCGCAACGGCGATCGCGAAGTCGAGGAAGAAGTCGCCCGAAACGGTCGTCGCTCCCGCCGTCGCGCCATCACCGCAGTCGACGCTGCTCAGCACATCACAGTGGATCGCCGACCAGCTCTCGCTCGAGTTGATGGCAGCTCCGCCGAGCGATGCGTTGCAGCGGTGGTCCGTGGAACGCAGCCGCCTCGACAACGTCGCCATCGGGGCGCAGGAGCAGTTCCTCGCCGGCCAGGACGCGAATTGGCAGCAGCTCGCGCAGACGATGCCGGCGCTTGCCGCGTCCATCGACACGAGCCTGGCACTTCGGGCACAGGACCCACCGAATGCGCAGCTGATCGGCGACTCGATCGATGTCGTCAACGGGCACCGAGCACGCGTTCATCAGTTGGTCGCATCGCTGCTTCCGACGATCACGCGCTGATCGCCGACCGCCGGACACAACGGCCGCGATCTCGAACGCTCGCCGGGTCGTTCCCCTCCACGTTGACAATCGCCCACTGTCGCGCCACCGACTCGTCCCCAGCAGTGCCCGTTGCGAGGAGGCCCCATGACCGAGATCCCATCACCACCGACGCTCGCCGGATCGATCACCGTGCGACCCTGGGTCGACCCTGTGGTCGACGACGACGGGTTCGACCCGAGATCGAGATATGTCGAGGTCTTCTGGCTCGGCGTACTCGGCCCGACTGCAACGTGGCTGCTGCGTCGGCTCGTCGCCGGGCTCGAACGCTCGCCCGAGGGCTACGACCTCGATCTACATGCGACGGCACAGGCGATGGGCCTGAGCTACTCCCGCGGACGAACGTCACCGTTCAGCAAGGCCCTGCAACGTTGTGTGATGTTCGGGCTTGCGCATCCCATCGACGGCGGGCTCGCCGTCCGTCGGCGTGTCCCGCCGATCAGCTTCCGCCACCTGCGACGCATGCCCGAATCGGTCCAGGCCGCGCACGCCGACTGGCTCGGCACCTCGATCGGCGTCGACGAGCTGACTCGAGCGCATCGACTCGCGACGACCATGCTCGACCTCGGCGACGATCCCTCCGAGATCGAGCACCATCTGGTTGCGCTCGGCATCGGTGACGCCGTGGCCGCCGAAGCCGCCGACAACGCGGCGCGTCTCGGCCACGACCTCAGGCAGGCGGGGTGAAGTTCGACGCGAGGTCGATCAGCAGGCGCGTCCCGAATCCGGTGGCGCCCTTCGAATAGATGCCGTCGTCGCCGTCGACCATCATCGGACCGGCGATGTCGAGGTGCGCCCACGGGACGTCGCCGGCGAACTCGCTGAGGAAGATCGACGCCGTGATCGCGCCCGCGTACGGACCACCGATGTTCTTCATGTCGGCAACGACGGAGTCGAGCAGTTTGCGATACCGCTTCGACGCCAACGGGAGCTGCCAGATCGGCTCGTCCGTGGCAGCGGAGCGCTCGATCAGCTGATCGACGAGCGCCTGGCTGGTGCCGAGCACCGGCGCCATCTGCGGACCCAGCGCCGCGAGCGCAGCGCCCGTGAGCGTCGCAATGTCGACGATCGCGTCGGGCGCTTCCTCGACCGCGAGCGAGAGCCCGTCGGCGAGCACCAGGCGGCCCTCGGCGTCGGTGTTGTGGATCTCGACGGTCTTGCCATTGCGCATCGTGAGCACGTCACCGAGCTTCAGTGCACTACCTGAGGGCATGTTGTCGGTACACATCAGCCACGCGGTGACCTTGGACCTGACCTTCAAATCCTTCAGAACGCTCATCGTGGCCAGCACCGCTGCAGCACCGGACATGTCCATCTTCATGTTCTGGTGGAACACGTCGTGACCCTTGAGGGAGATGCCTCCCGAGTCGTACATGATCCCCTTGCCGACGAGGGCCAAGTGACCGGTCGGATTCCTCGGCGACCAGGTGAGTTTCACCATGCGCGGCGGCTCCGTCGAACCCCGGTTGACGCCGAGGAGTCCGCCGCAGCCCATCTGTTCGAGCTGATCCTTGTTGAACACCTCGACGTGAAGTCCAGCGGCGGAGCCGATGTCGACGGCCTTCGTCGCAAGATCCTTCGCGTTGAGATATGTCGGCGGGGTGTTGGCGAGCTCGCGTGCGAACGCCGCCGCTGCGGCGACGATCTTCCCGCGGCCGGCGCCCCGCGCAACCTCCTTCGAGCGCCTGTCGCCGGCGACGAGCGTGAGGCTCTCGAGTCGCGATGCGTTCGATGGCTGGTTCTTGAGTCCGGTGTAGCGGTACGAGGCAAGAAGCACGCCCTCGGTGACGGCCTGTGCGGCCACCTTGGCGTCGACGCCGTCCACATCGGCCAGGTTCGTGGCCAACTGTGCATGCTTCGCCGCCACACGAGCAAACGCGGCTGCAGCGGACCGCAAGCCGGCCGCGTCGATCGTTCCCGGGTCGCCGACGCCCACTGCCACAGCGATGCCATCGCCGGTCGGGACGGCGAGGATCTGGCCAGGCTTGGCCTCGAAGCCGTTTGCCTCGAGCGCCGATCGACTCAACCCGAGCTGACGTGGGACCGCACCCTTCGTGGCCACACCCCAGCCGACGGCGGTGGCAGCTTTCGGTGCTGAACGGGCCGTCGAGACGGCGACGGCGGACAGGGTTGCACTGGCGTCGGTCATGGCGCACAGTCTGCCCAACGGACACCGTGTGGGCACAACCACAGTTGCCCTGACCGGCCAGGGGCGTCTAGGTTCGAGGCAGGCGACCACGAGGTTGCCGCGAGTGAACAGCAGCATCGCCGGTATCGGCGAGGCGGATGGGGGATTCGATGCGTAGGACCACACGACAGGCACTCGTGCCACTGGTGGCGTTGGCGCTTTTCGGCGCGGCGTGCACAAGTGACGGCGACGACACAGCGGGCGACGACACGTCGCCAGAGGCGACGGACTCCACCGAGGAGACGACCGCACCGGGCGAGACGACCGCGCCAGACGACACCGTCGACGTCGTTCAAGCTTCGGAGTCGACGCTCGACGCCGTCCAATCCGCCGGCACGATCAAGTGTGGCACCCGTACCGACCAGCCCGGGTTCGCAACCTTGGACGACGCCGGCGAGCACGTCGGATTCGACTCGGACTTCTGCCGGGTGATCGCCGCTGCGGTGCTCGGTGACGCGACGGCCGTGGAGATGGTCGACCTCGAGACCGCAGATCGCTTCACCGCGCTGCAGTCGGGCGAAGTGGACGTCCTGGTTCGCAACACCACCTGGACAGCAAGCCGGGATGGCGGCGAAGGTGCGACCTTCGTGCAGCCGAACTACTACGACGGCCAGGGCATGATGGTGGCGTCCGACAGCGGGTTCACATCGGTCGAGGACATGGACGGTGTGATCATCTGCGTCGCCCAGGGCACCACCACCGAGGGCAATGCCGCCGCCGAGGGCCAGCGCCTCGGTCTGGACTGGGAGGTTCGACCGTACGACAGCAACGACGTGATCCAGGAAAACTTCCTCTCCGGTGTGTGTGACGGCTGGTCGGGAGACACCAGTGGTCTCGTCGGGCTGCGCTCGGCCTACCCGGAGGGCCCCGACGCCCTGACGATCCTGCCGGAGGTGTTCTCCAAGGAGCCACTCGGACCCGCGGTCAGCGATGGCGACACGGCGTGGGCGCAAGCCGTCAACTGGGCGGTGCTCGCCACGATCGCCGCTGAGGAGCTCGGGATCACGTCGGAGAACGTCGACACCTTCGCCGACACCCAGGACATCAACATCCAGAAACTGCTCGGCCTGACCGTCGCCGAGGATGACGCCATCTTGGACCCGGGTCTCGGCCTGCCGACCGATTTCGGTTACCAGGTGATCAGCCAGGTCGGCAACTACGGCGAGATCTTCGACCGGCACCTCGCTCCGCTCGGCCTCGAGCGAGGCCTCAACGCCCAGTGGAACGACGGCGGCATCATGTACGCACCCCCGTACCGCTGAGCCGGATGCATTCCGTGCACATGCGGTCATGGGGCCGGCCTGAACATCGGTCGGCCCCATGACCGCAACGGTCACCTCTCGGGTTCCGTTGTGGCGGAATGTCAACGTCCTCAAGTGGGTCGCCCAGCTGGTGGTGGTGGCGATCGTCGTCGCCATCGTCATCTGGTTGTACGGCAACTACACCGAGAACGCGTCCGACCAGAACATCCCGACCAGCTTCGACTTCCTCGACAACCCGGCCGGCTTCCAGATCACCGGGAACTCGCTGTCGCAGAGCGCACCGGTCCGCGACGCGCTCGTCGAAGGGATCCTGAACACGCTGCGCGTCTCGATCGTGGCGATCGTCGCCGCCACCGTGTTGGGCACCCTTGTGGGCATCGGGCGGCTGTCGTCGAACTGGATCGTCAAGAAGCTGGCGACGGTCTACGTCGAAGCGGTGCGGAACATTCCACTCGCGCTGTTCTTGACCGCGAGCCTGCTCGTCGTCGTTCTCGGCGTGTTCCCCCAGATCACCGATGCCTGGGATCTGGCCGGTCTGGCGATCATCTCGAATCGAGGCGTCGCCGTTGCCTGGTTCAACGGCTCCGGAGTCGGTCTGCTGTTGCTCGTCGCCCTCGGCGCGCTCGCCTGGTATCTGGTGATGCGCTGGCGCGGACGAGTCGCTGACCGAACGGGTGCGCTCCCGCGGTCCGGGTTGTGGGGCGCCGGTGCGTTCATCGTCGTACTCGGTGCCGGCTGGGCACTGTTCGGGTATTCGTACACCCTGCCGTCGGTTGTCGGCCGTGGCACCGAGGGGGGTATCCGCATCGATCCCTCGTTCTTCGCACTCTTCCTCGCGCTCACCATCTACACCGCGAGCCACATCGCCGAGATCGTGCGCGGGTCGATCCAGGCCGTCGCCCGCGGCCAGGGCGAGGCGGCGGATGCGATCGCCCTCAGCGGGTTCCAACGGATGTGGTACATCATCCTTCCGCAGGCGATGCGCATCGCCATCCCGCCCATCGGCAACCAGTATCTGAACCTGATCAAGAACTCCTCGCTCGGCGCGGCCATCGGCTACTACGACCTCACACTCGTCGCGCAGACATCGGTGGGCAATGGCTCGCCTGCCGTACCCGCGTTCTTCCTGACGATGACCGTCTACATCTGCATCTCGCTCGTGGTGTCCGCATTCGTCAACCTCGCCAACCGTCGCATGATGCTGGTCGAACGATGACCGCCGCAACGCGGTGGCTACGCCACAACCTGTTCCGCACCAAGCGCGACGCGTTCTTGACGCTGGTGTTCGGCGCGCTCGCGATCTGGTTGATCTACAAGACGGTCCGGTTCGTCTTCGTCACCGGACGCTGGACGATCATCGAAGTCAACCTCCGAATTCTCATGGTCGGGCGCTACCCGGAGGTGCACGACCTGCGCCTCGCCGTCACGCTGATCGTGCTCGCAGCATGGGGCGGCCTGCTCGCTGGATTCCTGCGCGGGCGCCAGTTCCGCGCCGGCCGCATCACGTCCGAGGACTCCAAACTCACCGCTGCCCGGGTGTTGGATCTCTTCGAACGACTGTGGATCCCTCTCGCGGTGATCGTCCTGCTGCTCATGCTCTCGGGAACCGCCGGGCCGTGGCTCATGGTGGGGCTCGCGCTCGTCGCTGCGCTGGCCGGACGACTGATCGGCCCCGTCTTCGGTCGGCTCCGGTTGGGAGCGGCCGTCTCCGCGGTGATCATGCTCGTCTTCGCCGCCGTGCCGCTCGGGATGTACTTCTACGTCGTCACCGCGGTCGGCTTCGACGGCTGGGGCGGCTTCATGCTCAACCTGTTCCTGTCGGTGTGTTCGATCATCCTGTGCTACCCGCTCGGCGTGCTGCTTGCGCTCGGGAGACGATCCGGCCTCCCGCTCGTCCGGCTGGTCTGCACCGCCTACATCGAAATCATCCGCGGGGCACCGCTGTTCGTCCTGCTGCTGCTCGCGAACGTGGCACTCGGGTTCTTCGTTCCCGACTCGCTCGCCCCCGCGACCTCCACACGGGCGATCGTCGTGTTCACGTTCTTCACCGCGGCGTACATGGCAGAAATCATCCGTGGCGGCCTGCAGTCGATCCCGCGTGGCCAGATCGAGGCGGCCAAAGCGGTGGGGCTCTCCCCCATCCGCCAGACCGGCTACATCGTGCTGCCGCAGGCACTGCGCAACGTGATCCCTGCGCAGATCGGACAGCTGATCAGCCTGTTCAAGGACACCACCCTGGCCGGCATCGCCATGAGCCTGTTCGAACTGCTCAACGTCTCGGGAGCGATCACCTCGCAGCCCGAGTTCCGCGGCCAGGGCCTGATCGCGGAGACATTGACCTTCGCGGCGCTGATGTTCTGGGTGGTGTCGTACACGATGAGCCGAGAGAGCCAACGCCTCGAGAAACGACTGGGAGTGGGAAGCCGATGACCGCAGACGATTCAGACAGAACGATGCCGGGGGACGCACCGGTGTTCGCCGACGCGACCGCCATCTCTGGCGACGCGATGATCGAAATCGACGCGGTCGACAAGTTCTTCGGTGACTTCCAGGCGTTGAAGAACATCAACCTGCGCGTCGGTACCCAGGAGGTGGTCGTCGTCATCGGGCCATCGGGGTCGGGCAAGTCGACCTTGATCCGCTGCATCAACCGCCTCGAGGAACACGACGCTGGTCGCATCGTCGTCGACGGCACCGAGTTGTCGAACGACATCCGCAACATCCAGGAGATCCGCCGCGAGACCGGAATGGTGTTCCAGTCGTTCAACCTCTTCCCGCACCTCACCGTGCTCGACAACATCACGCTGGCGCCGCGCAAGGTACGGCGGATGCCCAAGGCGAAGGCGGAGGCACTCGGGATGGATCTGCTCGAAATGGTGAAAATCCCCGAGCAGGCGAGCAAGTATCCGGGCCAGATGTCCGGCGGGCAGCAGCAGCGGGTGGCCATCGCTCGGGCGCTGGCGATGAATCCGAAGGTGATGCTGTTCGACGAGCCCACGTCTGCGCTCGATCCCGAGATGATCGGCGAGGTGCTCGACACGATGAAGGATCTCGCCCGTTCGGGCATGACGATGATCGTGGTCACTCACGAGATGGGCTTCGCTCGCGAGGTCGCCGACCGAGTGGTGTTCATGGCCGATGGCCAGATCGTCGAGGTCGGCACCCCGGAGCACTTCTTCGAGAACCCGAGCGAGGACCGCACCAAGCTGTTCCTCTCGCAAATTCTCTAAGAGTTCACACCTCACGACGGCAGCCGTGAGGAGGGCGCTGCCAGAATCTGCGTCGTGACCGACACCGATCAGGCCTCCCCCGACGCGCCGTCCCAGACGTCAGCGAAGCGATGGATCAAGTGGGCCGTGCTCGGCATCGTGGCCGCTGTGGTGTTGTTCTTCGCAGGGATCTTCATCTACGCGAACTTCATCAACGACTCTCCCGACGCGCTCGACGAGTCGGACCTGTCGAGCGCGCTCGTCGCGACGACCGACCCGACAACTCCCGACAACTTCGACGGCGACTGGGTTCCGACGACTGCGTCAGAGTTCGGCTACCGGGTCGACGAGGTGCTTGCCGGCGTCAACGCCACCGCCGTAGGACGCAGCAACGAGATCGACGGGCTGCTCACGATCGACGGCACCAGCGCCACCGTGGTCGACATCACCGTCCAGATCGAGAACATCACGAGCGACGAGTCGCGCCGCGACGGCCAGTTCACCGGCCGCATCATGAACGCCGCTGAGTTCCCCACCGCCGAGTTCCGGATCACCGAGCCGATCGACTTCGGCCAGATCCCGGTCGGCGACGAGCAGATCACGGCCACCGCCGTCGGCGAGCTCACCCTGCGCGGCGTGACCAATCCCGTCACCTTCGACGTCACGGCGCAGACCACGCAGGGCCGCATCGGCGTACTCGGCTCGATACCGGTCGTGTTCGAGGACTACGGCATCGAGAACCCGTCGTTCGGCGTCGTGTCGACAGAGGACAACGGTCTCGTCGAGTTCGTCCTCGTCGTCGAACGGGCCTGATCGATCTCCCGGTTTGTGTGAGCGCGGATCGCCGCGTTGGGGATGGTCGCTCACACAAATGCAGATCAACCAGGACACGAGCCGTCGCTGGCTACGTCTGCGCGGCTCGGGCACCAGCGCCACCGAGTCGTCGTTCTACGAGCCGGCCACGGGTTGGCTCTTCTGCCAGGCGGCAGCGAGGGCGGCGTAACGACCGCCGAGTTCGAGCAGCTCGTCATGGTTGCCGAGTTCAGCCAACCGGCCACCATCGATGACGCCGATGCGGTCGGCCCGCTGGATCGTCGACAGGCGATGCGCCACCACGATCGTCGTGCGACCGCTCATCAGCGAATCGAGTGCCCGTTCGACGATAAACTCGGTGCCCGGGTCGAGGTTGCTCGTCGCCTCGTCGAGCACCAGCACTGCCGGGTCGACCAGCGCCGCGCGAGCCAGCGACACGAGCTGACGTTCGCCGGCCGAGAGCCGCGATCCGCGCTCGCGGACCTCGGTGTGAATGCCCTCGGAGAACTCTTCGAATCGCTCGAGCGCGCCGATGGCCGAGAACGCCTCGCGCACCTCGTCATCGGTGGCATCAGCTCGGGCGATGCGAACGTTGTCGGCGATCGTCCCCCCGAACAGGAAACCCTCCTGCGGCACCACGACGACCCGATGACGCAATGAGGCGAGCGTCGCATCTCGCAGGTCGATCCCACCGAAGGTGATGGTGCCCTCGGTGGGGTCATAGAGCCGGGCCATCAGCTTGGCGAGTGTCGACTTGCCGGCGCCGGTCGGCCCGACAAGCGCCAATCGCTCGCCGTCGGCGACCGTGATCGACACGTCGCTCAACACCGGCGTCTCGGTGGCCGGATAGCGGAAGCCAACGTGGTCGACCACCATCGAACCAGTACGCGGCAGTTCCTCGGCGCCGTCGTCGACGTCGGGTTCGGTGTCGAGGATGCCGAACAGCTTGTTCAGTGATGCCGCCGACGACTGGACGGTGTTGTAGAGCTGCGACAGCTGTTGGACCGGCTCGAACAGCTGGGCGAACAACA
>Ga0307380_10004288_pt1 | contig 19352 bp, 19 predicted proteins | sample UN3MG_FD_202239 | JGI IMG/M metagenome (GOLD analysis project Ga0307380, IMG submission 202239) | Soil microbial communities from Risofladan, Vaasa, Finland - UN-3 | ecosystem: Environmental > Terrestrial > Soil > Coastal area > Acid sulfate soil | place: Finland: Risofladan, Vaasa | collected... | reverse complement strand
ATACGACAAGATCGTGCGTGCCGTGCTCGATGCGGCGGCAACCATGCGCGGCACGTCGGCAAAACGCGTGGCCGGCAATGCGCAGATGCAGGGCGCCTGAAGAAACGACAAAGGACAAAAAGGAGTGCGGCGATGAATGACATGACGAACCCGAATCTCGTAGAACGTGAACTGAAGATCGTCGGCACACGCCCGTTGAGACCCGATGGTGTGGACAAGGTAACGGGAAGAGCCAAGTTCGGTGCCGATATGCACTTGCCAAATATGCTCTTTGGCCGGGTCCTGCGCAGCCCCCATGCCCATGCCCGTATCAAGTCGATCGATGCGTCTCGGGCCCTTGCCCTGAAAGGCGTCAAAGCGGTTGTCACCTCCGCCGATCTGTGCGATCTGCCATCGGAATTTATCCCCGCCGGCGAAATGATGGTGAACTTCAAGGACATGACGCGCAATGTCATGGCGCGTGAAAAGGCTCTCTATGAAGGACATGCGGTCGCCGCGGTCGCGGCAGTGAGTGACGCGGTCGCGGCGCAAGCGCTGTCGCTGATCGAAGTGGATTACGAAGTGTTGCCACATGTAATGGATGTGAATGAGGCTATGCAGGCCGACGCGCCATTACTGCACGATGATATGTACACCATCGGTGTTGAACCGACGCCTGAAAAACCGTCCAATATCGCCAAGCGCGTCGAGTTCGGTTTTGGTGACCTGGAGGCCGGTTTTGCCGAAGCCGACGTCATCGTCGAACGCGAATTCACAACCAAGCCAGTGCATCAAGGCTACATCGAACCGCACGCCTGCGTGGCGAGCGTTTCCGAGGACGGCCAGGCGGAATTGTGGTGCACAACCCAAGGCCAGTTCATCGTACGCGCGTTTTGCGCCAAGCTCCTGGGAATGGAAGTCTCGCAATTGCGCGTCACCGCTTCGGAGATCGGCGGTGGATTCGGCGGCAAGACCGTCGTGTATCTCGAGCCACTGGCACTGGCCCTGTCACGCAAGGCCTGCCAGCCGGTAAAAATGGTGATGTCCCGCACCGAGGTCTTTCAGGCGAGCGGCCCAACTTCGGGTGCCAGTATCTGGGTGAAAGTTGGGGCCACCAAAGACGGGCGCATTACCGCCGGCGATGCGCTATTGAAGTACCAGGCAGGGGCTTTCCAGGGATCCCCGGTGCAGCCCGGCGCCATGTGCGCCTTCGCACCATACGATCTGGATAACGTACGTATTGTCGGTTTCGACGTAGTGGTCAACCGTCCCAAGGTCGCGGCCTACCGCGCACCCGGCGGACCGATAGCGGAATTTGCCGTCGAAAGCGTGATCGACGAGGTCGCCATGAAGATCAGCATCGATCCGGTTGAATTCCGCCTCAAGAATGCAGCACAGGAGGGCACGCGCGCGCCTTACGGTCCGAAGCTGGGGCCGATCGGCCTGGTGCAAACGCTGGAAGCCGCGCGAGCGCACGCTCACTACAGCGCGCCGCTTAAAGCGAATCAGGGCAGGGGAGTAGCCTCCGGATTCTGGTTCAACATCGGGGGGGAGACCTGTGCGTCGCTCAATCTGGGAGAGGACGGCAGTGTCGCAATGGTGGTCGGGACACCCGACATCGGTGGTTCGCGAGCGTCGCTTTCGATGATGGCCGCCGAAGAGCTCGGCATCCAGCTGGAACACGTGCACCCGATTATAGGAGACACCAGCGCATTGGGATTCAACTTCCTGACCGGTGGCAGTCGCGTGACGTTTTCCAGTGGCATGGCCGTTGTGCAAGCAGCACGCGACGTCATTGAACAATTGCGCGACCGCGCCGCAAAAATCTGGGAAGTGCCACTAGCAGATGTCGAATGGGTGGAGGGGCATGCGCGCTGCACCGGACCGGGTGAAGCGCGATCGCTCTCGCTGGCGGAGTTGGCGCGGACAGCCGGTAAAACCGGCGGACCGATTATTGGCAATGCCGCTATTAACGCGACCGGTGCCGGACCCAGCCTGGCCACACACCTGGTCGACGTCGAAGTCGATCCGGAAACCGGCAAGGTCACGATTCTGCGCTACACCGCGATTCAGGATGCCGGCAAGGCGATACATCCTGCTTACGTCGAAGGCCAGATGCAAGGCGGCGCAGTGCAAGGTATCGGCTGGGCGCTGAATGAGGAATACATCTACGACGACAAGGGCCACCTGCTGAATCCCGGGTTTCTGGATTACCGTATCCCGGTGTGTTCCGATGTTCCGATGATCGACACGGTAATCGTCGAAGTACCGAATCCACGCCATCCCTATGGCGTGCGTGGCGTTGGCGAGACGCCGATTATCCCGCCGATGGGCGCTATCGCCAACGCGGTTTCCCACGCCACCGGGGTACGCTTTACCGACTTGCCGATGTCTCCGCCGCACGTTCTGGCGACCATCGAAGCGCAGCAGGGCAAATAGGGCATCCGCAGCATTGGCCCGGCTCGTCCTCGACGGAACCTTGCGACAACTGGCTGGAGGGGATTCGGTTGTAGAGGTTGATGCGCAGAACGTGAAACAGTTACTGCGCATACTCAGCGAACGCTATCCCGAGCTGGCGCCCCACCTTGAGCACGATAGTTTTGCGGTCGCCATTGACGGTGAAATATTTCAGGATGTCTGGTTCGCACCGATCGGACCAGATAGTGAAATCCATCTGATTCCCGCAATTCGCGGCGGCTGAGTCTGATCAGACCGTTTCCAAAAACACGCTGGGCTTGCGGTCTTTTGGTGCCCTGCCCCTAAAGTCTCCACGCGCGTATTTCAAAAAATGGTAATTCCGCACATTCTTGCTGCGGCACGCTTCGCTGCGTCGGCAGCAGTCCATCCCTAAAGTGTAGGCACTCGCACGGTTAAGCATTTCAGCGAGACGACTTCTAACCCATTAATGACTTCTCAGGAGAAATAACCATGATCATCAAATCCACCATCGCCGCCGCCCTTCTCGGACTTTCCATGAACGCCTTCGCCGCCGTGAACGACATCAACGATGTCACCCACAGCTCGATCCCAAGCCAGGAGCTGCGTGTTGGCGGTACACAGGCAGGGTGGAGCGATCTGAGTGGCGTGACCCAGCCGGGCGCCCAGGAAGCCCGCCCGTTGGCCAAGACCGCCGGCAACTACCGCTTCAGCGATATTTCTTCGGTTACGCACAACTAAGTTTTCCTCCGGGTTGAATTGTTCAACCCGTTACGGTCAACCGTGCGAGGGGGCTGTCGGACAGAGATCCTGTCCGGTAGTCCCCTCGCATTTTTATGGCCGGCGACAAGCCCTGATCCGACCTTCCCCTGGTTAAGTCGCAAATGATCCGGGACGATACTTGTCCAGGTGCGTCGTCCATACGGCCAGAATAAAACATGCTACCAGCTGTGCGTTCACCCGCCGGCGTCATCTGTGGTGATAACGCATCCCAAGCTCCAGTAGACGATCGTGGCTTTACCTTGCACCTCCGCGCCTGAATGACCGATCTTCAGCGATCACATGTTAGAAACTCGTCAAATTGAGGACCCCATCACCAGACAATTTCTGCCTATTTTCGCCTCGCAGCGACTCGAGAAAGTAGGAACATCCATTTGAATCCCTCATCTCCTCGGCAAGTGATTAACCCGAATGCATATTTTGCTTTCCTTCACCGGCGGCATGGAATATGCCGCACGTCCCGGCTCAAGCCGTTCTATTACTCCTCGGGCATGAACGATTTTTGCGTTTATCCGGGTAGTGAAATCGACGATGAAAGAAGAGGGAAAGATGAGCGATTTGATGAAAGAAAAGCGGGATGAGCTTGCGCGGGAAATGGGCTGGTCACTGGATCGCGCTCAGGGTTATGTAGATGGTGAATCCTCCGAACGCAGCGGCCTCGATCTGCCCCCGTTTCACAAAGTTGCCATGGACGACTACTCGAAAGGTTTTCGGACTGGTTACTACACACAAGCTTGTTCGGTATCTGTGAGAGATATTCGGGAAAGCCTCACATCGCAATAATTTTCTTCGCACAATCGATGGAAGACAAGCACGCCGGAGTGGGTTGCGCACCCGATCACGGCGTGTGGCACTCATCACTGGACGAGCTTGCGGAAGCTCGCACTCCCTGAGCCCCACAAATAATAAGGGCCGCAAAATGCGGCCCTTATTATTTGGTGGAGACGAGGAGGATCGAACTCCCGACCTTCGCATTGCGAACGCGACGCTCTCCCAGCTGAGCTACGTCCCCGTTATTCGACAGTGTTTCCGGCAGCCACGAGGCTTTGGAAAGGCGCGTATCTTATACTTAAAGCTTATTTGCGTAAATCCGCTAAAAGGACAGAATTTGAATATCAAGCCTCCGACCGGGTATAGCAGTGTCAGCCCACTACTCAAGAACCATCGTGTCTCTCTTCCTTCAGGTGACAAGGCACCTCCGTTCGCACGCAGAACACATGCACTACCCATGAGTTTCACCGAGATTACGCCTGCGAGCCGCGACTATCCGATCGCGTTCTCCTCGTCAGACGGTGGCAAGACCTTCACTCTGACAGCCATTCTCGGCCTGCAGGAGAATCAGAACATGTTCCTGATGGATGACGGATACTGGGACCGTCGCGTGTATTTGCCGGCATACGTGCGCCGCTTCCCGTTTTGCATGGCCCGGGTGACCCGGGACGGTGAGGTGCAGGGAGAGAGAGTCGTCTGCGTTGACGATTCTGCGATTACGGATGAAGGGGATGAGTTGTTCGACGATACTGGCGAAGCCTTGCCGGCCTGGTCGCGGATAGAGAATTTCGTGACCGAATATGAGCGAGATCTCATGCGCGCCGAAGAGTTCTGTCAAATGCTGGCCGGATTGAAACTGCTGGAACCCATCTCGGTGACAGCCGAGCTAGGTGATTTCACCATGCAACTTGCCGGACTCTACCGCGTCAACCGGGAGGCGCTGTCGGATCTGTCAGACGAAGCCTTGCGCTCGCTTATCAAGAGCGATGCCATGGATGCGGTATTCGAGCACCTGTGGTCGCTGGGCAACTTCCAGCGCATGTTAAGCCGTCGAAGCATCATCGATCCGGCTTTCGCCGGTACAACCAGTTCCATGCCAAATTAACTGACTGCTGAAACATTCAGCGCTGCGCCCATTAAATGGCAGGGCAAACACCCGCCTGGTTTGCCAAGACAGACCTAGTGTGGCTGACGCCTCTGGCCGTGTTTATTGGCCCACCAAATCAGTGCAACGCCAGCAATGATCATCGGCACACTAAGCCACTGCCCCATCGATAGCCCAAAGCCCAGCAATCCGAGGAATTCATCGGGCTCGCGGGTATACTCGACCACAAACCGGAGCACGCCATAGCCGATCAGGAACACGCCTGAAACTGCGCCCAGCGGACGCCACCTTCTGGAGTAGAACCAGACCAATGCGAACAGAACCAGGCCTTCGAGCACAAATTCGTAGAGCTGCGACGGGTGCCGGGAAATCCCGTCGGCGGCCTGCGGAAAAACCATTGCCCAGGGCTGGTCGCTAGCACGTCCCCACAACTCGCCGTTGATAAAATTGCCGATACGCCCGGCGCCGAGGCCTAGTGGGCACAGTGGCGCGATGAAATCGGTGACTGCCAGCCACTGTTTGCCACGAGAACGTGCAAACAACATCATTGCCAGCACGACACCAAGCAGCCCGCCGTGGAATGACATGCCGCCTTCCCACACGAAAAATACGCGGATTGGGTCATGCAGATACTCGAGCGGCTTGTAGAACAGGATATAACCTAGCCGACCTCCCAGCACGACACCAAGAACACCGAAAAAGAGCATGTCGTCGAGGTCGCGCGTCGTGATCCCAATCCATGGCTGATTGCGAATGCGCAGGCGTCCGAGTATCAGCACCAGCGCAAAAGCGATCAGGTACATCAATCCGTACCAGCGAACCGCAAGCGGTCCAAGCTGCAGGGCGATCGGATCAAAATTCGGGTGGGTCAGCATAAGCGTGAATTATACGGGTGCCCGGTCAGGGTACCGGAGCCATGTGCATGCGCGATCGAATGATCGCCGTCTTTCTCTCCAGCGCCGGCGTCGCGCGCACTCGATCGTAGTAACGCGGATTGGGCACCATCGCAGCAAGGCGCGCCGACTGCCCGGCTGACAGGCGCCCTGCGCCGCTACGGTAATAGTGCCAGGCTGCGGCTTCGGCGCCGAACACACCGTCACCCCACTCTATGACATTGAGATAGATTTCGAGTATGCGCCGCTTTGACATGACGGTCTCGATCATAACGGTAATGGCTGCTTCCTGGAGCTTGCGCCATGGTGAGCGCCGTCCCGACAGAAACAGGTTCTTTGATAACTGCTGGCTGATGGTGGAGCCGCCCGCTACCACCTTGCCGCGCTTCAGGTTCTTCGAAGCGGCTCGCTGAATCGCCTGCCAGTCGAAACCGTCGTGATTCAGAAACTTCGCATCTTCAGCCGCAATCAAAGCGCGTTTCAAATTGGTCGAGATGCCAGTGTACGGGACCCAACGGTGCCTGAGTTTGGCCTTTGGATTGTCCTCTCGCATCGTCTCAAGCCGTGCCTCCATGAACGCAGTGGTGGTTGGGTTCACCCATATCCACCAGACAACCCTGCCGAAGAACCAGGACTCGTACACCACCAGCGCAGCAAGCAGCAGCAACGCCAGGCGCCATAGAAAGCGCCACGGCAGGCCACTTCGCTTCGATCGTCTAGCCATCTGCCAGAGCCGGCGCGATTCGAATGCCTAGACAGGGCAAGGGCGAATGCGCCATCGTGTTTGCCGCGATCAGCCCAGATACATGCAATGCAATTGTCAAATTGCGTCCTCGTTCCGCCATGGATTCGCTAACGACAGATTTATATGCCCAGGGCGTGAACCGTGCTGATCGGTTACGCCTTTCGCAACGCCAGCATCACCGGCTGCGTGTCGGGGCGAATTCCTCTCCAGATCTGGAAGGATTCGGCAGCCTGTTCCACCAGCATCCCGAGACCGTCCGCCAGTTTTGCTGCTTTCTGCGCTTGCGCGTACGATAGAAATGCCGTCAGGCCCTTGCCATACACCATATCGTACGCAAGGGCTCCGGGGAGAAACAGATTCTCGGGCAACGGCGGCAGATCGTCCGACAGACTGCTCGAAGTCGCGTTAATCACGACGTCAAACTGCTGCCCGGGCAAGTCGGCGAATCCAGCTCCGGACAGTACCGTCCGCGCAGCGAGCGGTTGATGCTGGTTACTGTGCGCCAGTTGCATCGCTTTCTCCACCGTACGGTTAGCGATGACCAGAATCGCCGGATGTGCTTCCAGCAACGGCAAGAGCACGCCCCTGGCCGCGCCGCCTGCACCCATCAGCAAGACCCGCTTGCCCTCAAGGTCAACACCGAGATTGGTCCTGATATCGCGCACCAGGCCGACACCATCGGTGTTGTCAGCGTAGACCCGACCGGCATCGAACTTGAGCGTGTTCGCCGCTCGTGCATGCCGGGCCCGATCCGAGACCTCGTCTGCGAGTTCGTATGCCTCCAGCTTGAACGGCAAGGTAACGTTGGCACCACGGCCACCCTCGGCGATAAATGCCCTGACCGAGTCGGAAAATCCATCCACCGCCGCAAGCCACTTTTCATAGGAAATATCCTGACCGGTTTGATCCGCAAACATGGCATGAATTCTTGGAGATTGGCTATGGGCAACCGGATGACCAAACACCGCGTAACGATCACTCATGGCACCACCTCGACATCAAGATCGTTACGGGTAAAGGACCATTGCCGCGTGATCGACAAAATATCGTATTCGCCCCGTATGGCGGACGGAAACGCCGGGAAGGGACCGGCGAGTTCGACGATGCGACGCGCTGCGTCATCGAGAATGGCGTGCCCCGAAGAACGATCGACATCAATCCGCTCTACCGTTCCGTCCGCCCTGATCGATACCGTCAGCAACAAGGAACCAAAAAGGCTTTGGCGGCGCGCTTCCGCTGGATAGTTCCGAGTGCCTACCGTCTCGATCCGCTGGCGCCACTTTTCGACATATTCGGCGTAAACAGTGCTTTCGGCGCGGGCACCGATGAACTTACGGCGCGGCAATTTCTGATAGGCCTGCCATTCCTTGGCGATCTGCGCCTCGAGGCGCGCCACTTCCAGACGCTGCTGGCGCGCGATCTGTTCCCGAGGCGCATCTTGCGCAAGAGGTTGAGGCTGCGCTTTGGTGGTCGGCTGCGTATGCGCGTCATCACCGGTGGCCGCAAGTAACCGTGCGACACGCTGCTCGAGCTGTTCGACCTGGCGTGAAGAAAGTTCGAGTGAATCAGTCACCTGCATATCTTCGATAACAGGGAGGTTAGAGGTCGCCCGCAGGTCCTCGTCGGTATTGCCGCCGCCGTCGAGATTAGCCTGCGCGAGCACGTCTGCTTTCACGGGGCGTGAGGGTGACTGGCTATTCACCAGAACCACGTCAAGCTGCGCGGCGGTCTTGCCCTGCGGCGCGTCCGGCACCGCGAACGTGATCAACAGCAAAAACGCGTGGAATACGATCGAGATAGCCAACGTGACCGGCAGAATGTCAGCGGACGTCAGCCTTCCGCGAGCGTTCCTAATAGAAGTTTTCTGCGCCGGCAACGCGAATACGCTCAGTGTCTGCTCCGGCAAGTTCCAATTGGCAGTTTGTGCACGTTGCAATGAATTCTAGAGGCTAACGCCACTTTGGTCACGTGTTTATGGCCGTTGGTTCCACCGTGGTCAGGTATTCACAGTGCAAGGTCAATTCGATCAAGTTCACATCGGAGACGCCTAATTGCACTATCGTACCCGACGGTGCCTGCGGCATCGACAGCACCCGGCATACTAGGGGAATTTCCTTGAATCTTGCGAGGTCGTCGCGAATGACCTCAGCGCGCACCTCAGCCCGCTGCTCCTGCAATAACCAGCGCAAGCACCAGTAGCGCTCCATTGAGCGCTGAAAGTCCGCGTAAGCGTCGTAGGCCAGCTCGAATCCGCGCATGATCTCGAATAGCGTCTGATCGCGAGGCGGGTAGGCAGGCGTTAATTCACGCACAACACTGATCAATTGACGCTGGTTGGCAAGGTCGGCATAGCGGCGCAGCGGGCTGCTTGACCAGACATACTGCTCCAGCCCGAGGCCTTCATGCGGCGCTGCGACGGTGGACATTTTGACTTTGCCCCCCACCTGGGTGCGGTACAACCCGGGCAGATTTGCTTCGCTCAACAGGCGCGCCCACTCGCCATTGACCAGAATCATCAGCTCGGATACCAATTTGTCGAGCGGGGCGCCGCGTTTGCGCGGCACGATGCGCACCTGGTCGTCGTCAACGTAAAAACTGTAATCAGTACGTTGCACCCGGTTTTCATTCTTCCCGCGCTGGCGCTCAAGGCTGACAGCAAACCGGTACAAGAGCAGTAACTCCTCGCCAAATTCAAAATCAGTGTGCTCCGCCGCGACCGCGTTCTCGTCGAACTTCTGATCAAGCATGTGGTGATGCAAATTACGGCTGATGTGAATGCGCTCGAGAACGGTACGCCGTTCCAGAATCCGGAATTGCGCATCAACCTCGACATACATCGAAAGTGCCGGGCAGTCCCGGCCTTCGGAAAGGGTGAACCGGTCTATCACCGGTTGCGGCAACATGGTCACTTTGCCGCCCGGGAAGTACACGGTGGACATCCGCTTTCGCGCTTCGGCATCCAGTTTCGAGCCTGGCTCCATACCCAAAGCCGGTGCGGCGATATGTATGCCGATCTGCCAGTTGCCGCTATCGATCCGCGTCACTGAGAACGCATCGTCGATTTCGGTCGTGGTCTCGTCGTCGATACTGAACGCTCGAGCTGGTGCCAGCGGTAGTTCATCCACCGTGCCCGATAGCTCTACAGCACCTCCGCGGATCAATTCGTCGTCAAAACCCGTTCCGCGTGGAAAAAACTCAAATAAAAACCGCTCGAAATGGTAATCGTGGGTAGAAGGGAGTGCTCCGCATTTTTCAAGCAAGCGCGGCAGCGAGAGCTTCAGTTGCGAGCAAGCTTCCTCTGCGGCTTTTGTTTCCACCGCAGTCCGATCGGGTTTGTACAACAAACGGGGGAGAATGGGTTCAAAAGCCTCCGGAAGTTCAAAGCGCGACAGACTCGCGACGTAATCCGCCTGCAGCTCCGCTTGCTGGCGCTTGCGTTCGATCGAGGCCAGTGCTGCCTTAAGCGCATCCGGCGGTGCCGGTTTGTAGCGCCCCTTGCCCTTTTTGTAGAAATGCGTCGGCGTTGCCTGCAGCCGCATCAGCAGACCGGCCGCTTCCTCTGCTTCCGGTTGATGGCCAAAGTATTCTTCCGCCAGAACGTTGAAAGAGAATTCCGAATCGCCACAGGCTTCCCACAGAAAACCGGGCTCAATGCCTTCTGCGACGGCCCGCGCACGGTCCATGAAATCGTTCAGCGAGTGATGTTCAAAACGCAGCAGGACAGCAGCCGCTTTTACCTTGGCGCGCTTTCCATGCTGCGTCTGGACCTGTAGCGAAGTGTTGTTGTCTTCAACAATTGAAGCAGCCTTCAGGCTGCCGGCCTCTTCGTAAAGTACGTTCATGCGACTGTCGGGTTGGCGCGCGGAGCGCAGCGCAAAAGGTGGCGCATTATACGCGAGCAACGATGCGCGGATTGGCTCGAGGCTGCTCTTGCCCGACTAGGCCCGGGATACCCCTTACGCAACGCCTGACTCACAATTTCGCAAACTCAAGCACGCTGTCGGCATAGTCGCCGAACTCACCAAAACCATGATCGCTGCCGGCGACGATAATTTGCCGGGAGCCGTTGTAGCGCGCCACCGCCACCCGCCAGTCGAGTAACTCGTCTCCGGTGGTATGAATCAGGAAGTAATGATCCATTTTCCCTGGCTGCTCGACATATAACGCCTCGAGTTGCGCCAGATGGGTTTCCGTGAACTCGTATGGCTCCCCGGTATACAGATTCTTCTGTGGCCCCAGGTAAGCTCGCAAGCCCCCCTGAGGCGTTATTGCCGGATTCACCAGGATGGCACGGCAACCGAGGTACTCGGTCAGCCAGGTTGCGTAAAAGCCCCCCAGCGAACTGCCCACGAGGGTCACCTGTTCCGGGCCCTCAAGGGCAACCCGGTCCCTGAGCTGGTTCATTGCCTCCTCGGGCCAGTGCGACAGGGCGGGGCAGACGAACTGATTTTCCCGTTCCATAGCCGCCAGCCGACGACGAAGCTGATTCGCCTTGTGAGACGCAGGCGAGCTGTTGAAGCCGTGGATGTAAAGAATCATCCCAACGCCACTCTCAGACAATTGTTGCTCGACCCGAAAAAAACTGCGTCAGCGGACATCAGGCGTACGCAGTAAATGCAGCAGCTTTTCGTGCACATTACCGAAGCCACCGTTGCTCATGATTACAACATGATCGCCACTTCGCACCACAGCTGCGACGGCGCCGGCCAACGCATCAATATCGTCAAAACACTGTGATTTCGTACCCAGCGGGCGCAGCGTTTCGGAGACATCCCAGTCCAGCCCTTTCGTGTAACAGAAGACCAGGTCGGCGGCCGCAACACTGTCGGGAAGCGCCTGCTTGACGCTGCCCATCTTCATCGTATTCGAACGCGGTTCAAATACCGCGACAATACGCGCTTCACCAACGGCGGCGCGCAAGCCTGTCACGGTCGTTTCAATTGCCGTGGGGTGGTGCGCAAAGTCATCGTAAACAGTGATTCCGTTGATTTCGCCGCGTACTTCCATTCGTCTCTTGACATTCTTGAACGTGCCCAAGGCCTCGATGGCGACGGCCGAAGGTACGCCGGCGTGACGGGCGGCAGCGACTGCTGCCAGGGCATTCATCCGGTTGTGCTGCCCGCTAAGCTTCCAGTCAAGGCAACCCTGCACCTCTCCACCGCACAAAACATCAAACGCACTGACATCTTCGCCAGGTTGCACCGACCACCCATTATCGCGATCGAGCCATTCGACCGGCGTCCAGCAACCCCGATCCAACACTCGCCGCAAACTCGCTTCGCTACCATTTGCAACGATCAACCCGTTACCCGGGATGGTCCGGACCAGATGATGAAACTGGGTTTCGATCGCAGCAAGGTCCACAAAGATGTCGGCATGGTCGAACTCGAGATTGTTCAGCACCGCGGTGCGCGGCCGGTAATGAACGAACTTCGAGCGCTTGTCAAAGAATGCCGTGTCGTACTCGTCTGCTTCAATCACGAAGAATCCCGATTCGGTAATACGTGCGGAGACGCCAAAATCAAGGGGCACGCCACCGATCAGAAACCCCGGATTGAGGCCAGCGTACTCGAGAATCCATGCCAGCATCGCACTCGTGGTGGTCTTGCCATGTGTGCCAGCGACCGCAAGAACCCAGTTATTTCGCAGGACATTCTCGGCCAGCCACTGCGGGCCGGAAACATACGGCAATCCCTGATTCAGTATCTCTTCCATCAGCGGATTACCGCGCGACACCACATTGCCGATCACAAACAAGTCGGGCTTGAGTTCGGTCTGTGACGGATCCCAGCCTTCAGTCAAACCGATCCCTTGCGCTTCGAGCTGGCTGCTCATCGGCGGGTAGACGTTGGCATCACATCCGGTCACCGTGTGGCCGGCCTGCTTGGCGATGACTGCAACCCCTCCCATGAACGTCCCGCAAATACCAAGGATGTGAATATGCATCTAGGAATTCCTGTTTAGAAACCGTACTGTCTGTGCCGGCATTGGCTCCGGCACCCGCCGGATCACTACGACCTGCGACATGGTCCAGCCGATATTTCGCACACGACAATATACGATCGACACCGGCAAACACCGGCATGTCCCGAAACTACACACCCGGGCAGTCAAAGCCTGCCAATGCGATCGCCCTCGGCGAATCCGAGCAACGGCGCATCGATTCCACGCGATAGTGCAAGGACCTTGAACAATTCTCCCATCTCCGCGGGTGAAAGCAGTTTCTGCACCGCCGTCGACTGTGGCAGGTAGGCTGCCACGTCATCGGCAGGCGTGCGAGCCAGCAGCTCCGTAATTCCGCAGTTGAGGAGAAATTGGGCCTGCGTGGTGTAACCGGCAAGCTGACAACCGGCATCGACGCCCGCTTCGGCGACGGCCGTGAAGTCCACATGGGCAGTAATATCCTGCAATCCAGGCAGGAACAACGCATCATCATGAACATGATGACGGTAATGGCACATCAATGTGCCGCCGTTTCGCTGCGGGTGGTAGTACTCCGCTCGCGGGAAACCATAATCGATCAGGAGTACTGCACCTCGGTCGATGCTCTGCGCGAGCCTGGTGACGAGATCCGTCATTGCGGGACACACTTCGCTGACGTACGGTACTTCACAATCCGCGATGGACAGCCCGAGTCCTTCAGCGGCCGCCTGCAGCGAGCAGCTTGCCGGCCTGTCTTCCCACACCAATTTGTCACCCTTCAGCGCCACACCACGCTCGAACACGCCTTCCTGCCGCCAGGCCAGGATATGAACCGGCAAGGCATCGAGCACCTCGTTCGCAATGACCACTCCCCTGAAGCCAGCAGGCGATGACTCAAGACCGTCGAGCCTGTCCATCCATTCAACCCGGTCGATCATTGTCGGCAAACTCTGGTGGATTCGCTGCCGTTGCCGCTGGGCGAGCTCCGCGCTCGGTTCGAGGATACGATAACGGGCCGGCAACAAGCCGAGGTGGTCCAGTTCGCCCAGAATATCTACGGCCAGCACTCCCGTTCCACCACCAAGCTCCAGAATCTCGCCGCCGGTGTACTCCAGGATTTCAGCCACCTGGCGGGCCAGAGCCCGGCCGAAAAGTGGCGTCATCTCCGGCGCGGTGACGAAATCACCCTCCCGGCCAAATTTCTGCGACCCGGCCGCGTAATAACCCAGCCCCGGAGCATGCAGTGCCAGATCCATGAAAACAGCGAACGGAATCCAGCCGTCACCGGCCTCGATTCGCTGGCGAATGTGGCTCCGCACCCGCGCCGCGTGCACGCGAGCATCATCGTCGGGCTGTGGCAGGCCGGAAGGGTTCCGGCCCGGGAATGTGGACACCAAAGTTCCTGCTGTTCGGTAAGCTAGAATTGCGATTCTTGATCAGACCTCACGCGCTCCGCAAGCAGCGCGGTACCCAATGAGTGATTCTAGCAATCGCAACCGCTCCGCTCTGGTGACCGGCTCTGCCAGGCGCATCGGCAAGGCCATTGCCATGGGGCTTGCTGCTGACGGATGGAACGTGGCGATCCACCATCACCAGTCGGAAGAGGCGGCATCGCAGCTCGCCGAAGAACTGCAGACGCTGGGCGTTCGCGCTGCAGCGGTCAAGTGTGATCTCGCTGACGCCGCTGCGGTTACTGGACTGATTGGCGAATGTGAGCGCCGGATCGGACCCCTGAGTTGCCTCATAAACAACGCCTCTTTATTCGAATTCGATGATCCTGCCGGATTTGATCCGGCAACCTGGGAAAAGCACGCAGCGATCAATCTACGCGCGCCGCTGCAACTGGTTCGTGAGTTCGCGGCACAAGTCCCTCCGGACACCGTCGGGTGCGTGGTAAACATGCTCGATCAGAAAGTATTCAATCTCAACCCGGATTTCTTCTCCTACACCCTTACCAAAGTGGCAATGGAAGGTGCGACCCGTATGCTGGCCATGGCACTGGCACCAAAGGTTCGCGTATGCGCGATCGCACCTGGAATCACCCTTGTCAGCGGCGAACAGACAGGGGAGGGATTCGAACGCGCTCACGCGCATGCCCCTATGGGTCGCAGCAGCGATGTCAACGATATCGTTGAGGCCGTTCGCTACCTGCTTGCGGCGAAGTCGGTCACCGGCCACACCATGATCGTCGATGGTGGCCAGCATCTGTGGCCTCTAAAGCGTGACGTACAGTTTGAAGTGAGCTAATGGACACCCAAGAACCAACGCGCTTGAGCGCGAACAAGTCGGAAAGCATCTCTGCCGGTTTACAAAACAGCAGGCGGATTTTTCTGAAGAATTTTGACGTGTCCATTTCGATGGGCGTTCACGACTTCGAAAAGCAGGCCCGGCAGCGCGTCATCGTAAACGTCGACCTCTACATCGACCCGGACGGAAGAATCAAACACGACACTATTCGTGAGACGGTCGATTACGATTTTCTCCGCAAGACCATCCTGGAAATTGCGGACAGCGGACACTTTCATCTGCAGGAAACGTTTTGCGAACGCATCCTCGATATCTTCCTTGCCAAGAGCGGCGTGCTGGCTGCCCGGGTCTCGAGCGAGAAGCCGGATGTTTATCCCGACTGCGAATCGGTCGGATTCGAAATCTTTCGGGCAACGTAGCCGCATGCCAAACCTGCAGAAACAAAACTATGAAGGCAACAAGCTCGCCAAGCGGTTGCGCCGCCAGGTGGGCGAAGCGATCGCCGATTTCGAAATGATCGGCGAGGGCGACAAGGTGATGGTGTGCCTTTCGGGGGGCAAAGACAGTTATGCAATGCTGGACGTCTTGCTTTCACTGCAACAACACGCACCGGTAGATTTTGATCTGATCGCGGTCAATCTCGACCAGAAGCATCCGGGATTTCCGGAGCATGTGCTGCCCGAGTACCTGGCATCGCGAGGCGTCAGGTTTCACATTGTCGAGCAGGACACCTACAGCGTGGTCAAGCGCGTGATCCCCGAAGGCAAGACTATGTGTGGCCTGTGCTCGCGGATGCGGCGTGGTATTTTGTACCGCGTCGCCAGTGAACTCGGCGCCACCAGGATCGCGCTCGGCCATCACCGCGATGACATTCTCGAAACATTTTTCCTGAATCTGTTCCACGGTGGCCGCCTCAAGGCAATGCCACCGAAACTGGTGTCCGACGATGGGCAGCACATGGTGATCCGGCCACTCGCCTACTGCAGGGAAAATGAGTTGGAGCAGTACGCCGCGCTGAAGGCCTTCCCGATCATCCCGTGCAATCTGTGTGGGTCGCAGGATAATCTTCAGCGGCAGGTCGTGAAGGAGATGCTACGGAAATGGGACAGGCAAACTCCCGGGCGCCTGGAAACCATGTTCGCGGCTTTGCAGCGCATTTCACCATCGCATCTGCTCGATCCGGCGCAATTCGATTTCCGCGGCCTCGAAGCGGGCGGGGCAGCATGGCCTGATGGCGACACGGCATTCGATGCTGACACATTTTCCAGCCAGGTAATTCAATTCACGGCAAAGTAGATAGCGAATGGAAGGTACGGCATGACAATTGTGAACTTCACGCCAGTCAGCGCCTTGATTGGTGGTGCTCTTATCGGTCTGGCGGCAACTGCGATGTGGTGGCTGCTCGGCAGAATTGCCGGCGTATCCGGAATCCTCGGTAACGCCATCGGCGCGCGCGGCATCGACCTGATGTGGCGCGTCGCCTTTATCGCCGGTTTGCTGAGCGCAGGGGCAATCGCGACGATCGCGTTTCCGGAGTCCGTGCATTTCACTATGGACGTCGGCTATGCGGGTGCAGTTATTGCCGGGCTTCTGGTGGGCATCGGGACCAGCCTCTCGGGCGGCTGCACCAGCGGGCATGGCGTTTGTGGCGTGTCGCGGCTGTCCACGCGTTCTCTCATCGCGACCGGAACTTTTATGGCATCCGGCTTCCTGACGGTATACGTAGCGAGGCATCTGCTTTGAGACGGGTTCTTGCTGCTTTTATAGGTGGGGGGCTGTTCGGCGCCGGGCTGATCATTTCGCAAATGAGCAATCCTGCAAAAGTCATCGGCTTCCTTGACCTCTCAGGACAATGGGACCCCAGCCTTGCCTTCGTAATGGCCGGCGCCGTTGCTGTGTTTGCACTCGGTTACCGGTTCGCATTGCGCCGTTCCTCACCGTTGTTTGACAAGAATTTCGTAATGCCAGAAAAGGTAAACGTAGACAAGACTCTGATATCCGGCTCGTTGCTGTTTGGCCTCGGTTGGGGTCTCGCAGGTCTGTGCCCCGGCCCGGCCATCGTTTCCAGCAGCTTCGGTGATTCGCGTGTCTGGATGTTCATAGTGGCCATGCTCGCCGGAATGGGCCTGATTCGACTGATCCAGCACCGTAACAACGGATGAGAAGACTCACCGATTCTCAATTGCAGCTTTCGCCAACCATCGGGCAACTGTAAACTGCGCGACTTTCGCGTCAATCGTGAGTCACTAAAAGTACATTTTCCGCAAAGGAAACAAGGTTATGAGTTCTGACAGCAGCGCCAGTATCGGCTCCTTTTACCCGCCCCAGCGCACCCTGATGGGTCCTGGGCCGTCAGAGATCCACCCACGTGTGTTCTCTGCCATGGGCCGGCCGACGATCGGGTATCTCGATCCCGTGTTCGTCACCATGATGGACGAACTGAAGGAACTGCTGCGCTACGCCTTCCAGACGAAGAATTCCCTGACCTTCCCGGTTTCCGGGCCAGGCTCGGTCGGAATGGAAATGTGTTTCGTCAATATGGTGAGCCCCGGTGACAAGGTCATCGTTTGCCGCAATGGCGTCTTCGGCGGCCGCATGATTGAAAACGTGGAGCGCTGCGGCGGCGTTGCCATTGTCGTCGAAGATTCGATGGGAACCCCGGTGGACCCGAACAAGGTCGAGGAAGCCTTCCAGAAGAATCCGGATGCGAAGATTCTTGCATTTGTGCACGCGGAAACGTCAACAGGTGTCGCATCAGATGCGAAGGCGCTTGCCGAAATTGCCCGAAAATACGATGCATACACCATCGTCGACGCTGTCACATCGCTCGCCGGTATTCCGGTGCTGGTGGATGAGTGGGGGCTCGACGCGGTCTATTCCGGTAGCCAGAAGTGCCTCTCGTGCACTCCTGGCCTGTCACCCATTACGTTCAGCGATCGGGTTGTCGAACTCGTAAAAAATCGTAAAACGCGCGGGCAGAGCTGGTTCATGGATATCAACCTGCTGCTCGGCTACTGGGGCGACACGACGCGGACCTACCACCACACTGCACCGACCAATGCACTGTACTCGTTGCATGAAGCGCTGGTAATGCTGCGCGATGAAGGGCTGGAAGCTTCGTGGGCACGCCACCAACGCAACCACAAGGCGCTCAGGGCCGGTCTGGAAACACTGGGATTGAAGTTTCTGGTTGATGAACAATACCGTTTGCCACAGATGAACGCGGTCTACGTCATGCCCGGCGTGGATGAAAAAGAAGTGCGCCGCCGCTTGCTCACCGAGTTCAACATCGAGATCGGTGCGGGCCTGGGAACGCTGGCCGGAAAAATCTGGCGCTTTGGCATCATGGGCTATAGCTGCAAGATGGAGAACGTGATGCTGTGCCTGTGCGCACTCGAGAGCTTGTTTGATGACATGGGCGCGAAGATCGAATTCGGCGCGGCCGAAGCTGCGGCCTATCACGCGTATGCCGCACACCCTTCACGCAGCAAAGGGGTGCGCGCAGCCGCCTGATGTGCCCGGCTGACAAAGCCGTGTCGCCCGCCATATGAATACGGACTGGCATCGGGCTTGCCTGCCGCTCTGTCGTTGCGGAACGGCTAGCCCGGGGCGCGCTCCAACCCGAGGCGATCACAAATTGCGCACACCGTATCCGCCTGGTTCATGGTGTAGAAATGCAGTCCCGGCGCACCATTGCCCAGTAGCTGGTCGCAAAGCCGGGTGACAACATCAAGGCCGAACGCCTTGATCGATTCCGCGTCATCAGCATAGCCTTCCAGCTTGCGCCGTATCCAGCGCGGAATCTCCGCCCCACAGGCATCGGAAAAGCGCGCCAACTGATGAAAACGCCCAATCGGCATGATCCCGGGAACAATCGGAATGGTCACACCCATCTTTGCGCACTCGTCACGATAATGAAAATAGGCATCGGCGTTGAAAAAGTACTGGGTAATGGCCGAATCAGCACCCGCTTCAACCTTTTTCCTGAAGTTCAGCAGATCGTCGCGTGCGGAACGTGACTGCGGGTGATACTCGGGATAAGCCGCAACCTCGATATGAAAAGTCTCACCGTAGGTGCTGCGCACGAAGGAAACGAGCTCAGATGCGTAACGGAACTCGCCTGCCTGTGCCATCCCCGACGGCAGATCACCGCGCAGGGCAACAATGCGCCGGATGCCATGCTCACGGTATTCGTCAAGCATCGCCTTGAGACTGTCATGGTTCGATGCAATACAGGAAACATGCGGCGCCACCGACTGGCCTTCGTCGCAAATTTCAAAAACAGTGTCTCGGGTACGTCCTTGCGTCGATCCTCCGGCACCGAAGGTCACCGAAAAGAATTCCGGGCAAAAACCCGCAAGTCGCCGCCGTACTGCGCGCAGATTCTCTCCACCGGCGAGCGTTTGCGGCGGGAAAAACTCGAAACTCAACTCCGATCTGGAATCGCTAGCCATACATACATCCGGTGACTGCA
>Ga0307380_10004287_pt1 | contig 19352 bp, 20 predicted proteins | sample UN3MG_FD_202239 | JGI IMG/M metagenome (GOLD analysis project Ga0307380, IMG submission 202239) | Soil microbial communities from Risofladan, Vaasa, Finland - UN-3 | ecosystem: Environmental > Terrestrial > Soil > Coastal area > Acid sulfate soil | place: Finland: Risofladan, Vaasa | collected... | reverse complement strand
AAAAGAGGCCATATGGTCACGGTATTAGAAGATGGTCACCAGATAGGTACGGTGTTTGACAATGCAACTTTTGATATTATCTTCTTAGATAGCGAAACAGGAGGAGTAAGAGATAGAGGTTTATTTGCTGAGATCAGAAAAGAGTGCGCCCATTCACACATTATTCTCATAACATCAAAGCGGGGTAATGGCCTTATCAAGGAGGCCATGGATGCTGGTGCCTATGGATGTATAAACAAACCCTTTAACCCTGATGAGATACTGACCATGGTCCATCAACTCTTACCCACTCGAAAATCAAGTAAAAGTGAAACTCAGAAAAGGAGAGACAGGTGAAAAGCCCTCATCCTGAGTAATTAGTTGAGAAGTGGATATTCAATGTCTACCCATCATATTAATCAGCCAATAAAATCAGACAATCGGGCATACGCTTATACTCAGAGTAGGATGCTCATCGTCCTTTCAATCACCTCTGTGGTGATGATCGCTGAAATAATTGGTGGTCTTCTGGCCAATAGCCTTGCCTTGTTAAGCGATGCCGGGCATATGTTAACCGATATATTGGCCCTGGGCTTAAGCATAATTGCCATGAGATTTGCTCAAAAACCCCCCACGGCTTCAAAGACTTTCGGGTTCTATCGATTGGAAATTCTGGCAGCCTTTTTTAACGGTATATTACTTCTTTTTATCTCTTTTTACATATTCTATGAGGCATATCAACGCCTTGTTCATCCCGAGGAAATCAATGGCTTATTTATGCTCGTAGTTGCTGCCATAGGCCTTCTCGCAAATGGGGTTGGTATCGTTATTCTAAGAAAATCCGCTCTGAGAAATCTGAATGTTAAATCCGCCTTTTTCCATATAGTGGGTGATACCATTTCTTCCGGGGGAGTAATTGTGGGAGGATTAGTGATCCTTTATACCGGATGGTATATCGTAGACTCATTGCTCGGGGTCTTCATTGGAATGTTAATCCTTAGAGGAGCCTATAGTCTGGTGAGGGAATCGGTTGACATCTTTCTTGAGGCAACCCCAAAGGATATAGTCGTAGAGAAAATATTATCTGACCTCCACAAAATCGAGGGAGTAAAAGACATACACCACCTGCACCTCTGGACCATTACCTCAGGAATCTATGCCATGAGTGCCCATGTTCTCATTAAAGATCTGTTAGTCAGCAGAAGTGCACAAATATTACGGGAAATTGAAACACTTCTCCAGAGTAAATACAATATGGAACATACGACAATACAATTTGAGAGTGAATCCTGCGGAGATGATGTAGTGAAAGATATTGTCTCCCAAGAATGTATTGGTAAAGAAAATGGGCATTGAATTTAACATCATCTTTTATAGTACTATTGCTGGATTATCAACAATTGTGGGGACCATCATGGTTATCCTTAAAGAGAGATGGGTTCTTCAACACTCCCACTATGTAAATTCCTTTGCTGCAGGGTTAATCCTGGGGATTGCCTTCTTTCATCTCTTTCCAGAATCACTGGAACTTTCTGAAAATGCCCTGCTCTTTATCTTTATTGGCTTTCTCTTCTTTTATTTGTTGGAAAATGTTATGGTACTGCATTCGGGATCTGAGATCCACTTTACCGCAAAGAGCAATCCTCAGCATACTAAGGGCATGGTGATGTTTTCCGGCCTCTTTTTTCACTCTTTACTTGACGGTATCATTATTGGGGTGGGCTTTGAGGTAGACCCGAAAGTGGGTTTATTAACCTCACTGGGAGTTATCTTGCATGAGCTTCCTGAAGGCGTTACTACATTTTCTCTCCTGATTAACTCGATAAAAGAAAAAACTGCCCTAAAGCTATCCATTGTAGTAGCACTGGCTACTCCATTAGGTGCTCTGATTTCACTCACTTTCATAGATGGTCTATCGGAATCGGTGGTAGGGTTGCTGTTAGCAATGGCTGGGGGATCCTTTCTCTATATTGGTGCTTCCGATCTGATTCCTGAAACCCATGAGGAAAAGGGATTTGTAAACGCAGGATTTCTACTCCTGGGGGTTCTGTGTTTATATTCATTATCCAAAACAGTAGCAGTGTAGTCATCATTTGTAGTTGAGATAAAAGGAATGCATCTAAGTTTAATATTATACGATGAGATAATCCAGCGCCAGGCTCGAGACTTTATATACGGGGGAAGGTTAACCAGAAAGAGGGGTTGAGGACGAGATCAGAGAGATGGGAAAGGATTTGAGGTGTAAGGCAAGGTTACAACAAAAAAGCCTTCAGGTGAAGGCGAACAAGAAATAAAAAAAGGAGGTAATAAAATGGCAGAGAGACTACAGATTTATAAATGTGAGGTTTGCGGAAATATCGTAGAGGTGCTCCACGAGGGAAAAGGGGAACTCGTATGCTGTGGAGAACCCATGAAGCTTTTTGTTGAAAATACCGTGGATGCTGCTAAAGAAAAACATGTGCCTGTTGTAGAAAAGACTGCAGAAGGTTTTAAGGTAAAGGTGGGAAGCGTTGCCCACCCCATGGAAGAGAAACACTATATCGAATGGATCGAACTTATGACTGATGGAAAGGCCTATCGTAAGTTTTTAAAGTCTGGAGATGCACCGGAAGCCACATTTGATATAGATGTCCAACAGGTCACTGTCCGTGAGTATTGTAACGTGCACGGCTTGTGGAAAGCATAAAAGCCATTAGATCAAGGAATAGAGCGGGAGAGTGATCTTTCAAATAATGGAGGATCACTCTCCTAAGAAACTAAATGTTGAAAAGAGCATGGGGATGTCTTTTTTTACATCATGCCCTCTATAACAGGGGGCCTCAGCGTGCCGCTTCAAACCGTGTGCACGAGCAACTCGTCATTGTCTTCTAGGAACTTTGTTCGTGTGTCCTTCGACTTTGCTCAGGACCATGAGCTTGTCGAATGGCGACGGTTTGAAGCAGCCTACCGGCTTGTCTTTGTGTGGGCATAGTAAAAAAAGACATCTCCATGCTCACCGTATAGTTTCTTTTATGTATAACCCTGGAGCAAAGCGTTGGGGTCATTTGCTAAAATGAAAGAAGGCTAACTATGACAAATGGTCAGGATAGGTCTTTGCAGATACTCTCCGCGGCGTTAGAGCTGGAGAGGAAGGGCGAGGCATTCTATAAGGAAGCGGCTTCAACGTGCCAGAACGACCTTGGGCAAGAAATATTTCGAATGCTCATGAAGGATGAGGGCCTTCATATGGATCGTATCCTTAAGATCTATAACTCGCTGAAGGCAGGTCAAACATGGTCAGAGGGCTGGAAATCAATAAAGCCTGATCATAAGGATCTCGGGGTTCTTTTCAGGGAGATGGCGTCCGCGCATGGCACAAAAATCACAGCAAATACAAGCGATTTGGATGCACTCAATATGGGCATTGACCTCGAATTGCGATCTATTGCTTTCTATAAGAAAAACCTTACAAAGGCCCAGGATTCAATCGAACGGGATTTCATTGAGCAGATGATCGGTGAAGAAAATGGCCACCATGCTGTCTTGTCGGATATGAAGCTGTATCTTACTGATCCGGCAGGATGGTTTTTTGAACATGAGCACACGGGACTTGATGGAGTTTGATCCAGATAGAGGAGAGCATGAGATGAAAGATACGACATTTAACATCCTCATTGGCGGGGAGGCGGGTCAGGGTTTGATAACAGTCGGACAGATACTCTCCAGGATCCTTGTGCGCAGCGGTTATTTTATTGTTGTAACCCAGAGCTATCACTCTCGGATTCGAGGCGGGCATAATACTTTTGCCATTCGAGTGGGACATGAAGAGATAGCAGCACCAGGTGAATCCGTAGACATCCTCGTTGCCCTGAATAAAGAGACGGTCTCTATCCATCGCAAGGAGCTCTCCCCTGGCGGAATCATTATCCTTGACGAGGCCCTCGAAGTTGAAGGCGATGCCCTTCTGAAAGTTCCCTTCAAGAAACTGGCTCACGACAGATTTTCAAATGTCGTGGCACTGGGGGTAGCAGGATGCCTCCTCGGCCTGAAAGAGAAATCCATGCTCGGTGCACTGGATGACTTCTTTGGTAAAAAACACGCGGACCTTGTTGCGGAAAACCACGAAGCGCTTTCATCGGCTGTTGAATGGACAGCCGGGCACGGCATATCCGGTTACCAGCTTCCCACGATTAAGAACCCGAATCATCGCCTGATGATGAACGGAAACGAGGCCATAGCCCTGGGAGCAGCCTCAGCCGGTGTTCGGCTCTGCTCATTCTACCCCATGACTCCGGGCACCTCTGTTGTGCTTAATCTGGCTGGCCAGGCCACAAAATTGGGCCTTGTCGTTGAACAGGCAGAGGATGAAATCGCGGCCATAAATATGGCAATCGGCGCCTCATTCGCCGGAGTCCCGAGCATGGTGGCAACATCGGGTGGCGGGTTCGCCCTTATGGTTGAAGGGGTGAGCCTGGCGGCCATGACCGAAACCCCGGTAGTTGTCATTGTAGCCCAGCGACCCGGGCCTGCCACCGGTCTGCCAACCAGAACGGAACAGGCCGACCTGGAATTCGTTCTCCATGCCGGTCACGGCGAGTTTCCCCGGGCTCTGTTCAGCCCCGGAACCGTAGAGGAGTGCTTTCACCTTACACGAAAGACGTTTGAGCTTGCGGAACACTTTCAGGGCCCCATGTTTCTCTTGACCGATCAGTTCCTGGCGGACTCCTATCGCGCGGTCATGCCCTTTGAGATAGAGAAATTATCACCCGTTACTGTTGGTTCTAAGAATGCCCAATCCTCACCGTACCAGCGGTTTTCCCTCACCAAAAGCGGTATCTCGCCCCGCATGCTTCCGGGAACGAGTGAACATCTCGTTGTAGTAGACAGTGATGAGCACACAGAGGACGGGCACATTACCGAAGACCTCTCAGTACGGAATCGAATGGTGGAAAAGCGGCTCAAAAAAGGCGAGGGAATCCGTACAGAAGTTATACCGCCCGAGATGGAAGGGGCAAAAAAACCAGAACTACTCCTGGTTTCATGGGGGTCGAGCAAGGGGGCTGTTAGGGAGGCGGCACACCGTGTTGAGTCCACCGGGAAAAAGGTTGCCGCCCTTCACTTCTCTCAGGTATGGCCGCTGGTTGAAGAGCACTTCATGCATTACCTCACATCGGCCCGGGAGGTAGTCTGCATAGAGGGCAACGCCTTCGGACAATTGGCACGACTCATACGGAGGGAGACGGGATTCCATATTGAAAGGACCGTGCTGCGGTATGATGGTCTGCCTATAACACCTGAATTCATTCTCAGGAATTTAGGCCAGTAAAAAGATAAAACGAGGATACCATGGTAACATTAGAAGATTACGGAACGTATGAAACGGCCTGGTGCCCGGGGTGCGGAAATTTCTCTATCGCAAAGGCGGTGAAACAGGCACTGGTAGCCAGCAATCTCAAGCCCCACGAGGTACTCTTTGTCTCCGGTATCGGCCAGGCTGCCAAGGCACCCCATTACCTGAATGCCAATGTCTTTAACGGCCTTCACGGCAGATCACTCCCCGTTGCCACCGGTGCCAAGCTCTCAAATTCGAATCTGACCGTTATTGTCGAGAGCGGAGACGGGTGTAATTACGGAGAAGGGGGCAACCATCTTCTGGCTGCCATCCGCCGAAACGTTAACATAACCCTATTGGTGCACAACAACCAGGTTTACGGCCTGACCAAAGGGCAGGCAAGCCCCACATCTGACGAGGGTTTTGTGACCAAGGCGCAGCCCCAGGGGGCTCCCTCCGCCGCCTTTAACCCGATTGCCCTGGCCGTGGCCATGCGCGCCGGCTTTGTTGCCCGCGGTTTTGCCGGAATGATCGATCATCTCTCCGAGTTGATCCAGCAGGGCATTGCCCACCATGGTTTCGCACTGATTGACATATTACAACCCTGCGTCTCCTTTAACACGGTCAACACCTTTGCCTGGTACAAAAAACGGTGCTCTCCGATGCCGGCGAAATACGATCCAACGAACTGGGATGAGGCCATGAAAGTGTCATGCCAGTGGGGAGACAGGATACCGATTGGGGTTATTTACCGAAACGACCGGTTACCCTTTGAAGATCATTTTCCCGTTTTGGCTCACCGGCCATTGCTTGGACGATCCGTGGACCGTAAAACCCTGAAAGGGATCATGGAAGGATATGCATAAAGCAGGTACCAGGGCCGTTCATGTTTCATTAGATTTGTACGCTTTATAGTTTCAGAACAAAAGCTGCAAGGCAGGAGTATTGCTATGAAACAGTTTCTTTATGCCCTCTCTATGGTGCTTCTTTTTATCCAGGTGGCCTTTGGAGCCGACAATAAGGTGAGTGACAACACCCAGGCCTGCATTGAATGCCATAGCGCGGTTCATCCCGGGATTGTGGCGGACTGGAAACAGAGCCGAATGTCAAAGGTCACCCCGGCTGAGGCCCTGAAAAAGACAGCGCTTGAAAGGAGAGTCTCTGTTCAAAAGGTACCGGAGGGACTGTCCAATGTTGTCGTGGGCTGTGCCGAATGCCATACCCTGAACCCTGAAAGCCATGGAGATACCTTTGAACATGAGGGCACTCGAGTCCATATTGTAGTCACCCCCAAGGATTGCGCAACCTGTCATTCAACTGAGGTGGAGCAGTACGGCAAAAATATCATGTCCCATGCCTATGGGAACCTCAACAAAAACCCGGTGTACCACGATCTGTTCGAGACCATAAACGGAGTGCAGGACTTCCAGGGTATGAAAACGAACCTAAGAAAGCCCGGTTCAGAAACAAACGCTGATTCCTGTAATTTTTGCCACGGCACCGAGGTGGGCGTTAAAGGAACAATAACCAGGGATACGGATTTCGGGGAGATGACCATACCTGTTCTGACGGGATGGCCCAATCAGGGGGTAGGCAGGATAAATCCCGATAAGAGCATGGGATCCTGCACCTCATGCCATGCAAGGCACCAGTTCTCCATTCAGGTTGCACGAATGCCCTACACCTGCTCGGAATGCCACAAGGGGCCTGATGTTCCGGCCTACAAGGTCTATACGGTGAGTAAGCATGGAAACATTTTCTCTTCACTGGGCAAGAAATGGAATCTTGATGCAGTTCCCTGGACAGTGGGAAAGGATTTTACGGCTCCCACCTGTGCTGCATGCCACGTGAGCCTCATGGTCTCGGAACAGGGCGATGTGGTGGCAGAACGTACGCACCAAATGAACAATCGCCTCCCGTGGAGAATCTTTGGGCTCATTTACGCCCATCCCCATCCCACGTCACCGGATACCACTATCATAGCAAACAAGGCCGGTCTGCCTCTTCCCAGTGAGCTTACCGGCGAGCCCGCAGCCACGCATCTTATAGACGGAAATGAGCAAGACAAAAGACGAAAGGCCATGGAAAAGGTCTGTCTCTCCTGTCACGGAAGCGGCTGGGTTAAGGGACACTTTGCACGCCTTGAAAACACCATTCGGACCACCAATGAGATGACTCGAACGGCCACGGATATTCTTCTCACCGCATGGGAAAAGGGTGCGGCCAAGGGGCTCAACCAGAAAGACAGCATCTTTAATGAGGCCATAGAGAAAAAATGGGTTGAGCAGTGGCTCTTTTATGCCAACTCCACCCGGTATGCATCTGCCATGTCAGGGGCGGATTATGGTGCCTTTGCCAATGGTCGGTGGTACATGAGTAAAAACATCCAGGAGATGATTGATTGGTTGAAATTTAAGCTGGAGGAGAAGAATTAGGTTCGCCCTGTGGTTAACGTTTTTCTTGTAAATTTTTATTTAACAAATGACTCCTACGCTGCGCTTCGAAGTTATTCATGAAAGAAACGTTACCTTGAGCATGGAGATGTCTTTTTTTACATCATGCCCTCTAACAGGGGGCCTCAGCGTGCCGCTTCAAACCGTGTGCACGAGCAACTCATCATTGTCTTCTAGGAACTTTGTTCGTGTGCGCCGGTTTGAAGCGGCGTACCGGCTTGTCTTTGTGAGAACATGATGAAAAAAAGACATCCCCATGCTCTTTTCCACAGATAGTTTCTCAGGGGAACTCAGGTGTATGCTTCTGACCCAAAACCAAAAAGGGCTCAAAATCGTTTAATATACGAAAAAAGCCCGTATCTCCTGCAACACGCAGAAAATCCAGTGGACTGGTATGCCTGGGGTGAGGAGGCATTCCAGAAAGCGAAGAAAGAGGATAAACCTATATTTCTATCCATTGGCTATGCCACATGCCACTGGTGCCATGTGATGGCACACGAGTCCTTTGAAGATGAGGAAATTGCACAGGCTCTCAACGCACATTTTATCGCTATAAAGGTAGATCGCGAGGAACGCCCAGATATTGATAAGATTTACATGTCGGTGTGCCAGGCAATGACAGGACGAGGGGGATGGCCTCTTTCCATTTTCATGACACATGAGGGCAAACCTTTTTTTGCAGGGACCTATTTCCCTAAGTCGAGCCGGATGGGAATGCCAGGTTTTATGGATATAATAAAGAAGATCGCCTTTTTATGGGAGGGCGATCGTGGTCAGCTTTTAGAGGCCAGTGAAAAAATTACCAAACATCTTAACTCAATTTCAGATTCAAGCACATCAGCTGTTGCTCTGGATTTGGAAACCTTAAAAAAGGGCTACAAACAACTTGAGATGACCTTTGATCAGATCTGGGGCGGCTTTGGCACTGCACCAAAATTCCCAACACCACATCACTTAACCTTTCTTCTGAGATGGCACAAACGGAGTGGCGATTCGGGGGCATTGAAAATGGTGGAAAAGACCTTAGATGCCATGAAAAGAGGCGGCATTTTCGATCAAATAGGCTTTGGTTTTCACCGTTATTCTGTGGACGAACGGTGGCTGGTCCCCCACTTCGAAAAGATGCTTTACGATCAGGCCTTGCTGGCTATGGCTTATATAGAAGCGTATCAAGTTACTGGAAACGTGAAATATGCGCAGGTAGCCCATGAAATTTTCACGTATGTCGAGCGCGATATGACGTCCCCGCATGGTGGATTCTATTCGGCAGAAGATGCTGACAGTGAAGGCATTGAAGGACTTTTCTATCTTTTTACACCCCATGAAGTTACAAAACATTTAGGAGAAGAGCGGGGTAATCTTTTTTGTCGCTTCTATGATATCACCGAGAAAGGGAATTTTGAAGAAGGTCGCAGCATTCCACACATGCCCATGGCACTCCAGATCTTTGCGGAAAAAGAGGGGATGGATGTGAGAAAACTTGAAAAAGCCCTGGAGGATGCCAGAAAAAAACTCTTTGCTATCCGTAAAAGACGTATTCATCCCCAAAAAGACGACAAGATCCTGACCTCCTGGAACGGTCTCATGATTGCAGCCTTTGCAAAGGGATACCAGGCCTTTGGCAATCAAGCGTATGCAGATGCTGCCCGGAGGGCTGCTGACTTTATCCTGAAAAACCTAAGAACATTCGATGGCAGACTTCTCCGCCGCTACAGGCAAGGTGATGCAGGCTACCCGGGATATCTGGATGATTATGCCTTCCTTGTCTTGGGCCTGATCGAATTATATGAAGCCACCTTTGAGGTTTCCTATCTTAAGGAGGCCATTGAACTAAATGAGGCGATGTTAGACATTTTCTGGGATAAGCATGGCGGAGGGCTTTTTTTCACCGGGCAAGGAAATGAATTCCTTATTACGCGAAGCAAGGAAGTGTACGATGGTGCACTTCCTTCAGGAAATTCGGTTGCAGCCTTAAACTTTTTGCGCCTGAGCCGCATGACCGGTAATATCAATCTAGAGCAAAGGGCTGAGCAATTAATTCGAGCTTTCTCCAAACAGGTTGCAGACCAGCCCATGGCCTATACGCAACTACTGATCGCTCTTGATTTCATGATTGGTCCGAGCCAGGAGATTGTCGTTGCTGGAGACCCTACTCTTACAAATACACAGGCTATGATTCACGCTGTCCAAAGGAGCTTTTTACCCAATAAAGTGTTATTGCTACGATTGCAAGGAGTGAAGGGCAAAAGACTTTCTTCTTTATCCCCATTTGTAGAAGCCATGGACTCTAAAAATAATCGACCCACAGTTTATGTGTGCGAGAATTATGCCTGTAAGACACCCATAAAAGACGTGGATGCATTAAAGGCAATCCTTAATTAAAAGGTTTAATAGATAATTTCATCGCTCGGCGATTGTTTTATCAATATAAAACACGAAAAAGGGGAAAATAATGAAAAGAAAAGCTATAAACATTGCTATTATTATTGCGGAGATGCCGAGCCCGGACACGGATGCATTGTGGCAATACATCACAAAGGATTCTCCGTATACGGAATGGTCTTTCTGGCCTGACCATCAAGGGATGCAGCCTGGCCGTGCACCTCATGGACCATTACACAAGGTCTATGTGAACAACAGGGCGCTGAGCTCAGCAAAACCCCCAGTTCAATATGGTGCTATCCAGGTAAAGGAAAATTATAGTAAGTCCAAGGAGCTAAAAGCCATAACCGTAATGTATAAAGTGCTCGGATATAATCCCAAAGATGGAGACTGGTTTTGGGTGAAATATACACCTGAAGGCAAGGCAGGCCCTTTTGGTAAACCACAAGGCTGTATTGGCTGCCACGGGACCAGGGCAAACAACGATTTTATCCTGGTCCATGAATTTAAATAAAAGAGAGTTTTACAAAAGAAACCTGTTATTCTTCCAACCTCAAGAGTTTTGACATGCTTGGTATACACCCTATCGTTCAATGTTTAGCTATACTGCTGGCTCTCTATGTATTCTTCCTCGGGCTACAGCGCTTTCGCTTTCTTCATCTTCATCATAAAACCGTTTTTCATTGGAGGCAGCATGTGGCTTTAGGAGAAATTGCTCTCGGCGTATTGCTGGCTGGCATGGTAGGGGGTATTGCCATAGTGTATATTACCTGGCATGGGATTTTTATAACGGGTATTCATGGCAAGGTCGCACTGGTCATGGCTCCCTTTATTATCTTTGGACTTGTATCCGGTCTGTACATGAACCATAAGAAAAGGAAACGAAGGATCCTTCCCTTTGTCCATGGCCTGAATAACCTTGTTGTCTTAATTATGGCTATAGGCCAAATTATAAGTGGCTTGTGGGTCTACAGAGCATTCGCATTAGGAGGCTGAACATTTTTCATCGGCAGCGAGAAGATTAAGTGCCATTTCTATTTCAGGGGAGGATTTGTTGTTGCCGGAAATCCCCTGTATTTGCAATTACCTTTTCGACAGGGAGGCATAGCATGTTCATTAAATCTAAAAGACTTCTTGCTATCTTTCTCGTTACATTGACTACAGTGCTATTGTTAGGCAGCGGAGGGATTCCGCAAGTCGAGATTAGAGAGTATGAGGGAAAACGTCTTGATCCCTTTGATCGGGCATACGACAATTCTATCAAGGGACCACAAGATGTGGATCCAGAGACCTACCGGCTTGAGTTGACTGGTTTGGTGGAGCATCCTCAATCTCTGACCTATCAGCAGGTTCTGTCTTTGCCAATGGTGAAAAGAGCAGTTACCCTTCACTGTGTTGAGGGTTGGAAAGAACATCTTCTTTTCGAGGGTGTGCGTTTGGCTGATCTGTTCGCTCGGGCCAGGCCGCAAGAGGGCGTGCAAACCGTTATTTTTTATGCCGTTGATGGATATTCTTCCTCTTTGCCTTATGACGATGTTGTACGTCTCGATATTATGCTGGCTGCCATGATTAATGGCAGAGTGCTGGATACAAAAAGGGGGTTTCCATTTCAGGTAGTTGCTGAATCAAAGCTGGGATATAAGTGGGTAAAATGGGTCACACGAATTGAGCTATCAGATAAAACATATAAGGGGTATTGGGAAAAGAGGGGCTACGATAACAAAGCGGATGTGAAGAAGTGAACCCGACCCTGTTAATTCCCACTATTAGTTGGAGCACCCAATGACCTATTTTCACTTGTTTTTGAAAAATGTTCAGATGTGGATCAATTTGGCTGTAGGGGAAGTCTCCAGCCATTTGTGGCTATCACTTTAAAATCAACATAAGGAGGTTAATAATGGAGAAACAAGCATTGGTTGATATGTTAAACAGGGATCTTGCTGATGAGCATGCAGCCATCATACGCTATCTTGCGCATGGGTATATGGAAGGGGAAGATACACCCCTTGGTTCAAGCCTCATCTCTATCAGCAGGGAGGAGATGTGGCATATGCACTGGCTGGGGATGATCATAGGAGAGTTGGGGGGAGAGCCTAATTTCACGCCTGCACCCTACCCCCATGATCCGACCAGCAGGGCCACTATGCTTAAATCATATGTTGAATATGAGGAGAAATTGATACCTCATTACAACGGAGAAGCGGATATAATAGATAATTCCCATATCAAGCGGGTTCTCCAGAGAGAGGCCTGGGAATCTGCCATCCATGCCAGGAAGTTTCAAAGGAAACTGGACAAATTAAGCCCTGAAGAAGCAGCGGGACTTCCAGGGGAAGAAAGTGAATTACCAAAAGAATTCTTGGATATATTGCAATCAGAGGTAACCAGTAAATATACCGAGATGCTGCAGCACATCCGTACCTCCTGGCTCTTCCAAAAAGATGAAAACATTGGCTGGAAGATCATGGACCAGGCCATGGAAAAGATGAAGCAGCTGGCCCACTTGGCCGAACCCATTGCAGAGGATGGCGTTTTACCAAAATTTAAGCCCGGACAGATTGAGAAAAATCAGGCCATTGGGATAGCCCTGAAAAAGGCATTGGAGGATGTCCAGGCTGACCATAATCGGCATATAAGGTTGAAGGAGGATTCTGAGGTTAAAAAGCATTCGGGGCTCGTCATTAACCTGGATCTCACCATCAAGCAGGAGGAGTATCAAGCCGCAGAGCTTAAAGACTGGGGCAAGGATAGATAAATATCCTAACTGTTCACGGTTTCCCGATAAAATCGGGATTCAGTGGTTCAGGGATAATTAATAATACAATCTTACATCAACCTTTGAATCTCTTAGCGCTCATGGTTAGACAAAGAAGACCCGGTTTGCTCATGACTTCGATTTGAAGGGACTAATTCAGGATAAGGTCAGGCTTTATCTATGCACAATACGGATATAGATTTTTATTCAAAAAGGAGAAATGACACATGAAACGCTTCGGTTGGCAGGTTTTCTTAGGCCTAATTCTGGTTGTATTATCGATAATTTTTTATCTTCTTCATTATGCAATATTTAGAGATCCGCATCATATCTTCATCTACCTGATAGGGGATATTGCCTTTGTCTTTATCGAGGTTTTAATGGTTACCTTGATTATACACCGGTTGCTGAGTGAAAGGGAAAAACGATCCCGGTTGGAAAAGTTGACTATGGTCATAGGAGCCTTCTTTAGTGAAGTTGGAACAAGACTACTCGCTTTTTTTTCTGATTTTGACCCTACATTGGATAACATTAGAAGGGAACTTATTGTAACCAACAATTGGTCTGAGAAGGAATTTTCTAAGATAAGCAAACGGCTTAAGAACTACAATTATGGAATTGAGACTCAAAAGGTCAACTTTAAAGACTTGCGCAGTTTTCTTATAGAAAAAAACGACTTTTTACTAAGGTTATTGGAAAACCCGAATTTATTGGAGCATGAAGCCTTTACAAACCTTCTTCGGGCGGTTTTTCATCTGACTGAGGAATTGATTGCCCGGAAAGATTTTGGAAAGCTGCCGATTTCCGATTTTGACCATCTTGCTGGTGACATAAAAAGAGCATACATCTTGCTTGTCCATCAATGGTTGGACTATATGAAATATTTGAAAAATAATTATCCATATCTTTTCTCTCTTGCCATGAGAACAAATCCCTTTGATCAGGAGGCATCACCAGTAGTAAAATAAATAAGTTATTGTATTCGATAGCATTTTCGCACCTCCAAGGCAGACGTGTCTCGCCATTCTGAGGTAGCGTGAGCACAAAAACTCAGCAAAACCGGCCCCTCTTTTTCTCACAGCGGAGGTCATCTTCATACAAGTGGTATTAATCTTGCTGAAATTGAGAAAGGGAAAGATGAATGAGTGAATATTTTAGAGGAGTGAGTGTTTAACGTAAGGATTATTTAAGGAAAATCTTTTTTAAGAAATGCGCATAAAGTAAAGGTACAGAGCAATGGACTATATTGCTGTGCGAACAATCTTACCTATCTTTATTCTCATAGGAACGGGTCTGTTTTCAAGAAAAACGGGAGTCTTACAATCTGGTGATGAACGGGTGCTTAGCTCTTATGTATACTATTTTGCCTTACCAGCACTACTTTTTATCAACTTAGCTGAAACAACTTTTACCAGGGAAACCCTACAATTTATGCTTGCGGGCGTTATTCCCGTTCTAATAGTGATACCTTTTTACTGGATTATTAGAGTTATATGGAGATTCTCAAAAAATACCCTCTATCTGCTCATTTTAAGTACTGTTTTTGGTAGTACAGCCTTCTTTGGTATCCCTTTTATAATGTTTGCCTTCCCCACAGACCAGGGTGAACATCTGGCAATATTATCAGTGGTTTCTATCTCACCAGTGAGTATAACCATAGCTATAACAACTCTGGAACTTTACAAACTTGGAAAAACAACTATCTGGAAAGGACTAAACCAAGTATTAAAAAAGCTTTCAACAAACCCACTGATACTATCAATTCTAATGGGTATTCTATTAACCTTTGTTGGAATCGAAATTCCCGCTCCTCTCTCAACTTCTTTGCATATGCTGGGAAGCACTACTACTATCATAGCTATTTTTATGCTGGGTGTTTTTCTCTATGGAAGAAGGTATACAAATATAACGAAAGCCCTTACATTAAGTTTACTGAGGATAATAATCTTACCAGTTGTAGCACTTCTCATCACAAAAATGTTTAATCTCCCCAATATAGAAAGAGCAATACTGGTACTTATGCATAGTGTACCAGTTGCTATTTCTATGATTATTCTCAGCGAACGGTACGGATTTTTTAAGGATATAATTGCCTCTCTCATCTTAATTTCCTCAATTGGAGCGGCAGTATATTTAAACGTGTGGCTTTGGGTATTAGGGTATGGTTTGTAAACATTACAATAGGAGGGAAAAATGAGAGTACGAGATTTTATGAGTACGAATGTGGTAAGCGTTGATGAAAAAACATTAATTGATGATGCCAGAAAAATAATGGAGGCCCATAAGATCAGAAGGCTGCCGGTGATGAAAAAGAATAAGCTGATAGGCCTTGTCACCAAGCACATGCTTTTAGAGGCAGCGCCTTCACCAGCTACATCTTTTAGCATCCACGAATTACACTATCTTCTGGCCAAGATGACCGTCAAAGATATTATGATCAAGAACCCTTACACTATTTCTCCTGACATGCCTGCTGAAGAAGCACTGCAATTAGGCCAAGAAAAAGGCTATGGTGCCTTTCCAGTAGTGGAAAATAATAGACTTGTTGGCGTTGTTACCGAGTCAGATATTGTGAGAATGATTACACGGGTTTTGGGGGTAAAAGAAAAGGGCAAGAGGATAGGCATAAAAACTTCAAACAAGTTTGGTAATATGAAAAAGATCATGGGCATCCTCGATAAGAATAAAACGGTGTTGTTAAGCATGATGACTCTCCCCCCTGAGGAGTGGGAAGAAGATTGGCTGGTAATGTTACGAGTAAAGAGTGAAGATGCTGGCCCGATAGCCAAGGAGTTAGGATCCTCTGGTTTCAATGTTACCTATGTGGGGTAGGATTTTTCTTGAACGATAATAAGCTTGAAGATAGTAATCGGTGATAGTGAAGATATCGAATATTTAAAAATGATGCCATAAGAAAGGAGGTACTATGAAAGGTTTTGAGTATGAAATTACAAAGCACCCAGCGGAAGCCTTCAAGCAAGTCATTTACTTTTGTACAGAAACTGGACAATGTAGCTTGGATGATGTTCCGGGTGATCAGACAGAGATCCTCGCCAAAATGCTAAATGAGAAAGGGAAACAAGGCTGGGAGTTGGTGCAGATTTCTTTTGGCAAAGAAGGTTTGATGGCGTTTTGGAAGCACAAGATCAAGGGCACCCTAGAGAAAAGGAAAATGTAGCAATATCGAGTTAGACTTAAACGTAAAATCAGAGAGAACATTTAAGATAAAATCATAAATAAGGAGGTTAAATAATGCCTGAGTTTGGATCACCATTTTCTGGTCTCGCCAATGATAGAAAACTTACCCATGAGGAATTGGTTCGTGCAATACGGTTCATGGTTGCCGCAGAGTATGAAGCGGTCCAGCTTTAAACACAATTAGCCGAATCAATCGATAATGAGTTGGCCATAGAGGTGCTGAAGGACATAGCAGATGAAGAAAGAGTCCACGCTGGTGAGTTTCTAAGACTTCTAAGGCACCTGGAACCGGATGAAGAGAAATTTTATGCCGAAGGTGCTGAGGAAGTAGAAGAAATGATTAAAAAGCTGAAAGGAGATTAATCCAAACAGATTATCTTGTATGTGAATATACTCGGTATTCCTCGGAAAAAATACCCTTAGCGCGATCTTGTAAGTGATAGATGCAGATAGCTTTGAGACCTTTGCAAAACATGACAATCTTTGGTACCCAATGGAAACGGGGGTGGGTTTTTCTGAAGTGACTGGTGGAAGGGCTTAAAAAGACTAAGTCCCGATCCTTGGATCGGGAAACTGAAGGAAAGCCCACCCCCGTTAAGAAAATATGAGTTATGCAAAGGTCTCGTTTTCTAAGGCCATTAGAGGGAAGGTATACACAATGGCAGTGTAGAATAATTTGCGCCTTTGATTACAAGCAATTCAAAAAGGAGGTATTGATATGGATTTGAGTAAATTTAGTGAAAACACGCTCCTTGTGGCAGCACTAAAAAGCGAGATAGATAGTAAAGAGATTTATCAACATACAGCGAATAGGGTAAATAATGCACTGCTAAAAGATAAACTCACCTTCCTCGCCTCTGAAGAAGTAAAACATCGAAACATTATTGAGGGGATCTATAAAGAAAAATTTCCTAACGAAGAATTACAAATCCCCGAAAAATCGCCTGTGCCACTGCCAGAATTAATAATTACTGATGAGATGATGCCTATTAGTGAAGTGTTTTTAATGGCTATGGACGCAGAAAAAGCATCATATGATTTTTATAATGAACTGGCGAGGTTGTATGAGAGCAATCCCAAACTAAAGAAGACTATAGAGTACGTAGCAACAATGGAAATGGGCCATTATAAACTTATCGAAATAGAAAAAGATAACATGAAAAAATTTGAAGATTTTGATATCTATTCGCCAATGATTCATGTAGGAGCTTAAAAATTTTTATATATGAAATTTTCCAACCTTTCGAAATTAAAGACAATTTTTGAAGCGTCTATTTTTTACCTCGCAATGTGGTTCACTTTACAAATATGCTCACATTATTAAACACATTAGGAAAAACAGTTGAGAGATTTCGACCAGTCGATGAAAAGGTTGTAAATATATTTACATGTGGCCCATCAGTCTACCAAAGATCTCATATTGGAAACTTCAGGACATTTTTGTTTGAAGACATAGTGGTTCGATACTTAGAATATTTAGGCTACACTGTCAAAAGAGGAATGAATTTTACAGACATCGAAGACAAAGCTCTTAAGGAGGCAAAAAAAAGGCAACAAAGCGTAACCCACCTTACAGAGGAAAATATCAGGAAGTTTATAGAGGAAATAGATTTTTTAAGGATGAAGATACCGGATTACCTTCCTAAGGCCTCTGATGCCATTGATCAAGCCGTAGAGATTATAAGCCGCCTCCTCGATCTCAAGGTTGCATACTGGAATCGAGGAAATGTTTACTTCGAACCGCTAAAATTCCCTGGATTTGGAGAGATTTATGGGCTGGACATGACCAGATGGCCATCAAAAAAGAGACGTTTTCATAGGGATACATATCCAGGAATGCGCTGGAACCTGGGAGATTTTATCCTCTGGCATGGATATAAAAAAGCCGATACAGTTTACTGGGACACAAGTATTGGAAAAGGGAGACCTTCTTGGAATATTCAGGATCCAAGTATGATCTTCAAACACTTTAATGAAACCCTTTCCATTTACTGTGGCGGATTTGATAATCTTTTTCGACACCACGACTACACACGAGCAATCCTTGAATCAGTATGGACATATCCTATGGCGAGATACTGGCTCCATTGCCAGCACCTTTATGTAAATGGCCAGAAGATGTCAAAGAGCAAAGGGAATATGTGTTATATCGACACACCTCTGGAACAAGGATACGAGATTCAAGAGATTAGGTTCTTTCTTATATATTGCCACTATCGTCAAAGGCTTAATTATTCAGATGAAAGCATGCGTTCAGTGGTCGAAAAGTTGAAAAAATTCAGAAGGATTGTGCGCACTATAGAAAAAAAAATAGCTCAAAGGACGAATCCTGATACAAGAATTGCCCAAAGACTCAAACAGGGTTTTGAAGAGAAAATGGATAACGACCTGGACGTAAGGTCAGCCTTCAACGAGTTGTATGAAATATTATCCAAGATTAATGTCAAGACACTGGGGCTCAGTGAAGCCTCAGGAATCATCCATGCTCTGCGGGAAATTGATGGCGTCCTGAAGGTTATCTTTTAGTAAATGCTCGGAATCACTCGTAGACCCCTTTATGGAAAACTGAAAAAAATATGGCATTGAGTTTAGAGCTTTGCAAAACCTGACAATTTTTGTCACCCCAATGAAGAGGGTGGACTTTTCTGAGGTGACTGGTGTAAGGGCGCTGTCTTTTCGCAACGTATCAGTGGGGGAAACCGCAGGCCCCGATTTATCGGGGCAATGCGGAGGGGGCAAACCTGCCCGCCATCGCGAGCTCAGGCGAGGCGGGCGGGACTCCCCCGCAGATACGTTGCTGAAAAGACCAGCCCGGGAGCCTTGGAACTGAAGAAAAGCCCATCCTCCTTAAGGAAATATGAGTTATGCAAAGCTCTCAAAGTATCATCCAATGACTGGTTTTGTATGATCAAAAATAATACATATAAGTCTAAAATTAGACTATAAGATAACATACTGAAATAAATGTATAATATTAGATCAATTCCCTTTGCTTATGTCTGAATTTAGACATTCTTATAGCTCTTTTGAGTGATGAGCTGCTGAGAAGTCGGAGAGAATGTTTTTAAAGCCACGTAAGGTAAGTCCTTAAGTGGCTTTTTTATTAGGTTTTATGGAATTGATACTCTTAGTCTGCCATCAAAACTTACAATGTTTGGCATTATAATTGCTTAAATAAATTTGGGTAAAGGATTTATAATTATCGAGAGCAGGGATTTTAGCCTTCCAGTCCCTATTGCTCCTATTACAACAGAGCAAAATATTTTTTCGCTCA
>Ga0307380_10004283_pt1 | contig 19362 bp, 19 predicted proteins | sample UN3MG_FD_202239 | JGI IMG/M metagenome (GOLD analysis project Ga0307380, IMG submission 202239) | Soil microbial communities from Risofladan, Vaasa, Finland - UN-3 | ecosystem: Environmental > Terrestrial > Soil > Coastal area > Acid sulfate soil | place: Finland: Risofladan, Vaasa | collected... | reverse complement strand
ATCCGAGTCGCGGTGCAGCAGAGCCGTCATTCCGACGGCCTCGGCGCCCGCGACGTTCTCCCTGAGGTCATCGACGAACACGCACGCGTGGGCCGGGATGCCGAGCCGCTCAGCCCCGAGCCGGTAGATCTCGGGCTCCGGCTTGTGCAGGCCGACGTCGCCCGAGATCACGGTCACATCGAAGATCTCCATCGGCGCCCGCTCGTAGATCCCGGTTCCCCACGAGTTCGATATCAGGCCCGTCGGGATCCCGGCCGAGCGGGCTGAGCTCACAGCTTCGATCATCGTCATGTCGGGGCTCAGGCCGGCGAACAGGCGGGCGATCAGATCTGCGCGCTCGACGCCGATCAGGGCTCCGAAGCGGGCCTCGAAGTCCGCGTCGGTGACCTCGCCCTTCTCCAGCGAGCGCAGTAGCCGCAGACCCTGCCCGTCAGCGCGGAACGTCGCCTTGATCGCATCCGGATCGAGTCCCTCGAGATCGCAGAAGGCGCGGAACGAGTCCCAGATGTTGGTCGTCAATACGCCGCCGAAGTCGACGAGTAGGCCGCCTGGTCGATCGTCGCTCACCCCCGGACTCATACCACCCGATGCCCGCGCGTGGTCAATAGGGTGTGGGCCGCAATGGCCGAGGATGACGACACCACGACTCCCGCCGGTATCGACCGCGACGCGGTCGAAGCTTGGTTCGAGACGAACGTAGATGGTGTTGAGTTGCCCCTCGCGTTCGAGATGATCGCCGGCGGCCGCTCCAATCTGACCTACTCGGTCACCGACGCAGCCGGCCGCCGCTGGGCCCTGCGCCGGCCGCCGCTGGGCAAGCGGCTTGGCTCCGCCCACGACATGGGCCGCGAGCACAAAGTCGTCTCCGGCCTGGCCGACACTCCCGTTCCGGTCCCGCCGATCGCCGGCTTCTGCGAGGACGAGTCGGTCAACGAGGCACCCTTCTACGTGATGGATTTCGTCGATGGGCCGATCCTCAGGACGAAGGAGGACGCGGCGGGTCTGGGACCGGAGCAGCGGCAGGCGATCGGCGAGCGGGTGGTCGACACCTTGATCACCATTCATAGCGTCGATCCCGATGCCGCGGGCCTCGGCGATCTCGGCAAGAAGGCCGACCATGTCGCCCGCACCCTGCGCCGCTGGCTCGGGCAGTGGGAGAAGTCAAAGACCCGCGAGTTCGGCCTCGTCGGCGATGTCCACGATCGCCTCGCGGCACGGATACCGGAGCAGGGCCCGGCAACGATCGTCCATGGTGACTATCGCCTTGACAACATGATTCTCGACGAATCCGGCGAGGTTCAGGCCGTAGTTGACTGGGAGCTCTGCACGCTTGGTGACCCACTTGCCGACGTCGGCCTGCTGCTCGTCTATTGGGCCGAGGAGGGCGACGATCTTCTGCCGCTGTTCGAGCCGGCGACGATGCTGCCGGGCTTCATCTCGCGCGAACAGGTCAAGGCGAGGTACGCCGAGCGCTCCGGACGCGACCTCAGCGAGATCGACTTCTACGTCGCCCTCGGCTACTGGAAGCTGGCGATCATCCTCGAGGGTGTCTTCGCCCGCTACATGGCGGGCGGCTACGGCAAGGACGCGGCCGAGGACGAGGGGGCCAAGAACTTCGCCCGCACCGTGGAGCGCCTGGTTGAGGCCGCCGACGCCGCCGAGCGACGCCTGGGCTGAGGTCACGCATCCGCCGGCCGCACGCGATCGCGCTGCGGCGACGAAGCTCTTCTCGCGCATATGCAAAGCCGCCGAGGTTGAGTAAGTGGTCGATATGCGACCGGCATTTTAACCTCGACGCGGGAGACGCTGAGCGGGGGCTAGCCCTTTGCTACTGCGGGCGTGGCGGCGGGTGCGCCCGCGTCCTCGCCGTCAGCCTGCTTGGCCCAGTGATTCAGCTCCCGGCGGGCGATCACCATCTTGTGAACCTCGTCGGGGCCGTCGGCGACCTTGAGCATCCGGCTGAAGCGCCACATCGAGGCCAAAGGCGTGTCGTCGGACATGCCGAGCGCGCCGTGCACCTGGATCGCGCGATCGAGGACGTCCATGACGACATTGGCGGCGACGACCTTGATCATCGAGATCTCGCGTCGCGCCTCGCGCTTGCCCTCGGTGTCCATCAACCAGGCGGCCTTCAGGGTCAGCAGGCGCGCCTGCTCGGTCTCCATCCGGCTCTTGGCGATGAAGTCCTGGACGAACTGCTTGTCGGCGAGCTTTGAGCCGAATGCCTCACGCTGGTTGGCGTGCCGGCACATCATCTCGATTGCCCGCTCGCAGCTGCCGATCGCCCGCATGCAGTGATGGATGCGGCCCGGCCCAAGCCGGTCCTGGGCGATCACGAAGCCCCCCTGTCGCGGCCCGAGCAGGTTCGCCTCAGGCACGCGGCAGTCCTCGTAGAGAATCTCGCAGTGGCCGGGGCCCTTGTCGTGGCCCATCACCGGCACCGCGCGGACGAGGTTGAAGCCCGGGGCGTCGGTGGGAACGATGATCATGCTGGCCCGCGCGTAGGGGTGGGCGTCAGGATCGGTGACGACCATCGCGATCGCCAGGCTGGCGCCGACGGCGCCCGACGTGAACCACTTGTGGCCGTTGATCACCCACTCGCCGGTTGACGAGTCAAGCTCGGCACGCGTCTGCAGGGTGGTTGGGTCGGACCCCGGGACCTCGGGCTCGGTCATCGAGAAGCAGGAGCGAATGCTGCCCTCGAGCAACGGTCCGAGCCAGCGCTCCTGCTGCTCTGGAGTGCCGTGGTCATGGAGAATCTCCGAGTTGCCGGTGTCGGGGGCGGCGCAGTTGAACGCCATTGGCGCCAAGGCAGGGCTGCGTCCCATCTCCTCGCAGAGCAGGCCGTACTCCCAGTTGGTCAGCCCGGCGCCGTGCTCCTCGTTCGGCATGAACAGGTTCCAGAGGCCCTCCTCGCGAGCTTTGGCGCGGATCTCGACCAGGATCTCGGGGTAGGGGACGCCCGCCTCGACCTCATCGTCGAGGGCCTGCATCGCCTCCGCCTCGACCGGGTAGAGGTTTTCCTCCATGAAGGAGCGGATGCGGTCGCGCAGTTCGGTGACGGTGGGGCCCATTGAGAAGTCCATGGTGAGAGCCTATCGGGCACCGTGCGAGGGCTTCCTATGAGTCGCGCATGTCTTCCGGCGGGTCGGCTCCGCCCGGGCCTGCGCGGACTGGGGGCTCGTCGGTGTCGCTGGCCTCGTCGTCGGCCTGGGCGGGCTCGTTGAGGACGACCTTGCCGTTCTCGACCCGGTACTGCTTCGGCGCTCGGGACCAGGGCGGCTGCACGAGCGAGCTCAGCCGGACGCCTTCACCGTGGGGGAGCTTGACCTCGCGCCGCAGCAGGTAAGTGAACAGGGCTCCGAAGGCAAGGGAGACAATCGCGGCGGTGACCATCACCACGATCGCGTCGCCCTTGGTGATCAGGGTGATCCCCGAGGCGATGAGCACGACGGAGAGTGCGCCGCGCAGGAAGGTCTTGCCGCTCTTCAGCGCCAGCTTCCCGCCGACGAGCACGCCGGGGATCGAGCCGATCAGGATGTTGCCGGCGAGGCCGAAGTCGACGTTGCCGCCAACCCAATGGGCGATGCCGGCCGCCCACAACAGAACCGCCGCGTGGAAGATGTCGGTGCCGACTACGCGCTGTGGCGTGAGCCGGAAGACGGCGATCAGGATGATCGCGATCAGGGTGCCGGAGCCGGCCGATGTGAGGCCGATGATGAAGCCGGTGATGACGCCGGTCGCGACCGCGGCGATGATGTGGCGGCGGTAGAGATGCAGCGCTTCGCGCTCCTGGATAACGTCCGGAAGCACGACCGTGCGGATCATCGTTGAGAGGCCGACGACGAGCAGCGTCGCGCCGAGCATGCCGAAGACGATGCCGTCGAGCGTCTCCTCGCCGACGCTGCGTTGCAGCGCCTCGATCACGGCTACTCCCGCGATCGCGGAGGGAACCGAGCCGACGGCCATCCAGAAGGCGAGCCCACGGTGGACGGTGCGGTTCTTCAGATGCTGGATGCCGCCGACGGTCTTGGTCACGGCGGCGTAGAAGATGTCGGTGCCGATCGCGGTGACCGGGCTGATACCGAACACGAGGATCAACAGCGGCGTCATCAGCGAGGCACCGCCCATGCCGGTCATTCCGACCAGCACGCCGATGCCAAAGCCGAAGATGATGAGGGCAGGATCCATTGGAAAGGGGGGAACTCGTGGGTAGGTGAGGTGTTGGCGCGTCGCCCCACCACCACCGCGGGGTCTCCTGCGCTTTGTTGACCTAACTACTCGTAATAGAGCCGTGGATTGTAGCTAACGGACCTCAGACCGCGTCGTGTGTGCCGGTGTCGCGGACGATCCAGGCCTCCGGCTGGTCGATCAGACGGGCTACGGATCCTGGCAGTTCGCCGCGAACCAACTCCGCCAGCGTCACCTCCTCGAGCACGGCGCGCAGGTTCGCCCGCACCGCGATCCAGACGTCGCGGAGGCGCTCAGCGGGGCCTGGGTAGGAGGTCTCCTCCGGGGAGAGGTCGTGGATGTTGGCCAGTGGCCCCTCGACCGCCCGGATCACATCGGCGACGGTGATTTGCTCGGGGGGCTTGGCGAGCCAGTAGCCGCCGTGGGCACCGCGCTTGGTCTTGACCAGCCCGCTGCGCTTCAGCTCGAGCATGATCTGCTCGAGGAACTGCAGCGGTATCGCCTGGGCCTCGGCCACCGCGGTGCCCTTGACGGGCGCGCCGTCGGGGCTGGCCGACAGCTCCAGGGCTGCGCGGACCGCGTAGTCGGCTTTGGCTGAGATGCGCATCAGAATGCCTTGATCGCTGGGAGGGGGCGCGGGTAGGTAAGAATGGTCGCAATGATCGACCTGCAGTCACATTCAATCGTGTCAGACGGCCAGCTCGAGCCGGCCGACGTTGTCCGCGCGGCAGACGAGGCCGGGATGACCGTGATCGCCCTCACCGACCACGACGGCGTCGCCGGCGTCCCCGAGGCGATGGCCACCGCGGCTGAGCTCGGCATCGAGTGCGTGCCGGCGATCGAGATGTCCTGCGTGCACAAGTACTCGGAGGACCTCCACATCTGCGGCTACTGGGTCGACCTCGAGAAGATCCAGCCGGCCTGCGATCGCGCCCAGCAGGAGCGGGTCAACCGCGCCAAGGCGATCATCGGCAAGCTCAACGAGCACGGCGTCGACGTCAGCTTCGATGCCGCGGTGGCCAAGGCGGGGGCCGCCGACGCGATCGGCCGCCCCCACATTGCCAAGGCCGCCGGCGCCGGCCCCGACCTCGGCCCGTTCTTCGAGGAGTATCTGGTACCCGGCGCGAAGGCGTTCGTCTCGCGCGAGTGGCCCAGTGCCGAGGAGGCCGTTCGCCTGATCCACGAAGCCGGCGGCGTCGCGGTCGTCGCCCACCCCTATTGGGATGTCAGCGAGCCCGAGCAGGTACGCGATCTGGTCGAGAACCTGGTCAGCGAGGTCGGCCTCGACGGGATCGAGACGTTCTACCCGCCGCACACGGCCGAGCAGACGAAGCATTGCCTCGAGCTCTGTGAGGAGTTCGACCTCGTGCCGACGGCATCGAGCGACTTCCATGGTCCGACCCACAAGACGTTCAGCCGCTGGGGTGCCTACAACACCTACGGGCTTGGCGAGCCGGCCGTACCCGCGAGGCCCGGGCCCTGAGCGACCCCCCCGGCAGCGGCCGTGGGTCAGCGCTCCCCGCTGGGCGCGGGTGATCGGGCGGAGTCGGTGGGCTCGCTCTCGGGGAGCAGGCGCCCACGCAGCCGGTGCGCCGCGTAGATCACGATGATGATCGCCCCCCCGCCGATGATCAGCACCGGGTCGGTCGGCGAGAGCTCCTCCAGCCGCGTCCCCAGGTAGACGAACAGCGCCGTCAGCGGCAGATAGCCGACGGCGGTCGTCCACATCAGGCGGGCCAGCGGCACGTGGGCGGCGCCGGCGACGATCGTGAACAAGCTGAAGGGAACGATCGGAACCAATCGCATCGAGAGCAGCAGGAAGGTCCCGCCGCGCTCGACCACCGCCTGGTAGCGGAGGAAGCGCCGCTCGCCGAAGGCCCGGTAGAGCAACGGTCGTGCGGCCCGCCTGCCGATCTCCCAGGAGATCAGCGCGTTCAACAGCCAGCCGATCATCACCAGCAAGAGCCCGAGCCAGAACCCCCAGACGAAGCCGGCGGCCGCGTTGAGGATCTCCGCCGGATAGAAGACGATCGAGTGCAGCGCCGCCAGGACCAGCAGCGTGATTACTCCGGCGGCGCCCTCGAGGTCGGTCCGGAGCGCCTCCGTATCGCCGCTGATCGCGTTGCCGGCAGCCTCGCGCAGGGCCGGGATCGCGGCGATCATCAGGCCGACGATCAGGATCGCAGCGGCGGTGACGACCACGCCCACCAGGCCCGGGCGGCCCTCGATCGGCTCTGCCGCAACGCGGCCCTGGCGTGGCATGGTCGGCTGCGGACTCAGTCCTGCGAGCGGGCGATCGCCGACAGCAGCGCGACTGAGCTGGCGCTGGCCAGCGCCAGGACCGAGGTTCGGCGCGGGATCGAGCGCGCCGCGTAGCAGTGGGCGAAGATCGCGATGTCGGGGAGTTGGACGGCGAGGACCACGTCGCGGGCCTGGCGGTGGCCGGAGAGGGCCGCGCCCGCGATCACCAGGTGGCGAACGGCGAACAGGCGCCAGCCCAGCGCGCCTGCCCCACCGAGCTCCGAGGGATCGACCCCGTAGATGCGCAGCAGGGTTCGCGGGAACAGCAGCGCGCCGATGCCGATCAGCAGTGCGAACCCGGCGACGCCCTGGTAGATCGATTCCGCCGATGTTTCGCGATCGCTGATGGGACGACCGTACCCCAAACGATCGGCGGCGGGCAAGCGGCTGGGTTCAGCCGGCGGGCCCCGAGGACCTCACGCCCTGTATTGACCGGCGCCGCGCTAGGCGGCCGGGATCAGCCCCTCGGTCTCGAGGTAGTCGATGATCGACTGGGCGGACTCCTCCGCGGTCTTGCCCGCGGTCTCGACCCGGATCTCGGGGTTCTCGGGGGCCTCGTACGGATCGGATACGCCGGTGAACTCGGGGATCTCGCCCGAGCGCGCCTTCGCGTAGAGCCCCTTGGTGTCGCGGGCCTCGCAGTCCTCGAGCGAGGTGGCGATGAAGCACTCGACGAAGGTGCTGTTCCCCTCGTGCATCTTCCGCACGTGGGCACGGGTCTCGATATAGGGCGAGATCGCGGCGGTGATCACCGGCACGCCGTTGCGACTGAGCAGGTCGGCGACGAAGCCGATCCGGGTGATGTTGGTATCGCGGTCCTCCTTCGAGAAGCCGAGTCCCTTGGAGAGGTTCTCGCGGACGATGTCGCCGTCGAGCACCTCCAGCGGGACCTGGCGCTCCTCGAACCTGTCGATCAAGATGTCGGTGATCGTTGACTTGCCGGAGCCGGAGAGGCCGGTCATCCAGAGGGTGAAGCCGTTGTGGTCATTCGAGTCGGACATGGGTGATTGTCTCCTTGTTTCTGCTTGTCTCGTTTGAAGTGGTCGGGTCGTCGTGACCGGCTGGAAGCCCCCGCGCCTGGCTGGGGCCTAGAGGTCCTTGTAGGCGTCGATAAGGATGCTGGCGACCTCGTGCCGGGTGAACTCATGTGGCGGCTCCTCGCCGTTCTCGAGCATCTCGCGAACCTTGGTACCGGAGAGGAAGAGCCGATCCTCGGGCGTGTGCGGGCAGGTCTTATGGGAACCCAGGCCCTCGCACTTGTAGCACCAGAAAGTGTGCTCGAACATCAGTGGCCGGATCCCGAGCTTGCCGATATCGACGTCGTCGAAGATCGCCTGGGCGTCGTAGGTGCCGTAGTAGTCACCGACGCCGGCGTGGTCGCGACCAACAATGAAATGCGTGGCGCCGTAATTGCGCCGCACGACCGCGTGGAAGACCGCCTCGCGCGGACCGGCGTAGCGCATTGCCGCCGGGTTGACACCCAGCACCACCCGGTCGTTCGGGTAGTAGTTCTCCATCAGGACCTCGTAGCACTTCATCCGCACGTCAGCGGGGATGTCGCCCTTCTTGGTCTCGCCGATCAGCGGGTGCAGGAAGAGCCCGTCGCAGACCTCGAGCGCGGCCTTGGTCAGGTACTCGTGGGCGCGGTGGATCGGGTTTCGGGTCTGGAAGGCGACGATCCGTTTCCAGCCCCGGTCGGCGAACTCCTTGCGCGACTGCTCCGGGGTGAAGTAACGGCGCATGAAGGCTTCCTCGTGGTCGGGAGAATCGTCGGCCTCGATCTCACCGGCCAGACAGCGGTTGCCTTCGCCGTAGGTTGCCTCGACCCCCGGGTGCGCCTCATCGGTGGTCCGGTAGACCATCTCGGCCTCACGCTTGACGTCGCGCTCGAAGACCTCGCTGACGCGGATGCGGCCGAGCGCTTTGCCGTTGTCGGCGCTGAGCTCGACGACGTCGCCCTCGGCGGCGTCGACGGCGGTGGCGAGAACGACGGGGATCGGCCAGACTTCCTGACCGTCGGCGAGGGTCATGTTCTCGACTGCGGACTTCCAATCATCGGAGCCCATGAAGCCCTTGAGGGGGGCGAAGCCGCCGTTGGCGAGTAGCTCGAAGTCAGCGGTCTGGCGAGGGGAGAGGGTCAGGGACTTGTCACTCATTGGTTCTCAGGCTCCTAGCTTGGTGGTTCATCTCGGGATGATTTGCGCTGCCCGGGTCCGCGTCAGCGGCCGGCCCTGATCGGGCCGTTGCTATCCGTGCAAGCCGCACTCGGTCTTGTGGGCATCGGCCCACCTTCCCGAGCGGGGATGGCCGCCGGCGCCCGGTGGGCGCGTGCAATGCGTGCACCCAATCGATGGGTAGCCGGCGTCGTGAAGTGGGTTGTATGGGAGTTGCTTTTCATTGATGTAGTCCCAGATCTCTGCCTCGGTCCAGTTGGCAAGCGGGTTCAGCTTCCACAGACCAAAGCGCCGGTCCCAGCCGAACTTGGCCGCGCCGGCCCGGGTGTCAGAGTCCTCACGTCGGATCCCCGACACCCAGCAATCGATCCCGGCAAGCGCCTCGCGCATGGGCTCGACCTTTCGAATCCCACAGCAGGCGTCCGGTTGGCGGTCCCACAGGTTAGCGCCGTAGAGGTCCTCCTGCTCTTGCAGCCCGATCCCCGCGAAACGCTCGAACTCGATGCCGTAGTGGGCGGCCAGCGCATCCCTCGTCGCATAGGTCTGCTCGAAGAGGACATCGGTGTCGAGATAGAAGAACTTCGCGTCCGGCGCAACGCTCATCGCGACGTCCATGATCACGGTGCCGGTCTTCTGAAACGAGGTCGCGAATCGCAGCCTCGGATGGAAGGTCTCGAGCGTCCAACGGATCGTTTCGGTCGCGCTGCGGCCTTCCAGCTCGGCGGTTACCTCCCGCGGGTCGATCAACTCGCCGGACGCTGTCTTCAGCTCGGCCGGCTGCTTCTGCGGCTTCGCCTCCGGCGGCACCGGGCCGGTGCTCAGATCAGCGATCCGATCTGCCTCCTCAACCTGGCGGCCGTTCGCGGACGTCGCCCGGCGGCTCTTGCTGCGGGTGACGCCGGCAGGCATCTTCTAGTCGGTCCCGGCCGGCATCAGACCGCGCACTCGCCCTCGCCGCGTTCGACCTTGTAGGGATCGCGGCGGTTCCAATCGATGAACTCGAGCAGGTTGTCGAGGTTGAACTCGGCGGGCAGCGCCAGCTGCTTGATCTCCTCTTCGAAGCGCGAGCTGCCGACGCGCTCGGCGTAGTCGACGAACTCCTCGCCCTGGTTGCGCTCGGCCTCGTACATGCGGATCCAGCGCTCGACGGCCTCCGGCACCTTCTTCGCCGGGAGTCGCAGCTTCAGGCGCTTGCCGTAGACGACCTTGCCGTCGTTGGTGTTGCCGCCGATGTGGGGAATGTAGGCGGGCATCTGATGGCCGCCGACCTTGAGCGAAGCGCCGTAGAAGCCGATCGTGCCGATGTGGTGCTGGCCGCACCCGTTCGGGCAGCCGCTCATCTTCAGGTGGATCTTCTTCGTCAGCTCGTCGCTGATCTCCATTTCCTCGACCTTTGCTTGAAGGGCGCTGTTGAGGCCCATAGAGGCGGTGATGCCGAGCTTGCAGGAGTCGGTCCCCGGGCAACTGACGACATCGGTGATCGTCTCGGCGCCGGCTTCGCCGAGTCCGAGCTCGCGGAGCCGCGAGTACACGTCGTAGAGGGCTTCGTTGGGGACCCAACGAAGGACGAGGTTCTGGTCGATCGTCGTCCGCGCGTTGCCGCCCGTGAAGTCGCGCATCACCTGCCCGAGGCCACGGAACTCCTCGGACGTGAGATCGCCGCGGGTGACCTTGACCTCGACCGTCGAGTAGCCCTCCTGGCGCTGCGGACGGACGTTGTCCGCGCAGAACGCCTCGAACTCGGAGCCGTCGCCGTTCGGCGAGGAGACGTTCTCCGGCGCGCCCGGCGCTCGCTGCTCCTCGTCGATGTCGAGCAGCAGGTGCCCGGTGCTGAAGTCCCGCTCGGCGACCCAATCGCCCTCTAGTTCGCGATCGACCATCTCGCGGAAAGCATCCATGCCGATCTTGTCGACCAGCACTTTGATCCGGGCGCGGGCGCGGTTCTTGCGCAGCCACTCCTGGCGGTCGAAGATCCGCAGCGCGGCTTCGGTGACCTTCAGATAGTCGCCGTTGTCGGCGGCGACGAACTCGTAGAGGACCGGAGCGATCCGGGGCATGATCGAGGTGCCACCGCCGACGACGACCGTGAACCCCTTGACGCCGTCGCGGATTCGCGGGATGAAGCCGACGTCGTGAATGCCTGTGATCGCGCGATCGGCATCGGAGGCGGTGAAGGCCGTCTTGATCTTGCGCGGCATCAGCTGCGTCGTCGGGTGACGGACGAAGTAGCGAACATAGGCGATGCCGTAGGCCGTCGGATCGAAGATCTCATCCTCGGCGACGCCGGCGTAGGGATCGCCGGTCACGTTGCGTACCGTGTTGCCGCAGCCCTCGCGGGAGGAGAGCCCGCTCTCGGTGATCTCGTCGATCAGCTTCGCGGCGTCGGGGAGCGGCACGTGGTGGATCTGGATGTTCTGACGGGTCGTGATGTGACCCTTGTCGAGAGGCGCGTACTTCTCGATCACGCTGGCGAAGGACTCCATCTGCTCCGGCGTGACGCCGCCCATCGGCAGCTTGATCCGGATCATCTGCACATCGGGCTGGCGCTGGCCGTAGACGCCCTGCTTGAGGCGGAAGCCGATGAACTGGTCCTCCGGCGTCTGACCGTCGAGGAACTTGCCCGCCTCCTCGTTGAAGTCCTCGAACTCATCGGCGAGGATCGGGATCACATGACCGGGAACGTCCGGGTACTGCTCCGGGTTCTCCCGCGAGCCGAGCGGGCCCTTGCCCTTCTGGTCCTTGTTCAGATCCTGGTCGAGGTCAGCCTCGGTGCCCTTGGCCTTCGGGCGTGATGCGGCGGCGGTTGGCTCCATCGAGTTTCGGGTCCCCCTCGCGAGTGGTCAAAGGCGAGTACCGGTCAAACGGTATCAAAGTACCTAATCCTGACCGAGATTCCAGGGTATCAAAGGGGCCCGGGGCTATGGCTGATCACGACCGCCGTGGTCACGGCCGGGACCCCGCGCAGGCCGAAGGCCGCCTAGTCGACCGCCGAGCTCTCGACGACGAAGGCGACGCGGACGTGAGCCCTGTACTCGTCCAGGTTCTCGCCGCGTAGCCCGGTGCTGACGATGTCAACCGCGCGGATGTTGCGGAGTGAGCCCTGGGCGCCCTTCAGCGCCTGCTGGGCGGCGTCGTCGGTCGAAACCTTCGAGCTGCCGACCAGTTCGACGATTTTCACTACGGCCATGTTTGCCTCTCGGTTGGGTGCGCGGAAGTTGAGCTTGTTCTATCCGTTCTTGTCGGCCGCCGCGCTGATGGGGGCCGCGTTAGGGTCCCGCGCGGAGCGGCTCAGGACTTGTGCGAGAGGCGCTCGCCCCACTCCATCGGCTCGCCCCAAGGCGAGGCGAAGCCCTCCTTACCGCCCACGCCCTCGAGCAGCGCGGCGCGCTGCCATGGGTTGACCTGCGAGCGCCGCGCCGCCGCCGGCGTCGTGTCGGCGAGGAATCGTTCAACCGCCGCGACCACCGCGGCGGCCTCGGTTGGAGAGGCGGGGCCGATCACCTCGATCCGCGGGCGGGGTGGCTTGCGGTCTCCAGTGCTGCCGCTCACCGGTCAAACCTTAGCCTGGATCCAACGGGCTGGTTCGGTGGTTTCAGCTCAGCCTGGATCTCTGAGGGGGGAAGGCGGTACCGGCCGGAGCCATGCTGTTTGATGGCGTCATCACCCGTGTGCTCAACAGCGAGGCGATCTACGGCGCAATCCCCCCGGAGCGGGCGATCGAGCTGACCCGAGTTGCCTTCGAGCGTCACCACCGGGGCGAGTGGGAGATGCCGGCAAAGCTCTATGTAGACGCTCCCCCCGATGGCGACTTCCGCGCAATGCCGGCCCGCGGTGGCGGCTACGCGACCCTGAAGTGGGTGACCTCGTTCCCGCGCAACCCCGAGCGCGGCCTGCCGGTTGTCACCGGGGCGCTGCTGCTCTCGAGCGCCGTCAGCGGGGAGCTCCTGGCGATCCTCGACTGTGCCGCGGTCACCTCGCTGCGCACCGGAGCGGCAGCCGCCGTCTCGGCGCTGGCGCTTGCTCGTGAGGACGCGAGGGAGGTCGGCCTGATCGGCTGCGGCGTCAACGGTGCCTGGGCGGCCCGATGTATGGTCGCCGCCGGTTACGGGCCCGGCATCTGCGCCGATCTCCGGCCAGAGCAGGCCGAGGAGCTGGCCGCCGAACTCGGCTGGCGCGCGGGCCCGCGCGAGGAGGCGGTCGCCGCGGAGATCGTCGTCACCGTCACGCCCGGCGGGGATCACGTCGTTCGCCAGGGTGAGCTTCGTGCCGGGGCGCACCTGGCGGTGCTGGGCGCCGACGCCCAGGGCAAGGCTGAGGTGGAGCCGGCCGAACTCGGTCGCTGCCGGCTCTTCTGCGACGAGTGGCGGCAAGCCTCGGGCGGGGGCGAGCTGGCCGGCCCGGCCGCTCGCGGCGAGGTCACCGAGGACGAGGTGACGCCTATCGGAGCCGTGCTCTGTCGCGAGGCCCGGGGCCGCAGCTCCGATCAAGAGCTGACCCTGTTCGACTCGACCGGTCTTGCGATCCAGGACCTGGCGATTGCGGTCGCCGCCTACGAGGCGGCCGCTTCCGGGGTAATCCCGGCGGTGACGATCGAGCTCGGCTAGATCGCTGGGCCGAAATCGTCGGGCAGCCGCTCAGAGCGGTCAGCCGGTCTCCGCCAGCTCGACGATCCGGCGGGCGGACAGGCCCCACCCAGGCTGCAGATGCAGCTTCCGGTCCTCGATCAGCAGCGCGTTGCCCTCGAGCCTCACCGACTCGGGGGCGAGAGGCAGATTGGCCGGCTCGCCGGTGACTCTGAAGCGCCAGAAGCCGAGCTCGAGGACGACGATGCGCCCGCCCTGGACGATCACCGCCTGGCGCTTCATGAAGAAGGAGAGGATCAGGGCCAGAGGGATGAAGATCACGATCGCCAAGATCACCCCCCAGAACGGCAGCGGCGTGATCGTCGAGCAGACCGCGAGTGGCACTCCCTCCGACGCCCGCTCGGCGCCGATTCGGTCCCAGAGCTTCTGCTCGCGTTCGGGGAGCTGCACAGGGCTTGCCGACCTAGATGATCACTGATCTAAAGGGGAATGTTGCCGTGCTTGCGCTTCGGCTGGGCGACCCGCTTGGTCTGCAACGTGCGCAGGGCGCGGATCAGCTTCGGCCGGGTCTCGGCGGGCTCGATGACGTCGTCGATGTATCCGCGCTCGGCCGCCGAGTAGGGGTTGGCGAAGCGGGCCTTGTAGTCGTCCATCAGCTTCTGGCGCCGCACCTCGGGGGTCGGCGAGGCGGCGAGGTCCTTGCGGTAAATGATGTTCACTGCCCCCTCGGGTCCCATCACCGCCACCTCCGCCGTCGGCCAGGCGAAGTTGAAGTCGGCGAGCATGTGCTTCGAGTTCATCACGTCGTAGGCGCCGCCGTAGGCCTTGCGGGTGACGACGGTGAGCTTCGGCACCGTCGCCTCGGTGAAGGCGTAGAGCAGCTTCGCGCCGTGACGGATGATGCCGTTCCATTCCTGGTCGGTCCCAGGCATGAACCCGGGAACATCGGTGAAGGTGACGAGCGGAACGTTGTAGGCGTCGCAGGTACGGACGAATCGGGCCGCCTTCTCGGAGGATTCGATGTCGAGCACGCCGGCGAGGTGCTTGGGCTGGTTGCCGACGACCCCGACGGGCATGCCGTCGAGCCGGGCGAAGCCACAGATGATGTTCTGGGCGAAGTGTTCATGGACCTCGAAGAAGTCGCCGTCGTCGACGATCAGCGAGACGACTTCGCGCATGTCATACGGCTTCTGCGGGTCGGCCGGAACGATCGTCCCGAGTGACTCCTCCGTCCGGTCGGGATCGTCGTCGGGCTCCATCCGCGGTGGCATCTCGAGGTTGTTGGCGGGCAGGAAGCCGACCAGATAGCGGACGTCGGAGAGGCAGCTCTCCTCATCCTCAGCCGCGAAGTGGGCGACCCCGGACTTCGAGTTGTGGGTCATCGCGCCGCCGAGTTCCTCGAACTCGACCTCCTCGCCGGTGACCGTCTTGATCACGTCGGGCCCGGTGATGAACATGTGCGAGGTCTTCTTGACCATGAAGATGAAGTCGGTCATCGCCGGTGAATAGACGGCGCCGCCCGCGCACGGGCCCATGATCACGCTGATCTGGGGAATCACCCCCGAGCACTGCACGTTGCGGACGAAGACGTCGCCGTAGGCGCCGAGGGAGACGACACCCTCCTGGATCCTGGCGCCGCCGGAGTCGTTGATGCCGATCACCGGCGCCCCGACCTTCGCAGCCATGTCCATCACCTTGACCATCTTCTCCGCCATCACCTCGCCGAGCGAGCCGCCGAAGACCGTGAAGTCCTGGCTGAAGACGAACACGGTGCGGCCGTCGATTTCGCCGTAGCCGGTGACTACTGCGTCACCCCAGGGCCGGTTCTTCTGCATCTCGAAGTCGTGCGTCCGGTGGCGGACGAAGGTGTCGAGCTCCTCAAAGGTGCCGGGGTCGAGCAGCCTCTCGATCCGCTCGCGGGCTGTGAACTTGCCCTTCTCGTGTTGCTTGTCGACCGCTGCCTCGGAGGCGGAATGGATTGCGGCCTCGCGCAGCTCCCTCAGGTAGGCCAGCTTCTCCTCGTATGTCTCTGGGTTCTTCTCTCGCACCGGGCGGTGGATTGTATGGGGAAGATCCCTGGATCACTTCCAGGAGTCACCGCTGAGTTCGACCGCGCGGGCGGCGAGGGCGGGGTCGAGGATCTCGCCGGCCAAGCGCTGAAGTTGCGTCGCCGCCGCGTTCCGCAACGCCTGCTCGGTGGCCTCGCCGGCCGGCATCGGCGCGTCGAGGTACTCGCGGCAGACCGCGATGATCCGCGAGGCGAGCGGGATCTCTTCGCCGCCGAGGCTGCCGGGGCCATCGCAATCCCAGCGCTCGCGGGCATGGAGGATCCAACCGCAGGCGCGAACCGGGATGCCGGCGCCGAGCGTGATCCGGTGGCCGTGTTCGAAGTGCTCCGCCAACAGCTCCCGCTCAGCGTCGCTGAGATCAGCGCCCGCCCGCCGCAGCACCGGCGCCGCAACGAACAGCTTGCCGACCTCCTGCAGTCTCGCCGCCTCACCGATCAGGGCCCGGTCCTGCGCGGGCGCGCTCTCGGCCAGCGCCGTGGCTACCGCGAATGCGACGTCGCTACGGGAGATCGCGTCCGGCAGCCGGACCGCGAGAGCCTCGAGCAAGGGCGCGCCGCGGACGCGGGCCAGCGATGCCGGATCACCGGCATCGGGGTCGGCGGCATCGGAGTCGATCACCGGCCGTTCGCCTTGTTCGAGTCCCTGGCCACGCCCTCGGTGAGGCTAGTACACCCGGTCGCGACCGGGTTTATCACTTGCGGGACAATGCGATTGATGGAACCGAGCCGCTTGATCGACGCAGCCGCGAGCCCCCTCGTGCTCGAGACCGTGACGCCGTTTCCGGCCGAGGTGGCTGTCGGAGCGGGCACGGCGCTGTTCGTTGACGGCGTCTGCGTCGGCTCGGCTCCGATCCGGCAGCTCGATCTGATCATCGAGGATCGCGTTCATCCGGCGATGGGGTGGGGAATGGCTGAGCCGGGGGGCAGGCGCAAGAGCGGCTACTGGTGGGGGGTGTTGCCGATCCCCGCAACCGACGGCCCGCGGGCGCTGCCGCTCGAGCTCCGGGCCGGGCTCGCCGACGGGTCCGAGCAGCGGGCACTGGTTGGCGATCTGCAGCTCAGGCCCGAGCGCTCGGCGCCGGACCTCGACGGCTTCGAGCAGCCCGAGCCCGAGGCTGGGGAGGGGCCCCTGGTCGCGATCTGTATGGCCACGTTTGAGCCTGATCCGGAGCTGTTCCGCCGGCAGATCGAGTCGATCCGGGCGCAGTCGCACCGACGCTGGGTCTGCCTGATCAGCGACGATGCCTCGTCGGCCGGGGCCCTGACGGCGATCGATCGAATCCTCGGCGAGGATCCACGGTTCGCGGTCTCCAGTTCAGCCACCAACGACGGTCACTACCGCAACTTCGAGCGGGCCCTGATGATGGCCCCGCCGTCGGCGCGCTACATCGCCTTCAGCGATCAGGACGACGTCTGGCACCCGGACAAGCTGTCCTCGCTGATCACCGGCCTGCAGCCGGGCTCACACCTGGTCTATTCCGACATGCGACTGGTTGGAGAGCAGGGCGAGGTGTTCGCCGATACCTACTGGACGATGCGCCGCAACAACCACACGGATTTTGCCTCGCTGGTGCTCGCCAACACCGTGACCGGAGCCGCCTCGATGTTCGATTCGAGCCTGCTGCAGCGGGCACTCCCGTTCCCACCTCGCCACTCCGCGCTCTTCCACGATCATTGGATCGCCCAGATAGCGATGGCTCTGGGGCCGATCAGCTACGTCGATCGACCACTGCATGACTACGTCCAGCACGACGCGGCGGCGCTTGGCCACATGGCGGCCAACGGGCGGGGGCGATACAGCGGTCGCGTACATGAACGGACGCTGGCCTCGTTCCGCAATCTTCGCGCCCGGGGTTACCGGCCCGCCTGGCGGGCTCCCTACTTCAACATCTTCTGCCGGGTCCTGCTGACCTCGCACGCACTGCGGGCTCGATGTGGCGACGTGCTGAGTCCAGCCCAGCTCGCGGTCCTCGATCGGATAAGCGACTCGCCGCAGGGCATCGTCTGGCTCCTCGGCCGATCGACCCGCGATCTCTGGGGGGCCGATGAGACCCTCGGGCGCGAACGGGCGATCCTGGCTGGATTTCTCTGGCGCCGCGTTGCGGTGCTACGCCGCTGGAGGCGGCAGCGGCGGCACCGCTGACTCAGCTCAGCACCAGGCTCACGGCCCAACCCCGGCAGGGGTGCGATCACCTTTCGCGATAGGCCCCTAGGGCGCAGCCTCAGTCAGAAAGCGCTCGTGCGGGGTGCCGCGAAGGGCCCTGACGACCTCGTCCCAGTTGCTGACGGTCTCGGCCAGCGAGCGGGTGCGGAGCCGCTCGTACCAGGACCGCAGCGGTTCGGGCTCGAGCCCGAGGAAGCGCTGCAGCTCGATCAGTCGCTCCTCCTCGCCGAGCTCCTCGTAGTCGATCCGGAAGGTCGGGTGGTCGAGGCAGAGCTCGTCGAGCGCCGCCTCGTCGACCTCGATCCGATCGAGGGCGGCGAGGCAGCCGCGCGGTTCGAGACGCACGGTCGTCTCGCCGTAGTTGCCGAAGATCGACTGCGAGACCCCGGTCGCGGTGAGCATCTGCCGTGAGACGATCTGCGCGAGCCGGTTCCGGCGTGAGAGCCTGATCGCCGCCATCGCGTTGTCCTCGCGGACCAGCCGGCCGGCGTCAGGTGTGAGGCGAACCGATTCCAGCGGCAGCTTGAAGCCGATCGCCCGTTGGTCGGTCGCCGTGAGCATCCGATCGAGGAACCGCTTCGGGTCCGCGTCTTCGGAGGCTGCGAAGGTCGGCGGCTTGCCCTGTCCGAAGATTTCGGCGTGGCAGCGGGCCTGCGAGTGGAAGTCGAGCATCGACTGCAGGTGCGTCGAACCCGTGCGTCCGAGGCAGAGGATCACGAACCGGGTCGGCTCGACCCACTCCGGCATCTCAGAGCGCTTCGGCGGCCCGGGGGGCATCACGATTGAAGAGCCAGATGCCGGACACCGCGATGACGACTGTGATCGCTATCGGCACGAGCACGCCAGGCACCGTGCCGACGAGCTCGGCGGACGTCGCAGCGTTCGGATCGATCACCCAGATCCGGGCCTGCCCGATCAGCGGCGTCAGCGGGTTGGCGGCGATCAGAGGGCGGATCGACTCGGGGATGATCGCCAGCGTGTAGAGGATCGGCGTCGCGTAGAAGAGAGCGCGCAGGGTCAGCGACCAGGCCTGCCCGACATCCTCCGAGCGGACGTAGGCGACCGCGAGGAACATCGAGAGTGTTGTCGTCAGCGCGATCAGCGCCACCGCGACGAGCGGCACCAGCAGCCAGCTGAACCGCGGGTCCAGGCCGGTGACGATGAACAGCAGGAAGACCCCGAGCAGATTGAACAGCAGGGAGATCGAGGCGCTCAGGTTGACGCTGAGCGGGATCACAATCCGCGGGAACTGCATCTTGCGCATCATCGACTCCTTGGCCGAGATCGACTTCAGCGCCGCATTGGTCGCCTCGGTGAAGTACTGGAAGAGGACGAGACCAAGGATCAGCTGCAGCGGGAAGTCCTGAATACGATCGCCGAAGCGCAATACCTGGCTGATGACGAGGTAGATGACGCCGAAGAAGCCGAACGGCTTGAGGATGCTCCACAGGTAGCCAAGGGTCGTGTTCGTGTACTGGACCCTGAACTCGGTTACCGAGATCAGCCAGAGCAGATCCCAGGTCCGCCGCCAGCCGCCACCGAAAGCGGAGGGCCCGCGGATCTCGCGCAGCTCCAGGACCTCGCCTTCAGCGCTCACCTGCCGATCACCTGCTGCTCGCCTGAGGCATCGCGGACCTTGATCTCGTGGTCCAGCAGCATCGAAGCGCCGCGCTTCTCGCCGGCGACTTCGAGTCGAACTGTCTTTGTCGGCCCGGCGGGGGTTTCCTCGCCCTGAAAGATGTCGCAGGCGATCGTGTAGCGCCCGGCCGGCAGCCGGTTCTCGACAGTCGAGCTGACCTCGAGCAGCTGGCCGGCGGCCGCGGCCCCGCCCGCGGTCAGCTGGGCGTGATCGCTGGTGAAGGCAACCTTCCCGTCGCTACT
>Ga0307380_10004282_pt1 | contig 19363 bp, 15 predicted proteins | sample UN3MG_FD_202239 | JGI IMG/M metagenome (GOLD analysis project Ga0307380, IMG submission 202239) | Soil microbial communities from Risofladan, Vaasa, Finland - UN-3 | ecosystem: Environmental > Terrestrial > Soil > Coastal area > Acid sulfate soil | place: Finland: Risofladan, Vaasa | collected... | reverse complement strand
CCGAAGAACGCGGGCTTGCGTGGTTCGGGGAGACGGACCGCTATTACGTGACGGACCGCAAGCAGCCCGTGCAGGTGCTCAGCCGCGAGAACGGCGTGGTCTATCTACGGATCCACCTGGCGCAGATGCCCTTCGTGCTCGACCGGGAGCGCACGGTGGTGTTCGGCCTGCAGGCCAGCCCGACCAAGCCGATGGAGAAGGGCTGGCGCACGCGGACGCTGGCATCCGGAGTCGGCCCCGTGGTCTGCTGGGGCGGCTATCTTTGCGGCTCCAAGTACCCCGACCAGCGGGACTTCGCCATCGTGGATAAGATCCAGGAGGCCCGCAAGACCGGGAAAGTCGACCGCGCATGGTTCGAGGAGCGCGACAAGCGACGCCTCAATCCCAACGAAAAGGTCCACGGCTCCTCGCCATGGCTTGACAGCGTCCTCCACTTCGCCGACTTTGCCTCCCGGTCGGGGCATGGCGGTTCAGGGACGTACTTTGAGGAGCATTCCACGTTCCAGGGGCTGCCGGAGTGGGCGGTGTTCCAGGACGAATGGGGCATGCTCGACTTCACCCGCTTTCAAGACCCCCAGATGCATTGGGGTGTGGCGCGGGAGAGCTATCGTGATTTCGCTCTTTACTACGCCAACGAATGGTCCCGTTCCCATTCCGCTCCCATTGGACAGAGAGGACGTATTGTATGAACTATGTCAAATTGATTGGAGTTCCGAACATGCTGCCTGCCCTGCTTGCGATGCTTTTCTCGTTCTGCGTGATTGCACCCTGCGGAGCTGCCGAAAAGGAGCGGGAAAACGAGCTGGCCATCCGCAGGAAGACCATCGAGGCCGACCTCCAGGTCCTGCGCGCCAGGCAGAAACGCCAATGCCGGAGGCCGCGCGGCGCGCGTTGAACGAGAAGCTGAAGGCCATCGCCGACAAGAAGGGCTACAACGACGCCAACCACGGGCTGTTCCGCCTCGACTACGTGAAGAGCCTCATCGAGGACCAGGGCCTGGCGACCAAGCCCTCGGTCGTCGAGGGCCTCAAGGCCTTCAGCGACCAGCTCGCCGAGCGCGGCATTGACCTCATCGTCGTGCCGGTCGGCGACCAGGCGCTGGTGCACGCATGGAAGCTGGAGAAGGGCATCGGCCCGGAAGACGACCTCTGGCCGGGCCAGACCAAGGCGCTCGTCGCCCTGCTGGAGAACAACGTCGAGGTGATCGACGCGGCCGGCCTGTTCCGCAAGCACGTGGCGGCGGGCGGGGAGGACCCGATGAACCTCTACGACCATCACTGGTCGGGGGTCGGCATGCAGATGATCGCCAAGCTGCTGGCCGAGCGCCTGCAGCGCTACGATTTCGCGCGCGCGGCGGCCGGGGACCGGGGCCGCTTCTCCGTGAGCAAGATCGAGGTGCAGACCCCCAGCCAAATGCTCACGCAGAACGGCCTCGCGCCCCACCAGGAGTGGGCGGACAACATGGCGACACCGGAGAAATGGGGCCTGCCGCCGAAAAGCGCGGCCTGGCAGGTCAGCTACGATGGCAAGGTGCTCGAAACCGTCAAGGTCATGGGGCGATCTTCGCCGCGGCCATGCTTCTGCTCTCGCTCGCCCTGATGGAGACGCAGGCGTTCAATCCGTTCATCTACTTCATCTTCTGCTCGGCCAAGAGCCGGGGGACGCGCATGTCCGACGGAAAATATCAATCGCGTGAGGAGATGGCCAGGATCGAGATCGGGCACACCGAGTCAACCCGGGCGACCAACTGGTTCCTGGCTCTGTTCTTCCTCGCCGTGATCGCAATCGTGCCGCTGGTGCAGGTGGGCCGCGAGTTCGCCGCGATTCGCGCGGGCAAGGAAACGGGCCGTGCCATGCCCCAGAGCCTCGACGTCTTCGCCTTCCTCCGGCCAAGCGGCGCCGAACTGAAGTCGATTGTCGAAGCGAAAAACGGTGCGTTCGCCGTCTGTCGGGAGGTGAACAACCGGATGCTGCGGGACATCCAAGCCTACGAAACGAGCCTGAAGGAGCAGGACGCCCTGATGCAGTGGGTGATCCCCCGCATGCAGATGCCGGTCACGGCATGGCTGGAGGGCGGGAACGAGGACGCCTACTGCGGCCGTGGCGGTTGGCTGTTCTACCGCAGGGACATTGACTCGCTCACCGGCCCGGGCTTCCTCGATCCGGCGGTCATGGCGCGGCGTGCCGCGGGCGGAAGCGAGCTGAAGGCGCCGCCCCAGCCCGACCCGGTGAAGGCGATCCTGGATTTGCGCGACCAGCTCGCGAAGCGCGGCATCGAGTTGGTCGTCGCACCCGCGCCCGTCAAGCCCTCGATCTATCCGGAGGGGCATTCGGCACGCTACGAGGGCCGGAGCGGGGCCGTGCAAAACCCCTCGTTTCCGGCCTTTGTCGAGCGCATGGCCAGGGAGAAGATCGCCTGCTTCGACGCTGCACCCATCCTGTTGCAGGCCAAGAAGGCTGCGCTTGGCCGGCCGCTCTACCTCAGGACCGACACGCACTGGACGCCCGAGGGGATGGAACTGGCGGCGAAGGCCCTTGCCAAACTCGCGCGCAAGACGGCTTCTCTGTCCCCGGCCACGGATCGCTTTACCGCCGTTGCGAAGAAGGTCACGAACCTCGGCGACGTCGCTGGAATCCCTTCATGAAGCCGTTGATCATCATTTCGACGGTATCCTGCAGGTACGACTTCGCCCACGGCTGGTGCATGGTGATCACGTCGTCGAAGCGGATGACGCTGACGTAGAGGTTGGTGGATTCGTAGGCGAGCCTTACGACGGCGCAGGTGCCACGCGGGCCTTTGATGCCCTTGCCGTTGTTGGGCTGGATGACGACCTGGGGGACGATGCCGGCGGCGCGCCACTTGTCGAGCGTGCCGTCGATGGTCAGCGGTGCGGCGAGCTTGGGGATGGTGACGCGGGGCTGGTTGGCGCGGGGGAGAATCTGCCAGCCGGCCTTCGCCTGCCCAGCCGCCGTGAACGGCTGCTCGCCGAGCTTCACCGGGAAGCTGTTCTTCACGTAGTCATGGGCGTTGCTGAGCACCAGCCGGTGCTGGCCGTTGCGGACGTAATCGCCGGCCATGATGTTGATCTTGCCGTTGCCGGTTTCGAAGGCGGTGTAGTGGTCGGGGTGGTCGATCCAGTAGCCGCCCCAGTCGGCATCCCTGGGCCAGCCGGCGCGGCCGAGCATAAGGCCGTCGGGGTCGAGTCCGATCCATTCGCCCTGGTGGCCCCAGGAGGTGAGGATGAAATTGCCGAGCGGCTTGACGCCCTGGATGGGGCCGTAGTCGTTGAGCGGGCAGAACCAGAGGAGCTCGCCTGTTTTGTCGAACCGGCAGAGGTCGCATCCGCCGCTGTTGGAGAAGCCCATGCCCGATGGGTCGGCGCCGTCGAGCACCCTCACGAGCACGCCGCCGTCGTGCGGACCGCCGGGTCCGCCCAGGAGCGCGGATTCCGAATGCGTGCGCAGGGGCGACTGCTTGTCGGGCTGGTAGGGCGAGCCGTAGGCCTTGACCTTCGTGGGGATGGCGTTGGCGGGACTGAGGGCGTAGACGGGCCGCTTCCGGTCATCGAGGCCGGTGAGCTTCCAGATCAGGCCGAGGCTGGTGCCGAACGTGCCCATCATCCGCGGGGAGCCGTCGGGCTGGACGTATCGCCATCGGGCGTCGGCCCACCAGAACGGGGGCTGCCGGTCGAGCGGCGCGCCGCCGCCGTCCTTGTCGTCGATGATGCCGTCGGCGTTCGCATCGTGGGCGACCACGTAGGCGTTGGCCGCGGCGTCGCGCTTGCAGAGCGAGACGGTGCGGCCGATCTGCTTGTCGAACCGCACGATCGCGAGGCCGGTATCTTTCTGCTTCTCGCCGATGGGGCGGTCGTAGTCGTACACGCCGAACAGCTCGCCGCCCGCCATGAAAAAGCCGATGTTGCTGGTCAGGAACTCGGGGACGTACCAGAGGGCGTCGGGCTTCCAGGAGCCGGCGTCGGGGTCGACGTGCCAACTGAGCTTGCCGGCCTGGTCGAAGAACCGGAAGGTTTTCGGGTCGGTGCCCTGGACGCGGCGGGATGCGTTGCCGAACTGCGAGAACGACGCGTGCTGCAGCCCACCGTTCGCGCCTAACACGCTCAGCCAGCGGTCGTGCACGGCGAGCGTGCCATCGGGCGACAGCGCGAGGACGCAGTGGAACCAGGTCTTGCCGGCGTAGCTCTGGAACCGGAATCGCTGGGAATCGAACGGACCGAACGGGCCGTCGCCGGTGCCGATCGATTTCTGCTCGGCGGGGTTCTGCGGGTCGGCGATCGAGTAGATGTGAATCCTGCCGGTCCTCGCGCTCGCGACTGCCATGCGGTCGCCGGCCACTGCCACGGCCAGGGGCTGCTCGAGCTTCGTGAATGCGGCGGCCTGCTTGCCATCGGGTGCGATCGCAATCACCGCCTTCTGGTTGCTGACGAACCACAGGAGCTTGCGGGCGGGGTCGGCCTGGATTGAGGCCGGTGCGTCGGCCGGGATCGATTCGGTGAATGCGGGCTTGGCGGCGTCGCCCACGAGGATGCGGTTCTTCGCGGTGTCCGCGATGTACAGCCTGCCGTCGAGGTAGGCCATGCTGTCGGGCGTGGCGTCGGTGAGGCCGGGCAGCGTGAGCATCGGCTGGCCGTCATCCCACGGGATCGGGATGCCGGTGTCGGGGTTGAGGCGGACGATGACGACGTTCTTGCCTTCGCCCTTGGCGTAGTAGATTGCCTTGCCGTCGTTGCAGATGCCGAAGGTGGCGGACGTGCCGTTGAAGATCCAACGCGGGGCCCAACACCCTGATCTACAAGCTGACGCCGACGGCCGGGCGGTCGGTGCAGTTCGCGGTATATTCGATCATCGTGGTGCTGCTGGCGGCTCCGCCTCCGACGATCGGCGGGCACCTGCCCGATTGGCTGAAGTCGGCCGGCCTGCCCGACGACCTGCGGTTCACGTTCTATACCGCCGGAGCGCTCATCTTCCTGTCGGCACTCGTGGCGCGAAGAATCCGCGAGCCCGGTTCGGGCCGGACGGGCGAGATGCTGCGAAACATCGGCCTGATGCGGCTGCCGGTGGTGGTCCGCTGGTGGGCGGTGCTCGCCGGTGATGACGAGCCTGAATCGGATGGTGTGCGAGAAGCTGATCATGGCGTGAATGGCGGGTCGAAAACGGGGTGAATCGCGGCCGGGGGGCGGACGTGGAAATGGCCGCGTGACGGGGACACTCGCCGGCCGGAAATCGGCTGGAAGACGGAACTATGCCCTCCTATCTTAATTATACCACATGTTTCAGGCAAAATCAAGCAGAAAATCCGCATGTATAGCATGGCTCGTCCAATATAGGCATAATAGCCGCATACTTGCTGATGATCTCGAATTGTAATTTTTTGTAACGAGCGGAGGATGGTGGGCGTGGAAGGCGGCAGAAATCGATTTTCAAGCTCGATGCGTGGCCGGCATCAGGTCGGCGAAGTTCCCCGGCGGCTCGTCGCGGGTGAGGTAGACGAGCGCGGAGGCGACCACCGCCAACACGATGGCGGCGATTGCCGAGATGAGGAGCAGATGCTTCTTCATTGATCGGTCCTGTTCAAAACTCGATCTTCACCACCGTATCCTTCTCCTCATCCCCGCCGTTGTCTTCGCAATCGGTGCCGATGGAGTAGATGATCTTCTTCGCGGGATCGTAGCGGATGGGCTTGCCGTCGAAGAGGTCGACGGGCACGGCGTCGATGTACTGCGGCACGAGCTTGTCGAGCGATTCGGGGAGACCGCCGGTTGCGAGGTGGTAGCGGCGGATGGCGATGAGGAGGCGGGTGAGGCGGTTCCACACGCGCTCGTCCAGCGATTCCTTCGCAACCCCTCCCATCGCCGGGAGGACCATCCCAATAAGCATCTTTCCACCAATGTTTCTGTAGGCGATGGGGTTGCGTTTGGAGAACTCATCAAGCATTCGGCCCGCCTCCGAGCGCTCGTACTGGGCAGGATTCCGGGAGACGTTGCGGATCATTGTGCGGGCGTGGTCGGCAAACAGCCGCTTGGTCTGATTCGGAAGGAGGATAGGCAGCCGTTTCTTTCCCCCAATCGGTCCATATCTTCCGGCCATCACATCGTCCACGGTGTTCACATTCACCACGTATTCGACGCGGAAGGAATTGATGAGGTCATCGGCAGTCGTTTCCAGCGGCGCCAGCAGACTGTCAGCTTTCTGGAGGTCGGTGTCGTCCAAGGGAGTCTTGGCAATCAACTGGTGAACGCGCCTGTATCCAATCTTCTTGCAGGCGACCCCGACGAGCCAGCAGATCACCGGCCCTTGGCACTGCCCGGTCTTGTGCCCGAACCGGACCCCCGCCATGGCCTGCTCGAGCGCCTCGCGGTGCTTGCCCTCTCGCGACAGCAGCTCGGCGCGGATGGACATCAGCCGTGCCATCGTGCGCCATTTTCCGAGGTACGGAAGCTCGTCGGTGAAGCGCGTGACCTCGGGCGCCTGTATCTGCTCGCAGGCGTTGCCGCGCGCGATGAGGTCGAACACCTCGGCATTGCGATCAACAACGTCCGCCGCGAGGGTCCACACGTCGGGACCGGGGGCCTGGTCCTCCGGTTCCAGAATCACGTTCAGCTTGTCTTGCTCATCGTCGGTGTAGGCGAGCTTCTCGCGTGCCTTCTCGTACCAGGTGAAGGCGTTCTCGTCGTCGGGGATGTTCAGCCGCGCCAGGCGGAGGTCGCCGTCGTTGGGCGGGTCCTCGTCCCAAGTGAGGAACAGCACCAGCGAGATCACGATGACGATGATCAGCGCGATAATGATGTTCAGGGCGATGAAGCTCGAGCGTTTCATGGCAGGCCTCCGTGAGCAATCGCAAGTATCGCATCCATGCACATCATACCGGTTCGGGCGGAGGATGTCAAGAACGGCCTGGAGAACGAGAAGAATGCCACAAAGGCACGAAGGTACAAAGAGCACGAAGAAGAGGAAGACGACGAAGATGAAGAGAACAAGGAACAAAGAGCAAGCGTGGGTGAGCCACAGGGTTCCGGACCCTGCAGCCTGCAGCCTGCAGCCTGTCCCTTTCCCATTTTCGAGATTCCGCCCCTCGCACGCCGTTTTGTGGAGGCTCGGTACCACAAATTTCATTGATTCGGGAACAATAACCCGGTACACTCAGACTAATACACCGTAGAATCCGTCTCCGTTCTTCACGGCACAGCCGAAGGAAAAAGGAAAAAGGCAAAAGGCAAAACGCAAGCCGCCCGGTCCGTCCGTTTTTTCCTTTCTCCTTTTGCCTTTTGCCTTTCTATCTGAGGGCCGAACTCCATGACGAGAAAAATCTTCGGGAAAACGTGTCTGTTCCTGCTCGCCGTCACCTTCCTGTTCGAGAACTCCGGGTTCCTCACCCACGAGCTCAGCATCGCCGTCGGGATCATCTTCCTCACCGCGTTCACCGTGTCCTATTTTTGCGTTGCCGGGGCAACGCCGGTGAAGGTGGGGAGCAAGTCGGCCGACCTGATTATCCGCGGGATCGTGCTGATGGTGCTGGGCGTGGCGGTGGTGCCGGTGTCGGAGTTTCTGCGGCCGGCAGGCGTGGCGGTGTTCGCGCTGGGGCTGGGCTTGCTGCTGAAGGGCCTGGGCCAGGAGGCCTCCGAGTTGCCGCTGTTTGCGCTCACCGCCGCCGGCTACGGCGTGTTCAACGTGTTCTACCGGGTGGACCCGCACGTGTGGAGCGTGGTGAACGGCGCGTGCTTCGGGTTCTCGAGGCTGGTGGCGGCGGTCACGGGCTGGCTGCCCGGCCCGAAGGCGCTGCTCGGGCCGGCGTTTCTGGGGGCGGGCACCATCGTCACGTTCGGCCTGTTCTTCATCCTCGGCAGTTTCATGCTGAAGCCCAGCAATGGCGCGCGGCATTACCTGTTCGCGAAGCTGGTGAAGTCGCTCGCCGCGATGGTGGCGTGCGGTGCGGTCTACGTGATCGCGTTCACCTACGTGCCGTCGGCGTTCCAGTATCAGCTCAAGCTCGGCCCCGTGCCCAGCGAGGCTGAGAAGAACACGACGAAGCAGGCCCAGGACCAGATGCGCGACCGCGACCTGCCGCGTACGGAATCCGAGAAGGCCACGAAGGTGGTGTTCTCCACCGACATGTTCGAGGTGGAGAAGGGCACGCCGTGGATGCCGATCGTGCTGTTCGGATTCCTGCTGATCCCGTCGTATTTCTTCCTGAAGAACGCGGAGCTTCGGCCGATTCCGGTGCTTGGCAAAACTGAATTCGCCGCGGGCGGGGCAGTGCTGCTGGTGCTGTTTGGCTTCACGCAGGCGAGCGTGCTGAACGTTCCGTCGGCGAGGACCCGCCAGGAAACGGTGAGCAAGAAACGCGTGGCGTTCTATCACCACGGCTTCGCGAATTGGGCACGGGCGGACTTCAACAGCTTCGGCTCGCGGTCGAGCGGGATGTTCGGCAACTTGCCCGATTTCGTGGAATCGATGGGCTTCCGTCAGCCGGTGCCCGAGCAGCGCAACGAGGCCGGTTACGCCAAGTGCGGTGTCCTGATCAACGAGATCACCCCCGAGACGCTGAAGGACGTGGACATCCTGATGCTGCTGAACGTGGATGACATGTTCAACAGCGAGGACCCGCCGCGCGGCATCGACCCGTCGCCCGCGTTGAAGGCCCGCAAGGCCGCACTCGCCGCCTGCAAGACCGACGACGACCGCATCGCCCTGATGCGCAAACATCACAAGGAGGCGCTCGACCTGATCTGGAACTTCGTAGCCGACGGCGGCTCGCTGCTGATCATCGGCGACCACACCTTCCTGAAGGAAACGCAACTGCCCGGCGGCCGCGTTGAAACCAAGCTGTGGCTGAACGAAGTGCTCGAGCCGTTCGACATCAAGTTCGTGAACGACTCCGCGAAGTACTTCATCGGCGGATGGCTGCAGTCGATGGAGAATCCGGTTCACCCGCTCACGTGGGGAATGCGCGACGACCAGAACGAGGTGGGGATGGTGGTGGGTGCGTCGCTGTCTGCCACCGGTGCGGCCCGGCCGATCATCGTTGGCCGCTACGGCTTCCTCGACGCCGGCGACATGCGCGAAGGCAGCCGCGGCTACCTCGGCAACCTCGATTTCGACATGGGCGAGCCGCTGGGCCAGACCATCATCTCCGCCACGCAGCAGTTCGGCAAGGGCAAGCTGCTGGTGTTCGGCGACACCTCGGCCTTCGCCAACGGCATCATCACCAACACCGGCGAGTTCATCAACCGCGTGTTCACGTACATGGCCCAGGGCGGTGAGAAGCCGGACATCCAGAAGCTGGCGAGCAGGCAATTCGTGGCCGATACGGTGAGCCGGCCGAGCGGCGGCCTGATGACGTTCGTCGCGATCGTCCTGCTGGCGGGCGCGGTCGTGTGCCTGGCGATGTCCGGCGGATCGTCGGAGGTCGTGGCGGGTGCGTTTGTGGTGTGCGCACTGATCGGGTTCCGCGGCACCGACATGACGGTCACGCTCGGCCCGGGCGGCAACCGCACGCCGCGCGACGCGAGCGCCGTCCGCATCGCGTACGTCGACAGCTACCACATGCCGAAGATATCGAACGAGGGCTGGCGCGACGACGGCGTGATGGGCCTGCACCTGAACCTGATGCGCAACGGCTTCTACACGCAGAACCTGAAATCGTTCGACCTGAAAACGCTGCAGAAGGCTGCGCTGCTGGTCGTCGTCGCCCCATCCGTCAAGTTCAGCAAGTCCGACGTGCAGACCGTCCGCGATTACGTTGCCGGCGGGGGCACCGTGATCCTCACGGCGGGCTACGAAGACATCGCGGCGACCAGGCCGCTGCTCGACGCGTTCAACCTCGACATCCCCTACACGCCGCTGGGCAGGTTCATGATCCCGCCTCCGAATGCCGTTGGGCCTTGGTTCGGGAATGTGCCTCCGAACCTGAACGTGCTTATGGGCCAGGTTTCAGTCGCCGCCGGCGCAAGCGGCCAGTCCCAGGTCACGCTCGCTGGCTCGTCGGTTAGGTACTCGTTGGCACCGAACGCAATTGCGATGGATCTTGCCCGGACGTTCAGCGGCAAGAACGTTGATGTCTCCGGAACGTTCAGGATGAAGAACGGCATGAATGAACTGGAGATCGACTGCTTCAGAAAGCACGAGTATGTGCGCTTCTGGCGGATCTGGCCGATCAAGAGCACCGGCAGCGATCCCCTCGAGGTTATCATCCCCTACGAGCCGACCCAGGGCAACAAGTTAAGCCTCGGCGTGAAGCGCTCGTTCGGCACGAACGGCGGCAGCTTCATCCTCGTGGCCGACTCCGGCCTCTGGATGAACAAGAACCTCGAGCGCGAGGAAAGCCACGACATCGAAAGCATCGACTTCATGAAGTGGATGCTGGAAACATACGTGCCAAGAAAATGATGAATGATGAATGATGAATGATGAAAGAAGAGGAAGCCATCGCAGATTCACCTCATCATTCATCATTCATCATTCATCATTGGAAGTCCGGAAGATATCGATTCGCCTGACGATCAAGATAACGGGAGAATATCCATGGCCCTCTGGGTTGCAGCATTCCTGATCTCGATGACGTGGGTCTATTCGGTCCACCTGAACGTCTACGCCAACTACTGGATGACGGCCGCGCTGACGGTTGCGGGGGTGGCGACGTTCGCGTTGGCGTTGCGGAAGAAGGTCGACCTGAAATCCGCCAGCCCATGGTTCGGCCTGCTGATCGTGCCGCTCGCGATTGGCGTGGCGGTGCTGCACTTCCCGTACACGTTCGGCCCGGGATTGCTGATCCTGGGGCTTGGGGCATTGCTGCTGAGCAGGGCGTACCGGCTGTCGTCGATAGCAGCCGCGCTGCTGGTGAGCGGGGCCATCCTCACGCTGCAGAGCCTGACGTATCCGGTCTACCGCGACTTCTCGGCCGCCAACCCGCACGTGCCGGTTCTTTCAATGCCGGCCTACGCACTGCTGAAGCTCACCGGCCTGCGCTGCAGCATCAGCGACGGCGTGATCTACATCCAGATGATGCGCAACAACTGGCCGTTCCCGTGCGCGTGGTCGAACCTCGCCCTCTTCCCGCTCGTGCAGATGCTCGTGGCGGCGGCCGTGATCATCCCGCTGTTCGCCGATGAGATGAAGAAAGGCGTGCGGGCGCTGTGGGCGTTCATCATCGGCATGGGCTACATGATCGTCCGCTACGCACTGATGCTGCTGCTGTTCACCTACCTGATGTACTTCGTGGGATACTTCGACGACGACCTGTGGATTACGATCTTCTGGAACCGCGCGCTGACGGTGGTGTCGTTCATCCCGCTGGTGCTGATCTTCGCGAAGGCGTTCCCGCTGCGTCGCTCGGGCGACGCGATAGCGGCGGGCCTGCAGTTGCCGATTCCGGCACCGGCGGCTGAACCGGGCGGCGCCTGCCTCTTCGGCCTGATGCAGTCCTGCCCGCTCAAGAAGATTCCCGCCGACGGACGCAAGTCGCTCGCCATCGCGTTCGTCGCGCTCGCCGTGTTCTGCTTCGTCGGATACATCGGCTACTGGGACAGCGGCGTCCGCAAGCCCGGCCGCATCCTGCTCGACGAGAAGCACAGCGACTGGGAGGTCTCCACCAAGCCGTACGACACCGAGTGGTACGGCAACGAGTCAGGCTACAACTACTGGTCGATGGCCGACCTGCTGAAGGATTACGACGTGGTGCTGCTCAAGAATCCGACGTATCCCTACAACAAGGCGGAAATGGACGCGATGCTGGAGTTCGTGGAGCGGGGCGGGGGCATTTTCCTGATGGGCGAGCACACGAACGTCTTCGGGACCAGCGTGCCGCTGAACGCGATCGGCCGGCACTTCGGATTCCACTTCCGCTACGATTCGGTGTTCGACATGGAGGAGAAGTTCGAGCAGCTCTGGCGCGTGCCGCGGCTGCTGGCGGCTCCGACCGTGCAGAACCAGCGCGACTTCCTCTTCGCAACGTCGTGCTCGATCCAGCGCACCAATTACTTCGGCCCCGCGCGCAACGCCGCCGTCGCTGGCGGCCTGTGGTCGCTCCCCATCGAATACGCCAGCGGCAACTTCTATCCGCAGGTGGTGCTCCGCACCGATATGACATACGGCCCGCTCATCCAGCTCATCACCGGCACCAAGGGCAAGGGCCGCGTGATCGGGTTCACCGACAGCACCACGTTCTCGAACTTCTCGAGCCAGCTTCCCGGCAAGCCCGAGATGCTGCTCAGCTCGATGAACTGGCTGAATCACTCGAATCGCTTCACGTGGCTGAACACGGCGTTCCTGGTGGCGTCGGCCCTGTGCCTGACGGTGGCAGCGCGGCTGGCGATGGGCACCTCGCGGCACCACGGCACGAGGCTCGCCATGCTGGCCGTGGGCGTGTGCGTAGCTGCCCTGTCCATGGGATTCTTCACCGCGCTCACCAGGCATTCCAACCCAATGCCGAAGCCGTTCCCCCAGCGGCCGCTCGTCAAGGTCGTCTTCGAGAAGCAATACTCCGAGTACGAAATCCCCGTTTCCGGATTCGTGAAGGATCAGCAAAACAGCTTCGCCATCTTCTACCAGTGGGTGCTGCGCCTGCAGTATTTCCCATTCCTGAAATACACGGTGGATGACGCCCTTGCCGAGAAGCCGAACGTGCTGGTGATGATCAATCCGACGACGATCACGCCGAAAGGCCGCGAATTCGTGGATCACACCGATGCCGAAAACGTGGAGCGCTCCCTCGTGCCCAAGCTCCGCCAATACCTGCAAGACGGCGGCAGCCTGCTGCTGATGGATGACGCGACGAACGAGAAGTCGCTGGCGAACCTGATCCTGGAGCCGCTCGCCCCCGGCATGCGGATCGAGGGCCAGCGGCAGTCCACCCCCGCAGGCACGAAGCCGCAGCAGCAGCAGGCCCAGATGACGGCGGCGATGGACACGGCCGGCCGAACCGTGTGCGCGGTCCCGGCGGGGCTGTCGGTTCGCGGCGGCAAGCCGCTGCTGACGACGTCGGACGGCAAGGTTGTGCTGGCGGAGGCGAGCATCGGCAAGGGCAAGCTGCTCGTGATGAGCGCGTCGAAGCGGTTCTGCGACGCCAAGATGGGCTTCTCGCAGAACGCCGCCCCCAACGCCGACGCCCTCCAGGCCTACTGGCTGCAGTACGCCATCCTCACCGGGCTCGTCGAGGGCGGCACCGATTCCGAAATCCAGAAGGTGAACAAGCTGTCGACGAAGATCGGGCTGAGGTGAGGGGGAGGGCTTTGGGCTATAGGCTTTGGGCAAGGGGGAAACAGCATTTCCCGCGTCCATTCCGTCGATTCCTCCCAAAACTAGGGACAGTCACCATGTTTTGACACCACTTTTCCGCAGCAATGAGGACAGGAAAAATGACAGAAAACATGGTGACTGTCCCTAGTTTTCGCTACTCGCTCTCGTAGTCGACGAGCGACACCACCTTGTACTCGCCGAGCTTCTCCCTGCCCTTCAGGAAGCTGAGCTCGATGACGAACGTGATGCCCACGATCCTGCCGCCGAGCTTTTCGACCAGCTCGCAGCACGCGGCCATGGTGCCGCCGGTGGCCAGGAGGTCGTCGACCATCAGCACCCGCTGGCCGGGCCGGATGGCGTCCTTGTGGACCTCGATGGTGTCGCTGCCGTATTCGAGGTCGTAGGAAGCCTTGACGGTTTCGGCGGGCAGCTTGCCTTTCTTGCGGACGGGCACGAATCCCGCGCCAAGCTTGCAGGCCACGGCCGCGCCGAAGATGAACCCGCGCGATTCCGCACCAACCACCACGTCGACGTCACCGGGCTTGAAGCCGTCGGCCAGGCCGTCGATGCTTTCCTTGAGTGCCGCGGGATTCTTCAGCAGCGTGGTGATGTCGCGGAACACGATGCCGGGCTTCGGGAAGTTCGGGATGCTGCGGATGACGGATTTGAGATCCATGGAGAGTTCGAGAGTTAGGAGTTGAGAGTTGCGAGCCAGAAGTCAGAAATCGAGATTCAGGGGGCAGGAGTTGGAGTTCTGATTTCTGCCCTCTTCATTCATCATTCATCATTCATCATTCATCATTTCACGCATACACCCTGTAATCCAGGTCCGGGAAGATGTTGTTCTTGTATTCGATGTCGTTGAGGAAGCTTTCGGAGATCATGTTCTTCCTGATTTGGTCGTAGAGCGAGTTGAAGTTGACCAAATGCGTCTTGGTGCGCATCACGGCGTACTGGACCATGGTGCCTGTTTTCATGATGAAGGCCCAGTCGCTCGACTGTGCCAGGAGCAGCTCGCGAGCGGCCTGGTTGAGCGCCCGCCGCAGCAGCCCGTGAGCATCCGGATAGGCCTGGGCCAGCTCGACCATCCGGTCGGCTGCGATGTGCAGATGCCGGTAGACCCAGTCGTTCGAGCCTTCCAGCCACACTTCGTGGTAGCCCTTGTAGCCCCAGCTCGACATCGACGGCGTGGCGACCTGGATCTTCGGGTACATCTGGAGGTAGTCGGACGCGGTGATGGTGCGGAAGGTCTTCTGGTCGTAACAGGCCTTGCGGAAGACGTAGTTGAGGAAGTCGGGCCCTTCGAACCACCAATGGCCGAACAGCTCGGCGTCGTAAGGCGCGATGATCAGGGGCCGGCGGTCCATGATCGACGCGAGGTATTCGAGCTGCTTCTCGCGGTTGAACATGAAGTTGCCGGCGTGTTCGGCGGCGCGCTCCAGCGCCCAGTCGGGGTTGTACACCTTCTTCTGGTCGGTGCGGCCGGTGATGGCGTAGTACTTGATGCCGATGTTGCTGCGGTGGCCATCGCTGTGGAGGTAGGGGCGGACGTAGTCGTAGTCGAGGTCCCAGCCAACGTCGCGGTAGAAGTCGCGGTAGACGAAATCGCCGGGATAGCCTTCGATGGAGCTCCAGACCTGCTTCGACGTTTCGAGGTCGCGTCCGAACGCGGCCACGCCGGACGGGCAGGCGATGGGCGCAAACACGCCGTACTTGGGCCGGGGCGTCGCGTGCAGGATGCCGTGCGTATCGGTGAAGAAGTACCGGATGCCGGCGTCGGCGATGTGCCGGTCGATTCCGGGCGCGTAGGCGCATTCGGGCAGCCAGATGCCCGGGGCGCGCCGGCCGAAGTCCCTCTGATATTCATCGGCCGCCACCTTGATCTGCGCGCGGACCGCGTTGTCGTTGACCATCAGCGGCAGGTAGCCGTGCGTGGCCGCACAGGTGATGATCTCCAGCTTGCCGGCGTCCTGGAATCTGCGGAACGCCTGGCTGAGGTTCTTCCCGCAGCCCAGGAAGACCTCGCGGGCGTTGGTGAACCGGTAATGATACATCAGCGCCAGCCGGTTGAACTCCGGCTCCCACTTCGTGCGGGTCACCTCCTTCTCCGCAAGCTCGATCAGCTTGTTGATGTGGCGCTCGTAGCGCGACTGCAGCAGGGCGTCCTTGAACATCGCCGACAGCGGCGGCGTGATCGACATGGTGATGCGGAAGTCGACGTTATCCCGCTGCAGCGAGTCCATCATGTTCAGCAGCGGCACGTAGGTTTCGGTGACGGCTTCGTAGAACCAGTCTTCCTCGAGGAAATCGTCGTACTCGGGATGCCGAACGTAGGGCAGGTGGGCGTGAAGAACAATGCAGAGGAATCCCTTGTAGCCTTCGTTCATCTTCTTGATTCCTTCAAGAACGCGGGGGAAGGATGATGAAGAGATGAAGCGATGAAGAGATGAAGGGAGAAACAGATGCCTGATCGCCCTTCTTTCCCATCATCTCTTCATCCCTTCATCCCATCATCTGTCTTCTGCCGCCGTTTCGCTCTACTTGGCGAGCACGGGTTCCGGGCGATACGTGCGACGTTCCACTTCCGGTGTAATGGTTCGCGTTTCCTTCTGATCCGCCGAGACGGCGGCCACGTCGATGGTCTGCTTGCCATCGGGAAGGGCGAATCGAAGCGTGAAGGTGCCATCGGGCCGCAGTTTGATGGTGTTGCCCTGTACGGTCACGTTCGCATCGGGTTCGGTCGCGCCGTAGACGATCAGCTCGGCGTCGACGTTCAGCCAGAAGCCCCGCTTCTTTTCCTTGTATGCCGGGCTCATCATGCTGAACAGCGCCCCGGACGATATCTCCTGCTGGAGGCGCTTTTCGAACAACTGCCGCATCTCGGCCGACGACGACCCGACGGCGAACCCGCCCGACAGGGCGTACATCCGCTCAAACTCCTCCTGCAGGCTCATCCATTTTTCATCGACGACGTTGGACATCCCGACCGGCGGCATTGTGATGGTGTTTGACCTCACCAGCGTGTAGAACCGGCCCGATTGCGTGCGGATTCCAATCTCGGCGCAGAACGAAGCGCCCGGCTTGCCCGTGTTGATATACCAGTTCGTCGCGTTGCTCGACAGCTCGATGTCGAACAACTGCTTCGTCTCGCCGCCCTCAAGCTCATAGATGCGCAGCACGGATACCGACCCCGCGTGCTCAGGGCCAAGCTCCGACTTCGCGAGGTTGATGGTGTCCTGCGTGACCTCCCAGTAGGCGTGTGCCCAGTAGGGATCGCGCATCATCAGGACGAGCCGGTCTCTGCCGTATTCCGGGGGGAGTTCCTTGCCGCGAGGGAGCGGGAATTCTTCGGGCGCGGTGGGGCCGAGTTCATACTTGGCCTGCTCGGCCTCCTCCTGGGCCTTCTCTATCTTGTCGAGTTCCGCCGCCTCCTCCTGCTCCTGCTCCGCTGCGGTTCGGCGGGCAGCAGCGGCCTGTGTGCCGGCCGCCTGGGCAGCCTCCTCCTTCTGAATGGCCGATATGAGGCCAAGCTTAGACATCAGATGCCGACCCCTGATACCCAGCTCCTTGGCGATTTCAAGCAACTGGTTACGCCGTTGCGATTCCAGCTCCGCCTTGCGAGCATCAGGATCGCGTGCCATAATCCATCTCCTTTCAGGCGGGAGAATGGGCAGAAGCCGAACGCACCTCAAGATAGCCGCCCGTAGGCCCCGGAACCGCTCCCTTCACAAGCAAGCAATTATTCTCGGGATCGACCTTGACGATTTCGAGGTTGCGCTTGGTAGCGCGCCCGCCCATCCTGCCGGCCATCCGTAGGCCTTTGTAAACGCGGGAAGGATCGGACGAAGATCCGATGGAGCCGGGCGCGCGCTGGCGGTCCGATTGGCCGTGCGTGATGGGGCCGCCCGCGAAGTGGTGCCGCTTGACCACGCCGGCGAAGCCCCTGCCCTTGCTCTTTCCGGACACGTCCACATATTTTATGCCTTCAAACACTGACACCGTCAGCGCCTGGCCGAGCGAAACCTCGCCCTGCCCATCCCAGGCCATCTCCCGGATCATCCGCTTCGGCTCCGTATTCGCCTTCTTGGCATGACCCGATTGCGCCCGATTGCTGCGCTTGCGCCGCTTGTCGTCAAATCCCAATTGCAGTGCATAGTAGCCGTCCGTCTTCGGGGTCTTCACCTGCATGACCACGCAGGGGCCGACCTGGATCACGGTAACGGGCACCGCTTCACCTTTCTCGGTGAAGAACTGCATCATTCCTGCCTTCTTGCCCAGCAGACCTGCTATCATCTCTCGCTTTCTCCTTGGATGCGGGTCCAGGAAGTTGCTGTCAGCGTTTCCTGGCTGGAGGTGAACTCAGGCGGAAAATAGTGTTCCCCCTTTGCACAGAGCAGTCAATTATAACCGCCGGCGGCAGGATTTTCAACCAAAATATCGCAGGGCCGCTGCCCCGCGCACGACAGCCCGCCACAAAGCAAGGCGTTTCGCCCGGCAGACCCGCGTGAACAAGCGGTTACTTTATCAGGCAAACGCGCTTCGGCGGCCAGATCACCGTCACTGCCTCGCCGACGATATCCCCCTCAGTCACAAATGGTCCCGCCCACAGCCTGCTGTCCATGCTCCGCTCGCTGTTGTCCCCCAGCACGAAGTAGCACCCGTCCGGGATCCGAACCGGCTCAAGCGTTCCCCACAGGCCGATGTCGGTGTAGAAGATCGACCTGAGCGGATCCGGCTTCTCCTGCCGAACGCCATCCACGAAGATCTCGCCATCCTGGATCGAGAGCGTCTCGCCGGGCAGGCCGGCGATCCGCTTGATGAAATTCCGCTGATGGTTCTTCGGATCCTTGAATACCAGCACGTCCCATCGCTGCGGCTGCCCGATGTGGTATTTCAGCTTGTTCACCAGGATCCGGTCCAGCCGCTTCAGCGTAGGCTCCATCGACGATGAAGGGATGTAGAAAGGCTCCACGACCTTCCACCGGATGAAGAATACCACCACGGCCGTGATCACGATGGTTTTGCCGTAGGTGCGCACCCATCGCCACAGGGCCTGAAGTCTAGCGTCTGCCATGGTGAAAAACCGACCCCTCAACGGGCGCCGCGCCCATCATAATCTTTCGACGCATTCCAGCAAATGTTTAGCCTCTTACGAACGGAGCGCGCGGTTCAAAGCTCGAAGCCCCGTCGTCACGCTTTCGCCCATTATAATGTAACCGTCGCTGGAAGTAAACGGGATTTGCCCGCGTTCAGCGTGGGGCTGTGGGCTTTGGGCCCGGCGACTGCCTGGTCTTCACTTCGTCCACTTCGTCCACTGGGTCCACTTGGTCCGCTTGCCCAAGACGCAGGTTCTTCCCCCATCATTGATTTTTTCCCCATTTTCCCCTAAAATATAATAATGGACACCTTTCTCGCATTCGACGTAGGAAACACGAGTATCAAGGCCGGCTATTTCGACGGCGGGCGCCTCACGATGACGACGTCGGCTCCCGATGCCGCGGCGCTGATCCCGAAGCTGCGGCAGTTCGACAAGCCAGCCGCCGCCGGCGTAAGCTCCGTTCGGCCCGACCAGGACGAGCCGCTCCGCCGGGCCGTCCGCGACGTCTTCGGAATCCCGCTCGCCTTCCTCGGCAAGGACCTCCCCGCCGGCGTGACGATCCGCTGCGAACAGCCCGAGAAGGTCGGCGCCGACCGCCTCGCAAACGCCATCGCCGGATTCGCGCGGGCACGCGAGCACGTCATCGTCGTCGATTTCGGCACCGCCATCGCGTTCGACGTCATCTCCGACACCGGCGAGTTCCTCGGCGGCGCCATCGCCCCCGGCGTGAACACCTGCCTCACCGCCCTCCACGAGAAGACCGCCCTGCTGCCGAAAGTCGAGATCGACGAGCCCCCGTCCGGCTTCGGCCGCAACACCGTCGACGCCATCCTCGCCGGCGTCATCGGCGGCCTGCCCGGCCTCGTCGACCGCATCGTCGAGAACATCGAAGCCGAGATGACCACCAAGTTCACCGTCTACGCCACCGGGGGCGACGGCCGCCGCATCGCCGCCCTCTGCCACACCGTCGACGAAGTCGTCCCGGCCCTCACCCTCGAGGGCGTGCATCTGGCA
>Ga0307380_10004280_pt1 | contig 19363 bp, 24 predicted proteins | sample UN3MG_FD_202239 | JGI IMG/M metagenome (GOLD analysis project Ga0307380, IMG submission 202239) | Soil microbial communities from Risofladan, Vaasa, Finland - UN-3 | ecosystem: Environmental > Terrestrial > Soil > Coastal area > Acid sulfate soil | place: Finland: Risofladan, Vaasa | collected... | reverse complement strand
TATCATCATCAAATACAGGTACAGATTTCCCTATCGGAACACCCGCATATCCAGTAAACAATTTTACAGATGCATTAGCAATTGCTGCATATCGTGGTTTTGATACAATATATATTAAAAGTGAATTCACAGAGTTAGATACTGGTTTGGATTTTTCCAATTACATTTTTGTCGGTGATTCAAGTCAAAAAACATATATTTATGTGAACTCTGCTTCTAATGTAGAAGATTGTGAATTTGATTCGTGTATATTAAATGGATATTTAGATGGTGGTGTTACAATACAAGATTGTTCAATATACGATTTATATAATTTTAATGGTCTTGTTAAAGACTGTTTATTACAACCAGGTACATTATACATAACAGGTTCTGGTTATACTACAACTCACTTTTTAAATTGTTGGTCTGGAGTTCCAGGAAGTTCTACTCCTACGATAGATATGGGAGCTTCAGGTTCCTCATTATCAGTTAGAAATTACAATGGTGGTATTCAGATACAAAACAAAACTGGACCAGAACCATGTAGTTTCGATATAAATTCCGGTCAAATTAAACTAACAAGTACAATAACTAATGGTGAGATTGTAATACGTGGTGTTGGTCAATTATCAGTGAATCAAGCAACTGGGTCTTCAACTGTAAATACAAATGGTTTAATGGCAAAAGACACAATTTCAGACGCTGTATTAAACACATCATTAGTATCATATACAGACCAAAATACTGTTGCATCAGCATTAAGATTTGCAGAATATGGTAATGTCGTATCTGTACAAGCAACGAGTCCATATTCTGGCAGTGAGTATCCTGTTGGAACATTAGAAACTCCCGTAAACAATATACAAGATGCAGAAACAATAGCAGACAATACAGGAATAGAAATTATACATATACATGATAATTATACTTTTACAAGTTCAGTTTCTATTTCTGACCAGATTATAACAGGAGATGGAAAACAAAAATCTGTATTTTATTTTGACCCAGGTTCAATTCTTGGAAACTGTATTTTCAGAGAGGCACAATTAACAGGTTCAATTTTAGGTCCAATAGGATTTACAGATTGCTATATAAACGGGTTTGAAGGAAGCGATTTAATAGCGGCCTCACAATCAGTTGTTTTTCAAGATTGTTTATTACAAGGAACACTTAAAATACCATCAAATTATTCTGGTGATATGATAATATTAGATTCATGGATGTTACCAACCAATAATCAACCTCCAATAATTAATATGAGTGATGCTGCATTTAGTTTCCAAGTTAGAAACTTATCAGGATTTATTAATATACAAAGTTGTAGTCAAGCAACAAATGATGTTCGTGTATTCCTTAATCAAGGTGGTGTTAGATTAGACCCAAGTGTGACAGCAGGAAAATTCACATTTACTGGAGTAGGAACATTAGTTGATAGTTCATCAGCATATACATCATTAGATACTGCAGCATTGATTAATCAAACTACTATCGCAGATGGTGTGTGGGATGAACCAATAATTTCTCATGTAGTTCCAGACACTACAGGATATGAAGCATTGATTAAAGCATATGATGGAAAGGTACATTTACATGAAGGTGGAAGTAGCGGACAAACATACCCATATGGAACATTAGGAACTCCAGTAGGTAGTATGGTAGATGCATTAGTTATATCAAGTTTATATGATTTAAGTCACATTCATGTAATGGGAACAATAAATATTGATAGTGGAGAAAACCTTGATGGAAAAACAATTTTGGCAGATAGAAGTCTTAACAATAGAGTGAATATAAACAGCGCAAGCACAGAAGCAACATATTTTACAGATTTAACAGTAAGTGGAACAATGGATGGAAGTGTTCGATATACAACGTGTGTTTTAGGCTCAATAGGAAATTATGATGGCGGTGCAAAAAACTGTTTGATAACTGATGAAATAACTATTACAGGAAATGGCGCAAATTATTTTACTGATTGTGATTCATATGTAACAGATGCATCTTACAAAAAAATATCTGTTGGAGATAATTTATTAAATATTATCAGAGGTCGTGGTTCATTTGAGATTGCAGATTATACTGGCACAAACGCATTAGCATTAGACTTTGCAGCAGGAACTATATTGATAGCAAGTTCGAGTGTATCTGGAACCATTGTTGTGAGTGGTCTTACAAGAATAGTGGATGAAAGTGGTCCAGGATGTTTTGTTATTAATGCAGGAATTACAGAAACGGGAATCACAGACAAGGTATGGGATGAATTACTATCAGGTCATACAATAAGTGGAAGTGCAGGATATGCATTATCAAATGTAAGTGCAAGTTCGGGTGCAACTCCGGCAGCAATTGCAAGTGCAGTTTGGAACGAATCTACTTCATCATATACAACTCCTGGTATATTTGGTAGCACAATATCAGGAAATACAACAGACTTAAAACTTATACTTGGATTGGTACAGCACAACTTTAGAATGACTAATCAAGTTTATGATGCCAGTGGTAATATGACATCAGCAGAAATAAATATTTATCCAAGTTCTGCAGATGCAACAGCAGAAACAAATTCAATAAACACTTATTACATTACAGCAGTATATGATGGAAATAATCGTCTAACAGACTATAAAATGGTTGAATAAACATGGCTATCCCAAATAAACATGCGATAAATATAGCTACAAAAGGTATATTATCAGGTGATGCCAAAGTACTCGCTGTAAAAGGTTATATTTTAGGAATCGCAGTTCAGGTAATACCAATTTATCATCCTGAAGGTGGCGTAGATTTAACATACGGCGCACCAAAATATGCCAAAAAGCGCAAGAAAAAGAAAGTAATTCGTGTCACAGTTATATATCAAGGCAAAAAATATGTTAAAGAAAGATTGGTTGACGACACTGTTAAAGTAAATACAGATGATGTTGAAATAAATCTTTCAGGAAAGACACCAAAAATCACAATCCGCAATATAGATTTTTAAAAAATTCTCATAAACCGCATTATTTTGTATGGATTTTATATTTATATTTATAAAAACTATATAATTGGAGAATTTCAATGTTAAAAATCTACAAAAATAAGACAACAACTTTTAAATGTGAAGTCAAAGTTGAATCTGAAGGTTCGAATACTAATAATATTAAATCGAGATTGATTTTATATCCTACCAATGATAATAGAAATGTTATGTATGAAGGCGTTGTACAGGACAACATTTGCACAATTGACATTAATCCAAATATAAATATTACTAAGAATGGCAAAGCTATTTTAGAAATCATCGTAGATGATGCAAATATTTTTATGCCATGGAATTCACTTTACGAAATATTTACAGAGAGTGTTAAAGTAGAATCAGCGCAACTTGTTTATGATGCTAATAAAACAAAAGTTGTAGTTAATGAAATTAAAGAGACACCTAAAGTGTCTGCACCTTCCAAAAAATTTATAAAGAAACCAGTTGGAAAGAAAAAGATAGACTATAATGATTTATTAGAGAAAGCGGCAAGTATGGTAAGAGAAGATAAAGTAGATAACAAACTTTTATTAAAAGCATATGACGAATCAATATTATCTTTATCAAGAGAGCAATTGAAAGACATGGTTAATTTTGTAAAAAAAGATTATACTCCAAAAAAAGAAACTTTAGTTTGGGCTAAAAAAGTAATTGGAGAAAGCACATCAGTTAAGTCAAAACTTTTGATGTATTGTAATGAATTAAAAAACAAAGGAGAAATATTGTGATTAAATTAAGAAGACTTTTAAAAGAAGGTATATTCGATGGAATTACTGCAAGTTTTATAGTAGATTCTGGTTTAACTGAATCTGTTGTACGACATGGTAAAAAATCCTTAGCGTTACCAAGATACAGCGTTTGGGGATTCAATTCATCTGGCAATGGTACGCCAAAGCTGATGGAAAATGGAAATGATTTGCCAGCATTGTTAGATAAACATGACATTGAAGATGACGATGTTTATCCTATTGAAAATGGCATTACCGAAACCGTAGGAAAAGTGGGTAGAGATAAATGGGCCGTATATTCTAAAAAAGGCCGCAAAAAACTCAGTACTCATGATACAAAAAAACAAGCAGATGGAGTTGAAGCTAATAAAGAAAACAAAAAAGCAGTTAAAAAATCCATAAACGGATAATTTTAGGAGAATATAATTGGCAAAAGCAAAAAACGAATTCTCGTATCGTGGTAGGTTCCGTGCTAAAAGAAAAAAGACAAGGCAAGGAATGTCTCACAATACAAAATTAAAACCTGGACAAAAGAGATATAGGGGTCAGGGCAAATAATGTACCTTAAACGAATTGAAAAATTATTTCCGGATGTAATTTTACATAATATTACAGAAGATGTATCAAAATTATTTGTAGAATTAGAAACGAGCGTTGAATGGAATGAAAATACAGCAAGGGCATTCCAATCAGTAGTTTTGGATAGAAAACCAGAAGCAGTTGGTGGTCCATTTGATTTCACTTGTGAAAAAGATGGCGAAACTTTTATTGTAAAATGGAATTGCTATAATATAGCAGGGTATTAGGAGAGTTAAATGAAAACATCAGATTTAAGAAAAATAATAAAAGAAGAAATATTAAAGGAACTATTTAAACCAGATAGTACCAATACCGGACTTGCTACATATGGTACATCTAAAACATTCATTTCTTTTGATGACCCATCCGGAAAACGAGAATACATTCCAACGAAAGATGAACTTAAATTATGGAGTATTGCTGATGGTAAAATAAAAGATATATTGGCAAGAATGTGGTACCCAAAATCAAAATTAGACATAAATAAATCTGTATATTATCCAGAGGATTGAAATGAAAGCATCATATTTAAGAAAAATAATAAAAGAAGAAATACGAAAAGTATTAAAAGAAACTATTGGTCAAAGTGATAAAGTAAAAAGAGAATTTCCTGATGTTATTACTTATGACAGACAACAAAAAATGTCTGATTTAGTTTGGACGGTAACGACAACTGATACTTGGGAATCTGATAAGGCTGCATCATTTCAAGAAGCAATTGGATATTCGCCGATGGGATATGGCGGACCTTATAATTTTAGAATGTTAAAACAAGAAGGCGACAAATTTATTTATACATGGACTTGCGCAGCATCAAGCTAAGGAATATAAATGATAAAACTACGATATATGTTAAATGAAGTTAGATTGTACGGTAGGACAATTTCTGACTTGCTTGACGAATTCCAAAAATATGATGGTCGTGATTTTATATTTTTCGACACTGAGACTATGGGGTTAAATCCAACACCAGAGTATATTCAATTAACACAGATTGGTGCGATACTTGTTGATGCTGGTACGATGGAAGAGGAGAAAACATTAAATTTAAAAATTCAATTAACTGATAGTGCAAAAAGATTTTTAGACCCAAGCAGTTGGGAACGACAGGATTGGCAAAAACGCAAAGCGCCTCATGAAAAGGAACCGCAAGAAGTATTAGATATGACTGGATATACAAAAGAAACTCCACATAGATTAGCAACAGAAGAAGAAGCATTAAAAATATTTGCACATATGATAGAGAATGCCACAGACCCAATACTTGTAGCACACAATGCGAGTTTTGATATGAGATTTATTGAAGTCAGGGCAAAACGATACGGAATAAAAATCAAAAAAACAGAAGTAATAGATACATTAAGATTAGCAAAGTATTTTTTGATACCAGTATTACAGAAATTAAAAAAGAGTGATATATTACACCAATTGAAACGATATAAAGAAATGAAGGTGTCTGATATTAAACCAAAAGAACCAGGAAAGAAACGGGCGCATCCGCCAGACACAGAATTCACAAAGTTTACAGCAGATGATGGTACAGAGATGCTACGAATTACTTATGGACGACCTTCTGCAAGTTTAGGGCAATTGACGCCAGCATTGATTGGTAAGATTGAAGATTGGCATGATGCATTAGCAGATGTTAGGTCGATGATTTTGGTATACAAAAAAATAATAGAAATTTTATATGCAAATAGGAACATAGACATATCAGATTTACAGGCAGGTGAATTCCAGAGATATAAAAAATGGAAAGGACATTCCTGATGAAGGTATATTTAGATGATGAAAGAGTTCCACCTTACGGATGGAGATTAGTAAAAACTCCTAAAGAAGCGATTGATTTACTAAAAACGGGAAATGTAACCGATTTAAGTTTAGACCATGATTTAGGAGGAGATGATACTATTGGAACAGGATATGATGTATTATTGTGGCTTGAGGAGCAAGTATATTTAAATAATTTTAGGCCACCTAAAGTAATAAAAGTACATTCAGCAAATGTAAGTGCAAGAACCAAAATGGAAATGGCAATTAAAAATATAAATAAAAAATCATATGTAGGAGAAATTACAATGAAAGCATCATATTTAAGAAAAATTATCAAGGAAGAAATTAAAAGGGTGATAAAAGAAGGTTGGAATGACCATATGGATTTCGAGTTGGATTCAAATGACATTGAATCACAAAAGGGCAAAGTTGATAGTTATTTATTTACGGTTGCCAATGATGATGAAGGCAGAGAAAGAATACAACGAGCAAAAGATGGTTTAAGTCCATTTTTTAAATTTAGAATCCGTGGAAGACATAGTAATAGAAAAGAAGTATTAGGAGCAAAATGGACACCTGGTGGACAGAATGATATATCACCACAACAAGCAGAATACTTAGCGGTGTATATTGACCCAAAATAATGTTAAAATTAAAGTCAATCATCAGCGAGCTGCATGGTCTAAAAGCACTGAAAGTTTTTGATTTTGATGATACTTTGGTCAAAACTAACTCGAACATAATTGTTAAACATGCAGACGGAATAGAGGACACTCTAACACCCGGAGAGTATGCGGTTTATGAACCACAAGAAGGTGATAGATTTGATTTCACCGATTTCCAGAAGATGCTACGAAAACCAAATCCGATAAATAAAAATATAAATTTATTACAATCGGCATTACAAAATAGACAGAATAAGGTTACAATTTTAACAGCAAGACAAATGGCATTCCCAATACGATATTATTTAAAGCATAAATACAAATTAGATGTTTATGTTGTTGCATTAGGTGATTCTAATCCACAAAAGAAAGCAGATTGGATTGAAGACCATATTAAAAAAGGATATGACGATATATTTTTTATGGACGATTCATTAAAAAATATAGAAGCAGTAGATAAATTAAAAATAAAATATCCAGATGTTAAATTTGAATTAAGGCTTGCAGAATGATTAGATTATCAACATTAACTGAAAAAATGAATCCGAGAGGAATTGAAGTCAGACAATTACGAGGAGAATATGAATCTGAAACTTTTGATGATATGATGCGAAAGCATTACTTAAAAGGTGCAAATAAAAATATTAATATAAGATTAGGTATTTTTGTGAATGATATAATGGTTGGTGCAGCAGGATATGGACCACCAACATATACAATGATTGCAAAGCAATTGAATTTATCTTCCGGTGAAATTTATGAGTTGAGAAGATTCTATACAGATGAAAGCCATAACATTTACAATTTAGAAAGTCAAGCATTAACACTTGCTAATGATGAATTAAAAGAATTGAGACCGGAAACAAAAGTTGTCGTCACATATGCAGACCCAAGCCAAGGACATTTTGGGAAACTTTACCAGGCAACAAATGCAATATATTTAGGTCGTGGAAAAGGACCTGGTGGTAAGCATAAATATATTTATGTTATCGGAAGTAAATCTGATAAGAAAAATACTTTAAGTAGAATTAAAATGGATACACAAGACTATCCAAAAGAAGAATTGCAAGAATTTACGGCAGAAGGTTTTGATTTAGATGAATTTTTAAATATGCGTTCTTTTGCAAGCAAAGTTAGGTATGCAAATGAAAAATTAAGACGACTCGCATCAGGTAGTGCAAGAGTAATTTATGTTATAGATGATAAAACTGTATTAAAATTGGCAAAGAATGAAAAAGGTTTGGCACAAAACGAAGTTGAAGGAAGTTTAGGAAAAGATGATTATATGGTTGGCGATGTAGTTGCAAGAGTATTAGAAGTAGATGAAGAAAATAGATGGATAGTAATGCAGAAAGCCAAAAAAATATCAAAAGGAAGATTCAGACAATTAATGGATGGAATAGACATACATGATTTTTATTATTATATCAAAAATTTAACAGATTATAGATTTGGTCATACATTTACGGTTGAACCTGAAATTGTTGAAAAATTGGATGAAAATGAGTTTGCGCAAGATGTTGTTGAATTGGTACAAAATTTTGATTTGGAGACCGCAGATTTCCAACGACCAAGTAGTTTTGGTGAGATTGATGGAAGACTTGTCATCACGGATTATGGATTAACACAGGAAGTTTATAAAAAGTATTATGATAGAAGTAGAAAACCAAACAATCAATGGCAAGGTGATAGATGGTGATTAAATTAAAAGAAATATTAAAAGAATATAAACAAGTTGGTATATTATATCATTATACAACATTTATGAGTGTTTTACAAATATTAAAAGACGATAAATTAAAAGCAGGTGAGACATCTGATTCAACACTTAAAAATCGTCTATATGCTGTATCTTTTACAAGAAATAAAAAATTTCATGAGCATACTGGAAGAAGTGTATCATTTAAAGAATCTGCATTTGGTAATGCACCACAGGTCAGAATTACTTTTGATGGAAATAAATTGAGTGATAAATATAAAATAAATCCTTGGTCACAACAAGGTCCCTTTTCAAAAAATAAAAAAGGATATGAATCAGAAGAAAGAATCGTTAAAAGTGAACCTTTCTTTATACCAGTGAAAAAATATATTATTAGTGTTGATATAATAATTGATTATGAATCATTAAAAAATAAACGTGATATACAATCACAAATACAATATGATGATTATCTATTGCATTATATGCCATTAAGAGCTAAAATAATGGAATTTTCAATTGCAAATAATATATCTATTAATGTAATAGTTGATAAAAATGGAAATGAAATGTCTGATAAAGATAAATTCCCATTTATTAAAAAAATAATGGGTTGGTGGAATAAAAAACGTGATTAAGTTAAAAAACATATTATATGAAGGTGGTAAATTATTTGCTCCACACTCTGAAAGAGTGACTACCGATGAAATGAATAAAGTGGTAGAGGAACTCAACTTGACATTATCAGATTTATTTGTTAAATTTGAACCGGTGAAGTCTTTAAAAAGTAAGAAAGACCACGGAGATATTGATATTTTGGTATTGCCCAATGGAGATTGGAAAGCTGGACTGGAAAAGAGATTGTCTGACCAGATAGAAGATAAAGATAAAAATGGTGGCGTCCATTCATATTTAATATATTTTCCGATAATTGATAAAAAGGTTCATGTAGATTTTATTGTAGCAGGTGATAAAAATAGATTTGAGTCAATGTCTCAATATTATATATTAAATGATTTTTCAGGAGTTGTGGGCATATTTGCACAGCATTTAAATTTTTTATATGGTTCGGAAGGATTTCTAAAAAGATATAAAGATAAACGAAACAACTGGCATAAATTATCAATTACAAGTAATTTAATGAAGGGATTACGAATATTAGGATATGAAAATCCAGAAACCAAAATTGAAAAACTTGAAACATTAGATGATATAGTTGATTTTTTAATGGAGAGTCCATTATTAGATTATACATATTTTAGACCAGAGAATATGAACGCAACTCAACGAAAAGATGAAAAGGGCAGAGATAATATAAAATACATGCTTGACATGTTGGGTAGTATAAAGAAGAAAGCCAGTATATTTGACGAAGACCATTTTTTAAAGAAACTTTATCCAAATGATTATAGTATTTTACAGAAGAAAATTGATAAAGTTGAAAAAGAAACTTATTTACAATCAAAATATAATGGTCAATGGCTGATAGATAATTTCGGGCTAAAACCAGGTCCAGTTATCGGTGATATATTACGACAATTGACAAAAGAATTCGGGGATAACATAGAAAATGCAGATGAAGAAAAAGTAAAGAAATTTGTGGAGAAATTACTTTGATAAAGTTGGCCGAAATGACAAATATTACTCAAAATCTTTATTATCATAAAGGACCGAATCCAACTGCTGATAATGTGATTTTAAAACAGGATGTGGATGCATTTAAAATACTTTTAATTAAAAGAAGTGGAGAAACAGAATTTGGTAAGTGGGCACTTCCTGGAGGATTTGTCGATACGGATGCTAAAAGAGGAGAGCCTTGGCAATCAGGAAAAGAAACTGCAAAACAGGCAGCAATTAGAGAATTGATTGAAGAAACTGGACTTGATGTAAATGAAATACGAAAATTAATAAAACCAGTTGGTGTTTATGAAGGTAGTGGCAGAGACCCAAGAGATAATAAAATTAGTTGGTCTCGTGCAAACGCATTCGTATTACTTTTACCAGAAGATTTTGATATTTCTAAAATAAGACCTGGTGATGACGCCGGTCAAGTTGGTTGGTTTGATGTTAGAATACTACCAAAACTTGCATTTGACCATAATAGTATAATAAGAGATGCGTTGAAAAAAATATGATAAAATTAAAACATATATTAAATGAAAAATTCTATGATGTTGTCAAAAGTGTTGGTAAAGACAAAGGCGATTGGCTTGATATAACGAAACATCCAGTAGATAAAGAAATAAAGAAAGATTTTCCAGTAAGGCAAAACATTTTTGATTTGGTAGATTTCGCATACAGAAAACATTTAGGCGAACCACATGTTGGTGTCAAGGGGCCAGAAGATGTAATTGGCGGCGAATATGATTATTGGGAAGCAATGGATATAAATGATAATCCAGACGCAGACGCTGTTATATTTGGTAAAACAAAAAATGGTATAAAAGTTTCTGGTCTTGGTCATAATGGTGAGCAAATAGCAAAAGAAGCTTTAATAAAACATATGGCAGAAGTATTAAAAAAACCAGGTTATTGGATTGAAGCATCTGGTGCTGTTGCAGGAGCATTAAAAAGATTTGGTGTTCCAATTTTAGATGAGAGAGAAAAAATACAAAAATTATTTCCTGGCTCTGAGGTTACAGAATGGTTTAACGATAATTCATATACCAGAACCATACATAATGTGAAACGAGATTCAACAGCAAGAGAATATATTTTCGGAAGACCACAGATATGATTAAACTAAAAGAAATATTACATTCTTTATATTTAATTAAAGAGGATGAAGTTCCTGTTAGTGATGTAATACCAGCAGGCAACAAAAATCTAAAAACAATTAATGATGAATTTCGTGTAAACGATTGGATGTTGGCAGACATACAAAAAATGCTTGAAAAGGTCAATAAGAAACTGAAGGCAAGAAATATGCCCGAATTGCAATTGGAAATATTAAATAGTGAATGGGTAAATTACAGAAAAGATTTATCAACAGGACTTAGTTCCGAATTGTTTAGAAAATTTGTACATACGATTAAAATTGTTGGTGATATTCCAGAGATAAAGGATTATGAATTTATTGCAAAGATAGAGCATGGTGAAGATGGCAATATAATTAATATGGCACCAAATAATTCCGTAGAGAAATTACCAAATGAATATAAAACATCAAATCAAAAGTGTGATATTTGTAAGACTAATAGAGAACGATATAATACATTTATTATTAAAAAAGTTAATACTGGTGAGTTGATATGTGCAGGAAGTGGTTGTTTAAAGAAATTCATGCCATTAGATGTAGTAAAAGCAATGGTAGATTATTCTATACAATTAAATGACCTTAGAAATGTATTGGCAGATTACGATGCAAATTGGGACGATGAAAACTACGGTGGTGGCGGCGGCGGAGGTCGTATAGCCGATGTATATGAACCGAGACCAATTTTGGTATTTTGTTTGATTGCATATTTTGAGGACAGCAAAACTTATTTAAGTCAAACGAAAGCACAGGAATGGGGAAAAGAATCTACTCTTAGCAAGGGACTTGGAATAGAGTATCATTTAACACATCCTGGACGAACACAAGCTGATAGAGAAGCACACCGTGAAGCTAAGGAACTCTTTGAAAAATATGGCAAAGAAGCAGAGACAATGGCAGATGATGTTTTGGCGTGGGCAAAAACGGTCGATTTTGATAAAAAAGCAGAAGAAAATCCAAAAATGGATGCATATTTTAACAACTTGAAGGTATTATTAGGAAGAAAATATCTTGAAAGAAAACACTTGGGATATTTTTCTTCGTTTATTTCATTATATATTAGAGAAAAAGAAATAGCAAGTGAGAAAAAGAAAAGAGCTCCCATTGAATATTTTGGAAATATTGGAGATAAATTTGTTGATAGAAAAGTAACATTACAATTTTTAACATGGTTTGATTCTGCTTATGGAACAATGTATATTTATAGTTTTTATGATGAAGATGGATATAATTTTGTGTATAAAGGCAAAGATTTGCCGGTGTCTAAGGATGATATAGTATTATTAAGTGGAACAATAAAGTCGCACCAAGATTACAAAGGAACTAAACAAACAATAATACAGAGACCTAAAATAAAAGAAATAAAGAAATGATTAAATTAAAGGACATATTATACGAATTTAAAGATAAAATGTCTCTTATTAATTTAAAAGATTATTATAAAAAAAATTATAATAATAAGGAATGGTTAAATATACTACAAAAATTTCCTGAAGAATTGCAACGAGAAATTATCGACGAACTTCCAAAGGGCAATGTAGAAAATATTGAGTTGTTGAAACATTGGCAATTGATTGATGACAAGCCCATATCAGTTAATACAGATGATATTTTACGAACAACATTATTACAAGATAAGCCATTTTTGGGTCGACTTCCTAAAGATGTTGTTGATGTTATAAATAAAAATTGGAAAACTAAAGGAAAAAGTAAAATTGTGTACGATAAAAATCCACAAAGATATTTTCAATATGCAAAAATGTCAGAAAGGACAGCAAAGCCAAGTGTTGTAGTAAATGGAGTTGTTGAGTGGGGAGTAGGAAGATTTGTTGCAGCTTTAATTCGTGGCGATAAAAAAATAAAAATTTGGAATATCAAATCTAAATGATTAAATTAAAGGACATAATAGTGGAAGCAAAACATAAAAAATATCAATTGGATATTCTTCCAGGAGATATTATTTTAACTGGCAAGTTTAGAAATAAACCTGCGATTGTAAAATCTTTTAGTAAAGATGAAAATGGCCAGCCAATAATAATAACTGATACTGGAAAGAAAGTAAAATTTTTATCAATAAGAATCCAAAAATTAATGCCGAGGAAGAAAGATGATTAAATTAGCACCATTGGTCGAAGCACCAAAAAAAGAAGAAACCATCACTCTTTATTACAAAGAAGGTGGTAGCGACAAAGTTTATACAGCAGTATTGAAGCCAGAAGGTTCGGGTTGGGTTGTAAATGCCCAATGGGGTCGTAGAGGTAATTCAATGCAGACTGGTACAAAAACAAATTCTCCAGTATCATATGAAGAAGCTAAAAAGATATATGATAAGTTAGTTAATTCCAAAATGGCAAAAGGATATACTCCTGGTAAGACTGATGCTCTTTATACATCAAATGCAGATGTTGCAGCAGACAAAGAAAAGAGAAAAACAGGAATACATCCACAACTATTAAATCCAATTGCAGACGAGGAACTTGACGCATATTTTACAAATGATAAGTATTGTGCTCAAGAAAAATACGATGGTAGAAGAATATTGATAACAATAAGTGAAAATGGAGTCGTTGGAATAAACAGAAAAGGATTGACAGTTGAAATTCCAGAAGAAATTGCAAGTGAAATTAATGAAATGTATGGGGAAACTCTTGACGGCGAACTTGTTGGTGATATGTATTATGTATTTGATTTATTGATACACAATGGAAAAGGAATTTACACTTGGCCGTATAGAAAGAGATATGGAGAATTACAAAAAATGAAATTCAATGCTACTCATGTAGTTATTGTTGAAATGGCAGCTGGTGAGGCAAACAAGAGAAGATTTTTCCAAAGTGTTAAAAGACATAATGGCGAAGGAGTTGTATTTAAAAATTTAGATGCACCATATAAAGCAGGAAGACCACTAACTGGCGGAACACAATTGAAATACAAGTTTTGGGACTCAGCAACTTGTGAAGTGAGCAGAATAAATGCAAAACGAAGTATTGGTGTTAAAGTATTAAATGATAGTGGAAATGGATATGTTGAAGTTGGTAATGTAACGATTCCACCGAACAAAGACATACCAAAAGTTGGTGATATGGTCGAAATAAAATATTTATATGCATATAAAGGAGGCTCACTTTATCAGCCACAATATTTAAATGTACGTGATGATAAAGATACGCCAGATAAAGAATCACAATTGAAATTTAAAAGATGATTAAACTAAAGAAAATATTGAATGAAGCAAATGGACATCATTCGTCAGATATTGCATATCATATTGCAGAATTGGAAGTTAGAAATTCGATAAAAAAATATGGTTTGGACCCAAATAAATATAAACTTACTGATAGAACGACACATGGCAATTATATTTATGTATTTTTAGATTATGATGAAGCACTTGGGTATGCAAGAATATATAATGATTTTTTGAGGTATCAAGAAGAATCACAAAAAGAATTTGATGTTTGGCAAGTCAATGTTAAAGGGTTAAAATTGATAAAAGATTTCACATTAAATACTGGAGATGACCCGAGAAAGGATTCGGCATATATAACACATTCTCCGATAGATAAAAAAAGGTTAAAATTAATAAAGACTATAGAATGATTAAACTAAAACACATATTATTAGAAGGAAAGACACACGAAGAAGTGCTGTTAGATTTTATCCGAGAGAAAATCAAAGGAACAAAATTTGAGAGCAAAGTATTTGTTGCTGGTGGCTATGTCCGTGATATGGTAATGGGAAAGAAGTCAAAAGATGTTGATGTGACCGTATCACTACCACAGGGCGGAATTGAGTTTGCCAACTGGATAACACAAGAAGTTGGTGCCTACAAAGAAGGTAGCAATCCAGTTGTATATCCAACATTTGGAACTGCAAAGTTTAATCTCCGTGGTGTGCAACATATGGGAGTCAATATCGGCGAGATAGATATTGAAAGTGTTATGACCAGAAAAGAGCAATACAAAGATAAGAGCAGAAAGCCAGAGGTTGATTTTGGTACTCCATATGAAGATGTTGAGAGACGAGATTTAACAATCAATTCTTTATTATATGATATATCAAATCAAAAGATACTTGATTTAACTGGTAAAGGTATAGATGATATTAAAAATAAAATAATACGAACACCAATTGATGCTGATATAATTTTTAAGGAAGACCCATTAAGGATGTTGAGAGCAGTTAGATTTGCCACAAGATATGATTGGGAATTATCAAAAGAAATGCTATCATCATTAGCAAAAAATGCCAAAATGTTAAAAAACATATCAACAGAACGAATTCAAGAAGAATTAAACAAAATTTTATTGAGTGATAATCCAGATGGTGGTATAAGATATTTAATAGATACTGGGTTGATGAAATACATTATACCAGAGTATTATGGACTTGTTGGAATGGCACAAAACGACTTTCATGAATTTGATGCCTTTGAGCATTCGATGAGTGTTTTAAGAAATTCTCCAAAAAGACTTGAAGTTAGACTTGGAGCATTATTCCATGATTTAGGAAAAGTAAAGACTAAAACAGATAAAGATGGCAAAGTACATTTTTACGGACATGAATTTGAGTCTGCAAAGATGGCAGAAGATGCTTTAAGACGATTGAAATATTCAACTGATATTATTAAAAGGGTATCGGAGATTGTAAAACATCACATGAGAACGAAGTCTTATGGACCAGATGCAGAAAAAGCTAAAGATAAAACTTTACGAAAACTTATGCATGCAATGGGTGAGCATCTTGAAGATATGCTTGACCTGGTTCATGCAGATAATATTTCACATGGTTCTCCTGGTTGGCAGCACAATATGGAAAAACAAGTTGACGCAATTCGTGAGCGACTACAACAACTTGGCGATTTTACAGGTAAATTAGATATGCCAGTTGATGGTGATAAAATAATGAAGATGTTAAATATAAAACCAAGTAGAGATGTTGGTATTATACTTGATAAGATGAAAGATAAATTCTTAGAAGACCCGGATAAAATAAATAGCATGACAGACCAACAAATTGAAAAGACTATTAAGCAAATATATCAGAGGATACCAAAATGAAAGTAATAATGTTATTTTTATATTGCAATGATTAAATTAAAAACTATATTGACGGAATTATCCGAAAAAAATACATTATATCATCGGTCATTGAAGAAGATGAAAGTTGGTGATATAATAAAACCACACATGGGCAAATCTGGAGCACATTGGCTTTCTAATAAAGCATTTGAGGCTGTATTAGAAGCATTTAGAAAGAAGAATTATCCTGATAGACCATCCAGATTGAATTGTATTTATAGTTCGTTGATTCCAAAATCCAGATTTATCGATAAAGGTTATTTATATGTTGTGCAGCCAACTGGAAAAATGTTTATGACAGATTCATTATTAATTGATGAAATGGATGATAAATTTTCAAGAGAAACGATGAATTTTTATGAAAGGGGAATTAAAAATGATGATATAGTTAAAAATCCTGAAAAATTCTTGCATGAGTTAGATTATTTTTCAGCTGAGAGGTATTGGAAAGGAAAGATACATGGTATTAGGAAGAATGTAAATCGAATTGAAGTATTAAGTGAATCTGCTCAAGTTATTGAAGTTGTTAGTGAAGATAAATTAAATGTCGGAGACAAAGTTAAAATTACAGAACCAAATAAAGTTGATGTTGAAATAACTTTATATGTAAATGAAAATGATATATCCAAATATAAAGAAAAAACTGATGATACATTTAATAAATTTATAGAAGATGTAAATAGATTATTTTCCGGAAATGTAGAACCAAAACTTACAATATATGATTTTGGCAATAAAGATGGAAATATTAGATTTAAAGGATTTTTAAATGCAGGAGTTAAATTAAAAATTGTATGGTTAGAATCAATACTTGCAAGACCCGATGAATATGGTGATGATTACGAAGATAGTAGAAGAAAAGAAGGAAAATACAAACAAATGAAATTTCAATTTTACTTAAATAATAAATTATATAGTAGTCGTGAAAATAATAAAAAAAATAATCTTCCTAATTATACAATGCAATATTTTAATCATTGGAGTAGAGATAATAAAAATAAAGTATTTGATATTTCACGGCATATGGCAAAAACAAGATGAAGAAATATAAGTTAAATATTAATGAAGATAAATTAAACCAGTATGATTCGGAAGATATAGCCACTGACGAATTTATTAAAAACACAGACGAAGAAGAATATCTTTTTTCTTATTACAAAACTGAAAATGGAATTGATTACGACATCGGTTTTGATGAATATGTTGAAGATGAAGAAAATCTAAAAGATTTTGATAATTGGTTAAAATATGAATTTGAGTATAGATTTGATGAAGCAAAAAGGATATACGAAAAACTATTTGCATCCGGTGGTGGAAGAATGACACTATTCAGAGAAATGGATGTTCCAGACAAATGGCTAAAGTCATTACAGAATGGTAATACAAAATTAGGTATTTATTGGGCATATGAAAAAGATGCGGCAGAAGCACACTGGGGAAGTGGCGCCGTTAAAGTATTACTACAAACATCAGTAACAGAAGACCAAATTAATTGGAGAGGTACATTCGAAGCAAATTTACGACCGTCGACCGGAGAAGATGAAAAAGAGATTAGATTGAATGAAAATGAAAAAATACCATTGGAAGCATTATTCGTAAAAGATAAAGAAATAAAGTTGAATAAAAAGATAAAAAGCAATATTTATTTATCATAAAGATATTTGGAGAAATTAAATGCCTATAAAATTAGAAGATTTGATTCCAGGCGGAAAATCAGAGAAAGTGGAAAATACACCTAAAAAAGGTGCCGATGATAATGAATTGCAGAAGGGCATTAAAGTCGAAATGGAGCATATTCCGACACTCAAAAAGGTCAAAGACTATTATATTAAAAATAAGCAAATGCCACCAGACAAATTGATAGCGACATGGATAGCAGAAGACCATTTGAAGGAATTTCCAGATTATTATACCAGATTACAAAAAATGGAAAATACTGCCAAATTAAACGAATCAAAGGTAGGAGATTTTTATATCCAAATTGGTGAGGCAATTGAAAAAATTGATTCTGCATATAATAAATTGAGCAAACTTTTAAATAAAATACCAAGACCAAAAAAAGGTCCTATTCCTATATTAATGAATTTAGAAAAAATAGAACGTGGTATTTATGATTTGAAAAAAACTTTTGGTGAGTCGTATGATTTTGGAAGAGAAAAACGTGGATACAAATCACAAATACAGAAATATGATGTTGAAGATTTGGTTAATGCATTAGATAGAATAGCATCATTTGAACCATATAAAAACTATAATTCGGAATATGATGAACCAATCTATATTGATGTTCCATATGAATTGATGGATAAATATGGATTTACAAAAAAGATTTTACAAAAAATACAAGACAATACATATGAATATGGACATAGCATTTCACTAAATGACACGCCAAAAACTTTAACAATTTATGGTCGACAAGGATAAAAATTATGGATAAATTAAAAAAATTAGTAGAGCAAGTTGGTCGCAGGAAACAAATAGATGAAGCACTTCCTCGTGTAGATGGTGTTTATTTAAGAAAAGGTATGAAAGTACAAATAAAACCTGAAAAAGAATTTCTTGAAAATCATTATTATGAAAATCATCCACAAAAATATAAAAAACTTGCTAAGCAAATAGCAGGAACAGTACAGGACATCGAAACAATTGGTCCGTCTAAATCATCATTTGAAACAAATAATGTGAAATTGGTTGGATTCGATTTGTGGATTGAAGACCGGGACATACAATATGTTAGAGATTTTGCCGGAAAAACGGCAATACCAAAGCAACATATGGAAAAATTAAAATCTGCAATAGAAGATGCATTATTTAAAGAATTGGCTTTTAGGACAACAATAGATTCTCGAAATTTATCGAGAAAAGAGGTTGGCAATATAATTAGAGATATTGCAAATATGATTGCAAAAGAAGGAAAGACACCAAAGGAAAAATTTTAATGCCAAAATTATATTTTATGATAGGAATACAGGGTTCAGGTAAAAGCACTTATATTAAGAAGCATTTTAAACCAGAAATAGTTGTATCGCCAGATGATTTGCGGAGACAATATACAGGCGATGTAACTAATTTTACACAAGAA
>Ga0307380_10004279_pt1 | contig 19363 bp, 15 predicted proteins | sample UN3MG_FD_202239 | JGI IMG/M metagenome (GOLD analysis project Ga0307380, IMG submission 202239) | Soil microbial communities from Risofladan, Vaasa, Finland - UN-3 | ecosystem: Environmental > Terrestrial > Soil > Coastal area > Acid sulfate soil | place: Finland: Risofladan, Vaasa | collected... | reverse complement strand
AAAGTGCTTGCCATGGGATAACGGATATCTTTATTGTAATAAAAGGATCTGCCTGTTTCGAGATGAACTGCCCCGACCCCTAGGGAGCCTCCCGTACTTTTCTCAAATCGGACTACCTCATCTAAAATCCTCTTGATGGAGGTGTTCTCATCTCCATAGTCTGACCTTATAAAAGTAGAATAGCCTTCAAGATTATTTACAGAGATAAATAAGCCTATTGACAGAATGAGAACTAAACATCGGCAAAGTTTTTTCATGTTCCCTTCTCCTTTTAACTCTTTTTTGAATTTTGGTGGGTCTATTTTAAAATAATGTCTGACCAACTTCAATTATTTTTTTGCCTTATTGCCTCACGAGTAAATCATACCATAAGCTTATGGGCACAGTCTTCGCAATACAATTAATAATACAGGGTATCTGGTGTTTCTTTAATTTAGTACTGTGTCCCCGAAATGCAATTCCCCATTTCTAATCCTCATCATCAACTGATTCAATTGAAAGAACTTTAACCTGTTCTCTCTTAAATTTGAAACTGTCATGATATTCGTCTACAACCAAGACATTTATCATATTTTCTGGCGTGAGATCAACTTCTGAGGTTTGACTTATACGTGAGGTTCCCAGGACACGAATAATTTTATCAGGAAGTAATAAAGTGACTTTCTTCATATCTACCCTCCTTAAAAAGCGATTCTTTTTAATCACATAAACGGAAGCCCAAAATATTATCCACTTAACCCACCACAGGATTGCCTTTACCTCTTCCTCATCAAAACTCATGGTCATTGCAATTAATGGCCGCTTTCGTCTTCTCCATATTCACCGATTTTTATCAAACCCATTTTGTTTATTCGAACGGTCTGATTGTAAGAGGTATTCTGTCATTCGTGTAATAAAGTTCTATCTCTTGATAGCGATCGTAAGTCTTACAAACTTCTACAAATTTCGCATAGATTTCTGGAAATTTCGCCAGTTGCTTTGCCATTGTTTAAATCATCCAGTCTTTTGGAATTTGTTTTGATCTCATAATCTTTTTTCCGTTTTCATCAAAAACTGTAACATATATTATTTTTATGTCGGTATCTCTTTTTATGTCTTTAAAGCAATCGATTTCTCTATCAATTGTATTTGTAAAGACTAACATGTATTTCAACACAACTTCTTCAGCACTATTAAGTTTAAAAAAGTCATATTTAATCTCATGAATGAATTTTGGACTGTGTTCAATGATATATTTAAACTCAATCGCAGCAATCAAGTTTTTAGATTTATAATCAGATGTATCTTTGAATAAACTGATATCTCTGCAACGAACCTTTTTGAGGGGATTATTTTCAATAAACTCCGGATTTAAAATCGCCATGTCATAGCGTGCTCTTACACCCCTCGGATCTATCGCTATATTTTTTCTGCTGAATTTTTGAAGCGTGGGGAATTCTGGATGCAAAATATTTGTTTTGAATCCATCCGATGTTTTATACTGCTTTGAAAATTCCTTTTTCTTATAGAAAACATGATAACAATAATGGTGGAATTCATGTTCATTGAAAAAATTGTCGGGCTTTCTGTGGAATTGGTTAATTATTGTCTTTATTGAACTGTGGATTAATGGTTCATAAAGATTTTTCACTTATTTCTCCTCTTAGTTTGACTCTTATTGAATATATTCCAGAGGACAATATTTCTTATGGAAATAACTCATTTCTCAAATGCTCTAAGGACTTTCCTGATTTCTCATGAATCCACCAGGGAGTTGGCACCCAAAAACTGGCTGTTGGTCCTCCAATAGCATAAAAACATAATCCTGTTGCTTTTGTAAGAGACAAACTTTCTCGTTTTTTTATTGATTCTAGAGTAGCATCAATCCAATCACATTCACTTTCAGGAGCGCATGCCTTAATATGCTCCACTCTGTTCAGTAATACCTTTACTGATTCATCATTAAATATCACTCTTTTTGTAGCGATATAATCGAGATATTTCGGATCTGCTTTTGCCACCAATCTAATTCCTTCATGAGATATACCCAAATTGTCTGAAGCATTTATTAATCCTCTATCAACTAAATCCTTCCAACTCCATTGTTTTCTTGATGTTTCCACTATTTTTCCTATTTGATCCTCAACAATCACAAAATATTCAGATTTCCTTTCGGCCTTGAACCGGGCTAACCGTATGCCTTGGATGTTTAACTGAATTGCTCTAGAAATTGCTTCAGGTTGGAACTTTGAACCAACTAAAATTCCAATAGGATGATCAATAATCTCGTTAACATTATTCTCATCAATTCCTTCCAAATTGAGACCTAATATCCAATCTCTAATTGCAGACTTACTGCTTTGTTCTAGCTTCCAGCCCTTCAAATAACTATCTAGCTGCTCAACGGAAGCAGGGTCTATGTCCCCAGCCTTCAATTCGAAGGTCCGGAGCTCATAATTGTTCTCACTAATACTCATTCCGATTAAGTCAAGACGCCCCCTGCCTTTTTCTGTTTGCAAACATATCTGTTGTCGGATGAGCGATGGCAATGCAATTTCAGATTCCGGATTCCAGCATCCCACAATAGCTGGATTGTTCATAAGAAATGATTCCATATCCCTTTCGGATTTAAAAGGCTCCAAAGAGCCAATTTTTTCAGTACTTACACGCCATATTTCTGATTCCATTTTTTTCTCCTAATATAATATATAACATAAAGTTAGCGATGCCGGTAGCATCAATTTTTGGTGTTGCTGCAAAATTTGCCGATCATGTAACTGGACTTTAGTACCCATAATCTTAATAGATACCCTATCTAACTTAATTCTTTTAGATCTTTCAATTTTTCAATGAAATATCTGGCATCATCTTCAGTAAATTTTCTCGATTCGTGTACTGCATTGTTTCTAAATTTTCTTAACTTATGTAATTTGTCACATTCATATTTAAATTTTTTTGTTTTACATAAAAAGTCAACCAAAGTAAGAATTTCTCCGTTTTTTCTTGCGGGAATAAATCCTAACAATGAAATACACTCTTTTCGAAGAAACTTCTCAAAAGCTGCTGCTACCCAAAAACCTGCCATTTTGATACTTTTTTTTCGATAATACACTTCTGCTATTTTTAAAGGATTGCCATGCAAAAAAGTTATTAAATCTTTTGGTGTAAGATTTTCAGGAAGTTGCTCTGCAAGCAATTCTTTTAATTGCCTAAGATAGCTTCCCTTTTCATAGGCAATCGCCCATACTATTATATCTATGTCTGCGGTTCTAGTGACTCTAAAGCTGTGTTTCAAAATCCTCATTAAATAAACATAATTCAAATATTCTTCCACATCGTTAGAACCTCTTTCTATTCTCAAAATTTTTAACGAAGGGCGAGAATATATTGCGTAAAGATTTGGATGAACAAATCTTAGGATAATTGAGACAAGAGCAATATTCTTAAAGATGCCATCTAAATCGCCTATAATTTTTTCTTCATTTTCTGGTAAATTTACGAACCACTCACTCGTCTTTTTTAATTTTTCTTCTACTTGTTCTTTACTTGGCCACATCCAATATTTACTAAATGGCCAAAAGCTATCATCCCCAATAATTTCAAGATCAGAATAAGCAAGAGAATCTCCTTTTCTCAAATGATCCAGTTTTGCTTCAATTTTCTCAAAATTAATTTCCATTCCATGTTTCTTTCTTATTAGCTTTTTAAAGAGTTCTTTATATTCATTCTTGTCCATTGATCTCTCCCCTTATTTTCTATTTTTCCAAATAAGATTCAATTCTAAATTAAATATATTTTATTAAACATAAATCCGGGACACAATACCTATTTCCTTATTTTTATCCTTCTTTTTTCTGGTAGGCTTCCCTCGTGACACAAGCCTTCCTATCATTTCTTCGAGTTTTTTTCTGAAAGGGACAGTCACTTTAAAGGAAGAAAAACTTTCCGCTTTTTTTGATTAGAATCAATATAAAAAAAATATTGTTTAATTTTATTCCCATAAATTTTTTAAAAAAACTATATTTTCAACTTAGCTATAAACGGTTTTAAAGATTTTTCCAATCCGATCATAGCATCTATTAATGCATCTTGTATCTCAGACCACTTTTCTTCATCCCTGTACCCGCCAATCTCTATTTTTTTGCTGATCCGGCTTGCTCTTTTTGTATCTAGCCTCTCCCAATTAAGAGGCTCTCCAAATTCTTTCTCGATTTCTTCCTTGTTAGAGATCAGCGCATCGTATATTGCTTTATTTTCCTCCTCCGCGTCCTTACCTCTATCTATATATAATTCGACCTTCCCTTCATGTTTAGTTATTGAATAATTAAGTCCTAATCCACTTTTCCCTGCACCTGTTCCAAGCCAACTGTATTGGGACGGTGAAATTTGGGCATGCAGTTTTGTTTTTTCTTTAGCTTTCTCGAGAAGTCCTTTCCAAAATTTAAATCTTATAGAATATCTTTCTGCAAGTTCTTTTTTCTTATCTCCAACCTCTCGAGATTCCTCACTTGGGCCAACGATTAATGTCAATAGTGGCGCAGGTTCTGAATTTCCAATTCGTATTCCCTCAACCTTTAATAAATAGAAATTAGCAGATGATGACTCATTCAGCCACGAAATGGCTCCTACATGCTCAGGCCTAGGATCAGCTACAATCCAGATTGCTATTTTAGCCCCAATAGCTGTCAAATATGTTATTAGTTTTCCAAGGTGGTCATGATTACTTTTTTCGAGTTGGTTTTCTATTATAACTGGGTTTCCAGCTTCATCTTCCGCAACTATATCTACATTGAAAGCTCCTGCCGATTGTTCTCTTTCTGCACTGGAAAGAGATAAATCAAGAACATCATTTAAAACATCAATATTTTCTTGGAGCCAAGACGTGAAATCATAAGCTTCATGTTTCCAAATTTCCCTTAAAGGTACCCTTTCAATTTTCCCAATCATTTCAATGCCTCCAATTTTGTATCTTTTTATTTAAAAAATAGTATTATTTAATTTGTTGCTATTTGAATAAAAGACCTTTAAAACTTATTATCCATTTTGTTAATAGCACCAAATTTGCTTATCCAACATCAATATTCTAAGAGTTCATTTGTTGAGTTTAGGATTTTCTCTATCTATTATTTTTCTTTCTTCTTTTTGAGCGTTTTGAATTGAATCCATCTGCTTAAAATTAAAAAATCTTCCTCCTTTTATTGGAGCAGCACCCGTTGGCAAGTGTTCCTTAAGCCTTCCCTTTGACCTGCCTTTTTTCGCGCTTCCAGTGTAAATATTATTTCCTCTTGAATTAAGAATTTTATATACGATAGGTTTATTATTTGGAATAGTGTCAATATCTATTTTCTTAAATTGCCTTTTCCCTGAGAATCTTGATTTTGTCAATTTCCCCTTCTTTATTGAAGTATATAAAACTATTTATCAAAAATAAAGACCTCTACATCTTTTTAAAAGCGTTCAAAAATATAGGAAGATTCTTTCTTCTTTGCAATAATATCTTCCACTGCTCTAAAAAGATCGCATCTTGTCATTAATAGAATTGGAAATCCACTCAAAAAAATTTAGAACTTAATCGATGAAATCTTTCCTTTTCTCTTTAGCAAAAGCACTGAATTATAGTACATTACCAAGTACTACACATTATTTGTTACTTCCAAAAAAATGGGTGTTTTCCCTGTTTTTAGAGACTTTACTTTATATATAGAACTTGAACTGATGTGGAAAGCATATCTAAGAGAATGCAAATTGTTTATTTAACAATTGCAATAGCAGTTTATATCTTTTGTAGCTTTTTCATAACTTTCCTTTTGATTTCTCTCCTTCCAGCTATTTTTCTTTGACTACCAGTAAACTTTCACTATAAAATATGTTTTTGTGAACATAAAGAGATTTAAATTGGGAAATAAGGGGACTATATTTTGTCAAGCATAAAAAACCAACTTCCTGTAAATTTTTTATAATAAGCATAAAATTATTAATTAAACACTATGATTAATAGTGAAATATTAAACGAACTAAAAAGCAACCCAACTTTAATTAAAAAAAACCTCCAAATAATCGCATGTGCAGGTTCCGGGAAAACGGAATTTATTTCCCACCGAATTGCCTATATTATCGCCGAAAAAATAGCAAAATCAGAAAATATTGTTGCATTTACTTTTACAGAAAAGGCAGCCGAAGAATTAAAGTTTAGAATAAGAAGTAAGATTAGAGATTTAATAGGACATCAGCCAGATGTTGGTGATATATATGTGGGAACAATCCATAGTTTTTGTTATGAACTATTGAAAGAGTTTATCCCTGAATATAGAGTTTTTGATGTATTGGATGAAGGCAAACAATTTTCGTTTGTAAGTTCGATCCGCTCTGATCTCGGCATGCATGATTTGGAAAATTGGTTGGTATCAAACGGAATGAGGAAACCCTATGGTTCAACTAAACAGGCATGGATTATCAATACCTTTATTCGTGGTGTTGATATTGTTCGGGAAGAAATGCTAAAGCCCGAAGATATATCCAATTCGGAAGCATTTGTAAGAGCTTATCACTTGTATAACGAAAAACTCCATGAAAAGCGGTTTTTGGATTTCAGCAGCATGATGGCTCTTGCAGTAAGATTTCTGGAGAACGATGACAATATTCTGTCAGAAGTCCGAAAACGATTTACCTACATTACTGTCGATGAATACCAAGATGTAAACCTGATACAGGAAAGACTGGTAAAACTAATGGCAGGGAAGAAAAATAATATATGCGTAGTAGGCGATGACGACCAATCCATTTATCAATGGCGGGGTTCTACTGTAGATAATATCATCAACTTTAAGGAGCGATACTCAAAAGTATTTACCCACCATTTACCTACCAACTTCCGTTCCACTGATGGAATCATTAACCTTGCAAATGAACTAATTCAGAACAACAATCCGAATCGTCTTAAAAAATCTATGAAGCCATGCGGCAAAAAATCACAGGCAGGAGATTTATATAAAATAGAATTTCAGTACCAAATCAAGGAAATAGATTTTATCGTTGATCGAATCAATAATTTGATCGGGACTGAATGGACAAACATTGATGGGTCAAAGCGTGGTTTGGCCTATTCTGACATTGCCCTTTTATTCCGTTCTGTAAAATACGGAGCGAAGCCTTATTTAAATGCATTGGACAAAGCCGGAATTCCTTACGCCGTCACCAATATCGGAGGCCTATTTGAAGCGAATGAGGTGGATATTATCTTTAATATCTTTTCCTATCTTGGTGATTTTGAAAAGATATGGAAAGGGCAATCAGGAACTGGATTCGTACCGAAAGAAGACTTTATTTACTCATCAGCAAAATCAGATTTTTCATTATCAAATAAAAGAGCATTCGAAAGACAATTACAAGAACTAAAAGAATCCGTTTCCGGGCACATTTCTCTGCAGCGTATCTATGGTGAAATTCTGGCAATTCTTGGCATTGGCAGTAATCATATTCACACGGATGAAAAAGAAGTGGCTTTATACAATCTTGGACGGTTAAGCCAGGCAATTTCAGATTATGAGGGTATACGAACTTATTGCACTCCTCGTGACATTAAACGTTTCTGCTGGTTCATCAGAAACTATGCCCAAAACGCCTATGATGCAGGAACTGGAGATGACAGAACTCTTTCTATCAATGCTGTGCAGGTGATGACGCTTCACGGTACAAAAGGACTGGGTTTTCCGGTGGTATTCATGCCTTACAGTGTGGAAAAGTTATTCCGGCAGACGCCTCCCGGATTTTTAGACACAAATAAGTTTAACTTTACCCGCTACCAGGGAAGCAGAGAAGACGAAAGGCGCCTGTTTTATGTGGGCATGACACGTGCCAAAAAATTGCTCTACATTACATCCTGCTTGGATCCAGGCCCGCATAAACGAAAGAAAAGGCCCAGTCAATTCCTGAAAGAATTAAATGGAGATTGCTTTATTGACAAACCAGTAAAAGACCCTATGCAAAGAAAGAAACTAAAACCACAGCCTTCAAACGAAGATTACCGCTTTCCTACAAATTATTCTGAAATGAGCGATTATTTGCGGTGTGAATATGATTATAAAATGCGCTATATTTATGGTTTCAACCCTATCCTTGTACAGGCGCTGGGATATGGAAAACAGGTGCATAATATATTAAATATCCTGCATAAAGTTGCCCAGGAAACAGGCAAAGTGCCCACCGATGAAGAAGTCGCAGAAATTTTGAAGCAACAATTTTACCTGCGCTACGCGGCAGAAAGCCAGCAGGATACCTTAAAACGGAGTGCCTTGCGGAGTGTGTTAAGATACATCGGAATGTGGCGAGAAGATTTTACCCTTTCCCTAAATACGGAGCGTAATTTTGAAATGGACATGGATGATGCGCTTATTTCCGGCAGTATTGACTTGCTAAAAAGAGAAAGTGTAGATGATAGTATTCTGGAAGTTGTGGATTTTAAAACCAGCAATGAAAAGCGGATGGATGAAGAATTAACTTTGCAGGTACAACTCTATACCATTGCCGCCAGAGAGGCGCTTAATCTTGAAGTAAACAAAGCTTATGTTCACTTTCTCGATTCTGAAAAGCAGGCACGGATCGAAGTGTTAACCACGCAAAAACAGCTAGAATTGGCCCGCAAAACCATATCGGATACTATCAAAGGAATAACTACCCGGCGATTCAGGCGCAATCCGAAAAACAAAAAAGTTTGCAACAAATGCGATTGGAGAAAATTTTGTCCGCAGAAGCAATAAGAAACAATTCTTACATCGGTCATCATAAACGCTTGCGAGAGCGGTTCATCAAGTCAGGATTGAATGGCTTTCATGATTATGAGGTCTTGGAATTATTATTAACTTATGTTTTCCCTAATCGTGATACCAAACCGATTGCCAAAGATTTACTTAAAAAATTCAAAACACTTGCCGGTGTATTCAGCGCCGAAAAAGAAGAATTGCAGGAAATAAAGTGGGTTGGTGAACGGACAGTGGTTTATCTGAAGCTGTTGAATGATACGCTTGGTTTTGTTTTCGAAGAACGAGCCAAAAATGAGGAAATACAGTTCACTCAAACAGCCCAGTTGTTTGAATACTTTAAAGCCACAATTGGCAACAAGAAAAATGAAGTTATGCGGGCAGTATATCTGGACAGCCAGAACAGACGGATACATGCGGAGAATTTGAGCGAAGGCACCGTGGCGGAAGCGGTGGCTTTCCCGCGCAAGATTGTGGAAGGTGCCTTGAAATATCGCGCCATTAGTGTGATTATTGCTCATAACCATCCCGGTGGGGTGGCGGAACCATCGGATAATGATGATAAGATTACAGGGCAGATTAAAAGTGCGCTACAAACGGTAGGTATCAGTTTACAGGATCATCTGGTTATTGCAGGGGATGAATATTTTAGTTACCGGCAGAAAGGATATTTAGAATAGAAGAAATTTTGACAGGATTTACTATCATGATAGTGAGGTAATATGAGAATTTTTAACAGATATTATCGTTAATATTGGATTACTTTTGAATGTTGGAGAATACACGGTGGAAGTAAAAAGAAAACTATTGTGTGGGAGGTTTGATGAATAAAAAGAAGGCACCTTTTATCAGATATCCAGGCGGTAAAGGTCGAATGGTTGATTTTCTGATTCCTCAGTTTGCGTCAGCAAACGTTAGGGAAAAGCGCCTTGTCGAACCATTTGTAGGTGGTGGGGCCATATTCTTTGCCTTGGATCCAAAGCGTGCACTTCTTTCAGATATCAACTTAGAACTTATTGAGCTATACCGTGGTATCCGTCGCTATCCTATTGAAGTCTGGAATATTTTCAAGAGCTTTCCTTCTACTAAAGATGGCTATTATAAAATACGTGATTGGAAACATAGCGATCTGGATCTGGTTACTCGCGCCGCGAGGACACTCTATCTGAACAGAACTTGTTTTAAGGGCATGTGGAGACATAATTCACGTGGGACGTTTAATGTTGGATATGGTGGACAAGATAGGCGGTGGGTAATAAGTAAAGAAACCTTGGTATGGGTTTCAAAAAAAATATGTCGTGTTTCTCTGCAATGCAATGATTTTGAAAAAGTCATTGATGCATCTAAAGAAGATGATTTCATTTTTGTTGATCCACCTTACCGTCCCGGTGAACGAAAGATGATTCATGATCATTATAGCTACAGCTTTGATTTTAATGACCATAAGCGGTTGGCAGCAACGTTGGAAAGAACCTCGAGTAAAGGTATTCGTTGGGCTATGACAACTTCTGCACATCCTGACATAGTTTGTCTTTTCTGCAGGTATTATATTGTGTCTATTCCAAGAGGAACTGGAAAGAAAATTGGGGCATTGGAAAAAGATTCGGGCGAGGTTCTTATTCGTAATTATGAGGAGGTATCCCAATGAAAGAGTTTTTCGAGAAGGCTGCAATGCAGAATCACCCACTCAGGATTTTACAAACATTTCTTGAACGCGAAGAAGATAATAAACAAGCAAAAAAATATGATGATATGCGCTTTGTTGGCTATGTACTTGATATTACATTCGATACCGTTACGATTATTACATCTGACCCATTCAAGATTGCTGTTGGTGGAGTGCCTCGAAATTCAATGCTCATAATGGTGCCTGTAAATTATAATTCATTACCTCCGCATTTTACGTTGTTACGAGTATTAGAAGCAGCTCCTACGCCACTATCTAAAGAAGTTCAGCAAACCTACTTCGAGTTACAGAAAAAGTCAATGCCAGAACTGGATATTTTTACTCAGAGCGAACTGCAATGGGGAGCGCTCAAAACTGGTGTCCTTGGAATGTTTTATCCACATCCTGAAAAAATGGATAGAGTAGAGTTTTCAGGCGATTTGAACAATTTTGTTAGCGCTCACAAGTATCGAGTCTATGCATGCGATGACGCTCTACTAAAACTTATCACCAATTCAATGGTACCAAATGAAAACCGTTTTCCCATTGGTGATTTACGATTGACCGAATGCAGGCTCCCATTGCCGAACAAACCTCAACCTCAAGTTGAAGTCTTTGTTTCTACAAAGGATTTTATGGGTGCCAGAACAGCGATGTTTGGCAAAACACGACTTGGTAAGAGTAACGTTGTCAAACTCATTGCTCAGAGTCTAATAGAGACCACAACTGACATAAGAAATGTTGGCCAGCTTATATTTGACATCAACGGCGAATATGCCAATGATAACCCACAAGATGATAGTCGTTCATTGAAAAGTGGCTATCTTGATCGCTGTGTTGTTTATGCTCTAACACCTAAATCTAATACACCATCAAGGCCTTTGAAACTGAATTTTTATGAGCAACCTGAAAGCTCTCATCCTATAATTGGTAGTCTTCTAAGACAAGATAGCCGAGCCTCTGGGTATATACAGAGTTTTATTAGTGTAGAATTACCTTCAATAGAAGAAATTAGACACCTTTCGCCAGGGAGTGATCAAGGTAGAGCACTTAGAAAGATTCAAACTTTCTGGGCTATTCTTAAAAAAGCTGGATATTCTGTTGATGAATCAAGACTACAATCTATAGCTCCAACTGGCAGACCTGCAAGTAGATTTAATCCTGGTTTTACTGCAGATCTAAGAAGCGATGCTTATCTCTCTGAAAATATAAGTCCAGCGCCACCCGCACCCAATACACTCAACGGATTAGTGAGAGAGTTAGAACTAATAAACCGTTTTCGACGTGGAATTCCAAACGACCCCAACCTTACTACTGGATCAGGAAATCCTTTATTTGACCCTGATGATATTGCACTCTTGGAATATTTGGAACCACAACCAGGACGAAGTGGCACAACCCTCATTCGACCATACAGAATGTACCATGATCAGAATGCAGGAAATTTCGTAAATGAAATCCTTCAATTTCTGGATTCAGGAGAAACTGTGATTCTGGACTTGGGTAATGCCAATCCGGAAGTAATGAATTATTTCTCTGATCAACTTTCAAGAGCAGTTTTCAAGCACCAGGTTGATAAATTCACCAATAATTGTTTGGGAGATCACTTTATGCAATTATACTTTGAAGAAGCACATAACCTATTTCCGCGTACAGAGGACGTAACTACAATTTACAGCCGTTTTGCAAAAGAAGGCGCAAAATATCACATTGGAATGGTATACTCAACTCAATCACCAACAACAGTAAATAGAGATTTGCTAGCACAAACTGAGAATTTCTTCATTGCCCATCTTTCATCTCAAGATGAGGTAAACGCGCTTGCTAAAGTGAATGTTGCCTACGAAAGTCTAAAAGACGATATCCTTCAGGCAAAAACAGTCGGTTACATAAGAATGCTCACACGCTCCCATCGTTTTGTTATATCCGTGCAGGCCAGGAAATTTACACCACCTGACAAAACAGCAGGAGGAGTTTGAGATGCCATATAAAGCTGGAAAACGTCTGCCTGCAGAACGTGCAAGCCGTTTAGGACATCTTGATGTCTTAAAGAGTGAATTAGTCAAAAAACTGTGTAAGAGTTTTGAGAGTACTGCCCAAACCCCTATTCCCATTAACAGTTCTTGGGAAGCCGTACCGTTGCATGGGCAACCTTTACCTTTAGTATTCGGCGTTGATGGTTCCATACAGATCATTGAATCAGAAACTCCTCCCTATAAGACACTGGCATTTGTCAAGACTGCTCTTTTGAGGCTTGATCAAGTAGCACTTTCTTCAATTGATGAGGAATCTCCTCATCCACTTGCATTACGCGACATACTTGCTGATTCTGCTTTATATCATGCCACAGTGTTCCCACTAAGGCACGTTGTTATTCCGGGGATGTCCACATATGATGCAGTCCGCCAAATTATCTTTGAATCAGTAAAAGATGCCTCATTAAATGGTGAACCGTTTGAAACACTCAAGTGGATAGCTTATGAAAAATGGAACGGAAAGCAGAAACAGCTCCCTTTATTCGAGTGTCCTCACTGTGAGAAAACTATTGCTACTTTGCCCTATGATGCTGCGGAAGGAAATTGCCCAAATTGTAAAGGGAAGCTGTTTCTCACCGATATGCTTGGTTTCCATCAAGAAATGGCTCCTGATTCTGCTCCTGAAACTGTTGCAACAGCATATATGAATATTCATGAAACATTATTGTTATTTACGGGGATTAGATACTTCTGGGAGAAAAATAAGGAGGTACTTTCCAATTGCCTCTTTGTAAAAGATGGGCCTTTGTCAATTCGAGCACAGTATTCAAAGCTTGTAAATCCAATACGCCGATTCTTAGCTTTTTCAAGGGATCAGGATTATCCTGTACAACTCATTGGACAAGAAAAGACCGGCGCGTTTGTTAATCATTTGGAACTTATAGGGAAAAATGCCCCTTCCCAATCACTGTTTATCCCAGGAAATCAATACATCAAGGAACAAATTCAGCACAGGTCTAATAGAGGGGCGCCCTATGGTAAGGATACGAACTACGGGGCCAAAATTTTTGTTCGGTTTAGTCATTATCATCAAACCGTCTTAAATATTCCTACTGGAGGATACGTGGAAAATCCCACTATCTCTAATCTCATCGGTGCTGAAAGAATTTTTGCAACATTGCCAACAATTTTGAGTAGTCGCTTTGAGGGAGCACTTTTACCAATCGAACTGGCTCATGGCGTTGCATCCCTCTCAACATATCCTTCAGCTCAAATCCTCAAGATTTTTGCAGAAGCAATGGGACAGTTGAATGAATAAGGCACACAATGTATAACACAGCATATCTGCTGCGGCTACGCCTTGCCCTACGGGATTATTCTCTTCGGTTGCAAGGTCATTCCCATACTGAAAACGTTATCCTGTCTAAAAATTAGGAGAAATTATGTCAGAAGAAAAATTTAAAGACCTGCCCACCAAAATGACGGCGGACCTGCTTACCGGACTCTACTGGAAAGGCAAAAAGACCGAAGTTGACCGAGTGGTTTTACCCTTCCAGACCATTGAAACCATAAATGAAAGCCGGGCAACCCGTGAGCGTGAGAAAAGGAGAGGGATAGACCTTTTCAAAGAGCAAGGTGGTGGCAACTGGTATAACCGCCTGATCTGGGGCGATAACAAATACATTATGGCATCGCTTTTGGAAAAGTTTGCCGGAAAGATTGATCTGATCTATATAGATCCACCCTTTGCCACCGGGGCGGATTTTAGTTTGAAGATGACATTGGGCGATGCTGAATGGACGAAAGAACCTTCCGCCATTGAAGACAAGGCTTACAGGGACACATGGGGACAGGGGTTGGATAGTTATCTGCAGATTATGTATGAGGGGCTGGTTTTAATGAGGGAGTTGCTGTCAGATACTGGTTCTATATATGTACATTTGGATTGGCATGTATCTCATTATATTAAAATTATAATTGATGATATTTTTGGATACGATAATTTTAGGAATGAAATTATTTGGTGTTATACCGGACCTAGCAAACCAAGATTAGATTTTCCAGATAAACATGATGTAATCTTACGATCTTCAAAATCAGATAAAAGATTTCTAAATATTGACCAAGTAAGAATACCCTATAGTGAAAGTTTTTTAAATAGAAGAAAGTATAGTGAAGGAAGCGGGGGGATAATGGGTGGTAGGGACTACGATGAAGTTAAAAAGAAGGAAGGTTATGAAGAAGGGAAATTACCTGAAGATTGGTGGAATGATATACCTACAGGTGGGCAAATGTCAGTAAATGAGCTACTAGGCTATAAAACGCAAAAACCGGAAAAGCTATTAAAAAGAATAATCAAAGCCTCCTCCAACGAAGGCGATTTAGTTGCCGACTTTTTCTGCGGTTCCGGTACCACGGGCGCTGTGGCGGAAAAGTTGGGTAGGCGCTGGATTATGGCAGATCTGGGCAGGTATGCCATTCATACCACCCGCAAGCGGCTGCTGGGCATAGACAATTGCAAACCATTCATAGTTCAGAATCTCGGCAAATATGAACGGCAATACTGGCAGGGCATTACCTTCAAAAAATGCAGCAATGAGCAGTTACCAATCTATGAATACATCCAGTTCATTCTCAAACTCTACAATGCCGAACCCTTAACAGGCATGCTGCATATTCACGGCAAGAAAGGAAGACATTTTGTGCATGTGGGCGCCGTGGATGCGCCGGTTACGCTTACTGAAATCAAGGAAGCCATGGATGAGGTAAAACAGGCCGGTCAGAAGGCGCTGGATATCCTTGGCTGGGAATGGGAGATGGGCTTGCACGATGTGGTGGAAAAAACTGCAAAAGAGAGCGGCATCCATCTTCGGCTGCTTTCCATTCCCAGGGATGTGATGGATCCCAGAGCCGCAGAAAAAGGCGATGTTACATTTTATGAATTGGCCTATCTGGAAGTGGAAGCCACTCAACCAAAATCCGGCACTTTTAAAATTGAACTCAAAGACTTTGCCATTCCCAATCTGGATTTAATCCCGCAGGAAGTGAGAGACAAGATAAAGAAATGGTCGGATTATATTGATTACTGGTCTGTTGACTGGGACTGGAACGAAGACACATTTCATAACATGTGGCAGTCCTACCGCACCCGCAAGGAGCGGAAACTGGAATTAACATCCGATGCACATAAATATAAGAAGAGTGGCAATCATAAAATCATGGTCAAGGTGATTGACATTTTCGGAAATGATACTACCCACGTTGTTGAGGTAAAATCATAATGGCACGCAAACGTAAAGCGAAACGAACTCAAAAAGAAACCATCATCCACCTGGATCAACGCCTTCCGGAGGTAACGGGAAGAGATCCGTATTCCATTCCAGCCAAACATTTACTGCCTGATGGTAAAGGTGGCTACATTGAAAAAGATGAAAGACGCCCAAGCAAGACCCTGCTTGTTAATCAAATCCGTGAAGCGGTGGATAAATGGCGGGCAAACGGCTATGAACGTCCGCAAGGTATTTCCGCTACTTCCAAAAGGTTAATGGAATGGTGGTTTGATGAAACCCATTTTTTTCCTGATGGAGAACCTTTCAGTTACTATTTTGCTCAGAGGGAAGCAATAGAGACTATCATTTGCCTGTATGAAATTGTTAAGAAGCGGGAGGCTGCAGATTTAATTTTTTCATACATGGACCCGTTGGCATACGGAGATGATCTATTCACCACACGCAAGAAAATCGAAGAAACCACTCGCGAAAAACGTATCCTCACCCGGGTTGTGCCTGAAACAGGGCTGATTGCTCATCAGGAGATTCCAGCCCCGGATCATTACCGCTATGCGATTAAGATGGCAACCGGCGCGGGTAAAACGCTGGTCATAGCAATGGCAGTTGTCTGGTCTTATTTCCATAAAAAATTTGAACCGGATTCAAAGTTAAGCAAATCGTTTCTGATTATCGCGCCAAATGTTATTGTCTTTGAACGTTTAAAAGACGATTTTGAGAGCGGTAAGATATTCCAGGAATGGGACTTAATCCCGAACGAATGGAAACATGACTGGCAGATGACATGTATCCTGCGGGGTGAAAGCCGAAAGACTTCCACAGAAGGAACGATTTATCTTACCAATATTCATCAATTGTATGAACCAAGGAACAACACTGGTGGTAATGATCCGGTAACCCGCCTGCTGGGGCCCAAACCAAAAGAGGCCACCGGCTCCTGGGAAAAGGATTTGCTGGACAGGGTCAAAGCGCATGATGATCTCTTGATTATCAATGACGAGGCACATCATGTCCATGACGAAGACCTGGAGTGGATGCAGGTCATCTTACGTCTGCATAATCATTTGAAAGAAAAGGGCAGCAAGGGATTATCTTTGCAACTTGATTTTACCGCTACGCCTAAGGATCAGAACGGCACCTTTTTCCCGTGGATTATTTGTGATTACCCACTGGCGCAGGCTATTGAAGACCGCATAGTAAAGGCACCTTTGATTGTTCACCAGACAGACAAGGCCGATCCGGAGAAATATGACAGCGCCAGTGTTGCTTATGCTGAATGGATCAGTATTGCCATTTCCCGCTGGAAAGATCACCATAAAGCATATGGAAAAGTTAAAAAGAAACCGGTGCTTTTCATCATGGCAGAAAACACACGGGATGCGGACGATATTCATGCGTCACTGAAAACAAAAGCAGAATTTAAAGGAGACGGCCAACTCCTTTTAATTCACACTGATAAAAAAGGTGAAATTCAGAAACGCGATCTGGAAAAAGCCAGAGAAGCAGCACGATTAATTGACAAACCGGAGAACAAAATAAGGGCTATTGTGAGTGTCATGATGCTGCGTGAGGGATGGGATGTAAGAGGAGTTTCTATCATTTTAGGCTTAAGACCATTCACTGCAAAAGCCAATATTCTTCCGGAACAAGCTGTCGGTCGGGGGCTTCGCTTGATGAAAGAGGTGGGTCCCTATTATATTCAGATTGTAGAGATCATAGGAACAAAAAAATTTGAGGAATTTGTAAAACAACTGGAGGTAGAAGGAGTCGGCGTTGGTTACACCCGTCAAACACCGGACATGGGACCATATGTTTTCCCGCATAAAGCCAAAGCCGAATTCGACATTGAAATTCCACTGCTAACACCGTCCTACACCCGTCAGGCAAAGGGTCTCAATTCTTCATTTGTTGATGATTTGCCTACTAATCCAAGAGGTTTGAAAGTAACCGAAGGAGTGATAAACAAGGTAGAATTGGTTGAAACGGTTACACAAAAAACCGTTGCTCAAAAGAAGGTAACAATTGATGAAGCCGTTCCTGAAATCAATGAAATATTAATAAATTTAACCAATCGTATTTGCAAAGAGGCGCGAATAGATGGGTACTTTGCAGTGGTTTATCCGATATTGCGAAAGTATTTAAAAAATGTGTTTTTCGGTCAAGAAGTAGATCTGGACAATAATAAGATCAAAAGATTATTAACAGATTCCCGGAACACGGCAGAAATCATTAAAACCATGGCTAAGGCGATTGGTGATAAGAGTATTAGGAAAATAACGGTAAAAATGAAGAGCGATCCGCTGCGTTTATCCGAATTGGATGGATTTTACTGGAAACGGTTGTGGGTTGAGCTGGATAAGACCATCTTCAACATTACTCCATGCTTTAATGGTTTTGAGATACACTTTGCGCAATTTTTAGATAACGCTCTTGATATCAGCAAATTTGTAAAACTGGCAGAGACCTATACAAAGTTTTCGATTGAATACATCAATCATAAGGGTGCCATTGCATATTACTATCCGGATTTTGTGGCGGAACAGAAGACAAGCGAAAAAATTACTATTTGGTTGATTGAGACAAAAGGCTGGGAGCAAGAAGACGTTCCACTAAAAGATGACAGAGCAGGAAGATGGTGTGAAGATGCAACAAAGCTAACCGGTGTTGATTGGCGTTATTTGAAAGTCCCATATGTAATTTACACGACAATTACAAAAGATCTATCTTTAATGCCTTCTTCTTTTTTAGAATTTATAAATATTTTTAAAAAGTATTTAAAAGATGAACAAATCCCTTTTAATGTTTAAGTTAGGTTGTAATTAAAGTTTAATATACTAATTTTAAAGTTCCCCAAATTTGCACTTTATTATTTTACCCCCTAAACACCTGCTCATTATGCCAGGTGAGGAATTCTTGAGAAGGGTGGTCCAGCCTATTTGAAGGCAGATTGACTTCCTTGCCGTGAAAAGTAAAATAGTATTCGCCGTTATGGAATTCCTCCCTAATGCGGCGGCTCACTTCGATGTTGTGCTGCGGAGTTATTGTCATGTATCCCTTATCAAACAGCTTGTGCATATCACTGCGGATAAGCAGGCCGTTCTTTACAGCATGCGGTCCGCCATCAGTATAAGATTTAATATGCGCAGCTTCCAGGACCGGAAGCGCCCTTTCATGTGTTATCGCACAGGAACGATTATATGCATCGGTAACCATAACCCTGAAAGAACCCTGGCCTAGCCTTGGCTTAACAAGAGTTTCGTTGCCAAATCTGGAATGAGGTTCAACAATGGCTCTCCCCTCTTCATCCATAAACACATTGTGCTTTTCAGTAAGTCTGTATTCTACATTCTTCAAAATGAACTTTCCTGCTTCGCTCGATACATCATAATACTTTCCGCTTACAATATTTGCCGACCATTCTGGAGGAGGAAACCATCGAGGCTCCTTAAAGAAAAAAGGCTGCGTCAGAATAAGGCAGCCTATAGGAAAATCCTCAAAGCGATTATCCTGGCCTCCCCGGTATTTCACAATCCGTCTTCTCATTTCTTCATAAGTTGGGGCTCCATTCTTTATACCGAAAGCATCCCAGGCTAAGCTGATAGGAAGAGTTGTGGCAGATGCAAAAATTCCTCCGCCTGCGATGTAATTCCTTGGACTGTGAAGCTTAAAAAGGAACAAACCACCCTGCTCCAGTGATCG
>Ga0307380_10004278_pt1 | contig 19364 bp, 11 predicted proteins | sample UN3MG_FD_202239 | JGI IMG/M metagenome (GOLD analysis project Ga0307380, IMG submission 202239) | Soil microbial communities from Risofladan, Vaasa, Finland - UN-3 | ecosystem: Environmental > Terrestrial > Soil > Coastal area > Acid sulfate soil | place: Finland: Risofladan, Vaasa | collected... | reverse complement strand
CCTTCCCCTCACCACCCCTCAGCCACCACCTCGATGCCGCAGACCAGCGGCGCGGCCCTGCCGGATGATGCGCCGGAAGGTGTGAAAGCGACCTCCAAACTTTTGCTCACCGGAATGTTCCTGAACTCTTTTACGACCAGGCGATAGGGCGCCCCGGCCTCGGCCAGGATGTCGAAATCTTTCAGCACTCCTTTTCTGTCAATAGCGACATCGAAAACCCTTTCCCCTGGCTGGATGGTTTCATGCTCTGCAAAATACAAGCGCACTGTGTAGGGGCGGGGTTCGCCGGGCTTTTCGCAAAGAGTGAGAATGACACTTCTCAGCCCTATGACACCGGAGGCAGCCACCCATTTCAGGCCTGCCCCCTGGATGCAGGAGGAATGGCGGCAGAAATATTCAGTATTCCTGCCGTGGATACGCACCGGGATGTCCGGTGACGGGCTGCCCTGGTTCGGGTACTCAAGCCACAGGGTGCCGTTTTCGGCCATGCGGTCTCCCGGGGCGCCGAAATTGATCCCCACGCGCCTGACCGGTCCCGCGCCAGGCTCGAGGCTGCTGAAAGTCCAGACCTCCACCTCAGGCGCATGCACCAGGGCCAGGGAAGTCTGGTTCTGGTAGCTGCAGGAGCAGGTGCGGGTGTAATCCGGGGCGTTGAGCACACCGTCGGCAGCCACCAGGTTGGAGGTGCAGCCGGACTTGAACCCGCCCAGGTTGCCTGTGCCGCTGTTATCCGCCAGGTCGTAGAAACCGGCGGCTGCTGAGCGGAAAGTGATCAGGTTCTCGCAGGCGATCGGGTAGTTGCACCCGTAATTGCGCTGCCAGGTCTGCGGGATGTTCTCGCCGGTGAGAGGATGCGGCTGGTATACGGGCTTGCCGGTGAGCAGGCTGTACATCCTGCCCTGGGTGATAATCATCTCTCCGTGGATTATAGGCACAGAGGAGTAGCTCAGGCTGTCATCCCACAGGAGGGCGCCGTCACTTGCCCTGTAAGCTGCCATGCGCTCGCCGGTTTCCCCGCGCACCATGTCATTGGAGGGCCTGGTGGACTGGAGCAGGATACCGTGCTCTGTGGAATAGCTGAGCCAGGAGCCGAAAATGCCCTCGCTCTTCTCCCACAGGATGCGCCCGGTGTGAATGTCCAGGGCCAGCAGGCGGGAGTCCCCGGGAGAGGTCCTGCCGCGCCGTCGCAGCCGGTTCTGGATATATGGCGGCAGCTTGTCCAGGCAGAAAATTTTGCCGTCGCCCGCTGCAATGGCATTGTGAATGAACCCGTGGGCGGCCTCGAGACTCCACAGGACCTTGCCTGTATAACGGTCCATTACTACCAGGCTCTTGCTGGCGGAGTTGTCGAAGTCCGTAAAAGCGCTTTCGCTCTCCCTTTTTTTCGGCGGCAGTTGCGCCAGTCTTTGTTTGACATCTTTTCCCCTGGGATAGGATGCTGAGAAAGGCACCAGTCCGCTGCCGGCGATAAGGCAGCTTTCGTAAACCCCGATATAGCCCCACTGCGGCTCCTCTGAGCCGCTGTCCCGGGGAAGCGGGATAGAGGCGAGAGTGTTTCCTGTGGCAGCATCCAGCACGCGGGCTTTCCAGCCCTCGACAACATAGACCCGGTCTGCGGCAGCCACGAAATTCGCGCCCCTGATATTCGCGCCGGGGATATGCTCCTGGTTATATTCCGTACTGGTAGGCGTGTCCTGGTAACTGTTATTGTAATACACGCCGTAATTGCCCAGCCCTTCCAGTTCGGCTTTCCAGAGCACCCGGCCTGTATAGACATCCCGGGCGCTGAGGCAGTCTAGCCCCTCGATAAAGAGCCTCCCTCCCACGACCTGCTCCGGCGGGCCGTGAGCGTGGCGGGGCAGGACATCCAGGTTCGAGCTGCCGCCGAACCAGAGGAGCCCTAAGGGAAGTTTGACCAGCGAGTCATCGGATTTGACAGTATTGGCGATATCGCCGTACTGGTGAGTCCACTCCCCTGCGCCGGGCAGGGGGCCATTGCGCGAGAGGACCAGATCGCGGCCTGCAAGGGAAACTTCGAGCCCCGGCAGGCTGACCGCCCGGGCAGCGCCAAGGAGCATACCCTGTTTTTCAGGCGAAGCCTTAAGCCACACTTTGCCGCCATATGGCCGGGTGGAATAAAAGATTTTCCCGAGTATTGCCGTACAATCATCCAGGCCCGCCGCCGGACCGAAATCGTTCACCACTGTGAGGGATGCCGCATAAGGCGGCGCCTGGAAGCTCGAGATATCCCCCTGAAACACGGCAATGCGCTCTCCGTAGAGTCCCGCCCGATCGAGCCGGCGGCGGAGCTTATCAACCAGGGCCGGATCCGGGTCGAGCGCGGCGATTTTAAGACTGGAGCTGAGCGCCAGTGCTTCCAGGAGCGCACCGTCGCCAGCCCCGTAAAACAGGGCGTATCCTTCACCCGCGCCTGTTCGCCCGAGGATGGCGCGAGCCTCTTGTGCGGCCTGGGCCGGAACTTTTGCCTGATCGACCCGGCGAGGGATCCTGATTGTTGGATCCTTGCCGGCGCCGTAGGCCATGATCCGCCCGTCGAGAGTGACAGCAAAGAGCTTGTTGTCAGCAGCCACGAGCCTGTGAACCGCGCCGTCCACTTTCTTCCTCCAGGCGATTTCCGGCTTCCCCCCTTCGCCTTCAGGGAGCCTGACCGCGGTAATTCCACCGGTTCCGGCTGCATAGAGACGGTCTCCGGCCTTGATCAGGTCAAGAGAGTCCTCTGTTGCGATCTCCCAGAGAAGGCTTTCCTTCCACTGCCTGGATTTCCTGTCATACCAGCCCTTGAAAATCCGCTCGATAAAACTCACCAGCCAGAGATCAAGCTTTTCCATCCGGCTGGGGTGAGGGTTCAGTCTTATCCTGCGCGCGCTGCCGAGGAATCTCTCCCAGAAATTGCCGGCCAGCCACCACCTGGATTTCTCCTGGATCGCTCGGGCATCGTAAGCGGCGATCTTTTTCCCTGAAATGTAGAAGGTTGTCCCGGTGAGCACCGGGTGCTGCCCGATCCTGGGGACCAGGGCATATCCCTGTTCCAGGTCGTACATCGAGCAGACCTGGTCCCGGTGATGGTTGAAAAACACCTTTCCTGATGCGCAGACAAAGGAGCCGCCTGTCTTGCCATAGGCTGCCAGATGGTAGTAGAGCTGTTTCCCGCTAGCGCGCTCAAAGCAGGCCGGCACAGACCTTCCGCCAGGCACAATAAGCCCGTACTCTGTGGCAGCCAGCGCGCCCTGGGGAGCGACCCCGGCGAACGAGGGTGAATTATGCGGCTGGTAGGTATACCGGGAGCCTGTGCGGTCGTTGACCCAGACCACCCGGCCGGTCCCGGCATCCAAGGCATAAATGAATGTTCCCATGAAAGGCCAGATACTGGCCGCAAAGTAAACAGTACTGTCCCTGATAACCGGCCCGCCGCGCGCCGGCCAGGTGGAGATCAGGCGCTTGTTTCCGATGATTTTATTATCCGAGGGCCCGCCGCGGAATTTCCAGACCAGGCTGCCGGAAGCCGCATCCACGCAATAGAGACAGCCGTCATCCGAGGTGAAATACACGCTCCCTTTCCAGGCCACTGGAGGGAAGCGCACCGGGCCGTCTGTATAAAAAGCCCATATCTCCTCGCCGGTTTCCGTATCCAAGGCCATTAGCTTGTCGCTGTCGTTGAAAGGGACAAACATCCGCTTGCCCAGCACCACAGGCTCGAATACCTTGTCGTAAGGCATGAGATCGCGGTTCAGCGGGTCATCCCAGACAGGCTCGCGCCGGGTGTACTGGCGCTCCCACAGGAGATTCATCTCTGAGGGCAGGTTATCCGGGGATACAGCGGTGCGGCCTGCATCGCAGCGCCACATGGGCCAGTCAGAGGCATAGACGCCCCCTGCAAAAAAAACGCAGAACACCAGGGCGAGCCATGGGTAAAATTTCATTTTCTCATGTCTCCTGAAAATATATGGGCTTCAAGCTCTCTGACCATTCAGCAGCTTCCCAGCCTCGAGTCTCACGCAGCGCTGGGCGTAGCCGGCTGCCGTATGGCTGTGCGTGACTATCAGCACGGCTCCCCCGGAGCGGGCGAACTCGGCCAGGCAGCCGAGCACGATCCGGGCGTTTTCCGGGTCGAGATTCCCGGTGGGTTCATCCGCCAGCAGGAGCCTCGGCCTGGCGAGGAGCGCCCGGGCCAGGCCCACGCGCTGGCGCTCCCCGGTCGAGAGCTCGGCTGGAAAGTGGCTGATCCGGTCGTTCAGGCCGAAATTGTCGATCAGCTCGCGGGCCCGCCCGGCAGCTTCCGGCCTGGGGCTGGCCAGGGAGGGAGTGAGCACGTTTTCCAGGACATTGAGGTAGGAAATCAGGTAAAACTGCTGGAAGACAAAACCGATCTCGTTGGCGCGCAGCTTTGCCCTGTGGTCCGGGGACATACTGTAAGGGTTCCGGCCATTGATCTCGACTGTTCCCTCGGTGGGCGGGAGCAACCCGCCTGAGGCAAGGAGCAGGGTGGTCTTGCCGCTGCCCGAGGGCCCCTCCACTGCCACGAACTCGCTGTCCTCGACAGTTAGAGAGACCCTGTCGAGCGCGCGAATAGTCGGATTCCGGTTTCTGTAATAAACCTTGCTGAGATTTGTTATCCGAAGCATGCTTTTGAGTCACTCCTCCCGCAGTATCTCTGCCGGATCAGTCCGCGCGGCGACCAGGGCCGGGATCCAACTGGCAAACCCGGACAGCATGGGGGCGGAGACCAATGCCAGCAAAAGGAGGCCGGGGCTGAAAAGCTTCCCGGCTGTTTCTGTGCCGGGGGTAAGCTCCCCGGAAACGACGCCCACGGCAAAGCCGGCGGCATAACCCAGGACCGCGCCGATAATCCCTAAAAGGAAGGCTTTGGCGAGGAAGATGAGCAGGATCTGGCCTGATCTGAGCCCGATAGCGCGCAGGATTCCAATCTCACCCCTCCGCTGGCGCACATTGCCCCAGGCGAGCAGGGCGATCCAGGCCACTGAGCCGATAATGACCAGGGGGATCAGCCAGGCTGCGAAATTCTCCCTTTCCCGGCGCAGGCGGGCCCGGTTATCCTGCTCCGCCGCTAAGGCTCTCTCTGCTGTGACCCTGGCCCGTTCCCGGGCCTCGGCGCGGGCGATCACCTTGGTATCCACCTCGATCACTTGTGTCTCCGGCAGGATGCGGGCTACATCTTCCCTGATCTGCCAGAGCTCGTTGCCTGCGCAAATGCATTTCAGCGCCAGGATCGCGTTGATCTTGCCCTGCCGGCCCAGCATTTTCTGGGCCTGCGCAAGATCGATCCAGACCGTGATATCATCCTTGCTCCCCCGCTCAGGATGCAGCTTCGAGACCTTGAATTCTTCGCCGAGGAGCTTGACTTTATCGCCTGATTCCAGTCCCAGGCTTTTCCAGAGCTCGTAACCCACCACTATTTCGCCAGGGGCCACGGCCAGGAGCATCGGCTTTTTGGGGGCAAGGTGGGCCACCGAGGTCTCGCCGCGGGTACCCACAAGAATGATCGCGCGCCCTCCCCTCTCGGGCCATTTTATCTGCTGCTCGAGGCTCGGCAAAATATGCTGGATAGTCATCAGCCCGGCACTGGTCAGCCGGTGGGCATATTCCTCCGGCATGTAGCTGTTTATGTAACCCTCGGCATAGTAATCCTCGAGCCGCTGCTCTTTTGGAAGAATAAGCAGGTTAAACCCGAGCTTCAACATGATTTTCCGGTAATCATCCTCCATTACAGCCATCTCTTCGGCAGTCCGGGCTTCTTTCTCGGCGAGGATGGCCTTTGTCTGCTCATCGTGAGATTTAAAAAGGGTCAGCTCAGCCACGAGCACCCCGACAGCGGCGAGGATCGAGAGAATTCCCAATCCGAAGGTGAGTTTTTGATGATAGATTTCCTTGGTCACCAGGTGCCAGAGTGTCATTTTTTTATCCCTGTTTCTGCGATTTTACTATCCTCAGGCTGATCAGGGCGATAACCAGCAGCACAAGCCCGAGGGCCAGCAGGATATTACGGTACAGGTGGCCCTGCGGCTCACCGCTCCCTGTTCCACTCCCCTGGCCTGGCGAGGGATCCGCCAGTCCCGCCAGTCCCACCAGGGGCGGAAGCCCTATCTCTTCCACCCAGGAGCCGTTGATCCCGGCCTCCCAGTCCACCGGCAGCAGCAGGTCCAGGCCGGGATTCTGCCCCTTGAGCTCGCAGGCGCAGGGCCCGACAAGAAAAGCGCACGCCTCGAGAATATTTTCCTCGCTGATCCCGTCACCGACAAGGGCATACAGCACCCTGCCGCGGCCGTAAACCGGGAAGGCCATGGGCCATGAAGTATATTGTTCGAGGTCCGATTCGCTGCAGGTCAACATCCGGGCAAGCGCTTCTTCCTCCGGGTCGGACCTGGAGAGGCGAAGCATGGAAAAGCCGACTTTCAAGTCCGGGGCGCCGGTGGCGGAGACTCTGTCCACCGCCGGAGGCAGCTTGAGCGTTTTTTCAAGCCTCGGCAGCTCCTCCCGGAGCAGGCTTGCGGCCCGATTGTCTTTCTCCGGGTCGCCGCTATCAACCAGGACCCAGACCGCGGATTCTCCCCCGAGAATCCACCGCACTATTTCCCGCCGCGCCGGAGAGTCGATAATCGCCCCGGCGCTCGCGGCACTGAGAGGCCCGGACCAGATACTTTGGCCGGGGATAAGATTGTTCGGGTAACGTACTGCGAGACACGGAAGCTCCGGATTAGCGAGGGATTCCCAGAGGGCTTTTACCGGGCCTTCCGGAAGTGATCCCAGGTCAATTTCACGAACAATGCAGTTGGCATAGGCGAGCTTTTTCGCAGATGAGTTTTCGAGCCAGGAGACAATCTCTCTGTCCTCTGCGGACAGGGACCCGCGATGAAACACCACCACCTCATAAATCTCAGCCGGCCAGCGCTCCAGGGCATAGCGGAACACTGGAACATCACAGGGCCAGACATTGGAATAACCCAGGGCCAATAGCCAAAAAAATAAACTTTTCAATAAAGTTCTGAGCACTGGATGTTTCTTTCTCCCGCCGGCTGGCGGGGGTAATCTTAACTTAATTGCTGAAAACCAAAGCCCGTGCCTGATAAATCCCGGGAGCGCAGCTTTGGGCTCGAGCTCTTGAAAAAATCCTGATATTAATAATAACGGAACTCGAGTTTGAATGATACGAAATCTTGCACCTGTCGTCAAGCTCATCCGCTGTAATTTGGCTCTCAAAATAAAGCTTCTGTGAATTATCACACCGCCTGACAGCAAAAATGGGATTACCATGGTTGCCGGATCGTGAAAAAAGTATATCTTTATAAATATGGTATTTTTAGTTAACCGATCCGGCCCTGGTCTGTCCGGGTTTGAAGGGGAGCGGTGCGCTCCTCTCCGTGACTTTCATCGCTTCAAGGAGGGATTTGCCATGAAAAGATATTTTTATCGGCTTCTGCTTTGCTTTTCTGTGTTCCCTCTGGGATTGATCCCCCTGGTATCGGGCTGTTCCACTCAAAAGTCCGCCGGTCAAAACAGCGCCTACAATTTTGTCGCCGAGGGCCGGGGCACCTGGATTGGCCGCGCGAAGGGAGCCAACTGGGATTCGACCATGGCGGCGCTGAAAGACGCCGGTTATAACATGGTCTTTCCCAACATGTGTACGGGCGGCGCCGCTCTCTATCCCAGCGAATTTCTGCCGATGATCAGCGAGAGGGATGAGCTGGCTCTCTGCATCGAGGCAGCGCACAAGTATGGGATCGAGGTGCATGTCTGGAGAATAAACTGGTATATGTCGGCCTGTCCGGACTCATTTACCCAGGCTATGGAAAAAGCGGGACGCATCCAGTACGCCTACAACGGCAAGCGGGGCTACGAGCTGGAATGGGAACTGAACCGCGACTGGCTCTGCCCCTCCAATCCGGATAACAGAAAACTCGAATTTGACACCATGCTGGAACTGGTGAAGAAATACGATGTGGACGGGGTGCATTTCGATTACATGCGGTTCGGCAGGGAAGAGCTGTGTTACTGCCAGGGATGCAGGGAGAATTTCGAGAAGGAGACGGGCTTGAAAATATCCAAATGGCCTGATGATGTCTGGAAAGATGGCAAATACCGTGAGGTTTACCTGGACTGGCGGCGCCAGTTAATCGGCTCCTCGGCCCGGGAGATCGCCCGCGCAGTGCATACCTATGATCCATATGTCTGCGTTTCCCTGGCAGCCCGGCCCTGGACAGAGCACGCTTATAACAGCGACGGGCAAGTCTGGTGGGAATGGGCCAATGAGGGGATCCTCGACTTTATCTGTCCGATGAACTATACCACAGAGCAAGACAGGTTTGTCTCGATCATGAAAGAGGGCCTTCCCCTCCTTAAAGGCGTGATTCCCTATTACAGCGGTGTCGGCATGTATCGAATGAAAGCCTATACTCCGCTTAAGGAGACAGTCGAGCTCGGGAGGGAGCTCGGGCAGGACGGGTTCTTGACTTTTGAAATTAACAGCCTCCTGCTTGTGCTCGAGCAGTCGAAAACCGACCTGACAAAAGGCCCGGCGCTCCTGCCTCACCGGGCACCGGAGATCCGCTTCATAATGGAACCGGCGGACAGCGAGAGCATTGAAGGATTTCCGGTTTTTTCCCAAGGCGAGCCGGTGAAATTCAAAGCCGATATCATGTTCAAAGGAAAAATCAGAGAGGGGATCGGCCGGATAAATGGAGATATCGTGCTGCAGAAAATAAGCGGCGAAACAGTTGCCAAAATCCATACTCTCGATCTGGACAGGGGCGCCGTAATCGACCTGTCTGTAAAAAGTCCCGGGCCCGGCCGCTACCGCCTGGTCTTTTATGGAAGCATGACCCTGAGCACCGGGGAGGAGAAACCTTTCATTGCAAAAAGCTTCCCATTGGAGGTCAACCCTTCTTGAAGGGTATAGAGATTATCGAAGCCTTCGTTCATGAAGTGGACAAAATCAGTTTTTAGACCTAGCCTGGCTTGAATGGGGCAGGCCGAGCTATTGGACAGGGGGTTTTTCGGGAAATCGATAAGCTTGAGTTTTGCCCGGGCGGGACGGGGCCGGCATCATTTTTGCTTTGGCTCGACGCCGCAATTGATCCTGCCCCAGGTGCTTTCGCAAAAATGATGCCGGCCCCGCCCCCTGAGGCGCCAGAGAACGCTCGAGTTCTACTCCAAAATAAATATGGCCCGGATCTTCTGTGCATAATCCAGGCAAAATTCTTTAACAACCTCAAGGAGAGACCATGAAAGATTTTTATCGATCCCTAATTTGCCTTTTATTCTTTTTTCTGGGATCAATCATTCTGCTAGCGGGCTGTTCCTGTCAGATTTTTTCCACAAGGAATTCCGCCTATAACTATGTCGCCGAGGGCCGGGGTACCTGGATGGGCCGTGCAAGAGGGGTCAATTGGGATTCCACCATGGCGGTATTGAAAGATGCTGGCTATAACATGGTATTTCCGAATCTGAACACCGGCGGCGCCGCTTTTTATCCCAGCGCTGTCCTTCCGATGACCAGCGAGAGAGACGAGCTGGCACTCTGTCTCGAAGCCGCCCATAAATACGGGATCGAGGTCCATGTCTGGAGAATAAACTGGTATATGGCAGGCGCTCCTGATTCATTTGCCCAGGCAATGCTGGATCAAGGCCGTATCCAGTATAGCTATGAAGGCAAGCGCAATGCCGAGGTGGCCAAAGACAACGGCTATAACCAGAGGGGCGACTGGCTCTGCCCATCCAACCCGGACAACAGGAAACTCGAGCTGGACGCCATGCTGGAGGTGGTGAAGAAATACGATGTCGACGGAGTGCATTTCGATTATATGCGCTACGGCTGGCCGCAGATGTGTTATTGCGATAACTGCAAGGAAAATTTCGCCAGGGAGACCGGCCTGGACATGTCCAAGTGGCCCAAGGATTTCTGTGAGGGCGGCCCGTGCTATGAAGCCTACCTGGATTGGCGCCGGCAGTTGATCCATTCCTCGGCCCGCGAGATTGCCCGCGCGGTCCACACCTACGATCCCTATGTCTGCGTCTCCCTGGCCGCACGCTCCGGCAACGACTACACATACAACAGCGATGCCCAGGTCTGGTGGGAATGGATCCAGGAAGGGATCCTCGATTTTGTCTGTCCCATGAACTATACCCCGGAACCGGACAGGTTTGTCGCTGTCATGAAATCCCATCTCCCCCGGGTCAAGGGCAGGGTGCCCTATTACAGCGGTGTCGGCATGTACCAGATCAGAGAGTTCGCTCCTTTCAAGGATATTGTCGAGCGCGGGCGGGAATTGGGCCAGGACGGGTTTTTGACTTTTGAAATCCGCAGTCTGCTGCGCGTGCTCGGGCAGTCCAAAGCCGGGCTGACAGACAAGGCCGCGCTCCTGCCCCACCGGGCGCCTGAGACCCGGTTTATCATCGGGCCTGCCAGCCGCGAAAGCGAGGAGGGTTTCCCTGTTTTTTCGACCGGTGAGCTGGTGAGGTTCAAAGCCGATATCATGTTCAAAGGGAAGCTCAGGGAGGGGATCGGCCGGGTCCTGGGGGACATAGTGCTCACAAGAACAACCGGCGAGATTGTCGCAAAAATCCAGGCTCTCGACCTGAATAAGAGTGCAATTATAGACTCGGAAGTTAAATGCACTGAGCCGGGCCGCTACCGCCTGGCCCTCTATGGAACCATGACTTTGAGCACCGGAGAAAAAAGACCTTTCATCACAAAAAGCTTCCCGTTCGAGATGGGCAGTTCTTGAAAAACATCAGGGAATTTCCTTCTATTGCATCCAGCGAGGGAAAACATGAATAAGCCTGCCGCAATTATCCTGCTTCTGGGCCTGGCCCAGTTGAAAGCCTTTGCCGGGGACTGGCCGCAGTACCGCGCCGATGCCGCGCGCAGCGGATATACGAATGAAATACTTTCCCCGGAGCTTTCTATGGCCTGGGTCTACAAATCGCGCCATGCCCCCCGGCCCGCCTGGCAGGGAGTCGACACCCGGATGCCTTTCGATTACGCCTATCATGCGGTTATCGCCGGCAGCAGCCTCTATTTCGGCAGCTCGGCTGACTGCAAACTCTACGCCCTGGATGCGGCGACAGGCAGCGAGCGCTGGAGCTTTTTCACGGATGGGCCTGTGCGCTTTGCCCCGGTGGTTTGGAAAGACCGCGTTTTTGCAGTGAGCGATGACGGCTGCCTGTACTGTCTCTCAGCGCTGGAGGGGAATCTGTTGTGGAAAAAGCGCGGCGGACCTGGTGAGAACCTGATACTAGGCAACGGCAGGATGATCTCGCGCTGGCCAGCGCGCGGAGGTCCGGTCATCCTGGATGACATACTTTATTTCGCGGCAGGTATCTGGCCCACTGACGGGATATACATTTACGCCCTGAATCCGGAAAACGGCAAAGTTCTCTGGGTCAATGACAGCTCCGGGGCTATCGAGATGGACAAGCCCCACGGCGGAGCGCGTGCAAAAAGCGGTGTGTCCGCCCAGGGCTACCTCTCAGCCTCGGAAAACAGCCTCTTTGTACCCACCGGCCGCGCAGTCCCGGCGGCTTTCAACCGGGAAAACGGACTTTTCAAGTACTTTCACCACCAGGCTGCCCGTGCTTACGGCGGGTCGCGGGTGATGGTAGCCGGGCCATACTTGTTCGCCGACGGCGGGAACAGCCGCGGCACGACCCTGAGTGCAGGAACTGCAAAAGCCCTGTTCTACACTGAAAGCGGCAGGCAGGTGACTGATGACGAGATCCCGGCCGCTGCGGTCGCCGCGTTGCCCGGATATCTTGTCTATGCTGAAAAAGATGGAGTGAAAGCGCTTGACCGGGCTGATTTCCTGACAGAAAAGGAGATAACGGACCAGACAGGCAATCTGGTCAAAATCAGAAAAATCCGCCCTGTATCCTGGAGCATCCCCACCCCGGCCCAACCCGGGGGAGTGGCGCTCATTGCTGCGGGTGACAAAATCATTTCCGGGACAGTCGACAACAAGGTGGCGGTCCTGGATGTCGATTCCAGGAAGGTTGTCTGGTCTGCGGAGGTGGACGGCGCGCCGTTCGGGCTTGCCGTAGCAGGTGGCCGCCTGTATGTGAGCACGGATCGCGGCACGATCTACTGTTTCGATCCGCAGCCCTTCCAAAAGGCGCGCGTGATACAGGCCGATATGATAAATCTGCCTTATGAGCGGAACGACCTCTTTGCCAGAGCGGCGGAGGAGATTATCTCGACCGGCGGGGTGACAGACGGCTACTGCCTGGACCTGGGCTGCGGGGATGGAAGACTCGCTTTTGAGCTGGCCAGGCGCACTAATCTCCACATTTACGCGATTGACCCGGACCCGCAAAACGTGGCCCTGGCACGTCAAAAGCTCGACGCCGCGGGCCTTTACGGCGTGCGCGTGACTGTCCGCCTGGGCGATCCGGCCCACACTCCCTGCCCGGATTATTTCGCCAACCTGATTGTATCCGGCAGGTCGGTAACCGGGGGGACCGAATTCGTAAACCGGGAGGAAATGCAGCGGATTTCCCGGCCCTGGGGCGGAACAGCCTGTATCGGCAGACCAGGGGCCATGGAAAAGATCGTGCGCGGGGCGCTCCCAGAGGCAGATCCCGACTGGACCCACCTGTACCATGACCCGGCAAACACTCTCACTTCTTCCGACAAGCTGGTCAAAGCGCCGCTCTCGATGCTCTGGTTCACTGACAGCGATTTCGAAATGCCCTCGCGCCACGGCCGAGGCGTAGGGCCGCTTTTCAGCAAAGGGCGCCTGTTCGTGGAAGGCCTGAATGCGCTGCGGGCTGTGGATGCCTATAACGGCCACACCCTGTGGGAGTACCCCTTGCGGGATATCATGAAACCGTACGACCAGGAACATTTGGTGGGAGCGGCCGGCACCCAGGGTAATATCTGCCTGGAGGGAGACAGGCTCTATATCCGCTCCGGAGGCGATCCCACGGATGGCGATTTTGCCGGGAAAAGCTGCCTGGTCCTGGATGCGGCCACCGGGAAAAAACTGGCGGAATACAGCGCTCCGGCAGGGCCGAATGGAGAGGAAAACTCTTACTGGGGTTATATCGCAGTGGAGGACGGCATCCTTTACGGTTCAGTGGCCAACACAGAGTATATCGTGAGATATGCCTACCGCGAGTCGGATATGGACAAACTGTTCACGGAGTCCAGCCTGTTTTTCGCCATGGATGCCCTGACCGGAAAGCTGAAATGGACTTTTACCCCTGAGCACTCGATCCGTCACAACGCGATTGCGATCGGCGAGGGCAAAGTCTTCCTGATCGACCGGCCTGTAGCTCTTGCGGATGCCCTCAGGAGAAACCCCCACAGGCTGAAAAGCGGCGCCGGCCCCCTTCCTCCGGAGCAGCCGCCGGGAAAACTTCTGGCCCTCGACAGCTCGAGCGGCCGGGTCCTCTGGCAAAACGGACGGAATATCTACGGTACCCTGCTCGCCCTGAGCGCCGGGCACGACCTGCTGGTTATGACTTATCAGTTCACTAATTTCAGGCAGCGTTCCGAGTTGGGCGGGTTGATGACCGGTTTCCGCGCTTCTGACGGAAAGCGTCTTTGGGAGGTGGAAACAAGGATCGGGAAAAACAATAGTAATATCTCGAGACCTCTGATCTCAGGCAGCGTGATTTACCTGGAGCCGGGCGCGTATGACCTTCTGACAGGCAAAAGGCTGGATTTCCGTCTGGCGCGCTCATACGGCTGCGGGATTCTCACCGGCTGCGAGAACATGCTGGTCTTCCGCTCGGCCACTCTGGGCTTTGTCGAGCCGTCTGCCGACAGGGGAACGGAAAACTACGGTGGGATCCGGCCCGGATGCTGGATAAACGCCATTCCGGTGGGAGGCCTCCTGCTCATGCCCGATGCCACTGCCCGGTGCAACTGCAGCTACCTGATCAAGGCCTCGATAGCCCTTCAGCCTGCGGGACAGTGAGCGAAGAGCAAAATCATTTGAAAGTACTGCGCATGCCTAAAGTGAGCCTGCGCCCGTAGTCAGGATAACCCACGACTGTGGAGAATTTGTCATTTGTTAAATTCCTGATCTCCAGGTAAACCCTGTTCCTGGGCTTGAGACCGAAAGACCTGCCCAGAGTGACATTCAAGGTGTTGTATTCCCCGAGCGGATGGGGGACCAAGGGGTTTTCCGCGAAACGCTCGTTTTCATAAGCCGAGACGTACTTGAACATGATGTTGAAGTCGTATTTTGCCCGCGTTGCGTAAACCCCGCCGCTCGTAATAAACCTGGGCAGCTCCCTGTTGCGAGCCATCCTCCCCTCGATTTCCGCGCGGGAGCTCATGGCCAGGAAATTGAGAAAGAGCTGCAGATTGCCGTCCAGCATCCAGCCCCGCGCATCGACCTCGATACCCGCCTGGTCCTGGTCGCGGTTCAGGTAAAGCTCTATCACCCTGCCGCCCACTGTCTGTGTGCTGCCGCTGAGCACGAGAGCATCTTTCTGCTTCATCAGAAAACCGGCCACTGAAACCTGACCTGTTCCCTCCTTTTTCACCTGAACGCCAAAATCCAGTTTTACTCTTTTTTCGTCTTTCGGCTCCTGGAGGCTAATATCCAGGCTTCCCCTGCCGGGCTTGATACTGCCAGAGGACAGGTTGAAATGCAGCGAGACTTTCCGGGAAAGGGTGTATGCTCCGCCCAAACTGGTGGTGATTACCGGAGGCTCCCACTGGTCCGCAATCGGCCTGACTTTTCCCAGCCCCTGCTGGCTTCCCTCGATACTGAACGCCCCGTACTGGTTGATATATGTCCTGGCCCAGCGTAGCCCCAGGTCCACGCTCAAGGGGCCGAACCTGTGCTCATCCACTGCCACGGCGGAATATGTTTCCAGGTCGCAGCGCTTGCCCACATAAAAGCGTTTGCCGTTCGGGGCTACCCAGTGGTTATAAAGCCCGCCCACCCGGAGCACATTGTCCGGGCCGAGCGCCACGGACTGGGTCAGGTTCGCGCTGTACTCGTAGTCCCTCTCGCTGGTACTTTCAGCAGGGGTGACAGTCTCGCTGATAAACGTATGGTCGCGCTCCGAGAAATTCACGATCAACTCTGTCGAGGCTTTCTCTGACGGATGGTAGAATGTTTTAATGCTGGCAAGCAAACCCCGGTAAGGATCGTACTTTTCGAGAGTGGTCTGCAGCCTTTCCATTGCCGGCGGCTTGGCCTGGGCCAGCTCACTGTAACCGTCCAGGTATAAAAAGTGGGCCGTGACAGACCACCTCTCGTTGGGGTTCCAGCGCGCGCTGCCCCGGAAGTGGGTTATTCCCTCGGCAGCGTGCCTGCCTTTCGGGCCATCCGTGCGGGGCGTGCCCAGGCTCAGGGCGTAGGATATTTTTCTGAGCCTGCCCCCGTGAGCCAGGTTCAAGCGGTAGGTGTTGAAAGAGCCGTACTCGACCTGGAGCGAAGTTTCCCGCTCGGTATATTCCCTGGGGATAATGTTCACCACCCCGACCAGGCCGGAAAGTCCTGTGAGCAGGGCTGCGCTCGAGCGCATGACCTCGAGTCTGGCCACATCTTCCGTGGAGAAGAAGAAAGGTATTTCGAGGAACTCGCGCTGCCAGGCCCCATCCAGAGCATAGTCCGGGTATGGGTAGCGCTGGCCCCGGATAGAGAAAAACTGCTTCACTTTCCTCCCCCGTGACTCAATCCAGGCCCCCGGGACATATTCCAGGGCATCGATCACTGTTTTGGCGCCTTGCCTGGTGATTTCCGCCTGCGTGACCACGCTGGATGACACCTCGAGACCGGCTGACTCGATTTTCGGCTCTGCCACGGGATCGCGGGGCGCTGTGGCGGTCACCACGATCGTGTCCATGGCATAGACAGTCTCCCCGGCTCCGCCTTCACGCCTGAGCCCGGGAGGCTTGTGGAACTCGAGCCAGATCCCGTAGCTCACCCCTTCGGAACCCGGCGGTTTCGGAACCCGGATTTCGTATTCCTTTATTTCCAGTGCCTGCATCACCTCCCGCAGCAGAGCTTCGGTCTGCTCGAGATCGTATTCCGGACCGCCTTCCCGCCCCTGGCGCACCCTGCGGGCCACCTCGACCGGCAGGTTCTCCGAAAAACCCCGGCCGATACAGGCTGCGCCCCCGGGCTTGAGCACCCGGTAAATCTCGGCAAAGGCGCGCTTTTTATCTTTCCAGAACTGGAACGATCCCCTGGAGACAATAATGTCCGCGTAGTCGCTCTCGAACGGCAGGGCCTGGGCATCTGCTGTCACTGCTTCCACCCGCCCGCTGACTCCTGCCTTTTTCGCCTGCTCGAGGAAATAGGGAAAAAAATGGGGGTTGATATCAGCGTTTATCCAGTGCATCTTCCGGGTGCGCTTTGCGAGCTCGAGAATCAGGTGACCGGGGCCGCTGCCCAGATCGATCCCGGTTCCCTCCTTGCCGCCAAGCTCGAACCGCGAGACTATCTGCCCGGCGAGCGGACCGTAAACCGGTGCCAGCCGGGTCTCGGCCGTGCGGATAAATCTGAGCGCAGCCTCGCGCAGGCTGTCCTCAGCAGCAGTCTGGGCGTTCAATGAACTCAGGAGACTAAAAAGCAGGCCGGCAGTGAGGAATAAAAAAGCCCCGGTCCATTTTGTTTTTCGCATTTTGTCATTCCTTGAGAAGGTATGCCCTTGAAGGGCTGCAAGCTTTTACACCCTGTGGCAGCATCCACAGTTAAAAAATAATCACTTCCCCGGGCAAGTCAAATGGGAAATCTCTTTTGACCTGGCAGGCGGAAGCAATTAAAATAGATCGAGGCGATTACCCGGTTTAATTATATTTGATTTGTCCAAAAAGGGTGGGAGATCCACAACTCTGATCATTAAACAGTCTATGAGAAAAACGTAACATAGAATGATTGATCACAAACTGTTTACAGATCTCGAGCGCTTATTGATTGACTGCGGCGTAACCTTCACCTCCTGCGCTGATTTAAGCCCCTTGCCTGCTGACAAGCGCCGGGGCCTGCCTGTGGGCGTGTGTCTGGGGGTTGGGCTTAAGCCGTCAGTAGTGGCTGAAATCGCAGCAGGACCGACCAGGGCCTACGCCGCAGAGTACACGCGCGCCAATGCGCTCCTCGAGCGCCTAGGAGATGACTGTGCGGCTTTCCTGCGCGGGCGCGGCTTTCATGCGGTATCTCTCAAACCGACTGAGACTGTCCGGGACAACGAGACTCTCTCCACTCCTTTGCCGCACAAGACCGTGGCCACCCGCGCGGGCGTGGGATGGATCGGCAAGTGCGCGCTCCTGGTGACCGGGACCTGCGGCTCGGCTGTGCGCTACAACACTGTGCTCACCGATGCCCCGCTGCCTGTGGGTACGCCGGTTGAAAGCCCCCGCTGCGGGGACTGCACATCTTGCGTGGAGGCCTGTCCTGCAAGCGCCCCCTCGGGGATGGACTGGCGGCCCGGTTTGGATAGGGCGGGCTTTTTCGATGCTTTCGCCTGCCGCGACTGCGCCAGCCGTCTGGCCCTCAAAGCAGGGAGCGACCGCTCGATCTGCGGTATCTGTATCGCGGTATGCCCGTACACCAGAGAGTACCTGAAACGAAACGGCTGTTTTTCTGAATAAGATCAAGCGATCCGGCTTTCCTCACTTTCAAAGATTCCAAATCAGGCGCCTCAAGCGCCAGGTGGAGTGAAAATGAAATTGAACCTCAAGGTCCTGCCTGGATACCTGGTCTTTATCTTTCTGCTTCAAAGCCTGTCCGTGTTTTTCCAGCCGGAAGCGGCGGGCCACTATTTATCCATTGCAATAATAGTAATGGGCCTGGGAGCGATATTCTGCCAGAAAAAGCTGCACCAGGGGAGATTCCTGGACATGGGTTTCAGGCTGAACCGCAATGTGCCTGTCGGCCTTTTTATCGGGCTTCTTTTCACTGCCATCGTGCTGTCCCTTCACTACTGGGTGCCCATGCGTCTGGGCCTTGTCGAATACCCGCTCAATGAAGCTTTTCCGGCACTCGATACAGGAATATCCCCTGCAGTGATAGCTGCTGTGATATTTGTTTCCGGCGGAGTTATGGGGTTCATTATGTGTCTTTTCGGCGAGGAGCTCGCTTTCCGGGGCTACATCCTGCCGAAACTGGAGGAGAGTTTCGGGGCGCTCAAGGCCGTGCTGTTATGCTCTGCGATTTTCGCACTCTGGCATCTTCCCGCTTATTTCTCCATATACTCGGGCGGAGCGGCAGAGCGCGGGTGGGCTGCTGTAGGGGAGATGCTGCTCGCGCATGGGATCTCGGTAATCCCGGTCAGCATTCTGTACCTGACCACCAGGGAACTGTACGGAGTCTCCATTTATCATGCCCTGGTTGACATATTCCAGTATTCTATAGTGGGCAACCCGGAGTTCGGGGAGACCTCGAAATATGCCTTGTACAGTATGAAAGTATCGAATGAAACCGCGCTCGATCTGATGTCCTGGACATGGCACGGGGTGGGTATTATTGTAATGTTGGGGTTGTGCAGCATAGCGAAGAGGTGGGTTGTGAAATATGGAGTGGTGGAAAAGGAATCAACAGAGACAGCAACTGAGATTTAAGGAAAAAATTGTTATGCTTAAACAATTAACCTTAACAGTAATGCTCTCAATAACCGCCCTTATTATTATCTCCCCCTCCACTCTCCCAGCCCAACCCACCCCCGGCCTGCCGCCCCTGATAGCTGCGGTTAAAGAGGGCGATACAGCGGCTGTAAAAACCTTGCTCGCTTCCGGGGCAAAGGTGGACGCCAAAGACGATTTCGGCATGACAGTCTTGATGTGGGCCGTAGCCATAGACCGGGCCGGCTTAGTTAAGGCTCTCCTCGGGGCCGGGGCTGAGATTGACGCAGTGAATAAATCCGGCTACACGGCCCTGATACACGCAGTGACCCTGGACCGGACCGAAATCGCGGGAATCCTGCTCCGGGCCGGCGCTGACCCTGCAATAGAAGACTCCTCCGGTTTCACGGCCCTGAAACACGCCGTAAACAAGGAAAGCCCGGAAATGGTCAGGGCCCTGGTCCGGGCCGGGATCGATCCCGGCTCGGGCGAGTATGACGGGATCCTGGTTCAGCCGGCGTATAAGGGGCAGATCGAGACCGTGCAGTTCCTGCTCGAAGCAGGCGCGGATGTCAACGCTCCTGACCCGGAGGATGAGTACCACGCCACGGCCCTGATGCGTGCCGCAATGGGAGGGTATATCAGAATAGTCAAACTGTTACTCGAGGCCGGGGCGGATATCGAGGCTGAAGACGTAGACGGGGACAAGGCATTGAAATATGCCCAGCTCGGCGGGCATCCTGAGATCGAGGAACTGCTCATGGAGGCTGCGGTAAAGAAGTAAAAAATCCGTTGTTCGAACCTTCCA
>Ga0307380_10004275_pt1 | contig 19374 bp, 20 predicted proteins | sample UN3MG_FD_202239 | JGI IMG/M metagenome (GOLD analysis project Ga0307380, IMG submission 202239) | Soil microbial communities from Risofladan, Vaasa, Finland - UN-3 | ecosystem: Environmental > Terrestrial > Soil > Coastal area > Acid sulfate soil | place: Finland: Risofladan, Vaasa | collected... | reverse complement strand
CCGAGACGATCGGTGACGCGGGCGCTGGTCGCACCAAATCGAGCCGGTCCACCAAGCTCATAGCGGACCAGCTCGCCGTTCTCGGCGTCGTTGGTGGCGCCGCGAGCGACCCTCCATTCCTTCAGCTGCTTGCGATCGATGGGATCGATGACGCCTCCGCCTCCGGGGAGTGAGCGGAAGATGCCGAGCTGGCTGCGCGTGGCGCGGGGCAGCCGTTTGATCGGGCGTGCCTTGTAGGGAATGTCGGCATCGGCCCCAAGCGCCGTGATCCTGGCCAAGACGCGATCGCCAATGCCTGCCGCCGGTCCCTGGTCGTGCTTAGCGTCGAGCACGAGGATGCGGGGCGCCGGCCCATGTTCCTCCGGCCAATTCGCGGGGCGGGCGATGAACTCGCCATGGGCATCGCGTTTGACGATCTCGATTACCGTGACTGGGGGCAGCATACCGGGGCGCGCGAGCTTTCGCCGCGTGCCGGCAATCAGCCCGTCGTCAGCCATGTCGCGCAAGAGCTGCTTCAGCGCCAGGCGGTTCGCGCCCTTGACGCCGAAGGCGCGCGCGATCTCGCGCTTGCCGGCGCGCTCGCTTGCGTCCTGAAGAAAGTCCAGGATCTCTTGCCTTGAGGGAAGCTTGCCCGGCTTTTCAGTTTTGGGAGAGCTTTTCGGCTTGGCCACGATTCGTCTTAGCACGCGCAAGCGACGAGCTAAATGTTAGCGCGCCGTCTCCTCGACGGGCTCTTTCTCTTTTTTCGTCTTCTTGGCCTTGCGGACGGGCTTCTTCGCCGGGCCCTTGGCCGCCCGCGCGGAGATCAGCTCCACGGCTTCGGCCAGCGTGACCTCTTCCGGGTTCCGGTCCTTGGGCAAGGTGGCGTTGATCTTGCCGTGGTTCACATAGGGACCATAACGCCCGCTCAGGACTTGCACGGCCCCGCCGCCTTCCGGGTGATCGCCAAGCTGCTTGATCACCGTTGGGCCGCCGCGGCGTCCACGGCCTGCGGCCTTCTCGGCCAGCAGGCTGACGGCGCGGTTGATACCGACGGTGAACACCTCGTCGGCTCCGCTCAGGCTCGCATATTTGCCGTCGTGCTGAATATAGGGGCCGAAGCGGCCGAAGCCCGCGGTGATGGGCTTGCCGCCTTCGGGATGGACGCCAATTTCGCGCGGCAGCGACAGCAACGAAAGAGCGCGAGCGAGATCGATGCCGTCGAGATCGAAGCCCTTGGGGATCGATGCGCGCTTGGGCTTTTCTTCGCCACCCTCGCCAAGCTGGACGTAAGGACCGAAGCGGCCGCTGCGAAGCGTCACATCGAGCCCGCTCTCGGGATCGGTCCCGAGCAGCTTGCCCTCGCTGCCAATGGCGGGCTTGTCACCTCCCTCGGCCAGCTGGCGGGTGAAGCGGCAATCGGGGTAGTTGGAGCAGCCGATGAAGGCGCCGAACTTCCCGATCTTGAGGCTGAGGCGGCCGGCCTCGCAAGAGGTGCAGGCGCGCGGATCGCCGCCTTCGGCCGTGGCCGGAAAGATATGGGGGCCGAGCATGTCGTTCAGCGCGTCGAGCACCTGGGTGATGCGCAGTTCGCCGATGTCCTCCACCGCGGCGATGAAATCGCGCCAAAAGTCGCGCAAGACATCCTTCCAGGCGAGCTGGCCGGCGGAGATCAGGTCGAGCTTCTCTTCGAGGTCGGCGGTGAAGTCGTATTCGACGTAGCGGCTGAAGAAACTCTCCAGGAATGCCGTGACCAGGCGCCCCTTGTCCTCGGCGTGAAGCCGCTTCTTGTCGAGCCGGACATATTCGCGCTCGCGCAGGATGTTGAGGGTGGAGGCATAGGTGGAGGGCCTGCCGATGCCGAGCTCCTCCATCTTCTTGATCAGAGTGGCTTCGGAATAGCGGGGAGGCGGTTCGGTGAAATGCTGCTTCGCCTCGATCTTGCGGGTCTCGAGGGAGTCGCCCTTGGCCAGCAGCGGCAGCCTCGATCCGTCCTCGCTATCAACGTCGTCGGCGCCTTCCTCGTAGAGTTTGAGGAAACCGTCGAACCGGATCACCTGGCCGGTCGCTCGCAGGCCGTAGGTCACGCCGTCCGCGCCGACGATCTCGATCTCGGCGGTGGTGCGCTCGATCTCGGCGCTGGAGGCTTGGCTCGCCAGCGTCCGCTGCCAGACAAGCTTGTAGAGTTTGAGGGCGTCAGCATCGAGGAAGCGGGCGACGGCCTCCGGTGGCTTGGTGAAATCCGTGGGTCTGATGGCTTCGTGCGCCTCTTGCGCGTTCTTGGCCTTGGTTACGTATTGACGCGGCGAGGAGGGCACGTAACGGCGACCATACAGCTTTTCGACCGTGCGGCGGGCGGCGGCAATAGCCTCCGGCGCGATGTCGACGCCGTCGGTCCGCATATAGGTGATGAGACCCTCGCTCTCCCCGTCGAGATCCACGCCCTCATAGAGCCTCTGCGCCAGCTGCATGGTCTGGCGCGGGGAGAAGCCAAGTTTGCGCGAGGCTTCCTGTTGCAGGGTCGAGGTGGTGAAGGGTGGGGCAGGGTGACGCCGCTGCGACTTGCTCTCCACGCTGGTGACGGCGAAGCGGCCACCTTCCAGCGCGGATTTGAGGCGCATTGCCGTCGCCTCGTCGGCAACGTCGAACTTTTCGAGCTTCTTGCCGGCGACGGCAACGAGGCGGGCGAGGAAGGTCTCGTCCTTGGCGGTGGCTAGCTCGGCGATCAGCGACCAATATTCCTGCGCCTTGAATTTCTCGATCTCCAACTCACGGTCGCAGACGAGGCGGAGCGCCACGGATTGTACGCGGCCGGCGGAGCGGGCGCCCGGCAATTTCCGCCACAGCACCGGCGACAGCGTAAAGCCCACCAGATAGTCGAGGGCCCTGCGGGCGAGATAGGCATTGACCAAGGGGCCGTCGATCTCGCGCGGGTGACGCATGGCCTCGAGCACGGCTTCCTTGGTCACGGCGTTGAAGACCACGCGCTCGACCGTGACCTTGTCCAGGGCCTTCTTGCGGTTGAGGATCTGATAGACGTGCCAGGAGATGGCCTCGCCCTCGCGATCGGGGTCGGTGGCGAGGATCAGCTTGGTCGCCCCCTTGACCGCCTTGGCGATTTCGTCGAGCCGCTTGGCCGCCTTGGGCTCCACGTCCCAATGCATCTCGAAGTCCTTGTCCGGCTCGACCGAGCCGTTCTTGGACGGCAGGTCGCGCACGTGACCGTAGGAGGCGATCACGTGATAACCCGCCCCCAGATATTTGTTGACGGTCTTGGCCTTGGCCGGCGATTCGACGATGACGATGTTCATTAAGTGTTCCTGGCCGGCACCGGTGGCGCTCGGCTCGAGGGATAGCGGGTTCGCCTATTGCCCTCGCAATGCGGCGAAAATGGTGTCTTGCAGGGCATGTGTCAAATTCCACGATCCGGCAGGTGTGATTGTGGTAAGTGGAAATTGCAGCTTATGGGGGTATAGACTAACTCTCTACAACCTAGAGGGGTTGCTTCCGAGGGAGAGCGGAATTGGTCAAGCGGCGTCAGACGAAACAAAATGGGTCGCCGCAATCAAAAAGCGTATCCCCCCGGGGCGGCGGTGATCTGACCCGTGGCGAGGCCGCCGCCTACATCGCCGAACTGCTCGATGAGCTGAAAACCATCGCCAATTATGCCGGGCTCTCCTTTGTCGCCTATCTCCTCGCCATGGCTAAGGAAGAGGCGCAAACCGAGAAATTGCGCGATGATTCAGGGTTAACCCCAATCCCCGGCATCGACCAGGGAAACTAGCTGCTGCCCGTGCCGCTGCAACCTGCCCGCGAGGTCGAGCTCGAGGAGCACGACGTGGACTTTGCGTGCGCTGAGGCCGGTGGCGCGGATGAGTTCATCGATATCGACGGGACTCGGTCCCATGGCGCCGACGATTCGCTCCCGTTCGCTTTGGACGATATCGGGCAATGGCTCCGGCGCCCGGCCGTCGTCGGGGGAGGCGAGTTCCGGTCCAAAGGGCTCCAGCGGCCGTCCGAGGATCGGCGCCAGCGCTTCGACGACGTCGCGGGCGCTGGTGGTGAGGCAGGCGCCCTGCTTGAGCAAATTATTGGTGCCGGCCGAGCGGGGGTCGAGCGGGCTCCCAGGTACGGCGAAGACCTCGCGACCCTGCTCTCCGGCCAAGCGGGCGGTGATCAGGGAGCCGGAGCGTTCGGCGGCTTCAACCACCACGACCCCGAGCGAGATGCCCGAGATCAGCCGGTTGCGGCGGGGAAAGTCCTTTCCTCGCGGGGCAAAACCAGGGCTCCGCTCGGTCAAAAGCAAGCCCTGCTCGCCAATGGCACGCTGGAGCTCGGCATTCTCGGGCGGATAGACAATGTCGATGCCGCCAGCGAGCACCGCGATGGTGCCGCGCTCAAGCGCGGCGAGATGGGCGGCGGTATCGATGCCGCGGGCAAGACCGGAGGCGATGACGAAGCCTTCGAGCCCGAGTTCCGTCGCCAGCTGCCGCGTGAGCTTCTGCCCCACGGCGGAGCCGTTGCGGGCGCCGACCATGGCCACGATCGGACCTTCCGCGAGTTCGAACCTGCCTTTGGCGAAGAGTAGCGGCGGCGGCGCGTCAACATGGGCGAGGGCCGGAGGATAGCCCTCCTCGCCCATGGCCACGAGGCGCGCGCCAACGCGTTCCGTCGCTTCGAGCTCAGCCTCAGCCTCGGCTAGGGCATAGACACGGATCGACTGGGCGCGGCCGCCGCGGCGGGACAGCAGCGGCAAGGCGTCGAGCGCGGCCTCCGCCCCACCAAATTGGTTGACGAGGGCCCGGAATGTGGCCGGCCCGACATTTTCGCTTCTGATCAGGCGCAGCCAGCTCAAGCGCTGGCGCTCATTCAGCTTCACGACAGAGCGGGGCTGGGATGCCACGCGCCCCAGCCTAGAGTTTTTTGGCGCCAATTCGCCCCTCCTCGCCTTTAAGGAGGCGTCCGATATTGTCGGCGTGACGCCAATAGAGAAGTAGGGTGAAGAGGAGGAACAGGACCGCAATCCGGATCTCCCCGCTCCACGCCAGGAGGCATGGGATCGCCACGCTCGCGACCAAGGCCGAGAGCGAGGAGTAGCGGGTCAGAAATGCCACGGCGAGCCAGATGACGCAGAAGGCGAGTGCGGCAGGCCAAGAGAAGCCCAGCAGAACGCCGATATAGGTCGCCACGCCCTTGCCGCCGCGGAAGCCGAGCCATACTGGGAAGAGGTGGCCGAGAAAGGCGCCGAGTCCGGCGAGGATCGCGGCGTCCTGGCCGTAGCGGGCGCCGAAAAGAACCGCGGCCGTGCCCTTCAATGCGTCGAGGAGCAGCGTGAGCGCGGCGAGGCCCTTGCTCCCGGTGCGCAGCACATTGGTCGCGCCGATGTTGCCGGAGCCGATTTGGCGCAGATCGCCATGACCGGCGAGTTTGGCGAGAAGGAAGCCGAAGGGAACGGAGCCGAGGAGATAGCCAAAAGCGAAAGCGAGGAGAGGGGAAAAGCTCCAATCAGTCGCGAGCATCATCGACCAGACCTCGCAAGAACCGCCTATTCGCCGAGGCGGTCAGCGTAGTTGTAGACGGGCCGTCCGGCAACGAATGTCATCAGGACACGGCCTTGCAGCCGCGCTTGGTCAAAGGGCGTGTTCTTCGACCTTGAATGCAGCAGGTCGGGGTTGACCACGAAGGGCGCGTCAAGGTCGACGAGAACGAGGTCCGCTGGCGCATCCTTGGCGAGGCGCCCGCTTGGCAGCCCCAGGAGCCGCGCCGGGGTCGCCGTCAGCGCAGCCAGCAAGGTGGCAAGATCGACGCTGCCGTCCTGGTAGAGGCGGAGAGCGGCGGGGAGCATGGTCTCAAGACCGATGGCGCCATCGGCGGCCTCGGCGAAGGGCCTGCGCTTGCCGTCGGCGTCCTGAGGATCGTGGGCCGAGACGATCACGTCGATATCGCCGCTCGCCACGCCCTCGACCATGGCGCGCCGATCCTCTTCGGATCTGAGCGGCGGCCGCATTTTGAAAAAGGTGCGGTAGGGGCCGATATCGTTCTCATTCAGGGTGAGGTGATTGATCGAGACCCCGCACGTCACCGGCAGACCACGGGCCTTGGCGCCGCGGACGATGTCGAGCGAGGCCCGGCAGGAAATCTGGCTGGCGTGATAGCGCGCGCCCGTAAGCTCGGCCAGGCGCACGTCGCGCTCGAGCATTATGATCTCCGCTTCCAGCGGGATGCCGGGAAGGCCGAGGCGCGTCGCGATCTCGCCCGCGTTCATCACGCCGTCTTGAGCTAGCGCCGGCTCTTCGAGATGGTGGATGATGAGGGCGCCGAAATCCTTGGCGTAGGCCAGCACGTTCCGCATCATCTTAGCGTTGGCGAGGCTTGTCTTGCCGTTGGTGAAGGCAAGCGCCCCGGCCTCGCGCAAGAGGCCGATCTCCGTCATCTCCTCGCTGAGCAAGTCCTTGGTCATCGCCGCCATGGGATGAACATTGACCACCGCCGTGTCGCGCGCCCGCCGCAGAATGAAGTCGACGAGCGCGACATCGTCGATGACCGGCTCGGTGTTGGGCATGCAGATGATGGTGGTGACGCCGCCGGCGGCGGCGGCCTGGCTCGCCGTGGCCAGCGTCTCGCGGTGCTCGTGCCCGGGCTCGCCCGAGAACACCAGCATGTCGACCAGACCGGGCGCGAGGACGTGACCGCCGCAGTCGATCAGATCGGCATCGCCGACGGCGCCCGCACCCACAGCGGGGCCGAGTTCGGCGATCTTGCCATGGGCGAGGAGCACGCCTCCGTTCTGATCGAGGCCGGAGGCGGGGTCGATCAGCCGCGCATTGACGAGTGCGGTGAGGCGGGCCTCGCGCTGGGGGTTTTCCGTCTGCATCGCCATCAATCGTTCGGTAGGTGGCGGGCCAGCGCCTGAAGCACGGCCATGCGCACCGCCACGCCCATTTCCACCTGCTCGCGGATGACGCTGCGCGGATCGTCGGCCACGCTCGAATCGATCTCCATGCCCCGGTTCATCGGACCTGGATGCATGATCAGCGCGTCGGGCTTGGCGCGCGCGAGCTTGTCGTAGTCGAGCCCGAAGAAGTGGAAATATTCCCGCTGGCTCGGCACCAAATTCGAGGACATGCGCTCGCGCTGAAGTCTCAGCATCATGACGATGTCGGCACCCTCCAGCCCGTCCCACATGGAGGAATAGACCTCGACGCCGAGCCGTTCGATGCCCGCCGCGATCAGGGTCGAGGGGGCGACGACGCGGACCCGCGCGCCGAGCGTATTGAGCAGGAGGATGTTCGACCGCGCCACGCGCGAATGTAGGATATCGCCGCAAATCGCGACAATCAGCCCGGCAATCCGCCCCTTATGGCGGCGGATGGTCAGCGCGTCGAGGAGAGCTTGGGTCGGATGCTCATGGCTGCCGTCGCCGGCATTGATCACCGAGCAGCCGACCTTCTGAGCGAGAAGCTCGACCGCGCCGGCAGCGTGATGCCGCACCACGAGAAGGTCCGGGCGCATCGCGTTCAAGGTCACCGCGGTGTCGATCAGGGTCTCGCCCTTCTGCACGGACGAGGACCGTACCGACATGTTCATCACGTCGGCGCCGAGCCTTTTGCCCGCGAGCTCGAACGAGCTCTGGGTCCGGGTCGAGGATTCGAAGAAGAGATTGATCAGCGTGCGGCCGCGGAGGTCGTCACGCTTCTTGGCCACCTGGCGGCTAAAAGTCGCGGCCTGTTCGGAAAGATCAAGCAGGCCCACGATTTCATCGCGGGAAAGCCCTTCGATCCCAAGCAGATGGCGATGAGGGAAGTAAAATTCGGTCGCTTCGGCCGCAATGCTCATTAAAGTGGACTCTATAAGCCCCCTTTGCGCGCGCGGCAAGCTTGGCGGAGCGGTCAGGCTGTGGCAGCAATGGGGTCAATCCGAAAGCTTCCGAGAAGATCATGCCTCCCGATCCAGCCCCGGGCGAACCAGTGTTCAACCAGAGCCCGCCTTGGGCCGATGTGAATTTGTTCACCTCGGATCTGGCCTTGCGCGAGGCCGTTGCCCGCGAGGGTGCGGCCGACGCCGCCGACAATCTGACCGCCTTCGGCCGTCTCACCGGCAGCGCCGCGGCGGGCGAGCTTGGACGCCTGGCCAATGAGCATGCGCCGCGGCTTCGCGATTTCGATGCCGGCGGTGCCCGCCTCGACCGCGTCGAGTTTCATCCCGCCTATCACCGACTCATGGGGTTCAGCACCAGCCAGGGGCTCCATTGTTCGACCTGGGAGCATCTGGGGAATGGCGGCGCGCCACGGCCCGGCGCCCATGTTGCTCGCTGCGCCGGAAGCTACATGGCCGCCCAGATGGAGGCCGGCCATTGCTGCCCAATCACCATGACCCACGCGGCGGTGGCGACGCTCCGCCACGAGCCGGCGCTGGCCCGCAGCCTATTGCCTCGCCTGCTGGCGCGAAGTTACGACCCGCGCTTCGTGCCGTGGCACAAGAAGCAGGCCATCACCATCGGCATGGGGATGACCGAGCGCCAGGGCGGCACCGATGTCCGCGCCAACACGACCACGGCCGCGCCGCTCAACAGTCCAGGCGCAGGCAAGCCCTACGCCATCACCGGCCATAAATGGTTCTTGTCGGCGCCGATGTCGGACGCCTTTCTGGTGCTGGCGCAGGCCAAAGCGGGTCTGTCGTGCTTTTTCGTGCCCCGCTTCATGCCCGAGGGCTCGATCAACCGGCTCAGGCTCGAGCGCCTGAAGGACAAGCTCGGCAACCGGTCCAACGGCTCCGCCGAGGTGAGTTTCGACGGCACCCTCGGCTATCTGGTCGGAGAGGAGGGGCGTGGTGTGGCCACCATCATGGAGATGGTGACGCTGACCAGGCTCGATTGCGCCGTGTCCTCGGCCGCGTTGATGCGGCAGGCGCTCGCGCGGGCCATGCACCACGCACAGCATCGCAGCGTCTTGCAGAAGCGGCTGATCGATCACCCTTTGATGCTCCAGGTCCTTGCCGACATGGCGCTCGACGTCGAGGCCGCGACCGCGCTCGCCTTCAGGCTCGCGCGCGCCTTCGATGGCGGAGCGGATGAGGACGAGGCGGCCTATCGCCGGCTGATGACGCCGGTCACGAAATATTGGGTGTGCAAGATCGCGCCGGCACTGATTTGTGAGGCCATGGAGTGCCTGGGGGGCAACGGTTATGTGGAGGAGGGCGGCTTCCCGCGCCTCTATCGCGAGGCGCCGGTCAACGCCATCTGGGAGGGCTCCGGCAACGTCTTGTGCCTGGACATGCTGCGGGCGGTGGAGCGCTCGCCCGAAACGCTCGAGCGCGTTCTGGCTGGGATCGAGGTGACGAGCGGTGGCGAGCCAAGATTGAAATCGGCCGTGGATGGGGTTCGGATTCTTCTCGCCGAGGCTGCGAGGGACCAGGCCAGGGCCCGGGCCGTGGTCGAACTTTTGGCGCTGACTGCCGCCGGCGCTCTTCTTCAGGCCCACGCGCCGCCTGCCGTGAGCGACGCCTTCCTCGGATCGAGGCTTTATGGCGCGTTCCGGCATAGCTATGGCGTTGGGATCGCCGGGGCCGACATCGAGGGCATTGCCGGTCGCGCCGCGCCCATGGTTGCCTGACCTCCAGGCCGGGAAGCTTTTTCAAACCAGAACCGGGTACTCAGTGTAGGTCCTTTGCAGTATCGTCTTCTCACCGTCTTGCCGAGTCTTGCGGCAGACGAGATCCAGAGGAGGAAAGGATGCGTAAGCTTGCGCTTGCCGTCGCGGTGATGGTTGCAGTGATCGGTGCCGGATTGTTTGCCTGGAAGGCCGAGGCGACGGCCACCATTGGGGCGGCGACCCTTGGCGCCGCGGCCAAGAACTATTCTCCCGTGCAGAAGACCGCGTGCAGGGGGTGGGGGCGCCATTGCCCTCCGGGGTTCACCTGGCGCTGTGGGCCTTATCGCTGCTGGTGCCGTCCCTGTTAGTTTTGACCGAAACGTAGCTATGGCGAGGCCGCCCTTTGCGGCCTCGTTCGATTCTCGGACCTCGGAGGAACCCGAAATTGCTCGAAGGGTCTGATCTGGGTCAAGGCGGGCTACCCTCGCCCGCATTAAGTTTCAATAACTTATAGTTTACCCCTGGGCGCGAATCATTGAGGATCGGGGCGATGGGCTTCCGATGACCCCCGTCAAGAGGTCATTCGGTGACGTCGTCTTTTTTTCGTGACGGTGTCATGCGGACGAAGCCAGCGTTTCATGATGCGGTCATAGGTTTGGTCAGGCGGAGGCTTAACCATGATGAGCTTGCCCTTTCTTCTGTTTGCCTGCGCTCTTGGCGCGGCGTGGACGAGTCGTCGCGAGGCGGCGATGGGGTTCTGGGTCGCTGGCATTGTCGTGTTTCTTGTGTTGTTCCGTATTCACGCAACGGAAGTGCTGAATATCGGACTGTAGCCGGAGTGTTTTGAGTGACCCCGAACCTGTCGAAGCTGCTCAACGCCCTTGGGCTCGTGGCGATCGATACGGTGCTCGTGGTCGCCTTCGCCGATCAGCTCTGGTTCCGCGACTTGCCGTGCCCGGTCTGCATCTTGCAGCGGGCAGGCTTCATCGCGGCGGCGTTCGGGCTGGCTCTCAACCTCATCTACGGACCGCGGCCAAGCCATTACGGCATCGCCATCCTTGGTGCGGTGGCCGGTGGCATCATCTCGGCTTGGCAGATCCTCGTTTATATCGTTCCGGACAGCGGTTCTTACGGCAATGCGATCTTCGGGCTGCACCTCTATACCTGGGCGCTGCTGATGTTCGCGCTGATCGTGGTGGGAAGCGCTTTTATGCTGCTGTTCGACCGGCAATTCGCGCCGACCGAGCCGCTCGTCGCGCGGCCGACGCTGTTGCCGGTGACGGCGATCGCACTGCTTCTCCTGCTTGCGGTCGGCAATGTGGTCTCGACCCTGGCCATTTGCGGCCTCGGCGTTGCCTGTCCCGAGAAACCATCCGGCTATTTGATCTTCAACGACAATCTAAGCGTGACCTTGCTCGGCAAGCCGTCTTAGCCGGTCGAGCGCGCCCTGGAGGATATAGGCCGCGGCCATCCGGTCCACGACTTCGGCGCGGCGTTTGCGCGAGGCGTCGGCCTCGATCAAATGCCGCTCGACGGCGGCGGTCGAGAATCGTTCGTCCCAGAACACCATGGGAATCTCGACATGGGCCGCGAGATTTCGGGCGAAAGCGCGGGTCGATTGCGCGCGCGGACCTTCGGAGCCGTCGAGATTGATGGGAAGCCCGATCACCAGAGCGCCGACCTGATTCTTTTCAACCACTTCCCGAATCGTCTTGGCATCGGCGGTGAACTTCGTGCGCCGGATCGTGTCGAAAGGCGTGGCGATGCTGCGGGTAACGTCCGACAGCGCCATGCCGACGGTCTTGGTGCCGACGTCGAGGCCGAGCAACCGCGCTTCGCGCGCGAGCTTGGGCGGCAAGTCTTCGATGGCGATGAGAGAGGATTGCGTCACCGCTTAAAGGGGTTGCGGCAGCTTTGCGCGGTTGTCAACACGTTCTGCTGTCCTATAGTCCGAGTCCTGAAGCCTTCGTGCAGCGTAACGCGGGATCCATCATGCAGATCACCTGGTTTGGCCATTCCTGTTTCCGCATCGATACGGGCAAGAGCAGCATCCTGATCGATCCGTTTCTGACCGGTAATCCGACGTTCGAGGATTCGGGCTTGACCGTGCGCGGCGCGAGCAAAGGCGTCACTCATGTGGCGCTGACCCATGGCCATGAGGATCACACCGGCGACAGCGTCGCCATCTGCAAGGAAACGGGCGCGCCGCTGATCGCGGTGTTCGAGCTTGCCATGCATATGGCGAGCCTTGGGGTGGAAAAGATCGATCCGGGCAATACCGGCGGCACCCTCCCACACACTGACTTCGATCTCACCTTCGTGCCGGCCTGGCACTCCTCGGGCGTTTTCCACGAAGGGCGGTCGATCTATCTTGGCGCCTGCTGCGGACTCGTGATCACGCCGCGGGAGGGCAAGACCGTCTATCACATGGGCGACACGGCATTGTTCTCGGATATGGGGCTGATCAACGAGATCTATCGCCCACAGATCGGCATGGTGCCGATCGGGGACCGCTTCACCATGGGGGCCAAGACCGCTTCCATCGCCTGCAAGCGCTTCTTCCAGTTCGAGCGGGTGATTCCTTGCCATTACGGCACCTTCGCCATCATCGATCAGACGGCGGACAGGTTCGTGGCGGAGATGGGCGACGACACCGTCCTGGTGCCCGAGATCGGCGTTCCCTTCGAGGTTTGAGGTTCCTTGGGGGAGGTGGAGCAAGCCCAAGTTGATGCTGCTCCGGCCCGGTGCTACAGGAGCGGCTGATAGAGTTTCACACCCCAACAGTCCCCATGTCCGTCGATCGCGCCACCGTTCATCGCATCGCCCATCTCGCCCGCATCGCCATCACCGAGGCGGAAGCGGCGCGGCTCGAGAAGGAGCTGTCCGGCATTCTCGATTGGGTCGCCCAGCTCGACGAGATCGACACCGAGAATGTCGAGCCCATGACCCGTGTCGTGGCCATGACCATGAAGAAGCGCAAGGACGAGGTCACCGACGGCAATTGCGCCGACGATATCCTCAAAAACGCGCCTTCGGTCGATGACCATTATTTCGTCGTCCCCAAGATCGTCGAATAGGGGTTCGCGAAATTCATGGCCGATCCGACCGACCTCACCATTGCCGAAGCGCGCGAAGCGCTAAAGCGCAAGGAGCTCTCCGCCACCGAGCTTGCGCAATCCCATCTCGACGCGATCGAGAAGGCGAATGCGGCGCTGAACGCCTTCGTGCTGCCGACGGCCGAGCATGCGCTCGAGCAGGCGCGGGAGAGCGACAAGCGCATCGGCAAGGGCGAGGCAAGGCCGCTCGAAGGCATTCCGCTCGGCATCAAGGATTTGTTCGCGACCAAGGGCTATCGCACAACCGCCTGTTCGCACATTCTCGACGGCTTCGTCCCAACCTACGAATCGACGGTGACCGCCAATCTCTGGTCCGCCGGGGCGGTGATGCTTGGCAAGCTCAATAATGACGAGTTCGCCATGGGGTCGTCCAACGAGACGAGCTACTACGGTCCCGTGGTCAATCCCTGGCAGCGCCAGGGCTCCAACGCGAAGCTTGTGCCCGGAGGATCGTCTGGAGGATCGTCGGCGGCGGTCGCGGCGCGGCTTTGCATGGGCGCCACCGCGACCGATACCGGCGGCTCGATCCGCCAGCCCGCGGCCGTCACCGGCACGGTCGGGATGAAGCCGACCTATGGCCGCTGCTCGCGCTGGGGCATCGTCGCCTTCGCCTCGTCGCTGGACCAGGCGGGGCCGATCACGCGCACGGTCGAGGACGCCGCGATCCTGCTCAAGGCCATGGCGAGCCACGATCCGAAGGACACCACCAGCGTCGACGTTCCAGTGCCGGACTACGAGGCGGCGCTGAAGCAGGGGGTGAAGGGCCTCACCATCGGCATTCCCAAGGAATACCGGGTCGACGGCATGGCGGCGGAGATCGATGCGCTATGGCAGCAGGGGGTCAAGTGGCTGGAAGAGGCGGGCGCCAAGATCAAGCCGGTCAGCCTGCCGCACACCAAATATGCGCTGCCCTCTTATTACATCCTGGCGCCGGCCGAGGCCTCTTCCAACCTCGCCCGCTATGACGGCGTCCGCTACGGTCTGCGCGAGCCGGGCAAGGACGTGCTCTCGCTCTATGAGAACACGCGGGCCGCGGGCTTTGGCGAGGAGGTGAAGCGGCGCATTCTGATCGGCACCTATGTTCTGTCGGCTGGCTATTACGACGCCTATTATCTCAAGGCGCAGAAGGTGCGCAGCCTGATTAAGCGCGATTTCGACCAGGCCTTCGGGCAAGTCGATGTGATCTTGACGCCGACGACGCCGTCTCCGGCCTTCGCCATCGGCGAGAAGTCTGGCGATCCGGTGCAGATGTATTTGAACGACATTTTCACGGTGACGGTGAACATGGCCGGACTTCCGGGTATCTCGGTGCCCGCCGGCCTCTCCTCCGAAGGCACGCCGCTTGGGCTCCAGCTGATCGGCCGGCCCTTCGACGAGGAGACCCTGTTCCGGACGGCGCGCGCGATCGAGGAGGCCGCAGGACCAATGGCGAAGCCGGTCGATTGGTGGAGCAACGCGGCATGAGTGAAGCTGAGGTCAAGGCAAGGAGCGACGACCGGATCCTGGTTTCCTCGGGCAGCCCCTATGAGCCCGTAATCGGCTTCTCCCGTGCGGTGCGCGTAGGCAATATCGTCGCCGTGGGCGGCACCACCGCGGGAAGCGGCGGCAAGCCGGTGGCGGTCGGCGATCCGGCGGCGCAGACAAAAGTGATCCTAGAGATCATCGCCAAGGCGTTGAGTGACGCCGGCGCTAGGCTTGAGGACGTGATCCGCACGCGGATCTATCTCACCGATATCGCCCATTGGGAGGCGGTCGGCCGCGTGCACGGCGAGATGTTCGGTTCGATCAGGCCGGCGGCAAGCATTCTACAGGTGACGGGCTTCATCAATCCCGACTGGCTCGTCGAGATCGAGGCGGACGCTGTTGTCCGGTCCATGGGAGGCTAGTCATATGGCGCCGCGCCGGGCTGATGAGTGCAACGACATGGATGCGGTGAGGGCGGAGATCGACCGCATCGACAAGGCCCTCGTCGATCTCATCGGCGAGCGCTTCACCTTTGTCGATCGCGCCTGGCAGTTGAAGCAGTCGCCGGCGGAGGCGCGCGTCCCCTGGCGCATCCAGCAGGTGATCGAGAGGGTTCGCGCGCGCGCAGCCGAGCGGGGCCTGCCGCCTGAGCTGGTTGAAGCCTTATGGCGGCAGATGATCGGCTGGTTCATCCAATATGAGGAGGAGAAGCTGCGCGATAACGGTGACGACAGGTGAGCGGGCTTTAGCCATGGACGCCAAGACCGAAAAATCCAATCTGATCGAAGGCGCGACCGGCCCCTGGGAGGTGGTGATCGGCATGGAGGTGCATGCCCAGGTCACCTCCAGATCGAAGCTGTTCTCCGGCGCCTCGACTGAATTCGGCGGCGAGCCCAATTCCCATGTGAGCCTCGTCGATGCGGCGATGCCCGGTATGCTGCCGGTCATCAACGAGGAGTGCATCGCGCAAGCCATCCGCACCGGGCTCGGGCTCAAGGCCAAGATCAATCTCAATTCGGTGTTCGACCGGAAGAACTATTTCTATCCCGACCTGCCCCAGGGCTATCAGATCTCGCAATATAAGAACCCGGTGGTGGGCGAGGGCGAGGTCATCGTCGACCTGCTGAGCGGGGAGCGGGTCATCGTCGGCATCGAGCGGCTGCATCTTGAGCAGGACGCGGGCAAGAGCCTGCACGACCAGCACCCCAAATATTCCTATGTCGACCTCAATCGTTCCGGCGTGGCGCTGATGGAGATCGTGTCGAAACCCGACCTCCGCTCGTCCGAGCAGGCAAAAGCCTATCTGAGCAAGATCAGGACTATCCTGCGCTATCTCGGCACCTGCGACGGCAATATGGACGAGGGCAGTTTGCGCGCCGACATCAATGTCTCGGTGCGCAAGCCCGATGCGCCCCTCGGCACCCGCTGCGAGATCAAGAATGTCAACTCGATCCGCTTCATCGGCCAGGCCATCGAGCATGAGGCGCGGCGGCAGATCGAAATTCTTGAAGATGGCGGGGCGATCAAACAGGAGACGCGGCTGTTCGACGCCAAAACCGGCGAGACGCGGTCCATGCGCTCGAAGGAGGAGGCGCATGATTACCGTTATTTTCCCGACCCCGATCTGCTGCCGCTCGAGCTTACCCAGGACTATGTGGACCAGCTGGCGAAGGGGCTGATCGAGCTTCCCGATGAAAAACGGGCGCGCTTCATCGAGGCGTTCGGGCTCTCACCTTACGATGCCGATGTGCTCGTGTCGGAGCGCGAGGCGGCGGATTATTTCGAGGCGGTGGCCCGCGGTCGCGATGCCAAGCAAGCTGCGAACTGGGTGATCAACGAGCTGTTCGGGCGTCTCAACAAGGAAGGCAAAAGCATTGCCGAGAGTCCCGTGTCGGCGGATCAGCTTGGCGCCGTTCTCGATCTGATCGAGGACGACACCATCTCCGGCAAGATCGCCAAGGATGTGTTCGAGATCGTGTTCACCGAAGGCGGCGATCCGCGCCAGATCGTCGAGGCGAGGGGCCTCGTCCAGGTCACCGATCTGGGCGCGATCGAGACGATCGTGGACGGCATCATCGCCGCCAATCCGGACAAGGTCGAACAGGTCAAGGCGAAGCCGACGATGCTTGGCTGGTTCGTCGGCCAGGTGATGAAGGCGATGGGCGGCAAGGCAAGCCCGCAGGCGGTCAACGAGCTGCTGAAGGCCAAACTCGGGATCGAGTAGGCGGGCTTCGGCGTTCTCTTGATAGCTTCGTAGTGGGTAGGGGGAAGAATTGACTCACGCGATCCGCGTTCATGGCTATGGCGGGCCCGAGGTCCTTAAATGGGACCAGGTGGAGGTGGGAGAGCCTGGCCCGGGAGAGGTGCGCATTCGCCAAACCGCGGTGGGCCTCAACTACATCGATGTTTATCACCGCACCGGCCTCTATCCGCAGCCTTCCGTCCCCTTCACCCTCGGCATGGAAGGGGCGGGCGTGGTGACCGCGGTGGGTGAAGGCATCAAGGACCTCAAGATCGGGCGCCGCGTCGCCTATGCGAGCGAGATTGGCGCCTATGCCGAGGAGCGCCTGCTTCCGGCTGACCGGGCCGTCAGACTGCCGGCGGGGATCGACGACCAGGTGGCGGCCTCGATCATGCTCAAGGGTCTGACCGCGCAATATCTCCTGCGCCGGACCTATAAAGTCGGGCCGGAGACGACCCTCCTGTTTCATGCCGCCGCGGGCGGCGTTGGGCTGATCGCCTGCCAATGGGCCGCGTCTCTCGGGGCCACGGTGATCGGCACGGTGGGCTCGGCCGGTAAGGCGCTCATCGCGCGGGCGCATGGCTGCAGCCACGTCATCAATTACCGGGAGGAGGACTTCGTCACCATGGTCATGGCCTACACCGAGGGCCAAGGCGTCGACGTGGTCTATGATTCGATCGGCAAGGATACCTTCCCCGCCTCGCTCGATTGCCTGAAACCGCTCGGGACGTGGGTGAGCTTCGGCCAGGCCTCCGGCCCGGTGCCGGAGTTCAAGATCTCGCTGCTGGCGCAGAAGGGCTCGCTTTATGCGACCAGGCCTTCGCTTGGCGACTATACCGCCACGCGCAAGGACCTCGTTGCCGCCGCGAACGAGCTGTTCGAAGTGGTGATGAGCGGCAAGGTGAGGATCTCGGTCAACCAGACCTATCCGTTGGCGGAAGCTGCCCGTGCCCACCGGGATCTCGAAGCGCGCCTCACCACCGGATCGACGGTGCTGCTGCCGGCCACAAATCCAGCCACCTAGCCACTCACCGGCGGTCGCCCGCTTTTTGCTAAAAATGTTTTTGGTTAGCGGCCCGTGACCGGCATTGGTCAAGGAATTCTTGCCAGCGGTCGAGATTAACCATTGGCCCGCGCAAACGCGTATGCGCGTAAATCAATGTTACCTCGCCATTTATCTATGGTCAGTTTGCGTTAAGCACGCCCGTTCAGACGTTGTTGAAGGTGTCCGCCAAGAATACCCCCATCGAAGTTCAACAAGCCGTCGGGACGCAAAACAGAAGAAGCGGTCCTTAGTCGGGAAGATGCAACGGGGGAGTGTAGAATGGCGCGGATGGATATGTCGACGGACGTGGTGGCGCTCGGAACGCAGACGGCGACGCCGGATGCACTGTTCGAACTGGGATTGCTCTATTCGACGGGCCGGGAGGTCGAACCCGATCTCGTCGTGGCGCATAAATGGCTCAACCTCGCGGCCATGCGGGGCAATGGCTCGGCGCTGACCCTGCGCCGGGAACTCGCCCTGGAGATGTCCGCGAGCCAGATCGCGGCGGCGCAGAAGCTCGCCCGCGAGTGGATCGCCACGCAGTGGCACGCGGTCGAGAGACACGCCACGCATTAGCAAGCACAAGGCGAGAAGCGGCCGGCTTACTCGGCGTCGCTGCCGCAGTTCCGGAACAGCGAGCGCATGCAGCGATAGGTGTTGCGGGTGAAGCTGCCGACGCGGTTCCTGCGCTCGGGCGGGGGGGTCGCGCTTTCGAGCGGGATGCCCGCGGATTGGAGACTCGGTTCCGTCACCGCGCTCAAGGGCAGGGGGGGCGAGGATTGGGCCGGGAGTTCCGGCAACGGATCCTGCGGTAGCGTGGTGCTTTGCGGTGGTGGGGACTGTTCCTCGTCTTCCCCGCCGCCGAGCGAGGCGCGAAGATTGCGGATGCCTCGGCGCGAAACCCCGACCAGGCTCTTGGACGGCTCGTCGTCCTGGCGGAATTTCTTGTTCTCGCGGGCCATCTGGTCCCTAAGCTTCTTCACGCGAGGATCTTGGGCCAAGTCCGAAGGGATGCTCGGCACATCATAGCTAAAGGTCTTTTCGGCCCCATTGCAGCCGGCGAGGTCATCGCGGGCCGAGCAGGAGGCGTGGCCTCCCTCTTTCGCCGTGCGCACGACGCAATAAAGCTTCAAGGCGTCGCTCTGGCTGCCAAGATCGCCATTGACCCGGCAGCGATAGGTCTCGTCGGGCCCCTTGCAGGTGACACAGAAAGCCGCGTCCTCGGCGCGCGCGTCGGGCACGGCCGAGGCAAATAGGCCCGCCAAGAGGCCGGTTCCTACCGATGCGATGATAGAGGCATGAGCACGCATGGCGCAGGACAGCTCCCCTGTGGCATTGAACCTAGCACGTCGAGGGCGCATGGCGGGCCACATCCGGGCTAGCTTGCAGGCCAAAAATGGCGGGAAAGCGAATAGAGCGCCCAACTCGGCGGGCAGTCTGGCCAGCGGCCATGGCTCGAGAAGAGTAGCCCCGCCTAAGGCAAGGGCGTAGCCTCGCGGCTCTTGTTGACCCAAGCAGCGCGGGTCGATAGGTCTTTTTCGCGCGGAGACGTGGCCGAGAGGCTGAAGGCGGCGGTTTGCTAAACCGTTATACGGTCAAAAGCCGTATCGAGGGTTCGAATCCCTCCGTCTCCGCCATTTATCCCAAAAATACGCGCTATTTCAGTATGTTATTTTGCAGATGCATTTCTGCTCACGTAATTACACACGGTAACGGGAGGTAAGCCACTGGCAGTTGGGGGCTTTCCTGGTTACGGAAGCGTACCATCTACCACCCATGTTCTTCATTCTGTGGCTAGTCTGCTCGCGCTGGGCATTGTCAGAGTAATTGGGTGTGAGCTGGCTGATCGGAGGTCGTCAAGACTCTCACGCTGCGAGTTGACGCCATTCCGCGAGTGCGGCAGCGCGGTTCTGTTTGAAGGTGTCGCGGCGGTTGAGG